>Ga0247691_1000200_pt1 | contig 13488 bp, 10 predicted proteins | sample CNK32_metaG_FD_182721 | JGI IMG/M metagenome (GOLD analysis project Ga0247691, IMG submission 182721) | Soil microbial communities from Purdue University Martell Research Forest, Indiana, United States - CNK32 | ecosystem: Environmental > Terrestrial > Soil > Temperate forest > Bulk soil...
CGGCTGACGGATCTGGATCCGCTGGGCGGAATGGATCCCGATTCTCCAATGGTCGGCACGATTTCGGGGCCAGGCCACTCCGATCGCGCGGCCGGAGTTCCAGGAACAAATGATTTTGATGCGGGATTCGACCAGGTGTTTACGGACCGGCAGAAAGAAGCGCTTGAATTCTACGAAACCCGAATTCCCAAGGGAATGTCGGACGACGCCGATCACGTCATGCGGCAGGCCTATTCCGGAATGTTGTGGAGCAAGCAGTTTTACCACTATGACGTTTACACCTGGCTGGAAGGAGATCCTGCCGGGCCGGCACCTCCTCCAGAGCGTGAACACGGGCGCAACAAGGATTGGACTCACCTTTACAACGACGACATCATTTCCATGCCGGACAAGTGGGAATATCCCTGGTACGCCGCCTGGGACCTGGCGTTTCACTGCATTCCGCTCGCGCTTATTGATCCGGATTACGCTAAGGAGCAGTTGCTACTCTTGCTTCGCGAGTGGTACATGCACCCCAACGGCCAGTTGCCGGCCTATGAATGGGCCTTTGGCGACGTAAATCCCCCGGTGCATGCCTGGGCTGCCTGGCGCGTCTACAAGATAGAAAGGCGCGTGCGCGGCGTGGCGGACCGCAGCTTTCTCGAGAAAGTCTTTCACAAGCTGCTGCTGAATTTTACGTGGTGGGTAAACCGCAAAGATCCGGATGGGCACAATATCTTTCAAGGCGGCTTCCTCGGACTCGACAACATCGGCGTCTTCGACCGTTCGGCGCCCTTGCCGACTGGCGGCCATTTGGAACAATCCGATGGCACCAGCTGGATGGGGATGTATTGCCTGAACATGCTGGCGATTGCGCTGGAATTGGCGAAAGACGATCAGGCTTACGAGGACGTTGCCAGCAAGTTTTTCGAACACTTCGTCTATATCGCGCGGGCGATGAACGATATGGGGCCCAGCGGAAAATCGCTTTGGGACAACGAAGACGGTTTTTATTACGATCTGTTGCACCTCCCGAACGGCGAAGAGCATTTCCTGAAGATTCGCTCGATGGTCGGCCTGATTCCGCTGTTCGCCGTGGAAACTCTGGAGCCGGAAATCGTTGACCGCTTGCCGGGCTTCAAGCGCCGCATGCAATGGTTCATCGACAATCATCCCGACGTCCCGGAGCACATCGAAATGACGCAGCGCTCTGCGCGCGGTGTCCGGCGGCTGCTCTCGCTCGCGAATCGCAAGCAGTTGAAACGGATACTCTGCCGGATGCTGGATGAGACGGAGTTTTTGTCGCCCCACGGCGTTCGCGCTCTCTCCCGCTACCATGAAGAGCACCCCTATGAAGTGCTGGTCAACGGTCACACCAACAAAGTGGACTACGAACCGGCCGAATCGAATACCGGCGTGTTTGGTGGAAACTCCAACTGGCGGGGCCCGATCTGGTTTCCGGTAAATTACCTGCTGATTGAATCGCTGCAGAAGTATCACCACTATTTTGGCGAAGACTTCAAAATTGAATGCCCGACCCATTCGAAGAGCGAAAAAGATTTGTGGCAAGTGGCGCAGGAGATTTCCAAGCGCCTGACCCGCATCTTTGTTCGCGGCAAGGACGGCAAGCGGCCATTTGCAGGCGGGCAAGAACTGTTCAACACCGATCCGCACTGGCGCGACTTGATCCTTTTCTACGAATATTTTCATGGCGATAATGGCGCTGGACTTGGCGCCAGCCATCAGACGGGATGGACCGGACTGGTGGCAAAACTTCTGGAGCAGAGCGGAGAGTAAGACTTGTCGCTTCTTGCCGAAGTGCAATTTGGAAGGGAAATCCTCGGCAACCTGGAGCTTGCAGAGAGCCGCGAGTGGCTGGTGACCAACGGCCTCGGCGGATTCGCCTCCGGCACGGCCGCGGGAACTTCCACCCGGCGGTATCACGGCCTGCTGATGGCGTCGCTGCAACCTCCTACGGACCGCACCCTGCTGGTTGCGGGCGTTGATGAGATCGCACGATACGGCGGAACCAGTTTCCCGCTGGCGACCAATCGCTGGCTAAGCGGCGATGTTGCTCCCCAAGGTTTCCTGAACATCGAAAGCTTTCATCTGGAAGGCACAAAGCCCGTCTGGGGTTATGCGCTTGCAGACGCGCTCCTGGAAAAGCGCGTATGGATGAAGCAGGGAGAAAACACGGCCTTCGTCGAGTACCGGCTGGCGCGGGGGAATTCGCCCATCGAGATCGATGGCAAAATTCTGGTAACTTACCGGGATTTTCACGCCACCACGCACGCAGATGGCTGGCAGATGAAGATCGAGCCGTCGCTGAACGGCCTTCGAGTTATCGCGTTTGAGGGTGCAACGCCATTTTTTCTAAAGAGCGAAACCGCCTCGTTGGAGCCCCGGCACGAATGGTATCGGGATTTCTTTCTGCCTGCCGAACGCCAACGCGGCCTGGACGACCACGAGGATCGGCTCCTGGCTGCGGTGTTTCACGGCCGGCTTGCGCCCGGTGAAAAATTGACGCTGGTGTTTTCGACGGAGCCAGACGCGCTCTTGGACGGCCAGCAGGCGCGCGCACTGCAATCCAATCACGACTTGAAATTATTCCAGGCCTGGCAGAAGCGACACTCGGAAACGGCCACGACACCGGCCGAGGATGAACCCGGTTGGTTGTGGCAACTGGTCCTTGCCGCCGATCAATTTATTGCCAAGCGAGCGTTGCCGGATGACCCGGATGGTTTGACCGTGATTGCGGGCTACCCGTGGTTCAGCGATTGGGGCCGCGACACCATGATCGCGATTCCTGGGCTTACGCTGTCGCTAGGTCGGCCGGAGATCGCGCGCAAAATCCTGGAGTCATTTGCGCGGTACACGGATGGCGGGATGCTCCCGAACAATTTTCCAGACCGCAGCGGTGCCCCGCAATACAACACGATAGACGCGGCCCTGTGGTATTTCGAAGCCGTGCGGCAATATTTTGAGGCAACCCAGGATTTAGCGCTGATCAACAAACTGTTTCCCGTGCTGTCGGCGATTGTGGACGCGCATGTTGCGGGGACCCGCTACAACATCAAGGTGGATCCCGCGGACGCACTCCTGTATGGCGGCGGCCCGGACGTGCAGCTTACTTGGATGGACGCGAAGGTCGGCGATTGGGTGGTAACTCCGCGCATCGGAAAACCCGTGGAGATCAATGCTCTTTGGATCAACGCGCTGAAAACGATGGGCGAGTTTGCCCGCCGGCTAGCGCGCCCGCGAGATGGGTATTTAAAGCTAAGAGAAAAGGCGGAGAAGAATTTCCAGAAATTCTGGAATCCGGAGCGAAATTGCTGCTTCGACGTCATCGATGTGCCGGGAGTAGGCGTGGACCCGGCGTTGCGGCCGAATCAGGTGTTTGCGGTTTCCCTGCCGGCGAGTCCGCTTTCAACGGAACAGCAGAAAGCAATCGTGGATACGTTGGGTAGGGAACTGCTGACATCGTTCGGCCTGAGGAGCCTGGGAGCATCGGAGCCCGGATATAAGGGCGGCTATGCCGGCGGGCCTCGCGAGCGGGATTCCGCCTACCACCAGGGGACAGTGTGGGCCTGGCTGTTAGGGCCGTACGCCCTCGCGCATTTCAAGGTTTATGGGGACCGGGCAGCGGCGCAAAGTTTTCTGGAGCCGTTGGGAAGAAGCATTTACTCGGCGGGGCTGGGGAGCGTCAGTGAAATATTCGGCGGGGACGCCCCGTTTCCGGCGGCGGGATGTTTTGCCCAGGCCTGGAGCGTCGCAGAAACTTTCCGGGCATGGGAATTTCTGGCCGCGCATGCAGACGAAAAGAAAAAGGCCTAACCGAGAGAACGCTGAGGAAGTGCGCCACGTTTTCCGCGAAGCGATCAGTCCAGGCGCGGGGCTGGTTCGTAGAGTTCAATGAGGACTTTGGCTGCGTCTGGGGCGGCAACAAGGAAGAAATTAACGCGGGTGCCATCAGCGCCCGGGCGCGTCTCAGGATAAATCGCAGGCACATTGAATTTAGCTTTCAAAATTTGCGTGGCCCGGTCGACGTCCTTGCATAGGTATTCAATCTGCTGAATGCCTTCGCCGAATCTTTGTAGGAATTTGGCGATGGCGCCGCTCCCCGCCGGATCCTTGCTGGTTAGTACGTCCATCGAAAGGCCGCCGGGGAAGTGCAGTTCGAATTCGAGCGCGTCCTGGTCGGGCGGCACCTCGGAAAGGCGCGGCAATCCGCTGGCTTCGTGAATTTCCTTGAATCTCCCAGGCGCAACCGCCAGCCCGACGGTCATCTTGGGTTCGTTGCCGTTAAGCAATGCGGCGAGTTCTTCGTCGCCCCACCAGGGATAAGCCGCGTGATCTGCGAGCGCGCGGCCGGTCTTGTAAATTTCGGTCGCGGAAACGGCGCGCGCCTCCGAATCGGGAGAGGACATGCTGTCGATCGCGCGTTGCAACAGCTCGTTCATCGTTTCACCAGAGTTCGATGCAGCATTTCACCACCCGATATCTTAACCTGTCCCAGGCTCTTTCCTCCTGGGGGGACAAGTAAAAACAGAAATTAACATTGCCAGCAGCAGGATACCTCCGACCACGCTAAGCGAAAGCACCACGGAAATGTGCACCCAGCGATCGGCGACCATTTTTGCGCCGATGAACATCAGCACAAGTGCAAGGCCGATGCCGAGGTAGTGGAAATAGTCGAGGACGTCGGCCAGCAGAAAGTACAGGGCGCGCAGCCCCAGTATGGCGAATACGTTGGAGGTATACACGATGAAGGGATCACGGGTGATGCCGAATATGGCGGGGATGGAGTCCATTGCAAATGTGACGTCGGTGATTTCCACGATCAGCAGGACCAGCAACAGCGGTGTGGCGAAGAACTGCCCGCCCTCCTTCAGAAAAAAGCTCGCTCCGCGGTAATCCTTTGTGACGCGAAGATGCGAGCTGGCAAACCGGAATAGCGGATTTTTTTCGTAGTGAACATTGTGGTCCCTCTTCCAGAGCATGTGCACGCCGGTATAGATGAGGAAGACGCCGAACGCCGGCAGGATCCACTGAAACCGGGCGACCAGAACGGCTCCCGCGGCGATCATAATGCCGCGCATCACAAGCGCGCCGAGAACGCCCCAGACCAGCACCCGGTGCTGCACCGCTTCCGGCACCTGAAACGCGCGAAAGATCACCAGGAAAACAAACAGATTGTCCACACTCAGCGCTTTTTCGATCACATAGCCGGTGAAATATTCCAGTCCGCGCTGCTCGCCGTACCAGTGCCAGACACACCAGCCGAACACGAGCGCGGCTGAAATCCAAAGCGCGCTGCCAATCGCGGCTTCGGCGAATTTTATTTTGTGGGCTTTGCGGTGAAATACGCCCAAATCAAGGGCCAATGCGAGAAGAACGAATATATTAAATCCGACCCACAGAACGGGGTTGCCCATGGCTTCAGAATAACGCAGTTCAGGGACGGCTTGAGCTGAAGTTCTGCCCGTTTATGTTCGAAAGCATGAGCTGCGTGGAAGCGCCGGACTGCACGCTCACCGGAACATCCCAGATCAGGCGGCGGTCGCCCGACGCGGCGTCCAGCCCCAGCGAACTGACCCAGTAATTCCCTGGTGAAAGGCCTCTGACTACGAAATGGCCATCGAGGTCGGTGTCGCCTTTCGCCGCCAGATATTTGGTCTGCGCAAGGTCGGGCGCAAGTTGGGCCATTTTCTGTTTGTGCTCCTGCAGCGCTTTATCCCATTTGAATTTGGGATTCACCGCGCCCAGCTCGGTTTCCATTCCGGAGATCGTAGAAGGATGCGACTCTATGAATTTCTTCGTGGCCGACATGTACTCCTGCTTCAGCTTGAGGTATTTGGCGGGATTGGCTTCCGCGTCGGCTTCTTTGTACTTGGGCATCGGCAATCCGTTGGTGACTCCGCCGCTGTTGGAGCGCTCATACCCCGCGAAGAACTCCGGAATGTTCATCACATCGTCCGGAGTGATCAGCTTATCGACGTCGGGCGCCGTGAGGTCCATAACCTCGTGCTCCCTCATCCAGGCTTTCAGCTCCGGGGAAATCTTCAGATTGCTGATGAACTCTTCGCGTTCCGCGAGTGGAAACTGGTCCGCCGCTTCTTTCAGGATGTCCGCATAACTCTTGGTCAGGATGTAGAAGGTAAACTGGCGCACCGGTTCGGGGCGGGCGCCGGTGGGCGCGATGCGCGCGGTCACATCAAGCGTGCCGGTCACGCCTTGGCCAAAACTCGCCTGGCACAGCGAGAGGAATGCACACAAAAATACAAATAAGCAAAGTCTGTTTCGCATGGCCTCATCGTAGCAGATGGGATTGCAGGTTTTCCCTAAACAAAGGCGGGCGTGTCGTAATCGGACAAGGGGTGTTCGACGCCGCGAGCAGTTGAGGTATACGCCCAGTCTTGACATCAAGATGCTAAAGTGGCATCATCTTGATGTGCGAACCACTTTGACCCTCGACGAGGATGTCGCCAAGTCTCTCAAGCGCGAGATGCGCCGGTCCGGGACGAGCTCCCTAAAAGCCGCTGTTAATCACTTTCTTAGGCTGGGTTTGATGTTTTCAGGCAAGCGAGAGCGCAAGCCATTCGTGGTTCGCCCTCGTCCCATGGGACTTCCGGCCGGGCTCAGCTACGACAGCGTCGAGGATTTGGTTGAGGCCCTCGAAGGGCCTGCACACAAATGATCGTCCTTGACGCGAACCTCTTGCTGTATGCCTATGATTCAATTTCGGCCAAACACGAGCAGGCGCGCGAATGGGTCGAAAAGATCCTTTCAGAAGAGATAGTCGTAGGTCTGCCCTGGCAAACTGTCGCTGCCTTCATCCGGATCGCAACTAATCCCCGAATACCAGGGGAACGACTCACTCTTGATCAGGCTGTCGAGGTGGTCGACCAGTGGCTGGAACAGCCGAACGTCCTGCTGCTTTCGCCGGGGGACCAGCACTGGAGCATTCTTAGGAAGATGTTGATTGCCGGTCAGGCCCGTGGACCACTGACAACCGATGCTCAATTGGCAGCCCTGACAATTGAACACGGGGGCGTCTTGCATACCGCTGATCGAGGCTTTGGCCGATTTTCCGGCCTTGCCTGGACCAATCCGATCGAATCTGGGACCGATCCAAGATAAGACGCAAATTAGCATGCAGTTTCATGCCATTCGATGCTCGAAGAAAAACTGGATTAGTAGAGTCGGAAGGTGACTTCAAACGGGACCAGCACCGGCACGGGCTTACCGTTCGGTCCGTTTACCGGCTTGCACCGCCAGGTCCGCATCGTGTTCGTAGTGGATTCATCCAGACCGAGACCGGGGCTCTTGATAACGCGGGGATTGGTGACGCGGCCGTCCACGGTTATAACCGCTTCCACCAGCACCACGCCGGAATACTTCGCTTTGCGCGCCTCGTCGGAATAGGGCGGGTTGGGCATATAGAAGCACGTGGGAAGACCAACGCCGTTCACGCCCGCCCGAAACATGCCGCCGCCTGTGCCGCCGCCTTCGCCCGGACCTAAGCCTCCGCCCGTGCCGGAACCAATGCCCGTGCCGTTCCCATGCCCCAGCGAATCGCCCGGACCAGCTGCCAGGGGATCGCCGAGCCCCGTAAGATTGGTAGCAATCTTCAGGTCCGGCGGGCCAAGAAGCGTCGCTTCCATGGCGAGTTTCGGCTGCGGATTGGGGTGCAATGTCGGAGCCGCGAACTGCGTCGGAGTGAACCGCGGCGGCCTGCCTTTGTTTACAGGAGTATTCGTGTGGTCGTTGGCTCCACCGCCACCGCCTGCCTGTTTGGCTCCCGCCGGCAGTTTCGCCACGTAGGGAGAAATATCCAGTGGCGTCATATCCAGTTTATTTTTCGCCTGGGTAGTGGTTGGCAGCATGTTCGTGAGGAAAGGAACGATCAGAAGCGCGATGATGCAGGCATGCACCACAAGGGCAATTGCCTGGGTCCAGCCGAAATTCTCGTCCTTGGACCAGATCTCTTTGACCTTAACGGGCTTGATCCCGGCGGGCATCACCACCCGGGTAGGCGAGAAAAACTCCTTCAATTGCTCCGCGAAGCCGCCGAAGTTGCCGCCCCAATCCACTTCCAAGCCCTTGTTGATCGGGCCTCTGCGAGCCTTGGGGCCGTATAGAAAGAACTTCAGATTTTCACCCAGGCCCGAACCAAACGAGTTCTTGGTAAAAGGGACGTCGCTGCGCTCAACAATCTTGACCGGGCGCTCCATCAGAAACTGCTTCAGGTTGGACCAGAAATCATCCGGCATCAGGTGCGCGGGGGTGCCAAAGTCAGGCAGCGCACCCTTGGGCACCGGAATCACTTCCTCGGGCCCGGAGCGCTTTGGCTTCCTTACCTCATCTGGCAAAAGGTTGTTGATCCCTGGCACCGTTATCCCCTCAACTAGAGTAGACGCGAACCCACGCCATAAGGTTTACCTTAGCCGTTATGATTCGCGCGGACTGGGAAAGGTTGCGCGGCCCCTTGGCTGACACAACTTCACCAATATTGTAACATACGTAGTTACTTTGCTTTCCAAAGTTTCCTGCTTTCGTACGCTGCCTGTTGACCATCCAGATACACTGCCAGATACACTGGTAGTAGCGGATTAGAAGGGACATTCGTTAGCCGAATCCATGACCGAACCTTTGGAACTGAAAAAAACTCTCAACCTGCCCAAGACGGATTTCGCCATGAAGGCCAGCCTTCCGCAGAACGAGCCGAAGCAACTGGAGGCCTGGCAGGCGGCAAATCTCTACGAGCAGATTCTGGCCGCCCGCGAGGGCAAGCCTCTCTTTGTGCTGCACGACGGCCCGCCGTATCCCACCGGCACAATTCACCTGGGAACCGGTCTCAACAAAATTTTGAAGGACATGATCGTCAAATCCAAAAGCATGGCCGGGCATCGCGCGCCATACGTTCCGGGTTGGGACTGCCACGGCTTGCCGATTGAAACCCAAGTAGAGAAGCAGCTGGGCGGAAAAGGCAAAGTTTCACCTCCCGAATTCCGCCAGATGTGCCGCGACTACGCCACGCGCTATGTCGAGCAGCACAAGCGGGACTTCAAGCGCCTGGGTGTCTTCGGGCGCTGGAACGATCCGTACCTGACGATGAGCCACCAGTACGAAGCCACGATTGCCGGCGCCTTCCTCGACTTCATGGAGAAGGGCTACGTCTACCGCGGGCGCAAGCCGGTTTACTGGTGCATTTACGACAACACGGCGCTGGCTGAAGCGGAAGTCGAGTATGAGGATCACACCAGCCCCTCGATCTGGGTGACGTTCAAAGTAGTCGGCGGCAGCAAAGGCGAGGCCGCCAAAGTTGGCGCCGATGTTTCTGCAGTGATCTGGACGACCACGCCATGGACAATCCCCCACAATCGCGGCCTGGCGTTTCATCCCGACTTCGAGTACGTAGTGATCGCGACGGAGCGGGGAAAACTGCTGCTTGCGGCGGACCGCGTTGCGGCATTGCAGGCGGACAGCGGCATAAAGCAGGCCGAAGAGCTGGCCCGTCTGAACGGCCGCGATTTCGAAGGCATGAAATTTCAGCATCCGTTCCTGCCGATTCGGGTCCCGGGACTGCTTGCAGACTACGTCACCCTCGACCAGGGCAGCGGAATCGTGCACACAGCGCCGGGGCACGGTGCCGACGACTTTAATTCAGGCCAGAAATACGGCCTGGAAGTTTACGCGCCGCTCGACGACAAGGGTGTCTACACCGAAGGTTTGCCCGAATACAAAGGCAAAGACGTTTTCGCGGCGAATCCCATCATCGTCAAACTGCTTGGCGACCACGGCGCTTTGCTCGGCCATCATCCTTACAAGCACAGCTACCCGCACTGCTGGCGTTGCCACAACCCGGTGATCTTTCGCGCCACGGAGCAGTGGTTCATCAAGATGGATCAAGCGGCCCACGGCGCGAAACAAACGCTCCGCCAGCAAGCTCTGGAAGAAATTCACGGTGTAAAGTGGATTCCAGGCTGGGGCGAAGAGCGCATCTACGAAATGATCGAGAAGCGGCCAGACTGGTGTGTATCTCGCCAGCGTTTCTGGGGCGTGCCGATCATCGTCTTTTTCTGCGATGGCTGCGGCAAGCAGTTGAACAATTTTGCAGCACTGCGCAACGTAGTGAAGTGGTTTGAAAACGAAGGCGCCGACGCGTGGTACAAGCACTCGCCGGAAGAGTTGCTGCCGGCGGGCACGAAGTGCTCATGCGGAGCTGAAAAGTGGCGCAAGGAAAACGACATTCTCGATGTTTGGTTCGATTCCGGCTCATCGCACCTGGCCGTTTTGAAGGGCAACGAGTGGCCTGCGGACGTTTATCTCGAAGGCCCCGACCAGTATCGCGGCTGGTTCCACAGTTCGCTGCTGATCGCCACCGGCATCCGCGACAAAGCCCCATACCGTGGCGTCGTAACTCACGGTTGGACGCTCGACGAGCAGGGCCGCCCGATGTCCAAGTCGCTCGGCAACGTCATGCTGCCCTCCGAGATTTGCGACAAGTGGGGCGCGGATCTTCTCCGGCTCTGGGTCGGCTCGCAGGAGTATCAGGCTGACGTCAAGATGAGCGAGCGGGTGATGACCCAGCTCAGCGAAGCCTATCGCAAGATCCGCAACACGATTCGATTCGCCCTGGGAAATCTGAATGACTTCGATCCGTCGCGGCACGTAGTGGCCGACGAGCAACTGGACGACCTGGATCGTTGGATGCTCGAACGTACCGCGGACCTCGTGAAAAAATGCCGCGAATGGTACGCAGCCTACGAATTTCACCGTGTCTATCACGCGATTCATGATTTCTGCGTGGTGGATTTGAGCTCGTTTTATTACGACGTGCTGAAAGACCGGTTGTACACGAAGGCGGCGAACAACAAGTCGCGCCGCTCGGGGCAGACCGCCGTCTGGAAAATTACCGCCGCGCTCGTGCGCCTGCTTGCTCCAACGCTGGTTTTCACTTCGGAGGAGGCGTGGAGATTTCTGCCGCGCGCCGCGGGCGAGCCCGGCAGTGTGCACATCGCGCTGTTCCCGGCAGAGGCGGGGTTGCGCACCGGAATCGCCTCTGAAAAAGCCAACACGTGGGAACTGCTCGCGAAAGTGCGCGGCGAAGTCTTGAAGGCGCTGGAAGTCGCGCGCAACGAAAAGAAACTGATCAACTCCGGGTTGGAGGCGAACGTACTCTTGAATGCCGACCTGGAATTGAAAGCCACGCTGAAGCAGTATCTGCCGCAACTCCCGGGGCTATTCATCGTTTCGCAGGTCGAACTCATGAGCGCGGGTGCTGGGGAGTTCCGTTCGGAAGTCGTGCCGGGTCTCGAAATTAGCGTCCAGAAAGCGGATGGAAAGAAGTGCGACCGCTGCTGGAATTATTCCGCCCACGTCGGGGAGAATTCGCGTTACCCCACGATCTGCGAACGCTGCAGCGCGGCCATTCAGGAAATCGAGGCTGGAGGTCCGGATGCCGATGCCGCTGCCTCTTCCCGCTAAGAAATTTTCGGGTTCCGTAAAATCATGATGATTCCTGGGCGGATCCGCTGGCTTTGGCTGACCCTGTTCGTGGTCCTGCTGGACCGCGCAACCAAGGTGTGGATCGAGTCGCGACCCCTGACCTATTTCCCGCACGCGGTGATTCCCAACTGGTTCAGCATCATCCTTTCAAAGAATCCGGGGATCGCCTTCAGTTTCTTCTCCAACGGTTCTGGCATGTTCACCCGCGTTATTCTGATTGTGGGCTCCTTGCTGATCATCGGTTTGATCGCGTGGCTGCTGGTCGCGGGGCGCGACGCAAGCGCAGCGAATGCGGCGGGGCTGGCGCTTCTGCTCGGCGGCGCGGCCGGGAATCTCACCGACCGGATCGTGCACGGAGCAGTCACCGATTTCCTGGAAGTCTGGGTGAGGTTTTTGCCGTTTTCACTGTTCAACCCGTGGCCCACGTTCAATGTTGCCGACGCGGGCGTAACAATCGGCGCGCTGCTGCTCCTTTATGATGTGATTTTCTGTTCCCCAAAGAAGCAGACCTGACGGTTTTCCCGGCCACGGCGCCACACTTGCGCTCGTGAGATGTAAACTATTCGCTTGATGACCATACCCACACTGAATTTTGTCGTGTCGCCGGAGGAGGCCGGACTTCGGCTCGATCGCTTCGTCTCTACGCATAGCACGGAGCTGTCCCGCACTCGCGTCCAGGAATTGATTCAGGCGGGTCTGGTGGTGCTGAATGGCAAGCCCGGCAAGGATTCGCAGAAAGTGCGGGCCAATGACGTTGTGGAAGTTACACCCACTCCGCGTCCCGCCATGAAGGCGGAGCCTGAGCGGATCCCGCTCGAAATTCTTTATGAAGACGACGATCTGATCGCCGTGAACAAAGCGGCGGGGATGACGGTGCACGCCGGGGCGGGGAATTCGCGCGGAACGCTGGTGAACGCGCTCCTGGGCCGCGGGCAGGCGCTTTCCCAGGGCGGGGATCCGCTGCGGCCGGGCATCGTGCACCGCATTGACAAGGAAACGTCGGGAATATTGCTGGTCGCAAAAAATGATTTCGCCCATGCCAGGCTGGCCGAAAGTTTCCGTGAACGCACAATTCAAAAAACCTATCTAGCCCTGGTGCACGGCCTCCTTTCCGAGGAAGGCGGCAGGATCGAACTCCCAATCGCGCGCGATCCCGTTCGCCGCAATCGCATGACAGCCAGGCGCACCGCATCGCTTCAGAATGCGCGGCAGGCGCGCACCGATTGGCGCACGCTAGCGCGGATTGATTCCACCACCCTGGTGGAAGTGCAGCTGCACACCGGAAGGACGCACCAAATCCGGGTCCACTTTTCGGCGCTGCGTCATCCCATTGTCGGCGACACGCTCTATGGGGCTTCCAGCCAGTTGCATGTCGCGGACACTTCCTTGCCGGTGCTCGGGCGAAACTTCCTGCACGCGGCGAAACTTGGTTTTCAGCAGCCCCGCACCGGCCAACGCATTCAATTGACCGCGCCTCTGCCCGCTGAACTCCGCAGCTACCTCGGGAAACTTGTGGCCGCCGCCGGTGATTCTCCCTCCCGGTTTGACGCTGCACTAAAAGGGTTCCTATAATCCTTGAACATGCGACTCCGTCTCTTTGGGTTCCTTTTGGCAATGACACTCCTGTGCAGTTCGCTTTTGCTGGCCCAGCAGCAGAATCCTTCTCCCGCCCCGGTTGCGCCTCCGCCGGCTCCGCAGGAACCAGTCCAGAAGAGCCAGACCACGCTCCGCACCACCGTAAGCCTGGTGGACGTGCTCCTGACGGTTCTCGATCGCCGCAATAAGCTCGTGCCGTCGCTCGAAAAGCAGGACTTCAAGGTAATGGACGACAATGTCGTGCAGGAGATCCGCTATTTCAGCCGCCAGTCCGATCTGCCCCTTCGCATCGGTATGTTGCTGGACACCTCGAACAGCATCCGGGATCGAATCAAGTTCGAACAGGATGCCGCGAACAATTTTCTCTTCAGTGTATTGCGCCGCGGCAAGGACGAAGCGTTT
>Ga0247691_1000201_pt1 | contig 13475 bp, 7 predicted proteins | sample CNK32_metaG_FD_182721 | JGI IMG/M metagenome (GOLD analysis project Ga0247691, IMG submission 182721) | Soil microbial communities from Purdue University Martell Research Forest, Indiana, United States - CNK32 | ecosystem: Environmental > Terrestrial > Soil > Temperate forest > Bulk soil | place...
TCTTCAGCGTCGAACCATTCATCAATAAATTGATAGGATGTTTTCGGGATCCGGATCACATCATCCACTAATTCGCCTTCCTGGAAAAAAGCAGAGAATCGTTCCAGCCATTGTTGTGGAAGAAGTTCCATTTGTCCGTCGCCCAATTTCACATAGCGCGATTTCTGAATGATGCTTCGCTGGATTTCTTTCAAACGAACCCGGTTGTCACCGACCTTGATGTGTGCTTTTGTTTCAAACCAATCAATTCCACTAATGATCTGAACAGAAACTTTCATGCTTTTCGGAATCAGCTTTAGTTTGGTCAACTCATGGAACCCATGAATTTCCAGTTCGGCTTCGCTCCAGGATTCGAATGCGTTCAGGAACCAATCATTTTCCAAAAACTGGCTTTTGTGCAAGTAGAAAAAATCGCCACCCAATTGGTACTCAAAATCTTTATGAAGACGAATGATCTGACCCAGAAATTGAACTTCCAGGTTTTCATCCCGTGGAATTTCAAATGAATTCCCTGTCTGATCGATCGTGAGTAATTTCCGTTTGGAAAGAATGGGGATTTCCACTTTTCCGTATTCGATGACCGGTGTGATATGGATATAATTTTCACTATCTGTCAGGTAAATGCGTTTTGCCTGAATTGTCGCTAACTGCGTTTGTTTGATGATTGCGCGCGTTGCTTTTTTGACATAAGAATAATTGATACTGATCACATTTTCGAGCGGAACCAAAAAGCTTAATTGAAACGCATCGAATTGTGATTGATGGATGATGAGCTTGTGGTGATTCTTCCGGAAATAATTCAAGGTTCTCAGGTAATTCCAATTCTTGATCAGGTAAAGGTCCTGTCCACGTCGAATAAAGAGCTCGCTCTTCATTTTCACCTGGTCGAATGGAATTTTCAGATTATCAAATTCAATAAAACCGGTTATTTCGTAAAATTCCTTGTTTTGGCTGACGTCCAAATGCAGAAGCATAGGTTTATCATAGATATGCAGGGTGAGATCCGCGTCTTTTGGGGGTTTGGTATCCCAGGTTTCAATGACTTCGAACTCCTCGAAAAGGGGTTTTGCAATGATGATAGACTTGACAACTTTCAGAAATGTTTCTTCATCGGTAGCCAGGTTCCGGTACAAATGATGTTTTACACCCAAAATTCCCAATGCAGTGTAGGCCTGGATCAGTTCGGGTTTTGTTTCCTGCAAGGCAAGTTCCAGCGGATTCAATGCTTGGATCGGAGCTTTTATCTTCCCGTTTTGGGTCAATGCACTTTCATACAATTGAAAATCAAAATGATTTTCACTCGCACTCAAAGCGATGTATCGGTTGGGCAACGGTTTATGTAGTTTCTCCGGCGAAAAGGAAATGGGGGCCAATTTCTTAGTGAGCTCATCCATTTTTTCGGGGTTCAGGCGAATGAGTTCCGGATTCCTGGAAATTACTTTTACCTGCCTGTTTTCATATGTAAGCTCAAATTGTTTTTCCCATTGACTTTCATCCGAAATTCCGTAAGAAAGGGCCATCTCCGAAATGCGTTTCCTTCTGTCCGTTTCATCAAAGAAAGCCCGGAAATCTGCATGTTCCATCACACGATAAAGGACAAAAGCCTGGTGATCGCACAGTTTAGTCCCATTTCCACCGCAACTGCATGCAAGAATAACCGTTTGGTTTTCCTGTGTCAGAATCACTTCATGTTCTGCACGAAATCCGTAATTGCATAAAAAGATCCCTTTGTCAATGGAAAGTTCGACAGGCTGGACGGAGTTGGAGCTAAAACTTAGTGCCTGAATTGCAGAAGCTTCTGCGAATTTTAGAAGTGTGCCATAATTCAGTTCGGCGAAGGTAGAATCGCGGAAAATGAAGAAATCTTCACCTTCATCGGAATCATCCATTTCAAAAGAACTTAGCATACCGTGAAGGTAATTAAAAAGCACGTATTTCTAAATGAAACTGGGTTTTAATTACCAGTGATTTTTCGGCGATACAATGTACAATTGTTGTTTTTATGAATAAGCTTAAAATGGCGTGCAATCATCTGAAAATTCTTCAACTGTTCGGTATTTGTGCTGTCCAAATTTCCTAGAACAAAGATGTAATCAAGTTCTTTTTTCTGATTTTGGGGATTAATTGGTGCGGTTGAAAGCCAGAAATTTCCATCGATGGAAACCCCACCAGCTTGAAGGTTCGGAATTTTTTCTTTGTTCCACAACAGCGGGAAATAGTCCATAGTTGCTTCGTAATTTTCAAGAATAATCATCGGTTTATCAATTCCCAGATAATTGGAAAAGTGTGCTCTGGACCAATGACTCATAAGATTAACAGAAGCTACAATGCTGTTGGGCTTAATAAACTTTGCGGTTTCTGCGCAATCCAATGCTACGGCATTATGTGAATCAATTACATGGTCAAGGTGACGGACTCTCTTAACATGGGCTACAAGGATAAGCAATAAACAAATCAGTGCAAAGGGTTTTGAATAGTTCATTGTCGAGATCCAAATGACTAGAAATAAAAAGAATAAGAGAGCAAATCGCATGGAAATGAGACTTGCCATTCCATTTTTGTCCGGCATGATGAATAACAATAGAAGCATCACTCCAGAAACCAATAACCAAGCATCGTTTATACCTAAGAAACCTTTTTTTGTAGTACTATTGGTGGCAGATTTCCAAGTTCTTATTCTCATAATAAGTCCTCCAATGATGAGCCCCAATAAAACAATATTGGTCATTATAGTAGAAATCTTTTCAATTCCTACGGAATAGCAGATTAATGGATTCATATTCCCCAACCAAGAGAATAATTCCTGTTTTGAAAGAAAATCTGGATTTTCGGAAGTAGGCCTGTTTGCGAAATAGAAAAACATCAAAACGAGCGGAATGAGGGAACAGACCAATAACACGAGGGCTTTTTTCAGATGAATGGTAAAAACCTCCTTGAGCTTCCCATTTTCAATCCATTGCTTCAAAAATGTGATAAAAGTATAGCAAACGACAGCTAATAGTGTGATGCTAAACATCATAACGTGGGAAAAATAGATTAAAATCAAGAGGATGTTCAGAATAACTATCTTTTTTATCGAAGCGGTAATTGTTTCGTGGTTTCTGATCCAAAATGAAAGAACAATTAATAGCCCTATTATTCCAAGTGAAAAATTGTAAAAACCCAGTGAAAGTAAGTAGTTGTAAGTAAATGGGAAGATGAGATAACTCAACCAGATATATCCTTTAGCGGATTTTATCAAACTCCGGAAGGCATATGGAAGGCCTATAAAATAAAGGATTAACAGGAGTTTTTCTGCTAAATTCCCAGGAAGAAACCATTTGAAAAAACAAAGCAAAATGTGTCCCGTCCAATTTGGTACAGGCTCCGGGTTGAATTGAAGAAAAGAATCGAAATCAGGGTGCAAAAGCATGTGATTGATTAGATTGGCATTATATAGGTGCGCAGGACCGTCAAGTGTTGGAAAAAAGTGATGACTTAAAACTGGAATGATATTTATCAGGACTACCGTCAGAAAAAAGAATCCCTCGTATTTGGTTAGCCTGTTTAAAACTTGATTCATAAGTGACGAAGTTAATAAGTAGCAAAAATAACCAAATAATAAGCTGAAACGATTCTCATTTTGCGCTATTCAAAGGTTAGAGAAATCAGTTTTACCCGTTTTGGTTCTTTTCTAAAGAATAATTAGAATTTATAATTCTTAAAAGGCTGTCTAATATTTAGACAGCCTTTGTTATTTATCTGATAATGAATGACTTGTCAAAAAATGTTTTTTTAGAATGACGAAAAAAATCTCTTATTCCCCTAAGTTTTTTCGTCGATACAAGGTGCAATGCTCATTTTTATAGGTTTGAATGAAATTGCTTGAAATCAACTCCAGAGTTTTGAGATGGTCTACATTGGTACTGTCCCAATTTCCCAAAGCAAAAACATAATCGACCTCTTTCTTCCTGTTTTGTTTGTTTGAAGGAGTCCATGGGAATAAGGGGCAATCTGCAACGCGTTGTCCTCCCATCTGGAAGTTCGGAAGCTTGGGCATATTCCAAAGCAGGGGGAAATAATTCATCGTCGCTTCATAATTGTCAAGCAGGATCATTGGCTTATCGCTTCCGAGGTAATTGGAGAAATGTGCTTCAAACCAGAAACCGGTCAAATTCATGGGAGCCACCACACTGTTGGGTTTGATAAAAGCGGATGCTTTGTTGCAATTAATTGCGATAGGATCATACGTATCCATTACGGAATCGTAATAGCGGATTCTCTTAGCGTGTAGCGCCAACAGAAGCGACATACAAATGAAAGCGAACCACTTCGCCTGTTTTAAACTGGAAATCCAGATGAATAAGAACAGGAAGAACAGCAATCCGAAACGCATGGAGATGATACTTGCGCTTCCGTTATCGTCCGGCATGATAAATAAAAGCACCAACATGATTCCGGTTATGAGCAACCAAGTGTCGTTGAAGTGAAAGATTCTCTTTTTTTCATCTGGTTTGGTGGCTGAAAAGCGATCCCTGATCCGGACAATGATCCCACCGATGATCAGTGCGTAAAGAATGTAAACGATCTTCCGTGTAAATGCACTTTCAATTCCTTCGTGGTAACAAATAATCGGGTTCAGGTAATTCAACCACTTGTATAATTCTTCATTTGGAAGAAAAATCGCCACACCGGTATCCGGTCTGTTGCCAAAATAGAGGGTCATTAAAACGAGTGGAATAAGCGAACTTATGAGTAAAGCAATCCCTTTTTTACCTTCCTGAATGAATGCAGTCTTGAATTTTCCGGTCTCAAAAACTACTTTCAGGAATGACATGAACAGGTAGCAACTACAAACCAACAATGCGACGCTGAACATCAAAATATGGGAGAAGTAAGTCAGAATGAAAAAAATGCCGAGAATAAGGATCTTTTTCGGGGAGCTGGCAATGGTCTGCTTGTTTCGGATCCAAAACGAAAGGATCAGCAGCAAACCGATCAAACCCAGCGAAAAATTGTAAAAGCCCAGCGATAATAGGAAATTATAGCTGATGGGGAAAATCAGGTAACTCAGGCCAATATACTCGGGGTTGATGGATTTGACGAGCCTTCGAAAAGCAACTGCCAGTCCGATAAAATAAACGATCAGTAACATTTTCTCTGCCAGGTATCCGGGAAGGAACCATCGGAAAAAACACAATATCATATGCCCCGTCAAGTTAGGGACCAATTCGGAATTGAATTGAAAAAAAGCATCGAAATCAGCATGAAAGAGCATGTGATTGATCAGGTTTGCATTGTAAAGATGAGCCGGTCCGTCAAGTGTCGGGAAAAAGTGATGCCCAAGAAGAGGAACAAGGTTCGCTAAAGCAACTGCCAGGAAAAGGAACTTTTCATACTTGGAGAATCTGTTAAGGATCTTGTTCATGTGGCAAGCGAATTTAGTGAGGGTTTAATCCCTTAATGCTGGAAAATTACTCATTTTATCTCAAGAATAGTTTGATATTTGTATCAACTGATTATTCTATGTAATTTGGAGATCTTGAAAAAAAGAAGAATAAGAAATAGCATTGTACTTTTATTGATTACAGCAATCACTGCAATTTTTCAGCTGAAGTACGTGAATGAATTTCCGGGCTATACGCATACCTGGGCTCAAAATGACCGTTTGGCACTCGCAAATGGGTTTGTACGGAACGACCTCAACTTTTTCAAACCGCAGAACTATATTCTGAACCATCAGTTCCCGAGCAATTGGGCACAACCGAGTTATTCCACCATTACAGCTGTGGAATTCCCAATCCATGATTATGTTCCGGCGGTGTTCATGAAAGCTTTTGGAACGAATGAACCCTGGGTTTTTCATGCATACATCTTGCTTTATAGCATTATAGGATTCTTCTTTCTGTATTTATTGATGGAGAAAATCACCGGTTCGAAAGTGAAAGCGACTTTAGTGGTGCTTTTTGCCATCCTATCTCCCGTTTATACGTTTTACCAGGGCGGATTTCTGCCGACTATTCCGAGCATAGCCAATGCTATTATTGGATTCTACTGTTATGCACTCTATTTTGAAGGTCGTGGGAAAAAGTGGTTCAAATGGGCTTTGTTCTTTTTCACTCTGGCGGTACTTGCCCGTTTCACATTTGTCATTCCATATTTTGCCCTGTTAGGCTTTGAATTGATCCGTATTTTTCAGAAAAAAGCGAAGTTTTGGCCGAACATAATCGGAGTAGCTGTTTCTTTCATTGTTGTTTTTACAGCACAATTTTACACCAGCACATTAAGAGCAACATACGGTTCCGATTTCCTGAGCGAATTGTTACCGGCCGACAATTTGGAGGAGATGAAGAACATTCTCAATCACATGTGGGAAAACCTGGTGCTGGCTTATTTTTCCGGCAAACAGTATTTCTTGATTTTCCTGCTGGGAGTATTGGTGATCATTTCACTTTTAGTCAGACAGCGGAATCCCGACAAATCGTATCTCGGTTGGTGGATTGTTTGCTTGTTTTGGTTGATCGGGACGTGTTTGTTCTGGCTTGTCATGACCAAACAATTCTTTGCCCACGATTATTATTTCTTGGATACATTCTACTTGCCAATTGTATTTTTTGTGGGGCTTTGTCTGTCGATTCTCCCAAAACCGCAATGGTATTTCGGTGAACTCATCATGGCATTATTCGTGGCCTATTTTGGAATTGTTGCTTTCGAGGAAGATTCCAATTTCCAAAAGGAAAGACGCGTTTTTTTGGGAAATGACCGTTTTACCGGTTCCGGGATCAATTTCACCGGCTCGGATGAATTCTTGACGAAATCAGGAGTGCCAAGGGAAGACACGATTCTGGTTATCCATGCTTACGGCCCGAATATCCCCTTCATTAAGATGAATCGGGTTGGGTTGGCCGTTGTTGGGCACAATCCGGAAGATATTGACAGGGGATTGAATTGGAAATGGGATTATGTGGTTTTTCAAAGACCCTATTTCATGGAAGATGTATACGGTATTTATCCGGAAATCCTCAATAAGGTGGAAATGATTGCGACGAATGAAAACCTCATTTTGTGCAAGCGAAAACAGGATACAGTTTCACAGAGTCTGATGGAGTTCATGAATGTTAAAAACCCGTACAAAACCCTCAAAGTGAACTTCGAAACAAAGGACAGTTTGAAATTCGTTGCAATTATAAACGATCCGGCAAAGAAAGGGAATCAGATCGGGTATTTGGGAGAAAATGAAATGTATGGCTTTTCATACGATTTCACTAAGCAAGTGGGACCTGACACAAAACCGAGAGTACTGAAGATAAAGGGGAAATTCTTAAGACGCAATAATAACCCAATTGGGATAATCATTGCGTCTTCGCAAGGGACTGATTTTTCATTCTATCAGACAATCGATTTGACATCACTTTCAACACCCAATGAATGGGCAGAGAAAGAATTCATTATTTTTCTGCCTCAAAGAAGGAAAAATGATAAGTTGAGCTTTTATTTCCAAAATGTGAATAAAAACGTCATTTTGTTGGATGATTTCGAGTTTAAGTTTTACAGGAACTAAGAACTGGAATTCAGGGAGTAAAATCATTATGGAGGCGTTTGTAAACAGAATCGTGAAATACATCGACGAGCATGCTTTGAGCAATCAGAATATGTGTATCGTGGTTCCTTCCGAACGGATGATTGCCTATCTGCAACGCGCCTTTTATGAATTTTATCAGAAACCGATCCTCTCTCCCAAAATTGTGACAATTGATCGTTGGATCCAGGATTTGAATCCAACTCCTGTGCTCGATAAAACCAGTTTGTTGTTCGAATTGTACGAGCTTTTCAAAAAAGATCCGGTGGAACTGAATGTGGATTCCTTTGATTCCTTCATGGCCTGGGGACAGATCCTACTGAGTGATTTTGATGAGATTGACCGATACCTTGTTCCTGCAGATCAGTTGTTCAAGAATTTGCGTGATATCCGGGAAATCGAAAACTGGTCTTTTAACTCGGAAGAGTTGTCCAAAGGGCAAATTCAGTTCATGGCATTCTGGGATAAATTGAAGCCGTATTACTTCGCGCTGGAAGACCAATTGCAAGCAAAATCAGTGACAACAAAGGGGAAGGCTTACCGTTATTTTGCCAATAATATCGATTTGGCCTTTGCCGGTGATAAGGACGCACAATTTGTGTTTGCAGGATTTAATGCGCTTTCAGAATCGGAAATTTCGATCATGAAACAGCTCTCCATCATGGGACGAGCGCATATCCTAATGGATTCGGACGAGTTTTACTTTAACGATTCAATCCACGAAGCCGGGCAGTTTCAGCGAGATCTATGCAAAAGGTTGGAACGAAAAACTTTGCCGTTTATCGAAAATCAGCTCAGCACGAAAAAGATGGATATCCGGGTGGTGGAATGTCCGCAGTTCACTTCCCAGGCGCAGGTTGTCGGGAGTGAATTGAAAAAACTGAACACGCAGCAATTGAATGAAACTCTGGTGCTTTTGGCAGATGAAAGTTTGCTGAGTTCCATTTTGAAACACCTTCCGGCAGAAATCGAACAGGCCAATATCACGGTGGGTTTACCGCTAAGACAAACCTCACTGAGATCCTGGGTGGACCTGATTTTCCGATTGCAGGAATCCTTTCTGCGTCGGGGAAATTCGAGCATATACTACCGCGATTTCATTCAGTTTGCCCATCATCCGTTTATCTTGGGGGTTCTTTCATCCCAGGAAAAGAACGAAATTCAGAACATTGAATCGCGCATCATCAATCACAATTGGCATTTCCTGGACCGCAAAAAGCTGGATCTGAGTGAACGCTTATCCGAATTGAACAAACTCATCTTCGAGCCATGGAAAAATGATTGGTTGAGGGGAATTGAGGTGATTCAATTGCTGAATGAAAAACTGGATTTGTGGTTGGATGAAAAGAATGAATTGGAACGCGCTATTGTCCGCCGATTTGCACATGCAACGGTTGTACTGCAAAATATCATGAGTAAAAATGCCCCGACGATGAGTATCGCATCATTCCGGAGTTTATTCAATGGAAATTGGAGCAACGAGACGATAGCTTACTTTGGGAATCCTTTGGAAGGATTGCAGATCATGGGTTTATTGGAAACACGTGGTTTGGATTTCAAACGCATCTTTGTTTTCGGGTTGAATGAAGGCTCCATGCCTCCTCAAAATGCCATCAATACGATCATTCCGATGGATTTGAGGAAGTATTTCGGTTTGCCAACTCCACGAGAGAAGCAAGGACTTTTTGCACATCATTTCTACCGCTTGTTGCATCATTCGGAGGAGTTGTTGATCACCTATTCCAGCGCTTCGGAATCTGTGGGATCCAGCGAGCCAAGCCGGTATATCCAACAAATCGAGTTGGAATTGGCCCAGATCAATCCGAACATTCACATTCAAAAATCATTTTATACTGCCGGAAATAAAGAAAAGGTAGAAACGACAACCATCCAAAAAACGGATGAGATTGTTCAACGAATCTATGAAGTGCTTCGTGGTGGGATCAGTTTTTCCATGCTCGATAAATTCATGAGTTGTCCCCTGGATTTTTATTACCGGTATGTGTTGCGCTTCGGAGAAGAAAACAAAGTGGAAGAAGATATTGAGAGCAATACGCTTGGAACAATTATTCACTATGTGTTGGAGAATCTATTCGCGCCGTTTATTGACCGCATGGATGAGTCGGGCAGAAAGATTTCCGGAAAGGTGGTCACCGAAGAAGATTTGCTCCGAATGGAAAAAGATGTTCCTTTATTGGTGAGTAAAAGTTTTGAGATCCATTTTTCCGAAGACAAGAACTCATGGCAAACAGGAACCAACCATATCAATTTCGAAGTGGCAAAAGAAATGGTTCAAAACGTGCTCAGAAGAGACCGTACGATCTTGAAAGAGAATCCGCAAAAAGCTTTGTTTATTCTAGGTCTGGAAAGAAGATTGGAGACATCAATTGCGATTGAAGACGCTTCCAATTCAGGGAAATCATTTGAAGTTCGTCTTTCGGGGGTTTGCGATAGGATAGATCAATTCGACGGTGTACATCGCATTATTGACTATAAGTCGGGAAGTGTGAACCAGGACAAAGTGGAACTGAAGAAAACAGCCAACCAGGAAAGCTACGAAGAAGCAATCTTAACGAATAAGCGCAAGGGAAATTCGAACCAGAAACACGTGCTTCAATTGTTGATTTACTGTTATCTCTATTACAAGGAAACCGGAATTTTGACAGATCAGGCCGGAATCTTTTCATTCAGGTCCATCAAGGAAAGTCCGCACTTTTTGAAATTGCCGGAGGACATCCGAAAGGAAGATATTCCGAATTTTTTGGAGCGGATATTGAAGCAGACCATTGCGGATATGTTGGATAAGAATGTTCCCTTTACACACAATAAGGATTCAAAGTATTGTGCTTATTGTAATTAACAAGAAAATTTCTGTCTTTGCGCTCTTTGCTTCTTCGCGGTTAATAAAAAAGAACTCAGGATTTTAAACCGCAAAGAGAAGAAGAGCGCAAAGGGGTATCAAACGGTTTAGAATTATTCCTCCAGATTCGCATTCTTCAAAGTCTCATCAATCCCTTCCAGATCCGAATAAAATTCTTCACCGAACGCACGTATGAGGGGCTCTCTTAAGAATTTATAGACAGGAACGTTTAATTGCTCACCACACGCACAAGCAGGTTTACAAATATTCCATTCTTCGTAGTTTAATGCAATGCCTTCGCTCAGTTTCTTCACACGAATCGGGTACAGATGGCATGAAATGGGCTTTTTCCAGGTTGTTTTTCCGGATAGATATGCTTGCTCAATAGAACATTTCGTGATTCCTTTTTCATCGAAATAAACGAAAGCACATTCCTTTCCATTCACTAAAGTCGTGGCAGGTTCATTCCATTGATCAATATAAAAAACGCCGGATTGTTTAACCGCTTCAATTCCTTCCGGTCGCATGAATGGAATTACATCCTCCAGGATGTCCTCCATGATATCCACTTCCTCAAAAGTTAAGGGAGCACCATTATCACCTTCCACACAACAAGCTCCTTTACAAGCATTCAGATCACACACAAATTTGCGGTCGAATACTTCTGTGGAAATCAATTTATCATCTATCGCTACGATCATAATACAAGTTACTTAAAGTAGTTGACAAGGCCAATTAAATCATCGAATTGCGCATCTGCAAGAATCAGTTTCGGTTCTGGATGATGCGTTTTCTCAGGAACACAAAATACAGTCATGCGCGCAGCTTTACCGGAAATGATCCCGTTTAGGGAGTCTTCGATAACCAGGCAGCGTCTCGGATCCAGGTCCAAATTTTTTGCAGCAGTCAAATACACCGCAGGATGAGGTTTTCCAAACAATTCGTATTCAGCGGAATGCACCGTTTGAAAGAAGTGCCTAATCTGAAGTGTATCTAAAATGCAATCGATCAACACTTGGTAAGAAGAAGTCGCAAGACCGATCTTAAGCCCTTTTGAAGAAAAGAATTCCAACGATTCCACTACACCCGGAAGTGGAGTGGCGTGCGCTGTCAATAATTCGATCATGCGTTGCACAATGGCGTTTTCGACCTCTTTCGGACTTACATCTGGCCATGGAGCAACCTGATGCCAATAAACAGTCACTTCATCAATGCGCAGTCCGACTGTTCGTTGAAAATCTTCCTTGGTGAGTGAGCAACCAACACTTTTGAACACATCCTCCATTGCAATTTTCCACAAGGGTTCTGAGTCGGTGAGTACTCCGTCCATGTCGTAAATCACGCCATCAAAATTGCTTAGATTCATTTTTTCTTTTGCGTTGGTTTAATGATGTACATGTTTCCACCACCTACTATCTTTTGTCGTTCATCGGCCACATAGATCTTCCCATTTGGATGAATGGCAATGGCTTCTTTTTGGGTTATCGGAAGCATTGTCTGATGTGATTCATATTTTGCCTTTCCGTTTTCAAAGGAGTGAGTAATGATGCGATTGTATGTCAGAAGCACCAATTTGCCATCCCGGATGTCGGCTCCGGTTGCCGCATCCCTGAACCAATCACGTTTTCCGATGACGATGTAATATTTCTTTTGTGCCTTGTAGGTACCGGGTTTTGTTGGCAAGGTATAGGCATAACACTTTCCATCAAAAGGTTCAGCACGACACTTGGTAAACAAGTACAAAGAATCGTTATAAAAACTCATGGCTTCGCAGTCGAATTGTTTTTCTGCCAGTTTGGGAGGAAACGCCTTTTGCTCAGGGTAAGAAAATTCAATGAATTTTGCCTCGACATCCTGGTTATCAAGCACTTTTTTTAAACTGACTTTGAGAATTTTGAGGTCCGTGCGGGTATTGTTATTATTCCCGAAATCGCCGATGTAGATATTTTTCTGGTCCAATGCAATGTCTTCCCAATCAGTATTTTCCGCATTGGTGACGCTGATCTTGTGGCGAATACTTCCATCCAGGTTCAGCACAAAAATTTTGGGATCGTTCCCGCCATCATTGTGAGCAATCAGGGTGCTGTCATTTGCAAAAACCCAACCGGAAATCTCCTTCAGATCTTTCGGGAGACGATTCGTTTTTTGCATTGTCGCGGCAACAAGAAAGAGGGTTGCAAGTAAAAGAGCAACGTTTCGCATGCCACAAAAGTACGAAGAATGTTAGTTTAATACAGCTTCCACCCAAGATTTACCCCATTCGGCAATCTCCATTTCCGACCATAATTGCGGATAGAAAATGCGTTTTTGGAAGCGTGGAGGAAGGTATTTCTGCCAGTTTGTACCGCCGGTTGCAGCAATATCGCCTTTGTCTTTTTGTAAATATCGAACAGCAGATTTGTAGTGGACCAATGGCCAATTCACGTTCACATTCACATCATTTTGTTTCAGGACATGAATAACTGCGGGTAATTCCTGGTCTTCAGGAGTCAAACGCAGGTAACATTGCCACAGATTACCGTGACGCAGGTTTTCACCCATCTGAATGAATTCTTCTCTGTAACGGTCTTCGAATTGAGTCAATGTCAATGTCTTTTTACCCGTTTCCATATCAGTTGCTCCTTCTTTCCAGTAAATGTTTTCAAAAAGCTCGGAAATCGGTTCTTTACCCGTGTATTTTGCACGGTGATCTTTATGAACTAACTGAAGGAAATCAGTAGAATGAATTTCAATTTTTCGGTATTGTGCCGATTGGAACCCGGAAGCCGGTGCAAGAGCCAATCTGAACTTCAGGAACTGTTCGCGCTGCATTCCGTCCACCATGATCTCGAAACTTTTCGTCAAAGCTTCAAAATAGCGATTGATACGTTGAACATGTTCTACAAAGAAAGGGGCATCCAAATTCTTGCGATCTGAAATTTGCTGGAATTCATGCAGACATAATTTGAAATATAACTCAGTAACCTGATGATACATCAAAAAGACCATCTCATCCGGAAAATCGGTATATGTTTTTTGTAAGGATAATAAAGTGTCTACTTGAACGTAATCCCAATA
>Ga0247691_1000202_pt1 | contig 13404 bp, 12 predicted proteins | sample CNK32_metaG_FD_182721 | JGI IMG/M metagenome (GOLD analysis project Ga0247691, IMG submission 182721) | Soil microbial communities from Purdue University Martell Research Forest, Indiana, United States - CNK32 | ecosystem: Environmental > Terrestrial > Soil > Temperate forest > Bulk soil...
AAAGTTGGCGCTTCCGCATAAGTTCTCAATACAGGTTCGGTTCCGGATGCACGGATCATCATCCAACGGTTATCGTCAAAGAAGAATTTCCAACCATCAACAGTTCCTACGCTGCTAACCTGATATTTTCCAAATGATTTGTATTCATTATTGCTGCATTTTGCGACAATCGCCTGTTTCAGGTCTTCGGTAATATGCAGATCATTCCGTTCGAATTTGAAGGCTCCTACAATGGCATACACTTCCTCAATCAACTGATCCAAAGTCTTACCTGATTTCGCCATGTATTCCCAGATGATCAATCCCATCCAGATCCCATCACGTTCAGGAATGTGTCCCTTCACTGCAATTCCTCCGGATTCTTCTCCACCAATCAACACATCTTCATCCACCATGATTCCCGCAATATACTTGAAACCGATCTTAACAACCTGGTATTCCAATCCATAGTGTTCTGCAAGGGTTTTCACACGCGGTGTCGTACTGAAGGCAGTTACGACTTTCCCTGTCATCCCTTTGTTTGTTACCAAATAATGCAACAACAACAAAATAATGTGATGAGAATCGATGAATTCACCTTTTCCATTGTATAATCCTATTCGGTCAGCATCTCCATCCGTTGCCAACGCACAATGAATGTTTCCTTTTGCCAAAATATAGTGTTCCAATTCCTGCAGATTCTTTTGGATCGGCTCAGGAGCCTGCCCAAGGAAAGATGGATTATAATCGCAATGCAACAATTGAACATCGGGTAAAATGCGTCTGATCACATTTTGTCCGGCCCCGTACATTGCATCATATACCAAATTCAACCCTGATTTACGGATCGCTTCCAAATCGAAATTTTTCTCAATATGTTGAACATATCGCGTTTCAAAATCTACGATTTCCAATTTCCCTGATTTCTCGAAACTGCTCAAATCCACTGATGCATAATCAAACGGAAGGGAATCCGGAATAATGTCTTCGATTTCCTGAACCAATTCAGGAGTCAAAGGTCCGCCGTAATGTGCTTTCAATTTGTAACCATTGTACGACGGAGGATTGTGACTTGCCGTCAGGATGACTCCTAATCCGCAGTCCAATTGATTTGCAGCCAACGAAATCATCGGTGTTGAAACAAAGCCTTTCGACATCAACACCTCAATTCCTTCATGCAAAAGCACTTTAGCAACCGTTTCAGCAAACAATTCACCTGCAAATCTGCAATCGTGACCCAATGCGATTTTTGAATTCCAGTCAGATTTCTTTAACCACTGAGCAGTCGCATAGGCAACTCTAGCTACGTTTTCTACTGTAAACTCATCTGCGATGATTGCTCTCCAACCATCTGTTCCAAATTTTATTTTTGTTGCCAAATTCCTTCTTTTTATGGGGTCAAATATAGTTAATGCAAGGCATTCAGAATCTAAAATGGAGAGATAAATTCCTTCCCCTCAATCCCCCTCCAAAAGGGGAAGTCATAAAACCGAGGATTTATTCAACTTTTACTGGTGAATAGAGAGGTATTTGGCATTTCGAATGAAACCAAAATCGAACAGTTTTCCTGCTAATATCTCCTAGCTAGGATTCTTATGGTCTAACGTTGATTATTTTAATTGCTGATTATCAAGCTTTAAAGTAAAGACAACTTGTGCAACATTTTCTCTTTATAAGAACCTTTTTCTTCGGGGATGTAGGACACATGATGGCTAATTACCACTATTTTTAAACTTAAAGTTAAAAAATCACTCCTTAGCTTTCCTATAATTAAGGTTCTTTTTGATTTCTGCTAATTTTTCGTTATCCGATAAAGGACTTATATTTAGCTCTGTGAAAACAATTTTGGTATATAGCCTTGCGGTATTTTACTTTCTAATAAGTGTTAGACTGACTGCTAATATCCATTATTGCGGAGGTAAAATCAAAACAGTTTCATTGGTTGGTTTCAGTACACAAAAGTCTTGTTGTGGTGGTAAACCCATGAAAAAAGGTTGCTGTGAAGATGTTCAGGTTTGTTTTAAAAAGACAAGTGTAGATCAACAAACATCCTTTGCAATTGCATTCCTTTCCCCAGTGATTGTTACCGACCCTTTTTATGCCTTTATCCTTGAAAAGGATCGTGAACTTTATGTGCCTAAGCATATTAAGCCTTCAGTACATGCTCCACCTCCCGAACTAAAAGTCCCCATTCATTTAAAAAACTGCGTATTTATCATTTGATTTTTGAGAATCAATTTTCAGGCTATGCTTGATTTTCTCAATTAATAATCAATATGAATAAAAATGCGAAAAATTACTTTAGTTCTATCACTCACTATGGTGGTAACATCACTTTTTACTTCTTGTAGTTCAAGCGGTGAAAAGTACAGTTCATATCAATGCCCTATGAAATGTGAAGGTTCAAAAACATACGACAAGGCGGGTACTTGTCCAGTGTGCAATATGGATCTTGAGGGTGTCAAATCAAAAAACAATAACTAAATTCTTATGAAAACTACACTTTACAAAAGTCTGGCAACGGCTTCATTTGCTATGCTAGCATTTCTTGGCTTTAGCCAAACAACAGCAATGGACTTTTCAGGTCAAGATTGCAACGGGAACAACGTAAACCTATTTGCTGATTTGGATGCAGGAAAAGCGGTCATGCTGATTTTTTACATGCCAAATTGTGGGACATGCCCTCCTGCAGCTTCACAAATGCAGGCAATGGCTAACAATATCAATGCGACACATCCAGGTTTGGTTAAGGCATATTCATTCCCCTATCAAAATAGTACAACTTGTACCTATTCTTCTGGTTGGGTTGTAAATAATAATTTGCCTCTTTTTGCTCCGATGGATAGTGGAGCTGTCCAGGTTGCATACTATGGTGGATTCGGTATGCCTACAGTTGTTTTACTTGGTGGAGATAATCATGACGTATTGTTTGTTACCCAGGATTATAATACTTCTGATACAACCACCATGCGTGATTTGATCTTGACTAACGTTACTGCAGGTTTAGATAAGCAAACAGCAATTACTAATCTTTCTGTTTATCCGAATCCAACAACGGATTTCATAAACGTGAGTTTCCATTCAAATTCGGGATCTGAAGGATATATTGAATTAACCGATCTTAATGGAAAACGAGTAATGGCATTGAGCAAGGAAACAATGACAAAAGGAATGATTGAAAAACAAATCAATGTATCTTCTATTCCAGCAGGTAACTATATACTGCAAATCCATATTGATGGATCAACTATTTCTCAAAAATTGAATGTCGCACATTAAGAGACCTAGTTTAAAGCTTATACAGCAATTTGTGCCAGTGGTGATGATTTTATTTATCACTACTGGCATTGCTATTTCTCAAAGTTATTACCACTCACCGAACGATACGCTGATTTCCAATACAACCGTAAACAATTCGGTGACGATGAACATAACTCAAGTTCATCCGAATAACGATACGCTTCAATTTGTCTGGAAGAAATTTTCTGTTTCCATGCCGAATGATTGGACAGCGACTATTTGCGACAATAACACTTGTTTTCCATCGCTTATCGATAGTTCAACAACATTGCCGGTTCTTCCCGGAGACGATGGACTGATGTTGGTTCATTGCTATCCCAATACGAATGCTGGAACAGGAGTCATTCGATACACCATTTATGAAATACATTCTCCTCAACAAATAGATACTCTCACTTGGATCATAAACGCGGAATCCACTGCCGGAATTAATGAATCAGCCTTTACAACTCCCGTCTACACCATCAAGGGAAACCAATTTCAATTAACCGATTCAAAATCTAAATACACCAACCTAACGCTACTTGATTTAAACGGAAGGGAAGTCTTTTCGAGTAGTATTCCTACTTCATTATGCGTTGAAATACCACTATTTCCTGCCAACTTTTATTATTTGGTTCTTAGCGGAACCAACACTATTATACGTCAAAAAATATGGTACGTAACAAATTAGATTTACTCAAAATGCTGCTTGCGGTTCTAATCCTTTGCTTAACAGGGACTAGTTTTTCTCAAAATGCACTCTATATACCCCCAGCTTTAACTGGAACCACATTTAACCTGAATATTCAATCTGGCACAACGCAATTGTATCCGGGAAATCCAACGCCAACTTATGGAATAAACGGTTCATTTCTTTCTCCGACGATCATCGTCAATAAGAATGAACTAGTAACTTTAAATGTCATCAACAACCTGAATGTTGCCACTACAATGCACTGGCATGGTTTACATGTTGCGCCTGAAAACGATGGTGGTCCTCATCAATCGATTTCGGCAGGTTCTACATGGAGTCCTTCTTTTGAAATCTTAAACAATGCAGGCACATTCTGGTATCATCCACATGGTGAAGGAAAAACGGAATTACATGTTGGCAAAGGGCTAGCAGGCTTATTTATTATTCATGATCCGGCAGAACTTGCATTGGGTTTACCCCAAACTTATGGAGTGGATGATATTCCATTGATCGTACAATCAAAGGCATTTGATGTATTGCAACAAATTGCGATTGCAGACCACATGGATACAGCTATTTTTGTGAATGGAACGTTGAAGGCAACTCATAACATTCCATCACAAGTGGTTCGAATGCGCCTTTTAAATGGAAGTAGCATGCGCTCTTTTTATTTTGGATTTTCGAACAATATGACTTTTTACCAAATTGCCACAGATGGTGGTTTAGTGGAAACCCCCAATGCATTAACCCGTTTATTGATTGCTCCTGGAGAACGGTCTGAAATCCTTGTTGATTTGAGTGGAATGAATGGACAAACAGTAGTTTTTATGAGTTACGGTTCTGAAATGCCTGATGGAATATTCGGTTCACCATCTATTGGAAGCGGAGCCGACACTATGGACATGTACATGGATAATTTCCTAAATGGTGCAGACTTCAATCTCGTGGAATTTACCATTGGCGCACAGACCGGAAGTCCGGTAACAACCATTCCCTCTACCTTAGTTCCTTATGTACCTTTTGATGTAGCTGATGCAGATGTTAATAGAATCTTGGTTTTTGATACGATCACACTTGTTCCGGGAGATACCCCGAATCGTGTTGAAGGACCATTTGGAATCAATAACACGACGTTCCATATGGATTCAATCAATATCACGATTCCATTGAACTCTACTGAAATCTGGACATTAAAAAACAATACGCTAATTGCACACCCATTTCATATCCACGACATTCAGTTCAATGTGATTGAAAAGAATGGAACTACACCACCAATAACTGAACAAGGCTGGAAAGATGTGGTACTCGTAATGCCCGAAGACAGCGTAAAGTTTATCACGAGATTTACCACATTCACGGATGAAATGGTTCCGTACATGTACCATTGCCATTTGTTGCATCACGAAGACGATGGAATGATGGGTTCATTTTTGGTGGTTGATCCTTTTGCTGGTATAAATGAAAATGAGACGAGTTCTTTTGAAATTGTTCCGAATCCTTCGTCAGATGATTGGAATATTACTGGAAAATGGGACAACGCTCTTTTCTCGATTGAGTTAACTGATGCGCAAGGCAAAAGTATCTTAAAGAGTGATTATTCGAATTTGTCTTCGGAAGAAAGTATCCGTATATCTAATTCAACACTTCATTCTGGAATCTACTTCTTGACTATCGTTTCGGGAAAAGGAACGCAACAATTTCAATTGGTGAAGAATTGATTTTATTAAAAAAGATTAACTGCCTGCTAATTGTTGGGCGGTTATTTTTTGAGTTCATCTTATTCATCACCTCCTGAATTCATATCTTCAAATAATTTCTCTTTGGCCAGGTCATTACAAAAGTTAAGTGCTCTTTTTAAAGTTTTATCTCCATCAAAAAACAATACTTCACGGCACCAGCTTCAGGGATATTAAAGGAAATTACAGAATTTAGCTATACTTCTCCAAAAAGGGAAACAAAAAAAATCGATTATTCCTTAGTCCAGATTCGTGTATTCAGATTCAAATCGGCAATAATTCCAGTCATCAATTCCATCATATTAATAAGGATACGGTAATCTTCCTCTTTCAGCAAGGAGCCAAAAACAGACGGTTCAAACAAATCCATGTTATTGAAAACTGCAATGTAAACCTGGTTGTTCCGGAATGAGATTGCCACCTTGAAATTGATGCGTTTTGTCATTTCCAATAATCTTTCCATCATGGAAGGTGTCAGGATATAGCGGCATTCCTGTTCATCTGTACTGTAAACTGCAAATTTCTTCTCGAATTCCGGATTTTCCAATTTCACCAGATCTCCCGGCCTGCTTGGGTTCCATTGCTGGAATTTACGTCCCAATTTTCCCAAATAACGCTCCATCGTATCTACATCGATCATTGTTTCACCATGGAAATTTTTGTGAAAATCGCTTACGAACAACATTCCTTTGAAGATTGTATGCCAATGCTCCTGCCGTTGCCCTTTACCATTCGTTGATACGGTCTTGTATTCCGTATGGATTTCACCGAATGCAAAGTCAGTAGCTTCAAACTTTCCTGAAATCGTGTCCTCTGCCTTGTAACGGTCAACTCGTTGAGTAAAAATGTGACTTTCACCATATTCTACCATCAAGCTTCTATGTGGATCGTAATCCAAGCGTTCATCCACAAATTTCACTACCGCAGGAATCACTTTCCCTTTAAATTGAGCTTTAAAGTTTTTATAGAAGCGCTGATGTTTGACGATCATGATAACTAAACCTATAATCAAAATCAAACCTCCAGCTATTGCAAAGGGGATAAAATTTCGGGATCCTGAAACAAGCCATGCTCCAAGAACCGCCATGAGCAACCCAAAACAAATAAAGAACCCAATCCAAAATCGTTTAACGTATGCTTTTCTCTCTGATTCAAGAACTCCCAGATCTCCGGCGATCATGTCCGCCTGTAGTTGTGCGAAATTAATTTCCATCTCTTAATCGTTGAATTTTAGGTATTCCTTCTTTTCCAACTTATTTTTCTTCGCAATAACGGAAGACGGAAATTGAAGTACTGCATTATTAAAAATCTCAATAGACATGTTGTAAGTTCTTCTTGCGGCAGCCAGTTGCTCTTCCATTTCATTCATACTTCGTTGAAGCATCATAAATTGGTCACTTGCTTTCAAATCAGGATAAGCCTCGGCTTTAATTAAGAACTGGCTGAATTGATTCTGCAAATCGTGATTGCTTTGAGCCAATGCTTCCGTATCTCTCGAACCCGATCTGAGGGCTGTCAATTTCTCCAGCAACTCTTTTTCATGCGTCATGTAGCCACTCACACAAGATGTCAATTGAGGAATCAGGTCAAAGCGTTTTTTGAGCATCACATCAACAGATGCGAAGGCATTCTCCACCTGGTTTTCTTTGGCAACCAATCCATTCTTGATTACGATGATGGTAATGATAGGAACCAAAACCGCAACAGACACCGAAATAATTAAAACTATTAGCATAGAGGTATTTTTTGCCGAAGATAATCAGACTTCAAAAAAAATCCCTTCGAAATCTAATTAGTTCCTCAATTTTTAATGAATCTGGATGAAATCTGACCTTTATCCGTATCAACATTTAGAAAATAGAGCCCTCTTGTCAATTCAGAAATCGGGATTATCAACTCTTTTGAGTGCGTTTCCTTTTCCAGCATCAGGATTCCTTGAAGATCATAAATCCGTATTTTTTTGATGAAAGAATTTTCTAATCGAACACTTATTTCATTTATAGCAGGATTTGGAACAATTTCCAATCTTATCGGAAAAAGTTCTTCCAAACTATTTGTTTGCGCATAACAACTGTCGCAAGTCACCGATACCGGATTGTTGTAAATGGGGTCTGTGGTGCAAAATTCCGGGAATGCATATGCTGCTGAAATGACATAGAAATCGGTCGGGATATTATATAAAACACCTCCCAAATCCCAAACTCCCGATGTGTTTACCCCGCACAGTCCACGTTCATTCCAAACAAAATTCCAATTATCTGCCACATACCCTGACTGGGTATGATAACCAATTCCTTTCATCTGCATGAAGTGATGATAAACACCATTATTTACCGCTACAGAATCTTTATTCAATACCACAGCATCATAGAAAAAACCTTCAGAATACAGTTGATAAATTGTATCCCCGATAGCTGCATCAAAATCCATCAAAAGGTATTCGGAAATCGAATCAGCAACTACACCCATCAATTTATTTCCCACCTGACGAATAGCAAAGGGTTGTGTCGGCAAAAAACCGGAACTTACACGCACATAATTATTCCCCTGAACCAAAGTATCTTCATTGGGAGAAATGGCATAACCACTAGTGTACCAATCCGTTCCCCCAGTTGACACTAGAAACAAACAAAATGTGCAGGAATCCGGTACCAGTTGAACTGTTTGAGCATGGATTCGTCCTATTCCCGATGTGAGGAAAATCAGCAAGATGGTTTTCAAGGTTAATTTCATCAGTATCATTCAGTTTGAAAGGTTAAAGTAAGTGTTTATATTTTGATTTAAAAAGAAAAACCCCGTTCGCAGTTACGAACAGGGTCTTCTATAATAGATTCTCAAATCACTTCTTGAATGACATGATCGTTTTCTCAATGATTGCAACACATTCCATCAATTGTTCTTCGGTCATAACCAATGGTGGTGCAAAACGAATGATATTTCCATGGGTAGGTTTCGCCAACAATCCGTTGTTCTTTAATTCCACACACAAATTCCAGGCAGTTTTACTTTGCTCCGTATCGTTTACGATGATTGCGTTCAACAATCCTTTTCCACGCACTTTTACGATCAAATCTGATTTTTCAATGATGCGGTTCATTTCAGCGCGGAATAGTTTTCCCAATCGCTCTGAATTTTCTGCCAAACCTTCTTCTTTCACCACTTCCAAAGCTGCTACAGCAACCTTCGCGGCCAATGGATTTCCACCGAAAGTAGAACCGTGTTGTCCTGGTTTGATCACCATCATGATCTCGTCATCAGCAAAAACAGCAGAAACCGGGTAAACTCCCCCTGAAATTGCTTTTCCAAGGATTAGGATATCGGGTTTTACATTTTCATGATCAACGGCTAATAATTTTCCTGTGCGTGCAATTCCGGTCTGAACTTCATCGGCGATAAACAAAATATTATTCTTGGAACAAATTTCTTTGGAACCAGCCAAATAACCGTCATCCGGAACATAAACACCTGCCTCTCCCTGGATCGGCTCCACTAAGAATCCGATGACATTCGGTTGTTTCGCCGCTTCGGCCAAAGCATCCAAATCATTATAAGGAATGCGAATAAATCCAGGAGTAAACGGTCCGAAATTGGTGTTTGCATCCGGATCACTCGAGAATGAAATAATGGTTGTCGTTCTTCCGTGGAAGTTTTGCTCACAAACGATGATCTGTGCCTGATTTTCAGCAACACCTTTCTTCTCATATCCCCATTTACGGGCAATCTTTATTGCTGTTTCAACTGCCTCAGCTCCCGTATTCATCGGAAGCACCTTGTCAAATCCGAAATACTCGGTCACGAATTTCTCGTAAACACCTAATGTATCGTTGTAGAATGCACGCGAAGTCAAAGTCAGGGTTTGTGCCTGATCTGTCAATGCTTTTACAATTTTCGGGTGACAATGCCCTTGATTCACTGCTGAATATGCAGACAGGAAATCAAAATATCTTTTTCCTTCTACATCCCAAACATAAACTCCTTCTCCTTTTGCGAGAACGACAGGAAGCGGATGATAATTGTGCGCTCCATAACGATCTTCCAACTGCATCAATTCTTCCGATGACAATTTGTCTAATGCTACCATATAATTTTTTTTAAAGCTATTATCACTCATCACGGAGAGCAATCATCCTTTCCTCATTTGCAGTCGCAGGAGAGAAATCATCCTTGGGATGACACAAAGATATACAAATATTCACTTTTAAAAAAAATGAATTACCGTTCAAATAGGTTGGAATCATTGGCTTATCGACCAATTTATCAAAATCAGACGTATTTATTTCTTAACTTTGTAGTGTATTAAAATCCAAAACGCTTGAAAAAAGTTCACTTTTCTAAGCCACAAGGCGAATTCTTCTCCACACTGAGAAAATCAGTTCAGAATTATTTTGACGAAAATCAACTGGAAACTTCGGGAAATTGGAAGTTGTATCTCAAAACAACGATAATCATCACTACCTATATTGCCATCTATCTGACAATCATGCTGCTTCCGATTCCGGGATATGTTGCATTGCTTTTATCAGCATCTTTGGGATTCGTTCAGGCATTGGTAGGTTTTAATATCATGCATGATGCGAACCACGATGCTTTTTCCAGCAATCAAAAAGTCAATTATTTCTTTGGATTATCGATGAATGCTTTGGGAAGCGATGCATTTATGTGGAAACAGAAACACAACCTGGTACATCATACTTATACTAATATCGATGGAATTGACGATGATATTTCGAAAACTCCTTTTCTTCGCATGAGTGATACACAGCCTCGTTACAAAGCCCATCGGTTTCAACACATTTATTTGCCATTTCTATATGGTATTTCAACCATCTACTGGGTTTTGGTAAAGGATTTTGAAGATTATATCATGGGATCGCGTTTTACCATAGAAGTTGGAAAAATGAAACCGATCGATCATGTGATGTTCTGGACGACACGTATCATCTATTTCGGATTGTATTTGGTACTTCCTTCGTTTGTATGGGGAATTGGTTGGACCATTTTGGGATTCACCCTGATGCACATGTTGCTTGGATTAACGATGTCATTTGTATTCCAACTAGCTCACGTTGTGGAGAATGTGGAATTTGAACATGCTGAAGATGAATCATTAATGGTTGAAAATGAGTGGGCAGTTCACCAATTGGCTACAACGAGTGATTTTGCGGTGGACAACAAAGTGGTAAGCTGGTTAGTCGGCGGATTGAACTTCCAGGTGGAACATCACCTTTTTCCTCGTATTTCTCATGTTCATTATCCGGAAATTCAAAAGATCGTAGCGAAGACTTGTGCCGAATTCGGCGTGACTTACTATTCTTATGACAGCACCGGGCAGGCAATAGCATCCCACTTCAGACATATGAAACGTTTGGGTAAAGCTTAAGCTTTCTCTGTTAACAATTCTGTTTCCCAAGGAACCTGAAAATACTGTTTCCCTAACCATAATTCAAAAGCAGGGTCAAGGAATTCGTAAATTCCATTCTCGTCTTTGATAATCATATCCCGTCCTTCCAGGATCAAACGGTTTTTGGAAACATTCCGTGGAGTTCCCAACGCGTAAGCACGCATCACTCCCGCAGCAGTCAACTGTTTTTCCTTTTGATAAATGGCCTTCAGTAAGTTCACCTGCGTAGAACTCATACCTTCGATTTCCCGCTGATATAAGGGTTGGTTTGCATAAATCAATTCCGATAAGGCGGTTTGGATGATCTGCTTGTCTACTGTTCCTGCGCGACTTTGGTTCCACACGTAATGAGAAAGCTGCTGCACATACCACGAATGGTTTTTCATCAGGCGTGGAACGATTGTGGCCATTTCTTTTGAAATCTGTTTTCCTGTCTTCTTAAAACTTGCTTGAATGAATTTAACCCATGCCTCCTCTTTGATCTTCGGCAATAACATCAGATCCCCGAAACGGTAAAAAGGTTTGGATGGGTTATTGAAAATCTGTTCCAACATGTGCCGCTTACTTCCGAATAAGCAGTAAGACACCAGTTTCTGACGCTGCCAGATCGCACGCATTTTCTTTTCCAGCGGTTCATAATCGACCAGGCTGTTCAGGTTTTGGAATTCATCCAGGCAAATCACCAGTCGAATACCTTTTTCCTTCGCAATGCGTTCCGGAAGATTTAAGATCTCATCAGCGAACTCGCGCACTTTTTCGTGTTCGTACTTGATGGTGAAATCCAAATGCGGATTCACTCCCACATGAACAGTAGGAACCATATTTGAAAGAAATCGCTTGGCATCCTGAAGCCAATCTTCCCATTTACTGGAAGTAGCTTTAATGACCTCCCGGGTGAACAGTTCAAAAAAATCCACCTCACTGTTGACTGTGAAGAGATCCAGTAAAATCGTTTTGCACTTTTTGTCAGACTTATTGATATCGATCAGTACCCGTTCTACCAGGGAAGATTTCCCCCATCTTCTCGGAGAGATCAAAATCGTATTGATCCCTCCCAGCAAGTTCTGCTTTAAACGGTGTGCTTCTTCCTCCCTGTTTGTATAAGCTTGCGTACTAACCGTATTTCCAAATATGAACGGTGAATAGACTTCCTGCATAAATAATCGGCTTTTACTTAAAGATACAAAAAACAAGCTGACTATTTATACTGAAAAGTATTATACCTACTGGTATTATACTAAAAGGTATAACTTTCCGCCACGTCGGAAAGGCACAAAAGAAAAGTCCCAACTTTCGCCGGGACTTTCAATTAGTTAAAACAATGTCGGCTGATCATCCGGATCCTCGGAATCTTTTGTCAGATCCCATTCAATGGTCGGATTATCTTCTCCTCCTTCTTCATCAGAAATATCATTATCCGCTTCTTCCGATTCGTTATCGATTTCCAATTCCAACGGTTCTTCATTCGGCCAAGGTTCTGAGCCTTCAATTTCATGTGTCAGCACCACCTCTTTGACTTTCAATTTCGTTAATTGATTTCCTTGTGCTTTCATTCCTTTTACATCGATGAAATCCGCCAAAACGACCTCATTATCCGGAAGGTTCTTTGTTTCTCGTAAGAGTTTATTGTAGACAATGCGAACAATTGGATTGAAGGCAGTAGAAACACAATCCAAATAGGAACCTTCTGTTTCTGAAATGTAGGATACCCGCTTATCTGTTGTTATTTCACAGGTAAAGCGTTTCACGTAGTGCATTTCTTTTTCACCATCAAAATAAACAGCAGAAATCGGTCTGTCCGGAACCCATTTTTCAATGTGAATCATATCTTCATCGAAATGGTTCCCCAAGTCGAACGTGGAAAGTCTGTAATCCCCGTTTTTATATAAAGTCAATAAGCGGTCTTCTCCTTTGAATGACCCCAGGAATTTTCCTCTTCCTTCATCATTCAACCTTCCAACAACCGTATCATACCAAATCTTACGAGCGGCAAGTGTTGAACCACCCACTTCTTTTTGTGTGATCTTTTGAACAATTTCTTTCGTCACCCGATTTCCAGCAGACTGTCGGCCTTTGATCAACAAATCTCCTAAATCTACATCCCATCGCAAGCGTTTCAAATGCGGTCTCGGACGAAGCATCACGGTAACCACTTCACGTTCTCCATTCGGATGCACGGAGAAATACAACAACTTGGAACCCTTGATTCCACGCGTCAGATCGTATTCCGTATCGCGCGTCACCGAATTCACAAAGAAACGCTTCATCATGGTAGCACCACCGGCACCATCCTGGTACATGACGTGATA
>Ga0247691_1000203_pt1 | contig 13392 bp, 15 predicted proteins | sample CNK32_metaG_FD_182721 | JGI IMG/M metagenome (GOLD analysis project Ga0247691, IMG submission 182721) | Soil microbial communities from Purdue University Martell Research Forest, Indiana, United States - CNK32 | ecosystem: Environmental > Terrestrial > Soil > Temperate forest > Bulk soil...
ATAAAGCATTGGATGTAACAATATTCTATGATTTCAATGGTGAAGAACCAGTTAAAGGAAATTACAAAGTGAAAATTTACTGTGAAGGACAGGCAATCGGTTCTGATAGCTTTACTTTAAAGTAAAAACTCAATAAAGAAAATGATAGCTCCAGGATTTAATTCGTCCTGGAGCTATCTATTAGGAAGAAGTAAACGTTGAAACGTTTTAGGTGTTAGATCGGGACAAAGTCCCAAATTAAAGTTAGGTAAATGACAAATATTTTTATCGCAAATCTCGATTGGGAGATTACATCAGAGGATTTGCAAGCAACGTTTTCAGCGTTTGGTGCAGTGCATTTGGCACACGTAGTGTTTGATGCAAAGACAAAACAATCAAAAGGTTTTGGTTATGTGGAAATGGAAAGTGCAGAGGAAGCAATCAACGCCATTCAAGCATTAAACGGCTTCGAAGTGAATGGACGAAAGTTGGATGTTAAAATTGCATCTCCGAAAGCAAATCGTCCAAAACCGGAAGACAAGCCTAAGAAACCGGCATTTGGTTCCAAACCCGGAGGTTTCGGTGGACCGAAAAAACCGTATAATAGCAACGGACCCAGACAAGGTGGCGGAGGCGGATCTTACAGATCAAACGACCGAAGTCCAAATCCTAACTTCAAACGCGAAGGAGGAAGCAGCAGTTCAAGCTCAAATCCAGGGTCAAGTTCAAGTTCCAACTCCGGTTCAGGCTCGAGTTCAGGTTCAGGTGAACGTACCATGCGTCCTCGCAGAAAATTTGATAACTAGTTAAATTAAACCATGTCAGAAGCTGTCAATCAAGGTCACGTAGAAATGCGTGTAGATGAATTCGGTATTGCTACTATCGAATTTGGACATCCGTTAAGTAATTCATTACCAGGGAAAATTCTTCGAAAATTAGCTGAAACAATTACAGATGCCGGGAATGATCCTGCAGTAAAGGTGATTGTTTTAAGATCTGCCGGCGATAAAGCATTTTGTGCAGGAGCTAGTTTTGATGAACTGATTTCTATTGAGGATCTGGATACCGGGAAAGTGTTTTTCTCCGGTTTCGCCCAGGTGATCAATGCGTGCAGAAAATGCCCGAAACTGATTATCGGACGTATTCAGGGAAAAGCAGTCGGAGGAGGTGTTGGAATCGCTTCTGCTGTTGATTACTGTTATGCAACCCGTTTTGCAGAAGTGAAACTTTCCGAATTGGCTGTAGGAATCGGTCCGTTTGTGGTTGGTCCGGCAGTTGAACGAAAAATGGGACTTTCAGCGATGTCCCAGCTGGCAATCAATGCCACAGAATGGAGAACAGCTGAATGGGCAATGCTCAATGGTTTGTATGCGGATGTGTTTGACACTGAAAGCGAGATGGACGAAGAAATATCCCGATTGGCAACAACTTTGGCTAAATCAAGTCCGGAAGCAATGGCAGAATTGAAACGAGTTTTCTGGTTAGGTACCGAAAATTGGGATCAACTCTTGTCAGAACGCGCCGGAATAAGTGGAACTTTGGTCCTTTCCGATTTCACTGTGAATGCGATCAATTCGTTTAAAAAGAAGAGCTAATCGATAGGTAGCGAAGACTGAGCAAGGCATTGGAAAAATGCCATTTGCGAGGGAAAGTTAAATAGGAAATAGATTGCTGAAAGGTCATTCACTTCATGAATGGCCTTTTTTAGTTTCCCGCAGATTACGCGGAAGGCGCAGATTTCTAACTGTTCTAGTCAGAATGTTCTATTAATGGATTAAAAAATCAGCGTAATCAGCGTAATCAGCGTGATCAGCGTGATCTGCGGGAGAGATCAGTAATGTTACTTACTTAGCAGCGCCAACAAAGCAAAGCTCGCCAGCCAATGTTCTCCCATGTAATCGCCATCCACAATATTGGATAGTGAAGTTTGAATGTGCTGATCCGCAATTTTGTTCAGATGGGCCAGTTCAGGCAATGTTTTTGTGATTCCGTACAAACACCAGGCTCTGCTGAAGTTCAGTCCATCTAAATGCACCAAATGGCCATCTGAGCGATCCGAAACCTTTCCCGGTTCGAGTGTAAACTTCTTTTTGAACAATTGAGGTGCAAATTCCTTCAGCCAGGATCTGAATTCGTCCTTGCTCAAAATCCGACGCATGATATCAATTTCCTCAAAGCCACCTGATAGGAAATCATAGCCGCTTGGTTCCAAATGCAAGGGGTAATTCTTATCGTTGAAATAAAAATCACGTGCTCGTTTTTCAATAACTGTTTTCAAGGAATCATTTGAATGTGCAATGGCATAGTCGTAAGAAAAAGTAAGTCCGAAAGCAGTATTGATATGATCTCCGGAGCGGATGGCATAATTCAGTTTGGGAAGGAATTCGATGTATTTTTGACAAAAAAGATCGGACAAAGGTTTCAGGTTAGAACTCAATTCCTTTCCAACGGGATGATTCCAGCTTTCGAGTTCCAGTTGTAATTTGAGTAACCAATTCCAGCCATAAGTGCGTTCAAAAGAACCGTTGTTTTTAGTTCCGAAGTAAGCGATTTCCTTTTGGATATTGTTTTTGCTCAGGTTTGTCTGCAGGACCATTAGAACAGAATCCGTGACCAGTTCCGGGTATTTGTTCAGTAGTTTGACCATCAGCCAATGTCCGTGAACGGAAGAATGCCAATCGAAACAACCATAAAATGAAGGATGAAGTTCTGTCGGAGATTTCAGATCACCTTTTTCATTCACAACTTGTCCCAATTTATTCGGATACTCTTTTTGAACACATTTCAATGGAAGGCTGAGCAGTCTTTTTGCCTCTGTTAAGGAAATTTCCTGTGACAAACTGATTGTTGTAATGAAAAGGAATACTACTGTTAATTGCTTCATCATTCATGAATTTTTTCAAATGTAGGATTATTTTTCTTCCGCGTAAGTTCTATCGTGAAATGCAAGTGATTCGGTGTAACTTTGTGCGATTGAACAGGGAATCATGGAAAACCAAGTGGAAGAGCGGAAAATAATTCACATCGATATGGATGCGTTTTATGCTTCCGTGGAGCAAATGGATAATCCAGATCTGAAAGGTAAACCGATTGCTGTTGGAGGTAGTAAATTGAGAGGAGTTGTTGCTGCAGCAAGTTATGAAGCACGCAAATTCGGTGTAAAATCGGCAATGCCAAGTTCAACGGCAGCCCGTTTGTGCCCGGACCTCATTTTTGTGCCCCCCCGTTTTGATCGTTACCAGGAAATTTCATTACAAATTCGGGCAATATTCTACGATTACACGGATTTGGTGGAACCGCTTTCCCTGGATGAGGCATTTTTGGATGTAACGACCAATAAGAAAGGAATTCCGTCGGCGACCTTGCTGGCGAAAGAGATCCGGGAGCGGATTTTGAAAGAAGTCGGGTTAACTGCCAGTGCGGGAATCTCGATCAATAAATTCACGGCTAAGATTGCTTCGGACGTGAACAAACCCAATGGCCAACTGACGGTTCCGCCTGGCGAAGTGGAAACTTTCCTGGAAAAATTACCGATTGATTTGTTCTTTGGGATCGGGAAGGTGACAGCGGCAAAGATGAAGGAATTGGGCGTGCGCTCCGGGAAAGACCTGAAGAAAAAGAGCATGACCTTTTTGACTCAGCATTTTGGGAAGCAAGGAAACCATTTTTACAATATTGTTCGGGGAATTCACCGAAGTCAGGTGAAACCGGATCGGATCCGGAAATCCTTTGCTGTAGAACATACTTATTTTTCTGAAATCCATTCCAAGCGAAAAATGTTGGAGAGCCTGGAACAAATTGCCCTGGATCTGGAGAAGCGGATGGAAAAACGATCCATTGCAGGAAAGTGTGTTTCGATCAAAATCAAATACGATGATTTCACAACTCAAACCCGTGCAAAAACCGTATTCGAGTTCCTGTCGCGGAAAGACCAATTTTTTCCCTTGGTGGAAAGCCTGTTGGATCAATTGGAAATTAGCAAACCGGTTCGATTGCTTGGAATTTCACTTTCAAAATTGAATACGGAAGAAAGTGATTCTGAACCCGACAAACAGTTGACGCTTCAATTCTGACCTATAACCGGATCATTAATCCAATTCCGGCTCCGAAAACTGGATTGCGACGGACAGTGAAGTCCCATTTCAATTGCTGTAAAAGTGGCTGGTTAAAACTACCGAAACCGAATAAGCGGAATTTCCCAAAAGTATAATGAATCTCAGGACGTAACCAAACATTCCACCCAAAGGAATTCAATCGGGGAGGACTTGAATTGGGAGCAGATTGTTTTTCAACCATCCAGCTATATGCCAACTCAGTTCCACCGGAAATTCGGAAATTGAGTATTCCAACGGGTGTTGAAAAGGAAATTCCCAATGGCATGATGACCGAATTGACCTGGTAAATACGTGTTTCATTTTGCTTCCGGATATAATACCCAAATGAATCCGCAGGAGGAACACTGCTGATACCTTGATAGATCACAAAACTATCCGGGCTATACAATGTGGCGTATTGTTTAATCCTGCTCGAACGGAATCCTAAACCGACGATTGCATCGAAATTCGTATTTAGACTTCGGTTGAATTCGATTTTTCCATAAAAGGAAGTGCTGTGGATCTGTGCGTATTCTTTTGAAGCGCCGGAAAATTCGGTGCTGTCGTATCGTTCGGAAGGTTTTTTGCTCTCATTTTCCCACCCTGTAAGTACTGACAAAGACCATTTTTTGGGTGCTTTTTTTACTTCCGGCAAAAGATCGGGTTTAACGATGTCCTGTGTGAGATCCTCTAAGTTTGATGAATCACCTGGGGTGCTGGAAGTGATGCTGTCAGATGTTGCGTTTTCGGTAGTTTTTGGTTCCGGATTGACAGCTATTTGTTCTTCTGTTTTTTCAATGGAAGGATCTGCTTCGAAGATTTCACTTTTCGATGTATTTGGTTGAATTGCTGCACTTTTTGATTCTGAAGGTTTGTTATTTGAAGCAATAAATCCGTTATTTTTTGAAGAATTGAGGGATTGTTTTTTTGCTAAGCCCTTTTTGATTTCGCCTACCTTTATTTTGGAATTCTCTCCTTGAACAAGTCTTTTTTGGTTTGTGTTTCCAGTATTTTTCGTCTGAAAGATTTCTTTGTTTGTATGATTTTCAGAAAGACTGGAATAATGGGTGGATTCGGATGATTGATTTTGAGCAATGTAATTCCGCTGGGAAAAGCTCTTTGCGGAAAAGGAATAAAAATAGCCTGTTGCAGCTAAAGCTGAAGCACCAAAAATGATTGGAAACCAGATGAACAGGAATCTTCTTCGCTTCTTTTTGGAAGTGATGGCACGATCGATGTTCGTTTTCACCGAGTCATCCGGAGTCAATTCAAACCCTTCAAAGGTTGTTTGAAACAACTGATCTATTTCGTCAAGCTCTTTCATTGTTTCTTTTTTTTTCAAGATTGATCCGGATCCAATTTTTTGCCTTGGCCAATTGCGATTTGGAAGCACCTTCAGTGATTTCCAGGTATTCTGCAATTTCTTTATGGGTGAGGTTATCCAAAACAAATAAGTTGAACACTGTCCGGTATCCGGCCGGCATTTCCGTCAATAATTTCAGAAGTGTATTTTTCTCTTCACTTACATCATTTTCCGAAACAGCTAATTCCTGCCGACCTTCAAAAAAGTCATCGTTTTCGGTTCTAAGTGTTCTTTTCTGCACTTTCAAAAAAGTGATTGCCGTTCGAATGGTAATTGTTTTGATCCACGGTCCGATTGGAAGTTCCGGATTCATTTTCTCCCGGTTTTCATAGACCCTGATAAATGCTTCCTGGAGAATTTCCTGAGCGTCGTCCCTGCAGTTTGCATAGCGCATACAAATACCAAACATAGAAGGGGAGTATTTTTGGTACACCCCGTCAAAAGCTTTTTTATTTCCTTTGATGAAATCTTCTATGTTCTCTTCCATTTTAACGGTTACAGAATCTTTTAGCGTTAATTATAAGTGTTTGTCAATTTCATCGCTCCAGTTCCATGTAAAAACCGCAAGCACCTTCTCCTGTTGATTTCTTGTTCTCATCAATAAAGATCTGATTGCCTGAGATGACAAATTGCCCCAGTTCGTTGGCGTCAATCACCAGGTAATTTTGATTCGAATTGGAAATCTGTTGAAAAGGATATGTTCCCGAAGGTAAGGAATAGTAACTGGAATTACCTATTGTATTGTTAACTGTAAGTATTCCGTTCTGAGTATTGAATGTCCACTCGATAGCTCCGTGAGCATAGTTTTCATTGGCCCCGGCTATTCCGCCATACAGGTGAACGAGGTTCCATTTTCCGTCCAGATCACTTGTTGAATGATTCTGATGAACGGGATTGGCAGGATTCACTTCTTTTTTGCAGGCCCCAAGCAGTACAAGTAGCAACAAGGGTAGGATGTAAATGATTTTTTTCATGATTTTCAGTTTTTAATTTAAACGTGATTTAAAAATTTAAAGGGTGCTTTTGATAACTCTTTTCATCAACTTATTTCCTTTATCGTCTGTCAATATGAGCAGGTAAATTCCATCCTTTAAATCGGACAGATCTATTCTTTTGTCGTAAGCCAGGTTGATTTCTTTCGAGAACCTTTGTCCGGAAATGGAATTCAATTCGACCTTTTCGATGATTACATCTGTTACGATCCGTAACTCCTTGTTAAAGGGATTGGGATGAACAGATACATCGAAGGTGTTTGTGTTTTCATTGATTCCTAAAAGATTTCCGACAGAAAAGAAAAGCGTATCCTGATCTTCAATGGTGTCCATGGGTTGGATTATCAGATTGACATCCAGTTCATAATCGCCTGCATCCAGGTTTCCGAGCGATACGGTGTCTACATCACTGCAGATATAAGTTGCTGCTCCCGGGCTGTATTCCAGGTTCAGTGTGATTTGGTTTCCTTGTACGATTACAAAGTGATTCCCCAAATCACAACTTCCCGAAGGAAATGTGGCATAGCAAACAATCTTGATTTCATCTGCAATAGTGGGGTTTTCAGGGATCATCCTTAAACTGTCGATTGCGGGAATCTGTCCAACTACCTGTTGGCTGAACAGGATCAATCCGGAAATGAGTAATCGCTTTAATTTATGTGTTTTCATGCGGGATTTTGTTGATGATTATTTAAATTTGTTTCCTCTAATACAAAAGCCAAAACAGGAAGGTTGCCCGAAGCATAATTTAAAATTGAAAATGGATAATTGAGAAGGAGTTTTTCCGGAGAAATCTTTTGACTTTTCAATTCTCAATTTTCAATTAAAACGGTTGATTTTCCTGAAAATGAATAAGAATATGGAATCTAAGCGATTAATATTCAGATTTATTTGGAATTCCCTTGTTATTAAAAAATAGAGTTTCTATCTTTGCACCCCCAAATTGGGGATATTGTCTTATTTAAAAATTAAAAGGTAGTGGATACTTTAAGTTACAAAACTATATCTGCTAACAAGGAAACCGCGAACAAAAAGTGGTTGTTAGTAGATGCTGAAGGCCATACAGTTGGTCGTTTAGCGAGTGAGGTAGCGAAGTTGGTACGTGGAAAACACAAGCCTAACTTTACTCCGCACGCTGACTGTGGAGATAACGTAATCGTTATCAATGCAGCGAAGGTGTCGTTCTCTGGTACAAAATTGGAGAACAAAGAATACGTTCGATACACTGGATATCCAGGAGGACAACGTTCATTGACTGCGCAAGAATTATTGAAACGCAGCCCTGAACGTGTAATCGAAAAAGCGATTAAAGGGATGTTGCCAAAGAACACTTTGGGTCGTCAATTGTTTAGAAATGTAGTAGTTTACGCTGGTACAGATCACAAACAAGAGGCTCAAAAACCGGAGGCTATTAACTTATTAAAAGCTAAGAAATAAAGGATATGGAAGTAATAAACGCATTAGGAAGAAGAAAAACTTCAGTTGCTCGTGTATACTTGATGAAAGGTACGGGCAAGATGACAATTAATAAACGTGATTACAAGGAGTTCTTTCCGGTAGCTATTTTGCAAGGAAAAGTTGAGCAACCGTTCAACTTGACTGATACTTTAGGTCAATATGACATTAAAGTAAATGTAGCTGGAGGAGGAATTAACGGACAAGCGGAAGCTATTCGTTTAGGAGTATCCCGCGCTTTGGTTGAAGTTTCAGCAGATTTTAAAACTTTGTTGAAAGCAGAAGGTTTAATGACGCGTGACCCAAGAATGGTTGAGCGTAAGAAACCGGGACAACCGAAAGCACGTAAGAAATTCCAGTTCTCTAAACGTTAATTTGGATTTTATTTTCTCGTTTTGGCGAGAAGGTTGTTTAGTATCCAAGCACAAAGTATTATCAGTCAGTTGACTGACCCCTTTGTTTGCTGATTACTAAGGAACGTAAACAATTAAAGAAAAAAAATTATGTCTAAAGTAAATTTTGATAGTTTATTAGAAGCAGGTGTTCACTTCGGACACTTAAAAAGAAAATGGAACCCGGCAATGGCGCCGTATATCTTTGACGAGAAAAAAGGTATCCACATTATTGACCTTAATAAGACAATTGCACATCTTGATCAAGCTTGTGCGGCAATGAAGCAAATTGCTAAGTCGGGTAAAAAAATTCTTTTCGTAGCAACTAAGAAACAAGCAAAGGAAATCATCACGGATCGCGTAGCTCCGATTAACATGCCATACGTTACTGAACGTTGGTCAGGTGGTATGTTAACAAATTTCCAAACAACACGTAAGTCAATCCGTAAAATGGTGTCTATCGACAAAATGAAAACGGATGGTACTTGGGAGACATTGAACAAACGTGAGCGTTTATTCAAAACTCGTCAACGTGACAAACTGGAAAAAACGTTTGGTTCAATTGCTGACATGACTCGTCAACCGGCAGCGATCTTTATCGTTGATATCTTGAAAGAGCATATCGCATTGGCTGAAGCAAAACGTTTGGGTATCCCAACATTTGCAATGGTAGATACGAATTCTGACCCTCGTTTGGTTGATTTCCCTATCCCTGCAAATGACGATGCAACAAAATCAATTGCAATCATCTTAGATGCAATTTGTGGAGCGATCAAAGAAGGTTTGGATGATCGTAAAGCAACAACTGCTAAGGATAAGGATGAAACTCCAGCAGCAGCAGCAGCTCCAGCAACTAAAGAAGCTACGGCGACTGAGGAAGCTCCAGCAGCAAAAGTTGAAGAAACAAAAGAATAATAAACAAAGACTAATAGAGACAAGACAAGAGACTTTAGACTAGAGTCTCTTGTCTTTCGTCTTTTGTCTAAAATCTATAAGAAAATGGCAATTACTGCGTCAGATGTAAACAAATTACGCCAGCAAACAGGTGCTGGTATGATGGACTGTAAGAATGCATTGGTAGAAGCAAACGGCGATTTTGAAGCTGCTGTAGATATCTTGCGTAAAAAAGGTCAAAAAGTTGCTGCGAAAAGAGGTGAGAACGAAGCTGCTGAAGGTTTGGTTTTCGCTCAAACTAGTGCAGACAACAAAGTAGGTGTGTTGTTAACGTTGAACTGTGAAACAGACTTCGTTGCTAAAAATGAGACTTACCGTAACTTCGTTCAATCTTTGGTTGATATCGCAATGAAAAACTTGCCTGCAACTTCTGAAGAATTGAAAGGATTGAAGTACGACGATAAATTAACTGTTGAGGAGAAAATCACTGAGCAAGTTGGTGTTGTCGGAGAAAAATTGGATTTATCAGGATATGCTGTATTGAAAGGTGACACAGTTGTTGCTTACAATCACCCTGGAAACCAATTGGCTACTTTGGTTGCTTTGAACAAAGGAGGTGAAGAAGTTGCTGAAGCTGGTCGTCAGGTTGCAATGCAAGTTGCTGCTATGAACCCGATCGCTTTGGATAAGGACGGAGTTGATGCACGTACAATCGAGCGTGAAATCGAAGTTGGTAAAGAGTTGGCTATCCAAGAAGGAAAACCTGCTGATATGGCTGAGAAAATCGCTCAAGGTCGTTTGTCTAAATTCTTCAAGGAAAACACATTGTTAAGCCAGGAATTTATTCGCGATAACAAAGTAACAGTTGAACAATTCCTGAACTCTACTGAGAATGGATTGACAGTTACTGAATTCAAACGTTTCTCTTTGAGCTGATCAGCTCTTCAAGATTACAAATAATTGAAAATCCTGTCCAATTTTGGGCAGGATTTTTTTGTTTTTTGAATTCTTTCCAAATAAATTATTCAATTGGATGATTAACTTTGGGGTCATGAAATCAATCCAAATTATAATTGCCTCAATCACCTTGTCTTTTATTGCAAAAGGTCAGGATTATAAAGATTTTGGGACTTATCCGGCACCTAAATATCTGACTCAGGCACATGATGTATCCATTAGTTCCGATCAGATAATTCTCAGTTATTCTCCCTATCTAAACACCCTGAATGTAGCTTTTAGTTTCTATAAGTATGCCGCATTAAAATCAGGAGCAGCATTTACAGACAAAAAAATTAAACCCAATGAAGGAGTTATTCGCGAGTGTTATTATTCGGGGGATACGATCACAGAGTCTGTAGTTTATCTTACAAAAGGGTTTCCAAATTCGCAACATACATTTGTGCTCCGAAACAGAAGTGCACGTACCATGGAAGTTTTGGGCAAAGAAAAAACACTTGCTACTCACTCTTTTGGCACTAATATGCTTGATTTTATGCGTGTGCGTTTGGTGGAAATGCCGGATGGATTTGCCTTTGTTGAATTCATAAAGGATGTTTGCACGATTACATCTTTATCAAAAGATTTCGAAGAAATAAAGAAAGTTGTTGTATCCGATCAAAAGATAGCAGAAGTTTCATGCAAGGAATGTTATCATCTTATATCGCACGATGATGGAAGTATGACATTCTTTTTCCCTGAAAATGATGGGACAATTAATATCTTGCATCTTTCGGAAAATGATGAGCAAAAATGGTTCTCTCCACTTGATGTTGGTAAGAAAAATGCATGGGGATTGATAGACGAGTTTGCTTATGACTGCAAGAAAAAAGAACTTTCCTGGGTGTATCTTGCAAAATCTGAGTCGAATGATCAAAATGGTTATGGAATTGTAAAGTGGAATGAGGAAGGGGAGATAGTTGTCAATGAGGTTAAAATGCTGAAAGACGAAGAAATTTATAAAATCGATACAGATGCTAAAAAATATTTCGTCGAAGAGCGAAAAAAACCAACTCAAGATATTTGGGGGGAGTCCAGAACACTTTTTCCCAGTGTAAGATTACTGAGTATAGGAAATGATAACTATGCGATAGTAAATTTAACCGGTGCATATAAGTCATTTTTATTATCTTATGTTATAAAATTAGATAAATCCGGAGCTTCAGAATGGATTCGGCCAGTTGTTTCCGAAGTAGGAGCGATTCGATCTATTATTCCTTACGAAAAGGAAGGTAAATTGAATCTGTTTATTGCGGATTTTACGGCCAATTCAAAGAATGATACTCACTTTGTTCATTTCTCCAGAAAGGCAGATAAATCCTATTCATTTTATAACATCGTTATAGATCCGGTTGATGGAGAAGAAATTTCTAACAAGAAATATGATGCAGATACAGGAATTGAGTCGCAATTAATAAATGTTCAATTTTCTGAAAAAGAAGGAACTATATTGATAGAATTTTTGAAGGAAAAACAAGTAACCTACAGGCAAATCAAATTGTGATTTCAACACTTGTAATCACTGAACTCGACGCTTTTCTTTGAGCTTAGATTTACAGGAAACTGAAGAAAAATATGAAATCCTGTTATTCGAAAGAGTAGCGGGATTTTTTAATTCCGGGAATTGAAATAAAGCATTAGTCATCGTTTCCTATATGTTCCAGATGAACTATGTGGTTCAAAATATTTTACCACAAAAACACATCAGTTACATAGTCTTTTTCACGTCAAACTCATTCCCGCAATCCAAACACTTATAAACCGTTTTTCGGTAAAGAGGGAAAATCATTAAGAGAAAGGATGCAATGGCCGAAAGAACTGCTCCAACACTTTTCATGGATTTGTATCCTGATTCAATGCGGGTGGATTGGCATTCCGGACAAGCAATGACTTGTTCATCATCTGTCGTGTAAGGAGTTTGTTCCAGCTCCAAAACAATATTCTTTGCCAGGACCACATCCTCTTCATTAATCTTTAACTTGATTCCGCCAACCAGGTTGGAATACAGGGGATTGACCGACACAATGTTTTCATCAAATAAAAAGCAGGTAATTCCCTCACTCTCCAATTTAATTTTCAGGATATGCGCATCCATTGCATTGTCAAATGTTTTGAAAGTAATGAGTCCCATTCAAATTGGATTTATGTTCGAAATTAGCGAATTATTCATCCACAAAACCCTTTTCCTTTTCCGAACTTCAAAGATTCCCACTATATTTGCGCAACTTCTTTCAATAATTATGAAATACCATCGTATTCTGCTCAAATTAAGTGGCGAATCTCTCATGGGGGATAAGCAATTTGGAATTGATAACCAAAGACTTAGCCTTTATGCTAAGCAAATTAAGGAAATTCATGATTTGGGGGCGGAAGTTGCAATTGTGATCGGTGGTGGAAATATTTTCCGTGGTGTTCAGGCAGAAGAAGGTGGAATGGACCGGACGCATGGAGATTACATGGGGATGTTGGCAACCATGATCAATTCAATGGCACTTCAATCAGCTTTGGAATCGGTAGGTCTTCAAACAAGGCTTCAATCTGCAATTGAAATGAAAGAAATTTCCGAACCATACGTAAGAAGAAGAGCTGTAAGACACTTGGAGAAAGGTCGTGTAGTTATTTTCGGAGCTGGTACGGGAAATCCTTATTTCACAACAGATTCGGCAGCATCATTAAGAGCGATTGAAATCAATGCAGATGTGATCCTGAAAGGAACGCGCGTGGATGGGATTTATACGGCAGATCCGGAGAAAGATCCCACTGCAACCAAGTTTGACACGATCACATTTGAAGATGCTTATAGCAGAGGATTGAAAGTAATGGACATGACGGCATTTACACTTTGTATGGAAAACAACTTGCCGATCATTGTTTTTGATATGGATACTCCCGGAAATCTAAAACGATTGATGGACGGTGAACAGGTAGGAACAATTGTAAAAAATTAATAGCTTTCCGCCGCGGCGGATCAAATTAGATACATTATGACCGAAGAGTTAGAACTAATTTACGATGATTTGAAGTCATCAAATGCAAAAGCATTGGATCACTTGGAAAATGAATTGACGAAAGTAAGGGCTGGAAAAGCTACACCTTCCATGCTTTCAGGAGTATTGGTTGATTATTACGGTTCTCCGACTCCCATTCAACAAGTTGGAAATATCAATTCCATGGATGCGCGTACATTGACTGTCCAGGCTTTTGAAAAAGCTATGCTAAATGAAATT
>Ga0247691_1000204_pt1 | contig 13392 bp, 8 predicted proteins | sample CNK32_metaG_FD_182721 | JGI IMG/M metagenome (GOLD analysis project Ga0247691, IMG submission 182721) | Soil microbial communities from Purdue University Martell Research Forest, Indiana, United States - CNK32 | ecosystem: Environmental > Terrestrial > Soil > Temperate forest > Bulk soil | place...
GCTTTGAACAAGATTGACCGCGTACCACGGCCTAAACTGCTGCCGCTGCTGGATGTGTTTGCGAAGGCATTTCCGTTTGCGGCGCTGGTGCCGATTTCGGCATTAAAGGGCAGCGGTTGCGACGCGCTGGTGAAGGAGATTTTCAAGGCGTTGCCGGAGGCGGAGGCTTATTTTCCGGAGGATCAGATTACGGACCAGCCGGAGCGGTTTCTGGCGGGGGAGTTGATTCGGGAGAAGGCGATTCAGTTGACGTATCACGAGGTGCCGCATGCCTTGGCGGTGATTATTGACAAGTATGAAGAAGGTGCGACGCTGCTGAAGATTCACGCTACGTTGCATGTGGAGCGGGATTCGCAGAAGAAGATTTTGATTGGGCATAAAGGGGACATGCTGAAGCGGATTGGGACTGAGGCTCGGAAGGAGCTGGAGAAGCTTTTGCGGATTAAGATTTATTTGGAGATGTTTGTGAAGGTGGTGGCGGATTGGCGGGAGAATCCGGGGAAGGTGCGGGAATTGGATTGGCATTCGCAGTTGGAGGCGATCGCGGAGGATCAGAGGAAGAGGGAAGAGGAAGAGTAGGCTTACAGCAGAGACACAGAGGACACAGAGAAAAGGGGAGAAGCACGACGATCAGTTTGCGAGTGGAGACCTTTAGGTGTTGCCGGGGTCCCTCCGCTCCGTGGCCGGCGCGCCGGGGACGGCGCGCCGGCCACTCCGGTCGGGATGACAGAGTAAGAGACGGCAAGAGAAAACCAGGAGAAGAGTCGGAAGGTAGTGGCGTTCGATCGTAAGAACCCACCCTTCATCCCGCAAAAATCGCGGGATGGCGCAGAGTTCGCAAAAGGCGCAAAGGATGGGGCACCCTTCGAAGCTCAGGCTAAACCCTCAAGGTCATTTGTTCGATAACTAACAACCAAAAACCAGGAACTAAAAACTTAGGGCTTATGACTTATGGCTGATGACTATTCCGGGGCGGCGATGCCCAGGGATTTCATTTTGCGGTAGAGGTGGCTGCGCTCGAGGCCGAGGGCGGAGGCGGTTTGGGTCATGTTCCAGCGGTGCTCCTGGAGTTTGCGGAGGATGAATTCGCGTTCGTAGGCGCTGCGAGCTTCGTGCAGGGTGGAGTAGGGTTGCTGGGGGCTTTCGGCCACGCCGCGGAAGAGTTCGGGCGGCAGGTGGTGCGGCTCGATGCGGGCTTGCGGGCAGACGATCACCAGACGTTCCACCAGGTTTCTTAATTCACGGACATTACCGGGCCAGGGGTAGCGGAGCAGGATTTCCATCGCGCCGTCGGTGAGTTCGCGCGTCTTCTTTCCGTATTCGGAGCTGAATTCGGCGAGGAAGTAGCGCGCGAGGACGGGAATGTCTTCCTTGCGATCGCGCAGCGGTGGAACGAAGAAGGGAATCACGTTCAGGCGGTAGAAGAGATCCTGGCGGAAGGCGCCGCGGGCGATTTCCTGTTCGAGATTTTTGTTGGTTGCGGCGATTACGCGAACATCCACGTGGAGAGTTTGATTGGATCCGACGCGCTCGAAGCGCTGCTCTTCTAGGACGCGGAGAACTTTGGATTGCGTCCGGAGGCTCATGTCGCCGACTTCGTCGAGGAAAAGCGTGCCGCCATCGGCTTTGGCGAACTTGCCGATTTTGTCTTCGCTGGCGCCGGTGAAGCTACCTTTGACGTGGCCGAAGAGTTCAGATTCGATGAGTTCTTCGGGGATGGCGGCGCAGTTTACTTCGACGAAGAAAGCTTTGTTGCGAAGGCTGCCGGCGTGGAGCGAGCGGGCGACGAGTTCTTTGCCAGTGCCGCTTTCGCCGTAAATTAAAACGCGGCCGTTGGTGGGGGCGGTGACGGCGATCTGCTGGCGGAGGGCTTTCATTGGGACGCTGTCGCCGACGATGCGGTAGCGATGGCCGAGCTCGGAGTGGAGGAGCTGATTTTCTTCCTGGAGGCGGCGCTGCTGGATGGCGTTGCGGACGAGGACGATAATGCGCTCGAGCGAGAGCGGCTTTTCGATAAAGTCGAAGGCGCCGAGTTTGGTGGCGCGGACCGCGGTTTCGATGGTGCCGTGGCCGGAGATGATGATGACGCTGGGCGGCTGCGGAAGGCTTTGAATGCGGCTGAGGGCTTCGAGGCCGTCCATGCCGGGGAGCCAGACGTCGAGGAGAACGACTTCGACGTTGCCGGAGTGGAGACGCTCGAGGGCGAGTTCGGCGGATTCGACGGCTTCGACAGAGTAGCGCTCGTCGCGGAGGATGGAGGAGAGCGACTCGCGGATGCCGGCTTCGTCATCCACGATAAGGATTTTGGGGCTGACGCTCATCGAATTTTGTCTTCTGGGGCGGTGTCGGCTCCCCTGCGTTCGGCGGCTGTTGCGGCGGCGGGAAGTTCGACGACGGGCAGTTCAATCAGGAAGCGTGAGCCACGGGGCTGGTGATCTTCCATGCGGAGAGAGCCGCCGTGTTCGGCGATGATGCGGGCGGCGATGGCGAGGCCGAGTCCCGTGCCGCGGTCTTTGGTGGAGAAGTGAGGCAGAAACAATTTGTCCTTGTCTTCCGGCGAAATACCTTTGCCGGTATCGGAAACTGAAATTTCAATAGTATCGGATTCCGGGCGCAAGTGCGTAGCGACGCCGATTTCGCGGAAGGGTTCGCCTTCGAGAGCTTCGGCGGCGTTGTCGATCAGGTTGACGATTACGCTACGGAGGAGCTGGCCATCGGCGCGGATGGAGGGGAGATTCGGCTCGAGATTGATTTTGAGGCGGATGCCATCGAGGCGGCCGGAGAAAAGCTGCAGGGCTTCACCGACGGCAATGTTGGCGTCGGTGGGCTGAAGTTTGGCGGTGGGAAAGCGGACGAACTGGGAGAATTCGTTGACGAGGGAAGAGAGGGTGGACACTTCGCGGACGATGAGTCCGGCGCATTCCTGGGTGAGGCGGGTGAGTTCGGGGTCTTTGGGGATTTCGTGGGACTCTTCACGCCGCTGGAGAAGATGCGTGAGGCGCTGCGCTGAAAGCTGGATCGGAGTGAGGGGATTTTTGATTTCGTGGGCGATGCGGCGGGCGACTTCCTGCCAGGCGGCGGATTTCTGGGCGTGGAGCACTTCTGTTAGGTCGTCGAAGACGAGGACGTAGCCCATGTTGGCGCGGCGCGGGCCGAGAGAGCTGACGGTGACAGCGAGGTGGCGGACGCGGCCGTTTACGATGACTTCAATTTCGCGGGAGACGACGCCCATGCGGAGCGCACGGCGCATGAGGGATTGCACGGTGCGGTGGGGGTCGGGGCCGAGGAGGCTTTCGAGGGGCTCGATGATTTTTTCGCCGATGTTGAACATGCGGAGGAGGGCGGCGTTGGTGCGCTGGATGGCGCCCTCGGCGTTGAGATAGATGACGCCGGCGGGAATATTTTCGAGGACGGTTTCCATGAGCTGGCGGCGGCGTTCGAGTTCCTGGACGGCTTGCTGGAGGTTGCGGGTGAACTCGTCAATTTGGTTGCGACTGTCGCGGAGCTGCGTGGTCATGGTGTTGAAGGAACGAACGAGGACGCCCAGTTCGTCTTGGACCTGTTCGGGGACCTGGTAATCGAAATTGCCAGAAGAGACTTCGCGGGTGCCTTCGGCGAGAGCTTGAATGGGGACGGTGACCTGCTTGGCGAGGAAGAGCGCGACCCACATGGCTGCGGAGAGAACGAGGATGGTGAAGAAGAAGAGAATGAGGAGCATCTGGCGCTTGAGGGCGCGGAGATTCTGCTTCACGTTTTCGTAATTGCGAATTTGCTGCTGAATGACATTCCAGCGGTTGAGGAAATCGGGGCCGGTGCAGTAGGCGGCGACGAGGATTCCCTGTTCGGCGCCATTGAGGCCGACAGGGACGCGAGCCGCAAAGTAATTTTTGTTTTTGGATTGCCAGATTTCGAGGCCACTGGGAAGAGTATTCAGCAATGCGCCTTGTTGGCCGGTGATGCCACAGATGTTGAGAGTGCGATCTTCCTGCTGGTCGTCGCAAACCACGCCGCCTTTGACGAAGTTGCCGTGGGCGTCGAATACCCAGACGGCGTCGAGGCCAGCGGCGAGGGCGTGCTGGAGGAAGGCTTCGGGAGTTTCCCCGGCGTGCTGGGCGGATTGATAACCGAGGGTGTGAAGACGGGGAAGCGTGCCGCGGCCAAGATCGTTGAGGAGCTTTTGCGTTTGTTCGGAGGCGATTTCGAGAGGGCGGGGGAACCAACGTCCGAGGGTGCGGTTGAGCAAAGAATAGCTGACAAAGAACATGAAGACGATGGGGAGTAGAGAGATGGCAGTGGCGCCGAGGACCATCTTGGTTTTGAAGCGGGCGCCGAGGTGGTCTTTGCTGCGCTCGGCCCAGAGGCGGACGATGCTGCGGGTGAGGATGAGGCCGAAGATGAGCAGGGCGGCGGTGATGAAGCTGGAGACGGAGTAGAGAGCGATGACTTCGCGCCAGGATTGGGGCTCAAGCGGGACATCGAGCGAACCGAGGGTGAAGACGGCAGCGAGGAGGAGCGTGACGAAGATGCCGCCGAGGGTCAGGCGGACACGGAGTTGCTTGTCGGTGACGGGGCTCATCGGGCGCCCTCAATCGGATGGGGCAGGAAGGGAAGCAGAGGGCATCGGGAACAGAGTGGGGCGCGCGTGCGGCAGAAGTTTTTGCCGGTGTGGACGATCAGGGCGTGAAATTCGTTGAAGAGTTGCGGGTCGTTGGGTAAACTTTTTTCAAACAGCCCTCGAATCTCCTCGTAGGATTCTTTTCCGGAAGCGATTGCATGGCGTTGAAGAATGCGCCGCGTGTAGGCATCCACAACAAAGGCAGGGTGATTCCCCGCGTACAGCAGGATGGAATCGGCGGTTTCCGGGCCGATGCCGTGGACGCGGAGGAGTTGCTCTCGCACCGTTGCGGTGGGAGTGCGGAACATTGCCTTCAGAGAGCCGCGATGCTCGATGCAGAGAAACTTGACGAAGGACTTGAGCTTGATGGCTTTTTGGCGGAAGTAGCCGGAGGGGCGGATGAGGCGGGCGAGCGTGGAGAGGGAGGCTCTTTCGATGGCCGAAGGAGCGAGCAATTTGGCGTGGCGGAGATTGGCGATGGCGCTTGCGGCGTTACCCCAGTTAGTATTTTGCACGAGGATGGCGCCGACGATGATTTCGAAGGGCGTTTTGCCGGGCCACCAGTGCTGCCGGCCGTGAGCGTTAAACAGCGCATCGTAATATTGGGGCAGCATGGGCAGGAAATCCGGAAGCGGCGTGGTGCAGGGCCGAGGACGGCGGCGGGATGGCCGAAGCGAGGTGGTTGCAAGGGGTGGCGCGGGCAAAATGGGGCTCGTACACATCTCATTCGCACGATATCGGCGGCACGCCGGCAAGTCAAGAAGTCGACACTGTCCTTGCACTTGGGACCCTGTTCAATTGTACAGGTATTAGCGAATTCACAACGAGGTGACAAAATCGGGCACCGTGCGCGCAGCGTGTTTGCTATGTTTGGCGTTGGGTGCACGATTTCTAGGGAGCGCTGCGGATGTCTGTCCGTTTAGGCGAAATTCTACTAAAGGAAAGCCTCATCACCCAGGACCAACTGGATAAGGCGCTGGAATTTCAGCGTTCGAACGGCGGAAAGTTGGGAAGTTGCCTGACGAAGATGGGGTTTATCACCGATGATGACATCACCGGTGTGCTTTCGCGGCAGTACGGCGTGCCCTCAATCAACCTGAAATATTACGAAATCGATCCGAACGTCATAAAGCTGATCCCGCAGGATACGGCGCTGCGCTACCAGGTGGTGCCGCTGTCGCGCGTGGGGTCGGTGTTGACGATTGCGATGACGGATCCGACGAACGTCTTCGCAATGGACGACATCAAGTTCATGACCGGGTTCAATGTGGAGCCGGTGGTGGCGTCGGAGTCGGCGATCGGCGAAGCGATCGGAAGATTTTATGGCGGCGGCAATGCCAGCCACGAAGAGTTAAGCAACCTGATGAAGGACCTGGTGGATGAAGACCAGGAGCTGGAACTAGCTGCGGAAGAGCAGGAGCTGGACGCGGCTTCGCTGGAGAAGGCGGCGGAAGAAGCGCCGATCATCAAGCTGGTGAACTTGATTTTGACGGATTCGGTGAAGCGTGGAGCGAGCGATATTCACGTGGAGCCGTATGAGACGGAAATGCGGGTGAGGTTCCGTGTTGACGGTGTGCTACAGACGGTGATGAATCCGCCGATGAAACTGCGGGACGCGATCACGAGCCGCATGAAGATCATGGCCAAGCTGGACATCGCGGAAAAGCGACTGCCGCAAGACGGCCGGATCATGATCAAGTACAAAGCCGATGGAAAAAAGAAGGAACTGGACTTCCGCGTTTCGACAGTGCCGACGCTGTATGGCGAAAAGATCGTGCTCCGGTTGCTGGACAAGGAAAACCTGCGCCTGGACATGACCAAGCTGGGATTCGAGGCGGAGTCGCTGAAGAAATTCGAGCGAAACATTTTGAAGCCGTACGGGATGGTGCTGGTAACGGGGCCAACGGGTTCCGGTAAGACGAACACGCTGTATTCATCTGTGGCGCGGCTGAACCAGGTGGATACCAACATTATGACCGCGGAAGACCCGGTTGAGTTCCAGTTGGCGGGGATCAACCAGGTGCAGATGAAGGAACAGATCGGGTTGAACTTCGCGGCGGCGTTGCGCGCGTTTTTGCGGCAAGACCCGAACATTATTCTGGTCGGAGAAATTCGTGACTTTGAAACGGCGGAAATCGGGGTGAAGGCCGCGCTGACGGGCCACTTAGTATTGTCTACGCTGCACACGAACGATGCGCCGTCGACGATCAGCCGGTTGATGAACATGGGGATTGAGCCGTTCCTGGTGGCGACTTCGGTGAACCTGATTTGCGCGCAGCGGCTGGTGCGGCGGATTTGCGTGAACTGCAAGGAAGAGCTGGAAGTGCCGGAGCAAGCGCTGATCGATGCGGGCTATACGCCGGAAGAAGTGAAGACGACGAAGATTTACCACGGGAAGGGCTGCTCGACATGCAACAAGGGCGGGTACAAGGGACGCACGGGATTGTATGAAGTGATGGAAATCAACGATGAGCTGCGGGAGCTGATTCTGGTTGGCGCCTCGGCACTGGAACTGAAGAAGAAGGCGATCGAGCAGGGAATGATCACGCTGCGGCGCAGCGGGCTGATTAAGGTTGCGCTGGGGCAGACCACGATGGAAGAGGTTTTGCGGGAAACGGTTTTATAAGAAGGAAAGGGTGCAGAGATGGCTGGAATAACGCTGAGCGAATTGTTGAAGAAGATGATCGAGATGGGAGGGAGCGACCTTCACATCACGACGAACAGCGCGCCGCGGGTGCGCGTGCATGGGCGGCTGCGGCCGCTGGACATGCCGCCGCTGACGGCAGCGGACACGAAATCGCTGGCGTACAGCGTGCTGACGGACGCGCAGAAGCACCGATTTGAAGAAAACCTGGAGCTGGACTTTTCGTTCGGGTTGAAGAACCTGGCTCGCTTCCGCGGCAACGTATTTAATCAGCGCGGGGCAGTGGGAGCGGTGTTCCGGACCATTCCGTGGGAGATCAAGGGATTTGACGCGCTGGGGCTGCCGCTGGTGGTCAAAGGGCTGTGCGACAAGCCGCGCGGACTGGTGCTGGTGACGGGGCCGACGGGATCGGGCAAATCCACGACGCTGGCGGCGATGCTGGACAAGATCAACGCGGAACGCGAAGAGCACATGATCACGATCGAGGACCCGATCGAGTTTTTGCACAACCACAAAAAGTGCCTGGTGAATCAGCGCGAGGTGCACGCGGACACGCACTCGTTCGCAAACTCGCTGCGCGCGGCATTGCGCGAAGACCCGGACGTGGTGCTGATTGGAGAAATGCGCGACCTGGAAACGATTGAATCGGCGCTACGAATCGCGGAAACGGGCCACTTGACGTTTGCGACGCTGCACACGAACTCCGCCGCGTCCACGATCAACCGTATTATTGACGTATTCCCGGCGCACCAGCAGCCGCAGATTCGAGCGCAGCTTTCGATGGTGCTGGAAGGGATTCTTTGCCAGGCGCTGCTGCCGCGCTCGGATAACCGCGGACGGCTGATGGTGATGGAAGTGCTGGTGCCGACGCCTGCGATTCGCAACCTTATCCGCGAAGACAAGATTCACCAGGTTTATTCGGCGATGCAGACGGGAACGGGACAGACGGGAATGCAGACATTCAACCAGGGGCTTGCCAACGCGTATTTCCAGAAGCTGATTACGCTGGACATGGCGTTGTCGCGGTCATCGAACCCGGACGAATTGCAGGACATGATTAACCGCGGGGTGGCAACGACTGCTGGATCGACGGGGAAGGCGCCGGTGGGCCGGAATCCGGTGGGGTCAAAACATTGAGGGATTGATTTCGGGAGAGGGAAAGAGAAAAATTTTAGAGGTTGAGGAGGAATGGTTATGCCGGTCTTTACATATCGAGGAACGAATCGCTCGGGCGGGTCGGTCGCCGGTGAGATGACGGCGGCCAGCAAGGCAGAATTGCAGTCACTGCTTCGGCGGCAGCAGATTACGCCGACGAAGATGTCCGAAAAGGGCAAAGAGTTCAACCTGCCCACGTTCGGCGGAAGCGTCTCGGCGAAGGAACTGGCCGTGTTCACGCGGCAGTTCTCGGTGATGATCGACGCCGGTCTTCCGCTGGTGCAGTGCCTGGAGATTCTGGCCAGCCAGCAGGAGAACAAGCTGTTTCAGAAGGTGCTGACGGGGACACGGTCCGCGGTGGAAGGCGGGAGCAACCTGTCCACAGCGATGAAGCAATACCCGAAGGTGTTCGATCCGCTGTATAGCAACATGGTGGAAGCGGGCGAGACGGGCGGTATTCTGGACACGATTTTGCAGCGGCTTTCGACGTACATCGAAAAGAACGTGAAGTTAAAGGCGGCAGTGAAGTCGGCGCTGATTTACCCGATCGGTGTGTTGACGATCGCGGCCGGCGTCATCATCCTGCTGCTGTGGAAAGTGGTGCCAATTTTCGCAACGTTGTTCGCCGGGTTGGGAGTGGACTTGCCGTTGCCGACGAAGATCGTCATCGGGATGAGCAACTTTGTGGGCAGTATCTTCGGGTTGCTGATTGTGGTGGGTATCGTGGCGGGGGTTTTCGGGCTTAAGGTGTGGTACGGAACTCCAGGAGGCCGGTATTTTCTGGATTCGTTGACCCTGAAGCTGCCGGTGCTGGGTATCCTGATGCGCAAGATCGCGGTGGCGCGATTCACGCGGACACTGGGAACGCTGATTTCCTCCGGTGTGCCGATTCTGGAAGGCTTGGATATCACGGCGAAGACGTCTGGCAATGCGGTTGTGGAGCGGGCGTTGTTCCAGGTGCGCAAAGCATTGGAAGAAGGGAAGTCGTTGACAGATCCTTTGAAAGAATCGCAGGTTTTCCCGGGGATGGTAACGCAAATGATCGCGGTCGGCGAACAGACCGGTGCGATGGATGCCATGCTGCAGAAGATCGCGGATTTCTACGAGGATGAAGTGGACGCGGCGGTGAAGGACCTTTTGACAGCGCTGGAACCAATTATGATCGTGTTTTTGGGAACGGTGGTCGGCGGCGTTGTAATTTCGATGTACTTGCCGCTGTTCACGCTGATCGGGAAACTTTCGGGCCACTAGAACGATAGCAGTTTGGAAATGGAGGAGAGGGGAAAGGGCCCTGTCCTCCATTTTCCGTTTAAGATGGAAGCAGGGAAGAGCGGGCAAAGCGGGGGGACGGCCGCTCGTCGCATGGAACAAACACTAAATCGCCGGGAATGGGTGGACTGGCTGACGCGGGTTCGCCTGCTGCTGATCGCCCTGATATTGGGTGTGGGAGTGGTTTGGCCGCAGTACGTTCCTTCGCCGGCTTCGCCGCGGTTTTTTCTTCCTATCGTCATTTTGTGGATCACCATCGGGATCCTACACCTGATCCTGGTGCGGCTGTTGCCAGAGGCGTCGTGGCTGGGTGGGCTGCAGGTTTCCTGCGACGTGGTGATGATCAGCGGGATTGTTTACACGACCGGGTTGCAAGACAGCAATTTCACCTCGCTGTATCTGCTGGTGATCATCGTTGCGAGCATTTTGTTCAGCCGGCAGGCGGCGTTTCTGACCGCCGTGACGTGCCTGGCGGCGCTGGGCTTGCTGGCAGGATTGGTGCATTTCGGGCGGCTGGCGCAAACCTCTGTTGCGATGCCGACGATGGAAAATCTGCGCATGTGGTTTCTGAGCAACTCCCTGGGATTCCTGCTGATTGCCTATCTTTCCAGCCTGCTGGCGCACTCTCTGCGGCGCAAGAGCTCGGAACTGGAGGAGAAACGGGAAGAACTGCTGGAGCTGCAGGACTTCACTTCGGACATCATTCATTCGATGCGCGGCGGGCTGGTGACGACGGACCTGGAGGGCCGGGTGGTGCTGCTGAACCGGACGGGCGAGGAGATATTGGGACGGACATTCGCGGAGTTACGGGGACGGGATTTGCGGGAAGTGAGCGCGGAGTTCTGGCAGCACGAAATTAGCACGGTGCCGGAAAAGCTGTCGCTGCGGCGCGAAATTGAGGTGAGGATACCGGGAGGACAGAAGCGGTATCTAGGGATTTCCGTGTCGCCATTGCGGACGCGTGACGCGCAGAGAAGCGGATACGTTTTTAATTTCCAAGACCTGACGGAATTGCGGCGGTTGGAGCAGGAAGTGGCGACGAAGGAGCGGATGGCGGCGGTGGGGAGACTGTCGGCGGCGATCGCACATGAAATCCGGCAGCCGCTGACGGCCATGGCGGGTGCGGTGAAGGAACTGGCGCGGCTGGTGCCGCTGGAAGAGGACGAGAAGCACCTGGTGAATATCGTGAGCCGGGAATCGGAGCGGCTGAACCAGATCATTACGGACTTCCTGAATTATTCACGTGAGAAATCGTTTGTGTTTCAGGAAGCGGATGTGCGGCCGCTGCTGGACGAAACGCTGACGCTGCTGGAGAGAAAGCCGGGGGCGGCGCAGAAACTGCAGATTGTGCGGGCGTTCAACGGAGCTGCTTCGGTGGCGCGGGTGGATCCAAACAAGATCAAGCAGGTGTTCTGGAATTTGTGCGACAACGCGGTACGGGCGATGCCGCAGGGCGGGTCGCTGACGGTGGGCATTGAGAAAGTGCCGGACTGGCTGCGGATATCGTTCCGGGATACGGGGATTGGGCTGGACCCGCAGCAGCGGGCAAAGATATTCGAACCGCTGCAATCGAATTTTGAGGGCGGCACGGGGCTCGGGCTGGCTATCGTATATCAGATTGTGCAGGCTCATAACGGGCGCATCACGGTTCACAGTGAAAAAGAAAAGGGCGCGGAATTTGTGATCGAACTTCCGCGCACTGAATGAGGCGTTATGCAGGCGACGAAAGTGGTGGCGAAAGAGACAAAACGGGAGCCGGCGCACATCCTGGTGGTGGATGACGAAAAGTCTTTGTGCGAACTGCTGGAGATTACGTTTCGGAAAGACGGGCACCGGGTGGAAGTCGCGAATGGGGTGGAAGCGGCGCGGCGAAAGCTGGAAGGGTCCTTGTTTGACATTGTGATTTCCGACATTCGGATGCCGGGGGGAACGGGACTGGAGTTGTTGCGGTTTACGAAGGAGATCGCGCCGGATTCGTTTTTTCTGCTGATGACGGCGTTGCCGGACCTGGATACGGCGGTGGATGCCCTGAATTCCGGGGCGGACCGCTTTGTGATCAAGGACCACAATTACGTTGAGCAGTTGCGGCGGGCTGTGGGCGAGGTTTCCGAGAGCCTGAAGTGGAAAAAGGAAGCGGGGTACCTGCGGCGGGAGTTGCGGAGGCTGACGGGGCTGGACAATATCATCGGGCAAAGTCCGAAGATGAAGGCCATCTTCGACATGATCCAGACGGTGGCGCCGCAAAACAGCCGCGTGTTGATTACCGGAGAAAGCGGCACGGGTAAAGAGCTGGTGGCGCGGGCGATTCACGAAAACAGCGCTCGAGCGCAGACGCCGTTCATTACGATCAATTGCGGAGCGTTCCCGGAGACGCTGCTGGAGTCCGAGCTGTTCGGATATATGAAGGGTGCGTTCACGGGGGCGAACGAAAACCGGCGCGGACTGTTTCAGGCGGCGCATGGCGGCACTCTGTTCATGGATGAGATCGGGAATATGAACCTGGCGATGCAGGTGAAGCTCTACCGTGTGCTGCAGGAAGGGAAGGTGCGGCCGCTGGGGAGCAACGACGAAGTGGATGTGGATGTGCGGGTGATTGCGGCGACGAACAAGGTTTTGGAAAAGGCGATCGCGGCGGGGGAGTTCCGGGAAGATTTATTTTACAGGTTGAGCGTGATTCCGATGCATGTGCCGCCGCTGCGGGAGCGGCGCGAAGACATACCGCTGCTGGCGCGGCATTTTCTGGAGCAGTTCCGGAAGTCCATGGAAAAGCCGATTGAGGGGATTTCACCGGAGGCGATGAGCCTGCTGGAATCGTACGACTGGCCGGGAAACGTGCGCGAGCTGGAGAACACGATGGAACGAGCGGTGGCGCTGGAAACCGGGAACGAGATCAGCGCGAGAGTGCTGCCCGAGCGGGTGCATGGGATTGCGCCGGCAGTGGGGGCTTCCTTGTCGCAGTCGGCGCCAGTGCAAATCCCCGAAGAGGGAATTGATTTTGAGCAGGTTGTGGCGGGGACGGAACGGCGGTATCTGGAGGCGGCGCTGCAGAAGGCGGATGGAGTGAGGACGGAAGCGGCGCGAGTGCTGAAGATCAGTTACCGGTCGCTCCGGCACTACGCGAAGAAGCACAATCTGTGAGTGACATTGCGCAAACCGTAGAGCCACGGGCGCATACTGAAAAAAATAGGATGAAAAAGCAATGGTCAAGAAGTGACGACGTTTTATGTCGCTTTGGAGTGCCCATAACTGGCTGCTTTTGCAATAAATTTAGTAGCGGTAACGGGCAGAGGTGCTCCAAGGTGGGGCACCGTTCCGCAACTTATTGATATTACAGCACTAAGTGGCATTAGACACCCGCGCGAAACGGGTAAGGAGTTTGGCCAGAGGCATGCACCAATGAGTGCCGTGCTCAGGCACCAAACACTCTCTCAAGGAGATCTCATGAAGAAGCAGAAGGGTTTCTCTCTCATCGAGTTGCTGATCGTCGTGGCGATCATTTTGATCATCGCGGCCATTGCAATTCCGAACTTGCTGAAGTCGAAGATGGCGGCCAATGAATCGTCCGCGGTTGGCTCGGTCCGAACGCTGAATACCGCTCAGGTTACCTATGCGGCAGGATGCCCGAACATCGGGTTTTCTGCGACGTTGGCGGAACTGAACACTGGCGCGCTTTGCACCAGCGGAACGAACATCGTCGACAACGTGCTTG
>Ga0247691_1000205_pt1 | contig 13345 bp, 14 predicted proteins | sample CNK32_metaG_FD_182721 | JGI IMG/M metagenome (GOLD analysis project Ga0247691, IMG submission 182721) | Soil microbial communities from Purdue University Martell Research Forest, Indiana, United States - CNK32 | ecosystem: Environmental > Terrestrial > Soil > Temperate forest > Bulk soil...
CTACTTCCTTTTTCTTCTCTTTAACATAAAGCCATTCAGCAATCACTTTTTCCTTATTAACTTCAAATCCATAGCGATACATAAGTTCTTTATAGATAAAAATAACTTCAAACTCACTAGGCTCTGTTTCAGATTCTAAATTCAATTTAAAAGGTTCAACCTTAATTTTATCGCCTTTTTGACTGTTCTTAGAAGAATTCACGACAAAGCTTTTCATAAAGCCTAAGGCTTCAATAAATTTACTTTTACCACTTGCGTTTGCGCCATAAGTAACAGCACTTTTTAGAATACGATAATTGAATTTATTTTCCTCAATAATATTCTCTTCTTCTCGAGTAGATTTATCATAATTAGAGGCTAATAAACTTAACGTTGCCTTTTCTTTGAACGTTTTAAAATTTCGAACGGAGAATTCAATCAGCATAATAAGTGTATTTTTAAGCAAAATAACGCAAAAAAATGCACTTAAATTACATTAGCAGGTTATTTAACAGATTTTTTTGATTTAAAGTGTTGAATGACAATTGGAATAATATTTATTCTTTGTAATCTATCGGGAGTATTTTGGATTTAACGGTCAGCTACTAACTTACGAACCATATTCACACTTTTGATTAAACCGACAGCTGCCTTTCCAGTTTCTAGCTGGAAATCAATCTGATCTCCGCATAAATCAATAATTCTAAATGACGATAATTCTGGCTTGTCTATTTGACCTTTGAATAATCCATACATTACGTCATCAATATTTTCAAACTCTGCTTTAATTACTGTACTTGAAGTTTTCTCTATAATTCGACGAGTAGTGATTAGAGTGTGTTTAGATTCACTTTGAACTTCGAATACTGGTAATTCACTACGATCTAATTCAAACTTCTGTTTCAACTTATCAAATGGCTCTTCAACAATTCTTGAATACTTCCAAGTTTCAATATCCATCGCTGATCGATTAATCGCCGATACAACTATATTTCTTATAGATTCTGGTGTTTTCAATTTATTTTTTATTAGTATCCTTTTTTGCTTCTAAGTAGAGTTTCTTGAACTCATCTGAAAAATTTTCAGCAATTTTTCTGCCTTCAGCTACTTCAACCGTTTCTTTATTGTATTCTGCTCTTTTTGACCAATTGTATGATCCGTGTATTACTTTTTTTAGGTCAATTACGCAGAACTTATTATGCATAAAATTGTCATTGTATAAGCCAAATTTAGGATAACCTAATATTTGCAATTTGTCTTTATACTTTTCGCAAGCATTTTTATTTATTTCGTCTTTACTTACTATTATTCTTACATCTAGCCCTTCGTTTCTTTTTTCCACTAGGACTTCATAAATTTCATCTAATGTAAACCAAGCAACTGCAATCCAGATCATGTATTTTGCTTGTCTAATCTCATCAATAATTTTCACTTTTTGTTGCTCAAAAATGACTTCTAATCCTTGTTCTTCAATTTGATTAATCTGAGGTATAAATGTTATTTCTTTAATTAGATAACCACAACTAGGTGGTAATAAGTCGCTACAATATTTTTTAAGTGTTGTTAAAATTTCTTGCTTAACTTTTGGCAGTACCGAAACTGGAATAGAAAATATTATTGAACACCAATACGTATTCCAGATTTTCTCAGTAAAAATGCTTGTAGTAGAAAACTGCATAGTACTTTCTTTCAGTAACTCGGTTATATTAGGATGATTTTTATGTGTGACATACTCTTTCAATGTTCTAAAAAAGTCGGTTTCTGATGGTAATTCGTATGTGAAATCGCTCATTGTAATTTCGAATTAAAATTGCGGTTAACTTGTTTAGTGACAAATATAGTCGATATTCAATTCTACTCTCAAAACTCACACTCTTCCTTAAAAAGAACGGTGTACAGATAAATTCAATCTCTGAACAGATCATTGAATAACATCAATTTGCATCATATTATCAACTACATATTTGAGTTTTCTAAGATTTCTATCAATCAAATATTGCTTACAGCACAGAACAACGAAAACACAGTACTGACCATAATCAATAAATGCTGTTACTTCGATATTTCCATCTTGGCGATCAATGAAACGCAGAATTACTTTTCTATCAGAATATGCTACTGGAAAATCCTCATAAGTGATAGTACAACCGGGGAAATAATACTTTGTGTCATTTTCTTGAAATTCTTTTAATTCCGAGAAATCTTTAAACTCATGCTCATATAGCGTTATATCAAAATACATGAACTCAGGAATACTGATAGCGTTTTCAAAGGATAATCCTCTTTGATAAGATCGACCTATTCCAACATCAGCAGACGAATTATCAACTATCCATCCAAAAGGATTAGGAAAAACGAACCCATAATTGTTTTTGTGGACCATTCCTCCGAACCCTTGATACGCTAATAAATCATCAAATCGTAGAATATCAAGTTCAATATTCGAAGGATCATTGTGCGCACGTTTATACGCCCCTTCGCTATACCCATGATTGGTTATCAAAATCCCATGTGTCGCTTCAGCATCATTAGCCATTGAAATGAAACTATCAACAGCTTTGACATCCAGTTTCTTCGAGTAGTTTTTTCCATCAATAACGATTTTGATCTTTTCATTCAAAATATACCCCTCAACTAATACATCAATCTGGCGTTCTATTTCAGAATATTTTCCAATGATTTTTTGATCAAATGAGATTTTACAGTCTCTGTATAAGTTCTCAAAACTTGAGAGTATTTCTTTTTCGTAATCTTTCCAATTCATATTTCAGCTATGCGTTAATCAAGACTCAATTTTGTTTTTGATCCCATTCAAAAACGTTTGAATCCCATTCAATAAATGAGAGTACGACACATACAAAATCAAAGAAAATATACTTGTATAAAAAAGGGTCGTTTCATATTTATTCATAGTTGTAAAAATTTCCTCAAGGAAGCCTAAATCGTGAGAATAAACTTTGAAGAAATTCCCAAAACTCAATCCTAAAAGCAAAACTATTCCACTTACGAAAATCGTCAGAAACGACTGAGCAGTTACCTGTCTCCAAATTTCAAACGAACTTTTTCGCTCGAATGTTTTCAAAAAATTAAGATGTAGCCATTCAATTAACGATCTAAACAGATAGGTAATGAGAACACCAACCCAAAGGAATAAAAACAGTTGAAAAATTTCAGAATATCTAATTGATTCGGAAGAAAGTGATCTTGAAAATCCTTTCTCTACTTCCGAAAGGAAATATGGGAGAAATTTATATATGAATGATATCAAAATCAATAGAGAGATCACTCTCAACAGAGGGTCTATAATACGATATCCAGTTGTGGACAATATGGCTTTTGAAACTTTCAATCCGAATGATTCAATCTTTAGTAAAGTTCTTCTTCTCATTTGCTAATTTTTTTTTAAAAATAGTGGGGCAAAATATTTGCCTAAATCAAAATTTAGTACTTCAATATCAATTTTTCTAAAATCCCTGTAAGCACTATAATGACTGCCGTTTTTACAATTCTTAAGTTTCATTCCACTCTTGCAATAGCATTGATCATGAACATTCAATTTTTTCCCATTAATACTCTCATCCATTAGCAAAGCACACTTAAGAACATCATTAATTTGGTTAAAATCCATTTTCAATATATCCATATACCCTTGGATAATTCCGAGTTGGCCATGGGCGTATTCATCTGTTTTGTAACGCTTATTTATCTCGAAATATGAATTGTTTTGTAGGTAAGGAATGAGAATATCTTTTATGAATAATCTTAAACTTCCAATTTTTGTCTTCAATAAAACCTGCGCTTTCGCAGAAGTTGACAAACAGCAAGTCCCTGAATCAACATAAATATGTCGATCCATTTTTTGGGGAATGCGTTCTCCTACTTCATAAACGTCAGGAAAAAACATTGGAAATGGAGAAATGTCTATTTCCAGATCATAAGAATCATGTCTGGAAAGAAACAATTCTCCCACAAGCCTATTTCGTGCTTGATCAAACACCAATGTCGGATATGCTTTTAGTACATCCCGGATTTGGGAATTAATATCCATAGGGTTTAGGAGTTATCGCAGCCGTGGATATTGTTTTAGCTAGATCGTTAGATTTATCATTCTGGTCCTTATCTTCACCTAATGGAAAACGGTCACCAAATTGATTATTTCGTAGGATTTCCGAAGCCTTTTTGAAATTACTCTCGTCTTTTGCTCGATCAAGATCCTTTAACAGACTCGATAAAGCATTCAAAAAATTCGTTTTCCGAGAATCTGAATAACCTTCAAATACATCTTCTCCTTCCGGCACAGTTGGTCTGATACATTTAAACCCATTAAATGAATTTAAGGTCGCATCTATACCTCGAACCATTTCTCTAAATCCCTCATCGTCATTATCTTTTTCGACATAACTATTGACTGCCAAAATGGTCAATTCAAAACCGCTGGGTAGTTTTAATGAAGTGTTATTGATTTCTCTGTAGTTTTTCCAGGCTTTTAAGTATCGAACAAAACGTTCCAATTGAGGATTCTTCAAATTATTGAACCATTCATAAAATGCCTTCGGATCGCTTTCTATCCATCCTTTAGAACGATGAGCGAGTTCAATTTTATCACCTTTTTTGTAGTAAATCGGTAAATCAATATGACGACCATTTGCGAAAACAACACGGATACAAGTTGTTTTTCTTATTGGTGTCTTTCCTGTATGGTTTTCAACTGCTTTAAAAACCCAATCATGCCAGGTATCAATCGCCTTTTTATTGTCTTCTCCATCTTTCTCAATGAAATAGATTCCATCATCCAAATCGAATTTCAGCAATTTGTTCTCTTCCTCATCATAGACAGGAATTGGATTTACAGATGTATTCATCTCTGACGATCCTTGGCTCCCAAATTTAGGTTGTAGTTCGTTTGGCTTATTTTCCTCAAACCATTTACGAATCTTTCTTCTAAGTTCTTTTTTACTTTTTTGTAAATCTTCTTTGCGACTTTCAGTTAACTTAATTTCTTTATTGAAAGCCACGAATTCTTTATGCAATACTGCCATCGTTTCCTAATTTTAATATTCGTGATTCAGATCATCACTAACCCATTTTAGATCTGAAAATTCTCCTTTTGTCTGATATGGTTCTCTTTCTGTAAAATATCGTCCGGACAACATTTTGGTGTCTTTTGTTCGGATAAACTTGATCACCTCCGTTCCATAGTGTGGAGATAGACGTTGAGACGTATTTCCGTCGTTCAGATAAACATAAATCAACCGAAAATGTCTCCCATCTTCTGTTTTTTCAACATGCATACCTCTGTTGATTGATTCAGAAGATTTCGTGCCATCAGGTTGAATAATAAATGACGTGACACATATCTTGCTACCAGTTTGATGAATTGTTTTTATCAGCCTTCTTTCTCCGCTTTGTAGTACCCCATCTTCATCCCGATAACAATATTTCAGCACACCATCATATCTTCCGGAAAAATCGTCAATCCAAAAGAGCCATTTAAACGGTTTATACTTCCAGAGAAATTTGTCAATTGCCCAGAATAAAAACCCTAGGGATGCAGTTATTGAAAGAGCCAATCCCCAATGACTTTTTACCCAGAGAAAAAGCGTTGTGAAATAAACAATCAATAACAATAACTGTTTTGATTTATAATACTTAAAGTAGTCGTTTGTCATCGGCATTCTTTGTTAAAAAACAGGGAGCATTACACTCCCTGAAATAAATACTATTTTGAAATGGCTCTTAAAAAAGCACCAATTCCTACAAGGACCAACATAATTGTTGCTCCCTGGGCTATCATGTCAGCATTCTTACCTGTCGCATGGATACAGTTATCCTTGTGACAAACACTGACACGGTTGTTTTTTTGTAAAAATCTATTCATAGAATTTCTTTTAACATTATGTAATTCTCCTTTTCATGGCGGAGGAGTTTCGCCATTACCGCAACGATTTTATTTCTTTCCATTGCTGTCTTTTCTATTGCTTCTCACATGAGCTTTGACAACAATTGTCTTCCCTCCCACTTTTCTTGTGTGTTCCGGAATTCTATTGAACTTGCGTCCTTCTGAATCTTTAGCCATAACTATTTTTATTACACATTAATAACCACTCCTTCACCTCTCGACAGAAAGAACTTGTCGATAGTTTTGGGACAAACCAATATTGGTACCCTATACAGGTACGTTTAAACATTGAAGGAATTTCAGCGAGAATTTATTGCTAGGACAAAAATAGTAGTAGATTTGCACCTCAAAATTCAAAACTCAGGTATCCTTTTTTACCCTGCTTTTGATTATCAACAAAAAGTCCTTGGATTTGCCGTCGGGGGACTTTTTGCATTTATTCACTTTTCAATCTTTATTCCAAAGTTTTTTAACCGTTGGTTTTCAGACAATTTGTCAGTAACTAACCTTTGCTGACAGATACATGTACCACATGTGAAACAAAATTCTTAGCAAAGAAACATAAAATTTTCTGTCCTACCAAAGAAACAATTGTATATTTGCTGAAACGTATTAACATTTTATCCACAAAACCATGAGTTCATTAGATACACAAAGATTCTCGGAAATGATAAAATCGAAACGAGGATCAATCGGTTTAAGAGCGTTGGCAACGGAAATAGGCGTAAGTGCATCAACGCTTTCAAGAATAGAGCAAGGCAATTTACCTGATATTGATACCTACCTTAAATTATGTGATTGGTTGGAGGTGTCCCCAGATTTTTTTACAGTATCAGGATTAAGTGAGGAAAACGCTAAATTTGGAGTAATTGCACATCTAAGAGCTGATAAAAGTTTACCTTCAGAAACAGCAGAAGCTCTTATTCGTATGATAAACCTTGCATATGACGCGACCACGAACACAAAAGAAAAATGACTTCAAGAGAGGTTTTAAGACATGGGCTGATAATACGGCAGTAGAATTACGAACTAAATTAGGACTGTCACCACACTCACCTCTTTGTGCATTTGATTTATGCAAAGTCTTAAATGTTCCAGTACTAGAACCTTCTCAAATAAATGGCATTACCAATCAGGACCTTTCTATTTTAAGTACTGAAAGTTCTCACTGGTCTGCTGCCACGATTCCGTTACATGAAGGAAATTACCTCATTATTCACAATCCAACCCATTCCCCAGCTAGACAGCAAAGCAATTTAATGCATGAGATCGCCCATATTCTTTGCGAGCACGAGGTGTCTCAAAAGACCATTGAAACAGGTCTCTCTGGTTTTTTACGTAATCATGATGAACAGCAAGAAAATGAAGCTGAATGGCTTGGATCATGTTTGCAATTACCCAGACCTGCGCTTATATGGGCTTTAAAGCAACAAATGTCTCAAACAGATATTTCAAATCACTTTAATGCTAGTGAGGAAATGGTTCGCTATCGAATAAATATTACCGGTGTTAAAGCTCAAATGAGTAAATGGAGGTATTAGGTATAATCCAATTCATCTAATTGCCTTTTGACATCGTTGAGTAATTTCGAAAAAACACGCTGATTAATGTCTTCATCGTTAAAAGTTGATCCAAAAATCATCCTGTTCACCAAATCTTCATTATTTCCAAGCAGAGGTCCAAATGAAGAAATCAGATTAGACACATAAGATTTTTTATAAATTCTATGTTTCCTAAGTAGATCTACAACGTAGTCCGTGTGATTATGATATATCTGTGAAATATTCAATCTTTTTTCTAGTTCTGTTGGTCCTTGATCAAAATCGATTTTGAGTTTATCCTCATCTAATTTATAAGTATAAAAGTCTATGATATCTGTGTCTTTCAACCTAAAAGAGATTTCTCTTTTAGGTTTATCCAAAAAGTATAAATTATATTTTACATCGAACTCTTTCTTTAAATGATTACAGTTATTACAAGAAGGATATAAGTTAGCCAATGTGACCGAAAAGCATGGGAATTTTGCTTTTGGCAAGTTATGATCTGCTTGAAGCCTAGCTATTTTGCTAGATTGTAGTAAAATCACATGCTGACTATTGCAGTAAACACATGCCTTAATCTTTAGTTTTTGATAAAATTTAAATAAAAGCTTGTCGCCACCGCTTCGAAGCGTTTTGTATTGTAAAACAGTCTGTATTTTGGCAAAAAAAACATTTACTTCAATATGATCTTCTTTTCCAAAATCAATTTCGGAAAATTTGTCAACCCATTCATTAAAGCCCTTAAAATCGCAAGTAATGATATTGCGGATATTGTCTTTTAACAATTCGACATATTTGCACATAGAAGCTTTATTATTGAAATCAACGTTTACAGTTACAGTCTTGCCACTAGCGTTTTTTGTCCTGTATGAAAACTTCTTTACTTTATCGAGTTTTTTAAGTCTGTTTTCGCAACCTTTCATGAATCTCACAAACTCTGGAATCTTCTTCATTTGATCGATGGCATCAACCAAAATAGTATTGTTAATTTGCTCCATTATTCAGCTTTAAACGTTCCAGTAAATCTCTATATGAAGGCATTGAGAACTTTTTTCTATACAGTTCCAAAAGACTGTTTCTCAAAACGGCTTCTCCGATCAGCTCTATAGTTAATAGCATTTCTTCTTGCTCCTCATCTGAATATTCAAGGTGATCTTGCAGTTTTATAATTAATCCTTTGATTTTATCCGTTGCAAACTCCCCCATGAAGCCTTCTTTCAAAAAGAAATTGTTAGATAAGAGATCGTGAATATTTGAACCGAAGGTTTTGTCAAACTTTTTATTAGAAGGCTTCCCATTTTCTAACCTTAATATGTTCTCATTTGGAATATCTGAAAGTATAAATGGTGAATGAGTAGAAAACAGAATATTTACTGATTGAATACCACTATTAACTTTGGAAACTTCCTTTACGCTAGTTAAAATTTCCTGAACCATTTTTCTTTGGCTGTTGGGATGGTAGTATAACTCAATCTCATCCAAAAAAATATTAATGCTTTTATATTTCATCCGATCTTCTTCCGTACTATGTATAGATTGAAGATTATTTAAGTGATACGAAATTGAACTCAAATTCAATATTATTTGTTGTTCTCCGGAACTCAATTCAGAAAGTTTAAACGTCTTTCCTTTTTCCACATCAGTAATTTCGAAATCGACATTCATAAATCCAGGCATAGAGAAAAGAGAAAAATAATACGGAGAAATTGATTCTCCTTTATTTTCAAGTGTCTGAATTATATCATCAAACGAATTTAACCATTGAATCATTTCGCGTCTATCAAGTTTCAATTGACCTTTTGAAGTTGAAGTCCAAAGTTGTTTTAAAGCATCCGTTTTACCATAACTATTCAGGAAGTAGATAGTCTGATTTATTTTCTTGGTTATATGTGTTCTATCCTTCTTGATGAATGCTACTAATTCATCAAAATTGTCTTGAGTAATTGTTTCTTTAAATAAAAAAGGATATTGATCTGGAAGTCGAAAAACTTTTTTATCTAGATACGCCAAAGCTTTCTCCGTAATTGGATCGTTTTCAAGGGATTTGACTTCATTAAACTTTAATATTTGACCTATTGGATCATTATCAAAATAATCAGCGTCATACCCCATTGGTTTAATTCCCACTATTTCTTCACCTGTACTTCGTTTTGGTGTGAAAATAAATTTTTCAAAGCGGTATTTGTTTAACAACTTATAGTCTGGATCTTTATATAAATTGTAGGTTACATTCCCTATCAACCTTTCTTTAAGAAGTTTATTTTCTAGATTTACATCAAAGTTCCCCCTATTCCGCATAGGATTTATGACTACTGGGGTTTGATAACCATCATTTTTATGAAAAAGTGCATTTATCCATTCACCTAGCGAATTTGAATTCAATGAATGATGTGAATAATTGACGCTAATTGAGTAGAAAAGACTTTGAAAATCAAAATTCTGAATATTATACGAGCCTATCAATTGTCCATTCTCAAAACTACTTTGCTTAAATACTCCTTCATTTAATTGAATACAATGAATTTTATCGGTTTCATAAATTATTGCCACATTCAACTTAGAATTAATCAGCCTTTCAAGACTTCTTGCTTCTCTAATTCTTCTCTTTATATAAATTTCTTTTTCTTCCAACTTTTCTAGGATAAAACGGTCTAGGCGTTTTTTTCCTTGATCCCTAATATCTATCTTATAAGTACTCATTAATGTCGTCAATAATGCCTCTTTCTCTTCTCCTTTCAAGCTAAGTTTCCAAGATTTTAGATGCTTCTCAACTTTGCTTAATTCATTTCGTATTCGATCTTCAGCTTTATAAATAATCGGTTCTTCGTCAGCTTTACCTTCAATTTCATTGTATCGAGTTCCGATAAAATAAATAGCATAATAAAACAACTCTATTAGACTGCTTTTCCCTGAACCATTTTCACCTACTAAAGCAGATACGGAAATATCAATCTCATCCGAATTGCTATAAAGATTATTGGGGGTTCTATTTTTAGAAGCTACTTTATTTTCGATTAAATCGACTGATGAATTATCTTCATTTAAGAAAATATCATATTGTTGATAAAAAGAATACTTTTCCCCGATCGCTAAGTTTTTTAAGAACTTCTTTGAACATCCCTTTAAAGGAACTAATCCTACTAATTTAAATCCACTCATACCCTATTTTTTAAACCAATTCAATCTTCTATCAACCATTCAGGTAGAAGCAATGCCTTATAATCAGAAGTATAAATCCCTCCATCTTCTTCACCTCTCCATTCTTCTACTAAGTCTACATTTTTTAGACCGTCCCAAGAATCGGCGGAAGCATGTTCCAAAATGATGATTTGAATTTCGTGATTCGTTCTTTCCATGAACTTGGAACAAACCTCAAAAATTTTCTCGGTATTCTTTATATCTTCAGATTTACGTTCGATCTTTTCATCAGAGGCAGTGAATTTTTCTCTTTCCGGATAGTATACTTGGCTTGGTTGATCCAGTACCAAAAAGGATGGGACGTAGTTTGCCTTATTTTGCTCGGACAGTTTATAGAAAAATTCATGCAGTCCTAAAAGGGTGGCTAAATGGTAACACATATAGTTTGAACCACTCCCGATCTTATTTAAAAACGTCTTACTGTTATCGCGACTATTTTCAATTTTGATTCCTAGATATTTATCCGGATCAATTAAGACATTACAAAATTGTCGGTCTTCGATCGGCAGCATATCAACGTAGGTCTTAATGGTCTTTGTGAGTTTTCCGAGAGTAATTTCCTTATCAAATTTCTTTCTTAGCTTGTTGAGCTTAGATCTTTTTTCTGAAAGTTTAGCTTGGATAGCTGATAATTTAACTACTAATTCATGATCAGGAGACACTATATTTTTTAAAAAACTCTCCACTTTACCGACAAATTCATAGATTCTTTGATAAGACAACTGATTTTCGTTTTGCTCCTTATAGATTATCTCGATATTCTTATCAAACTCAACAATCTTGTCTTCTTGTTCTTTAATTGATTTTTTCAAATCTCTCTTTTCTCCTTCAAAAGAAAAGATTTCAGACTCCTTGTTTCCTATAATCCCTGTATTGTTGATTTTAATGTCTTTCAATCGCTGTAATTGTAGGAGTGCTTTATCGGATTTCGAATCACAAAAAGGACAAATGTTTGTCCCTTTTTTCTGCAAAAACCAATCAATAGGTTTTAATCTATCGTCTATTTCAATAGTTACGCTTTTAAAGTACTCATCCTTTCCATTTTCAAACTTTAGAATTTTATTCAACTCCATCCTTTGCATTTGCAATTGTCTAGTCAATGTCGCTCGTTCCGCTTCCAAGTCTTCTAGTTTTTCAGAAAACCTCAGACTGGATCCCAGCTTAAATAATTGATTTTTTCTGACATTATGGATTACACTGAAAAGCTCTTCTTTTATAGAATCCACTCCAGATAGATTGATATCAAGATCTTCATCCGTCAAGCCTAAACCAATGGCTTCAGAATAGTATTCATAAATATCAGATTTCCAGTTTTCATATCGTTCTTCTAAGTCTTCGATTTTTTGAGAAAGTTTTTTCTCTTCGGATTCCAAATCACGAATTTCATCTTCCAAAAGTAGAATGTCATAGGATTTGTAACCTAACGCAAGTGGGAACAAGGTTCTTAGTCTTTCAACATGACTGTATGTATCCGTTTTATAAAATATTGTATTCCCATTTGCAATAATGTTCTGTGGCTGAAATTGAAATGCACTTGTATCTCTAAATCCAACCGTTAACGGGTGGTCTGGATTCCAGCTAGCATCTTCTAAATTTTTGAAACCTGCCTTTCGACTTAAAATCTGCTTAACAACATCACGACTGTACTTGTATTTATCAGAGTCATTGATCCACTCATTCGTATTGAATTGTTTGTACTCTCCCTTTCTCTCAATTTCAACATAATACATTTGATCTGAAGAATTAGCCGTTTTGCCAGGACTATCTCTTGCTAGAAAAACATCGGTTCCATTAATATTCAACTTAAGTGCAAACTTATCGACCAGGTTTCTAATTTTTCCGATTGGAATATTAGGCTCACTATTCCCCAAGCAGTAATCAATAATCTCAATAATTGAAGACTTACCTCTTTTACTATATCCAGTTATTACGTTGACTTTCTTTTCGTTGAAAGGAATAATTCGGGGACTAAGATCTTTGTTTACTGGGTAGAGAATAATGTATTTAATACGTAGAATCATAATTAAAATCTTATGTTAAGGTTCAGTTGTAACATCTTAGGGTCTTTTTTCGCAAAGATGTTCCCTAGCTTTTTGGACGCTGTTCTAATATCTCTAAGTACTTGGTTGTCTAACTTCATCTGACTCAATAAATCTTTTTGGGTCTTTTCAGAAATCTCAACCGTGTAATCCTCTTGGTTAAGGGTTAATATTTTCTTGCTAAACCCGAGATTAAGACTGTCAAAAGTTTGACCTGACATTTTGTTTGCCCGGTCTTGAAGACCTAACGTTAACGCAGGGTTTGATGACAATGTAGTATAAAGCTCAAATCGCATAGACTCAACCGCCTTGGAGTCGTAAACGATTGGGAGTATATAAAACAAATAAGGCAATGGAGGATAAGGAGAATCAGTTTCGTGATTTTTTGCCACGTTGTTATACCCTAAAATAAAGCTATGAATAGCTATAAGACCAACAGCAGGATTTTGAAGTATTTCAAATAGATTAGGTTGTGTTCTCATGAGTTCCGATATTTTGTTTTCCAGTTTGGATGCCAACCTAAACTGGGGATGTTTGATAGATTTAAAAAAGTTCCATTTTGGACGTATTTATTTGTGTAATCGAAGCTGATAGCCCCTGTAAATTCTACGTTAAGCGAATCCATGATTTGATCATATATTCTGATCGCTATATCATTTAATTCTTGCTCAGTATAACTCGAGGCATTG
>Ga0247691_1000206_pt1 | contig 13315 bp, 10 predicted proteins | sample CNK32_metaG_FD_182721 | JGI IMG/M metagenome (GOLD analysis project Ga0247691, IMG submission 182721) | Soil microbial communities from Purdue University Martell Research Forest, Indiana, United States - CNK32 | ecosystem: Environmental > Terrestrial > Soil > Temperate forest > Bulk soil...
CTGGACCCGGCTTCCGACCGCGCTCACCTTTCGCTTTCGGAGATCTACGCGGACGACAAACGCTATGCGGAAGCAATCAACGAATTCGCAACCGCACTTTTCCTCCGCGGGCAGCGAGATCAAGCACTGAAGATCAAGGCTGCATTTGAGAAGTCGGGCTTTGAAGCGGCCAGGGAGATGGCCCTCCGGGAGCAGCTTTCCTTCCTCTTGGATCAACGCGCGAAGCGTTTTGTTTCCGCCTTCGACATTGCGGTGCTCTACGCAAGGCTAGGCGAAAAGAAGCAGAGTCTGACATGGCTCCAAACGGCTTACCAGCAGCGGGATGTCGAATTGCTCTGCCTCAGGCAGTCGCAAGACAAGAAATTCGCCTCTGTAAAGGATGCGCCAGAGTTCCAAGAGATCCTACGAGAACTACACTACCCGCAGTAAGAAATTGGCAACACAGCTACGCAGGCTTACAGCCGCATTGGCGAAACCAAGTGAAGTTAAGACAGGGCTCGTTGATCAGGGTTGCGCGGATTCCAGGGGCTTTGGGGCCAACAAATCCTCAGCCGCTGGACTTTTCAGGACAACGGAAAAGATCGGGTCCTTCTGGACGGAGTTGAAGTCGCTATAGCCATCGTCACGCGCCTTGCGCAAATAGACGATCGCGCGTTCCACATCGCCCTGCTGAGCGAAGGATTTGGCGAGGAGATAGTAGAAGCGTCCGCGGTCCACGCCGATGGAACGATCCTGAATCACAGTGCCGCCGCGTGACCGTGTGGGGTCGAGAGAAGTGGGGTCGATTTCGAGTGCTTTGCGGAACGACGCAATGGAATTCTCAAAATCCTTCTGGCTGAAGTAGGCATAGCCCAGGTTCAAATAGAACGGGGCAAAATCATCTCGCATGGAAATGGCCCGCTTGTAGGCGCGGATGGCCTTGGGGAATTTCTTGCGCTCGTAAAGAACTGTGCCGATATTGTTCTGCGCGTCGGCGTAGTGGGGATCCACTTTGACGGCCTTTTGATAGCACTTGATGGCCTGATCCAACTGGGCCTGATTGTGGTGCGCGATTCCCAATTCATTCCAGTACACCGGATTTTTGGGATTGCTGACCGCAAGGTGATAAAAAATAGTCTCGGCTTCTCGGAATTCCTTCCGAGCCAGGTGCAAACGCGCCATCTCCTCGTCGGCCAGGCCCGTGGAAGCGGGGGTCTGAGCAGCGGTGGAGACGGAGGTGTTGGCAACGCGAACGAGCTTTTCCTGGGAAGACAACGAAGGGGAGAGAGCGACTGCGAGGAAAGTTACTGCTGGAATCGCCAAGAATTTCCTAGTCATGGCGAAGCTCCTTTGTCCGGGTCAGGCTTCACCGGATCCTTCTTTTTCTTATCCCCAAAGATACCAAAAAACTTCTGTAAAGGGCCTTTTTTCTTTTCCTGGACCTTGGAGGGGTCAGCAGCCTGGCCGCCGGGTTGTCCCGCGATGGGAGCGCCGTTTTTGTCCACCTGGCCGTTGGGAGAACCGGTTGTGCCTGGGGGCGGCGGGTTGGAGGAGCCGCCACCAAAAATGTGGGAAAGGAAAGAGCCCGCGGCGTTGATGGGCCCGTGGCCTCCATGGAGTTCGCAAAGCTGGGTTGGCCCGGAACCGGAAACGTATACTTCTTCACGGGTCACGGGGCAATTGGGAGTGGCGAGTTCGAGAGTATCGGCATCGATGATATCGGAATCTACGCCCTCCGGTTTGTCCCAATCCCGGACGTCGCGATAGCCCGGCAGGGCGGTGGCGCGCATCATGAAGTCGCCCCAAATGGGCGCGGCGGTGGCACCGCCGGCGAGGCCAAGGTCGTGGTTGTCGTCGAAGCCGATCCAGATCACGCAGACGAGATTGCTGGTGAATCCCGCGAACCATCCATCGCGCGAAGTGCCGGTTTTTCCTGCGGCAGGCAGAGCAAATCCCTTGGCCCGGGCCTGCGCGCCGGTGCCCTTGTTGAGGACGTCCTTCAGGATGCTGTCCACAAGGTAGGTGACGCGGGGATCGAGCGCGAGCTTCGTGGTCGGCCCGTATTTTTCCAGCGAGTTGCCGCCCGCACTAACCACAGACTTGATGTAGAAAGGCTCCGCTCGCGTGCCCATTGTGGCGAAGGCGGTGTAAGCGCCGGCGACCTCGAGCGGGGTCAGCTCGTAGGCGCCCAGGGCGACAGCTGGAGTTGGGCGAATGCTCGCGGTTAGGCCCATCTGGCGGGCGATCTGAACTACGCGGCCGTAACCGACCATCTCGGCCACTTTCACGGTGGCAACGTTCAGCGAATTTGTCAGGGCTTGCCGCACGGTGACCTTGCCCATGAAGCGCTCGCCGTAGTTGTTCGGGGTATATTCCTGGCCGTCAAATTCGAAAACGGTGGGCTCGTCGTCAACTGTCGTGGCCGGCGTAACTACCGGTTGGGCCCCATCGACGGCGTTATTGAAGGCGGCGGCATATACAAACGGCTTGAAAACGGAGCCCGGCTGGCGGTGGGCCAGAGCATGGTTCAACTGGCTTTGTCCGTAGTCCCTTCCGCCGATCAGCGCCTTGATTTCGCCGGTACGAGGATCGAGTGCAATCAGTGCAGTTTGCACCTGGGGAAGCTGCTCGGGCTCGGCTTTCTTTGATTTTGGCTTGTGGGTCTTGGCGTACTTGGCAGCCAACATGGCGTCCACATTTTTCATTCCGGCGTCGAGGGCGGCTGCGGCCACACGCTGCAATTGCGGATCAAGAGTGGTGAAAACACGGTAATTGGAGCTGAGCAAATCCTGCTCCGAATATTTTTCTAGCAAGTGATCCTTCACCATATCCACGAAGTAAGGCGATTCGTTGCCGGAAACGGAGGAGCGCACCAGCTTGAGTGGCTGGTTCTTGGCGTCCTGGACGTCGGCTTCGTTGACGTACTTGTTTTCGAGCATCTGCATGAGGACGCGGTCTCGCGCCTGAGGAGCGCGCTCGGGATGGCGGTCAGCAACGGAGTAATAGTTGGGCGCGCGGATCAAACCGGCGAGAAACGCGCATTCGGGCAACGTCAACTGCCGTAGATCCTTGCCGAAGTAGGCTTGGCTGGCTTCAGCAAATCCGCGAATGCCGAAGCTGCCGCGGTTGCCGAGATAGACCTCGTTTGCGTACATCTCAAAAATGCGCTGCTTACTGAAGCGCTGCTCCAACTCAAACGAGAGCATTGCCTCGGCGAGTTTACGCCGCCAGGTACGATCGGTAGAGAGGAAGTAAGTGCGCGCGACCTGCATGGTGATCGTGCTGGCGCCCTGCACGAAGTTATGTGTATGCCGGACATCCGCCCACGCCGCGCCGACGATGCGAATGAAATCAAATCCTGGATGCTCAAAGAAGCGCTTATCTTCGGCGGAAAGAATGGCCTGGACAAGTTGCGGGGGCAGATCTTCATAACGCACCGGCCGGCGCTTTTCCCGCAGGCTGTCAAAGAGATTGGTGATCAACTCCGGCTCAATCTCAGCCGTGCCCATGTCCGAACCGCCGCCGAGTGGACGAATGGTGCGAATGACCCTGCCGTTGAACTGCACTGCTAGCGTGTTGCCGCCAGCGAAGTAAGAAAGTTTGGAAGGCCGGATGTCAAGTGTGCTGCCCTGGATGGTGTAGGTGCCGAGGGCATTCTCGTCCGCCTCCGGGCGGTAGCCGGCACGCTGGAGGTAAGACACCAGGTCGTCCATACCCCAGGCCTGGCCGTCGGAAATGTGCTCGGGAGCCGAGAAAATCTGGGTGGTGTTCTGCAGGACGTGGCCCGAGAGCCGGAGATCGATCATCTTCGAATACTTAACGTAATAGAAAGTGAAGATGGCTGCGGCAAGAATGAAGCAAGCCGCCACGGCGGCCAGAAGGCTCAGACCGAACGCAGACGTCCAGAAACCTTTTTGAATGCGCAATCGCAAAGAAAGCTCCCTGAGGGCGGGCTAACGTCTATTGTCTCTTAATCGGGAATCGGAGCAAAACCATAGATTGCCCCAAAGAAGGAGTCAGCCTCCTGGCATGACTGTTTGCCTGTGCGCCGCTTACTTCATCAGGTCTCGCGCTTCGCTGGAAGGCGCGAAATTAAACTCGGTCTTATAGACTTTAAAATCAACGGGAACGCTATAGTTCACGCTGATCATCACGCCATGGTTAGTGTTCTGAACTTTAATGTCTTCGCGATTGGCGGGGATGTCGAGATCCTGAATGACTTTGTAGATGATGTCGCGTATCTGCTCTTCCGTGTAGTGGTTCACGACGGCGAAGCGGGCTTGTTCGGAAATCTTGTCGTTCAGCTGGTATTCGGCCACATAGACGGGCACGATCTTTACGGCTGCGAATACCCCGGCGAATAAAATCACCGTGTAAATTATGGCCTTCAGCTTGCCCTCGCCGCGTTGCGAGCGCTTCGAACTGGATGTTAGGCAACTCACGAAAAAATCCCCCATCGCCGCCGGGATGCGGCGGCAGGATAAATGGCTCATTCCCACGCTAGCACCGGGTTATCGGGCTGTCGAGAAGCCGGGGGTACAGGTGTTCTACAGCCGCAACGTCCATGCCGGTTGGGTTTAGTACGCTCGGCCGAAGATGGCCCGGTCCTTCGCCGGATTGCCGCAATAGACGCATGTGCCCCCCGTGGCGACTTCCCTGCCCAACACTGCCGCCTGATCTAGTGGGATGCATCGCATCGTGGCGCGGGTTTCCTCTTTGATTTTGGCTTCGCAATCGCTGCTGCCGCACCAAGGGGCAAAGGCGAATCCGCCTTCGACGGCCTTTTTCAGCTCGTCGTAGGTGGAAGTTTCGCTAGTCTTGGCACGGCGGAAGGCCAAAGCCTTGTCGTAGAGCGACTGGTGAATTTCGACGAGCAGCTTTTCGATGCTGGAGGGTAAGTCGGCCAGGGAAGCGCTGACTTTGCCTTCCCTGCCCGGGCGGTCCCGGCGGGCGAGCATGGCGGCTTGCTTGGCAACGTCCTTGGGGCCGAGTTCCACGCGTATAGGAACACCGCGCATTTCCCAATCGTTGAACTTCCAGCCGGGGCTGAACCCTTCACGTTCGTCGAGATGGACGCGAATGTTGGCCTTGATTAGCTGCGCTTTCAAATCTTTGGCCGCTTGCACGACGCTGGCCTTTTCTTCGTCGGTTTTATAAATCGGCACGATGACGGCCTGGATGGGGGCGATCCGGGGAGGCAAAACCAAACCCTGATCGTCGCCATGGACCATGATGATTGCGCCGATCATGCGGGTAGAAAGACCCCAGGAAGTGGTCCAGCAATGCTGAAGCGTGCCGTTTTGATCGAGATATTTCACTTCGAAGGCCTGGGCGAAATTCTGGCCGAGGAAATGCGAAGTGCCGGACTGGAGCGCTTTTCCGTCGCCCATCATGGCTTCGATCGAATAGGTGATGTCGGCGCCAGCGAATTTCTCGGCATCTGATTTGGCGCCGGGAATGACGGGTATCGCCGCTTCGTTTACGGCGAAGTCGGTGTAGACGTCGAGCATCTGCCGGGTCTCTTCGATGGCTTCTTCGCGGGTTGCATGGGCGGTGTGGCCTTCCTGCCAGTAAAATTCGAGCGTGCGGAGGAAGAGCTTGGTGCGAAGCTCCCACCGGATGACACTGTTCCACTGGTTCATCAGGACGGGGAGGTCACGATACGACTGGATCCATTTTGACCACATGTGGCCGATGATGGTTTCCGACGTAGGGCGCAGGATGAGAGGTTCGGCGAGTTCTTCGCCGCCTCCGATGGTGACGACTGCGAGTTCCGGCGAAAAACCTTCGACGTGGTGTTTTTCTTTTTCGATGAAGCTTTTGGGGATCAGCAGGGGGAAGGCGACGTTCTGGTGGCCGGTGGCTTTGAAGCGTTTATCCAGCGCAGCTTGAATGTTTTCCCACAGCGCCCAACCGTAGGGGCGCACGATCATGCAACCGCGCACCGGCGCATAGTCTGCCAGTTGCGCCTTCAGCACCAGCTGGTTGTACCACTCCGAAAAATCTTCCGCCCTTGTTGGTAGCTTCTCTTCCGCCATGCGTCTCCCTGTCGATGCCGCTCGAGCTTAGTTAAGCATTCGAGCGTAGCGAACCCTCTCTCCGGCTGTCAACGCAGTGCGAGTTTACGTGGTTAAATCGCGCCGCCGAGGAACCACTCTTTGTCCGTTTGCTCGGCTTTGCTGCGGATGAGGAGTTCGGGGTCTTTCACTGTGACTCGGCTGTACGGGGCGACGGAGTGGGTGAGCCAGACGTTGCCGCCGATGACGCTGTGATGACCTACTCGGGTGTCGCCACCCAGGATTGTGGCGCCCGGGTAGATGGTGACGTTGTCTTCGATGTCCGGGTGGCGCTTGTTTTCCAGGCCGCGCACCAGTTCTCCGCCATCGCGGCGGCTGGTGGGATTAAAAGCGCCGAGGGTTACACCGTGATAGAGAGTGACATGGTCTCCGACCGTTGCGGTTTCGCCGACCACTACGCCGGTACCGTGGTCGATGAAAAAGGATTCGCCGATCGTTGCGCCGGGATGAATGTCGATGCCGGTGCGGCTATGGCCCACTTCCGTCATCATCCGTGGAAGGTAGGGAATTTTCAGCAAATAGAGTTCATGCGCCAAGCGCTGAACGGTAATCGCCTCCACTCCGGGATAGCTGAGCAAGATTTCCTCGTACCCACTGGCCGCCGGGTCGTTTTTCAGCGCGGCTTGCAAATCGGTCCCCAAGAGCTGGGCGAGCTTTGGCAATTTCGCGCGCAACGCTTCCACCAGGTGACTGGCAGTCTCGGAAAGGTTTGCAGGTATCGGTTTGCCGCAGCAGTTCAGGTCGAAGCGCATCGCGTAGACAATCTGCTCCGCCAATTGCAAATCGAGCTGCGCCAGGAAGCCGGCCGCGTCCGGATTATTGACTTCTTCCTTGGCAAAGTAGAGCGGAAAGAGCGCGTCGAGGTACGAGCGGCAAAACGCCGCAACTTCATCTTTCGACGGCAAGCGGTATTCCCACATGCTGGCATCGGTCAGCCGCGCTTCCAGGGCGAGCCGAAACTCGCGCGCCAGGGTTCGCAAATCGTTATTGGGTTTGGTCATAGGAGTTCACGATTTTCTCAATGCCCGATGCGGGGAGAGGGGTGCAGCAGGCCTGCTCCCCTGTCCCGCAAGGAATGTGTTTCCATGCTCTGGCGGCTTAGCCAATGCCCTCGAACAGGATGGTTGAGATGTAGCGCTCGCCAGAATCGGGCAGAACGGTGACGATGGTTTTGCTGGCAAATTCCGGCAGCTTGGCCAAACGCACGGCAACGGCTGCAGCCGCTCCGCAAGAGATGCCGCTGAGGATTCCCTCTTCGCGGGTGAGACGTCGCGCCATTTCCACGGATTCTTCGTTGGTCACCAGTTCCACACGGTCCACCAGGCTGAGGTCTAGGTTCTTCGGTACGAAGCCTCCGCCAATCCCTTGGATCTTATGGGGGGCGGGAGTCAGCGGCTGGCCTTCGATGGTCTGCTTGATCACCGGGCTCACCATCGGCTCAACCGCCACCGTTGTGATTTTCTTCCCTTTCGCGTTCTTAATGTAGCGGCTCACACCGGTCAACGTGCCACCGGTACCGACGCCGCTGACAAAAACATCCACGGCACCATCGGTGTCGTTCCAGATTTCCGGACCGGTGGTGGCTTCGTGGATCGCTGGGTTCGCTGGATTTTCAAACTGCTGCGGCAGGAAATAATGTGCCTTGTCCGATTCGTAGATTTCCGTGGCCTTTTTAATCGCGCCCTTCATACCTTCCGGACCGGGCGTGAGCACAAGCGTCGCGCCGAATGCTGCCAGGACGCGCCGACGTTCCAGCGACATGGTTTCCGGCATGGTCAGGGTGATTTTGTAACCGCGCGCCGCAGCAACGAAGGCCAGCGCGATACCCGTGTTGCCGCTAGTGGGCTCAACGATTTCGATCCCCGGCTTTAAAACTCCGCGTTTTTCCGCGTCCCAGATCATTGCCGCCCCGATGCGACACTTCACTGAGTACGCTGGGTTTCTACCCTCGATCTTCGCGAGCACCGTGGCTTTAGCGCCATCGGTGACGCGATTCAGTTTAATCAGGGGAGTTCGTCCAATACTCAGAGAGTTGTCGGCATAGATATTTGCCATGTGTGCCTCAGTAGAGTGAATTTGCTGTATCGGGACAGCAGATTAAGTATAGACCGGCGCCGGGGAAACCTGGCCATCGAAACTACCGGAAACAGCTGTTCAACGGCTATTTTCCCCTATTAGAAGAGATGCGGCGCGTTGCGGCCCGTTATACTCTCCGTTAGACTCAGGGTGCGGCCGCCCGTTAGACAGCCATTATGGCTTTCCGCGCCGCCACGCATACGTCTCTGGAGAAACTGAATGACGACCGAAGCAAACACCCGCATGCAACGCCCCCTCGACAACGTTGACCCGCAGATTGCGGATTTTCTTCGCGAAGAAGCTGTGCGCGAAGCGACCGGACTGGAATTAATCCCCTCGGAAAACCTTGTTTCAGAGGCCGTGCTGGAGGCAATGGGCTCGATCTTTACGAATAAGTACGCGGAGGGTTATCCGGGGAAGCGCTACTACGGGGGCTGCGAAGTGGCGGATAAGGTAGAGCAACTGGCTATCGATCGCGCAAAGCAGCTTTTTGGCGCGGATCACGCCAACGTGCAGGCGCACTCCGGGACGTCGGCCAATGTTGCGGTATACATGTCCACGCTGAAGCCGGGCGACACGGTGCTTGGAATGGCGCTGGCGCATGGTGGGCATCTGACACACGGACATCCACTGAATTTTTCCGGGCGGATGTACAAGTTCGTCGAATACCACGTGAAGCAGGACACGGAGCGGATCGACTACGACGAAATCGAGAAGTTGGCACAGGAGCACAAGCCCAAGATGATCGTGGCGGGGGCCAGCGCCTACTCGCGGATCATCGAATTCGAACGGATCGCGAAAATGGCAAAAGCCGTGGGCGCGATTTTCTTTGTGGATATGGCGCACATTGCAGGGCTGGTGGCGGCGGGCGTTCATCCCAGCCCAGTGCCGCATGCCGATATCGTGTCCACCACAACCCATAAGACTTTGCGCGGTCCCCGCGGAGGTATGGTGCTTTCGAAGGCGTCGTTTGCGAAGGAAATCGACAAGCTCACCTTCCCGGGCATGCAGGGCGGCCCGCTGGTGCATACCATCGCGGCCAAAGCGGTGTGCCTTAAAGAAGCGATGGAACCATCCTTTATTGATTATCAAAAGCAGGTTGCTGCGAACGCCAAGGCACTAGCCAACGCGATTTCCCGCCACGGCTTTCGAGTGGTTTCCGGCGGCACGGACAACCACGTTTTCCTGATCGAGGTCCATCCGCGCGGCATCACAGGAAGTGATGCGGAAAAGGCTCTGGACCGCGCTGGAATCACAGTGAACAAGAACGCCATTCCATTTGATCCACTGCCCCCTATGAAGGCTGGCGGCATTCGACTGGGAAGCCCGTCGGTGACGACGCGTGGCATGAAGGAAGCCGAAATGGAGCTGATCGCCAATGGTGTTTCGGAAGTTCTTACCCACCTGGGAGACGCGGCCGTCGAGCAGAAAGTCCGCAAGCAGGTTGCCGAGCTAGCCGCACGTTTCCCTATTTATGAATCGCGCACCCGGGCCGCAGCCACGCACGCTCGTGTTTGAAATTCCTGGATTACCAAACCGATTGAGATTCATGCAACTCACCCTTTTCAGGAGTGAGGAGTTCCTCTCCATCGGCGAATTTGCGAAATTGGAACGAAACCACTCAGGCCCAAAAGATCTGCTCTAAAGGCAATTCAGCTTCCCTCCCGGCCATCCGGCCACTCACGGATTGTGTCCCTCTTATCACTAGAACCTGAAGCCGCTGGACGAATTCTGTCCCACCGGTCAGTAGCTTCGGCGCGCCCTTCCTCGTAACGTCCATAAAGACCGGCAAATGACAACTTCCGCGGCCAACTCGCTCACCCCAAGTCAAGGAAAGAAAAGCGCATTCTCCGCCCCTTCACGAGCGCTTTTTTTCCTCTGGCGAGTTGCGCCTGACCCAGCAACGGAAGTTGTCCGCTTCCCGGGGAATCCTTGCCAATGACCGAGGTGGAACTATGATGGACACGGAAGCCTTTAAAGAGTTCAAGACAGGTCTTACCCTTCTTCGCGACAACTACGCCAACCGAGCCCTGAACCACATTCAGAGGGCCGCCGAACTGGAAAAGAACAACCCCTATTACATGTCCTACTTGGGAGTGGCGCTGGCCCGAACGCAGCAGAAATGGGCTGATGCCGAGCGCCTCTGCGACGGCGCAGTGCGGATCAAACGCAATCAGGCACAGCTCTATCTGAATCTTGCCGAGGTCTACATGTCGGCGGGCCGCAAGGAAGACGCTCGCGACGCTCTGATCGCCGGGATGAAGTATGCCCGCCGCGATGTCCGGCTGAGCATCGCCATGGCCAAGCTTACCCCGCGCCGGCCTCCTGTGTTTACGTTCCTCGGGCGCAAGCATCCATTGAACCGGCATTTCGGTTTGCTACGGCACAAGACGCTTTCGGCGCTTGGCAAGGGCTAAGCGGCAACAGGTTTCCCCACCCCCAAACGCGGAAAGGGCGGATGGCTTCGGCCACCCGCCCTTTCCGTTTCCAAACGCTCTGACTTCCGAAATTGTTATTTGCCGCCGAACGAGTAGCCGCCAAAACTCCGTTGGAGGCCCATCTCCATCAGTATCTTGAAGCCAATTCCGAACAGGCCATTGGGGAGAGGGTCGCGGCGAACCACCTCGGCCAGGTATTCATGCGTCATAGCCCCCGACTCCTTCGAATAGGGCATGGTGACGAATAGACGCATGCCAACTGCATAGGTGGGTACGCTGGACTGGAAATAGACGCCCGTGCGGGAAACGCTAAGGCTTCCGCGGATGTCTTCAAATGGATCGCGTTCCGGGTCGGAGGGCCGGATCCGCATCAATTGCGTGATTTTGCAACGCCGGCTGCTGCGGCGTTCCGTCTGTTTGGGGCGCGTGGAGGTGATGCCGCCTGGAATGTTTATCTTCGTCATTTGGTCGAGCTGGGACGCCATAAGGGTCTGCCTTTCCCGAGTAAAACCGAGTTCCCCTAAGTGAGTACAAGATACCGGGAATACTTGGGAAAACCTATAGCGTGACAGTACTCGGCTAAAGATAGGACGTCCTACAATCAATGTTAGTACGAAAGTACCAGACCAGCAATGGCGGCGGTGTGAGGAATTATGGCACGGCCCCTGAATATTGGCTTCCCCCGGCGACTTGTGCGATTCTCTACGTTACTTTTGCGAGGATTTGCCCCTTATGCTGAAGCGGTTTAAGGATTTGTCCGAAAAAGAGATTGTGGCCGTAGCGATTGCCAACGAGGAAGAGGACGGGCGTATTTACGGCGAGTTTGCCGACGCGTTGCGCGACTCCTACCCCGCGACCGCAGAGATGTTCGAAGAAATGCGCGTGGAAGAGGCCGGGCACCGCGACCGGCTGCTGGCACTGTTCCGGCAGCGCTTTGGCGATCACATCCCTCCAATCCGTCGCGAAGATGTGCGTGGATTTCTGAAGCGGCGCCCCGTGTGGATGATGAGGCCACTGGGCGTGAAGGTGGCGCGGCGGCAGGCGGAAATCATGGAGATGGAAGCGAGCCGTTTTTATTCTCGGGCGGCGAGCATGGCTGCCGATGCGCCCACGCGCGAGTTGCTGAACATGCTGGCCGACGAAGAACGCAAACACACGCGCGCCGCCGGCGAATACGAAGAAAAGCACCTCACCGAAAAAGCCAGGTCCGACGAATCGGAATCGAATAAGCGGCTGTTCATGCTGCAGTTCGTGCAGCCGGGCCTCGCCGGCTTGATGGACGGTTCCGTTTCCACCCTTGCGCCCTTATTCGCCGCGGCGTTCGCTACTCACAAGAGTTGGGACGCGTTCCTCGTCGGCATGGCGGCCAGCCTGGGCGCGGGGATTTCGATGGGGTTCGCCGAATCGCTCTCCGATGACGGATCGCTAACGGGACGGGGCTCGCCGTGGATTCGCGGCACTGTTACCGGGTTGATGACCGCCGCGGGCGGGCTCGGCCACACGCTACCCTTCCTGATTCCCGATTTTCATTTGGCCACTGCCGTAGCCATTGTTGTGGTAATCATCGAACTTGGCGTCATCAGCTTTATTCGGCACCGCTATATGGACACGCCTTTTCTGCAAGCCGCGTTTCAGGTCATCGTGGGCGGCCTGCTGGTTTTCATCACCGGCTGGCTCATTGGAAGTTCGTAGGGTTATCGATCCGAACCTGAACTCGAAAGCCACCTTGTTCTGTTGCCTTTAATGCTATAATTCTGGCCGTTGAGAGCATCCAGCTCTTTCAAGTCCCCGCGAACCCAGCCAGGGCCTGAATAATCGCCGGCACCTTCGTCCCCTTCCGGCGAGCAAACGATCTGAAAAATTCTTTCCTACGGGAGAAGTGCGATGAAATCTGACTGGATAGCCCGGAATCCCCGGGCAGGGACATTTCTTCTTGGCGCGGTTGCGCTATTCACGGTGACGGCAATCCTTGTGAGCTGCAGTGGCGGATCCTCAACCAACATGGTTTCCGGCATGGGCACGGTGAACGTGACCCTCAGCGATCCGCCAAGCTGCATGCCGCCGAACGGCCAATTCACCCACGTTTATATCACCGTCCGATCGGTGCAGGCACACGTCAGCACCACTGCGGATGACAGCAGCTCTGGTTGGCAAGAACTTGCGCCGCAGCTGGCCACCGCCCCCATGCAGATCAATCTCTTCTCCAAGTCGCAAACCACTTGCATTCTGGCCCAACTGGGCTCCGCCAGCCTTCCCGCGGGGAGCTACCAGCAGATTCGATTGCTGCTGGTCTCGAACACGCCGGGGGCAAGCGACGCCGTTCCCGCAACCAACGCCTGCGCGGGAAATGGATTCAACTGTGTGGTGCTGGAAGACAACACCATTCACGAACTCAAGTTGAACAGCCAGGCGAATACTGGCTTGAAGATTCCGCCGGGTCAGCTTGTCGGCGGACCGCTGCAGGTGACCGCGGGCCAAAGCGTGGACCTCAATATTGATTTCAACGCGTGCGCTTCGATCGTTCCGGAGGGCAACGGCAAGTTTAGCCTGAAGCCGACACTGACGGCTGGACAGGTCAATGCCAACAATTCCGGCATCAGCGGGAAGGTTGTGGATTCGCTCAGCGGGCAGCCGATTTCCGGCAACGTACAGGTGGCGATCGAACGGCCGGAATCGGGCACTGGGATCGACCGCATCGTGATGCAGGCGAGTGCGGACAGCAACGGCAATTTCAATTTCTGCCCA
>Ga0247691_1000207_pt1 | contig 13312 bp, 11 predicted proteins | sample CNK32_metaG_FD_182721 | JGI IMG/M metagenome (GOLD analysis project Ga0247691, IMG submission 182721) | Soil microbial communities from Purdue University Martell Research Forest, Indiana, United States - CNK32 | ecosystem: Environmental > Terrestrial > Soil > Temperate forest > Bulk soil...
CCTTTCTGTTTTCGAGTGCTCCAAGCACACGCGAAAAAACCAGCGCTCCCAATGAGGCGGCTATCAATAATGTCATTCGTTGCTCCCAGGAAAAAACATCCTGGATCCGCTTTTTTTTAAAAACATAAAACCGAAATCCAAAGAAAAAGGCAGCAATCTCAGTTACTAAATGTGTATTGATCTCAGTTCCGAAAAGATGAAGGTTTATTGGAAATCCCATTTTAAACCCGATTGTTTTGCTTTACTTTATATAGTTCCAGTAATTGCTCTATTTCAAAAGATTTTTGCGTTCCGATCAGCAACTTCCTCCCATCCTTGAAAACCAATTGCAATCCTGTTTTTCCGGATACATTCAAGGCTCTTCCCTTTCCTAAAAAACTATAGCGCATTCCCCACCCTCCAAACTCTGACAAAGGTGAATATTCACGCAAGTAAACCTGGTCCAATTCTTCCCAGTTGTAATGACGAAATTTCAGTTGTATGGGAAAGAATCGGACATCGATTCCACTATCCGAAATACGGGTTTCCAGTTTCAGAATGAAAAACAGAAGTGATAAGATGAGCATGAAAAGAAATCCTATCAGCAAAAAGATATTGTCGAATACCTTACTTCCAAATGGCTTTCCGAACAACACTTGTGTTACGATAAAAAAGCCCATCACTCCCTTGATTCCTGCAAAAAGGAACCACAACCACCATTGCCTGAATTTTTGGGTTTCTGAAAATCCTTGGTAATTCTTCATGATCTGATTCATTTGAGTTAACTGATTCGCACGATTAGTTGCAAATGTTCCATTTCATTAGAATAAAAATCAAATTCCATTGTTTTAATCCCGGTAAAGAATGAATTGACATGGCAAGTGAATAGCATCAAGCGTCATAAATCGTGTTACTCAAATATACTATTATTTCGGTAACTTTTCCATCATCAACAAATAAGGTTCCAGCATGTGATTCATGAAGATCTCCTTCGGGTCCTGAGGGAATTTGGTATAATACTCCGTATCAGGATATAGGACGATGAAATTCCCACAACGTGTAAACGCAGTAGAAGGCGCCAATTGAGGAGGCTCAAATCCCTTCAGATTCTTGGTCATTAATTTCCCCACTTTCCGACCCAAATACTTCTCAAAACGTCGCTGTGTCTTTTTCGAAGGCCGATCCATTTTATTGTACATGTGCCGAACAACCAATCGTGGGAAAAACGGCAGTTTTTTGATTGCTTTCTTAGCATTCCTGAATGGATTGATCTCATTGAAATCATTCACAGTCTGAACGGAAAAGGGCGATTCAGGAACCCAATCCAATGCATTGACGGTATTGTAAGCCCAACCATGCTGGGTCATTTTTTCATAGTAATAGGCAAAGTACAAATTCCCGGGTTTCGGCGCGGCGCTGCAATAGGTTTTGAACTGAACATCCGCCGGGATGATCCCGTTCTCCTTCATGATCAAGAGATGAGCCGTGAGCAGATAAGCCAAAGCTCCTCCCTGACTGTGTCCCGTGATGTAAAACTCCTTCTTTCCCTGGTCGATCTGAGCAAAAAGCAAGGAATCCATATCCTGCCAGATACAACCTAATGCCGTTGTCCATCCAACGTGCACCAAGGCTTTCGGATCTTTAGACAATTCGTAATAAAAGGTGTCTTTTTCACTGGTTTTGATCCATCCTTTTGCTGGGACCATTCCTGCATAGAAATTGGCTCCCCAACTTGCAAACGTTCCCGTAGTTCCTCTCAGGGACAAAACCCCTACTCCGGCCTTGTCTTCCCAATAATCCCATTTATTGTCAAAACCTACTGTTTTTGATCGGTATTTAAATTCAAAGCGCTGAGGTTTGACTGCCGCAACGTGCAAATTCGAATCTGCAAATTGAAAGTTGACTTTCAATAATTCCATTGCTTCATTCTTATCGTAACCCGGTTTTAATTGGGCACGCGAATAGCTGGTTGAGAAGGCGATGAAAAGAAAAATAAGAAATTGGTTTTTCATGAGATCAGATTAGGTGAGTCAGGTAATCGATTAGGATCAACAGATGATGCTTTTGCTGTTTCAGTAAGCGATCGGTGTATTCAATAGAATGAATGCTCCCCCCTCCACTATATTCTTCCTGCATCAATTTACCGATCAGCGCCCGTTCTTTCTCCATCATCGTCTTCCAATCGGTTTGCCAGGAACTCAACAAGTCTTTGTCATCGGTATTCATCTTAACGGAGAGAATTTTGAAGTATTTGTCTACCAATTGCTCATACTCCGAAGCACAAGCCAGGTTCGCCTTATTCATTCCTAAAGTCGTGGATTCCTTTTCCAGTTGTCTGCGATACAAATTTTCTACGACGAACGTGTCTTCCACAAATAAGCGTTGGATCGAATCAGAAAAGTCGCTCATTCCGGGTGCCATATTCATTTTCCGGACCAATTCATGGCCTTTTGACCTCAATTCTACACGCCACTTAACCTTCAAGTCTTCCATTTCGGAATCCGAAACCTGTGAAAAGGCACAAGAATACTGAAAGACAAAGAATAAGAAAATAATTCTGGGAATCATGTTTTTATTTTAAAAATAATCAATCTCTCAGATTTATATCACTAAAAAGAAACTTTCTATAAACGGAATTGAAATCATTCAAATCGAAATCCGGATTTAATTTAAAATATGAAGGATAAACTATATAGGGACGCGATGCGTCACGTCCCTACGAGTTAATGCCTTCCACCAATTACCCATTTCAAATCCACAAAAATCGTTCTGGGCTTCGGTGGTCCGTAAATGAAATTGCTGTCGCGGTACTTTGAGGTGTCGAAATCGCTTTGATAACTGTCCAAGACGTTCTGAATTCCAAGTCCGATGCGAACGGTTTGTTCATATTTATGAATGTGAATGGCGTGTTCTGCACGAATTCCCAAATCCCAAAAGGACTTTGTATGTATGATTTCATCTTGGGCCAATTCAGGCGCTCCTGCAAAGTGAGGAACCAACATACTTCCGGTATACACACAACTGATCGATCCGGACCAGGCTCCTTCAGGAAATATAGAAATTGTGGAGGATCCATATACGTTCGGTGTTCTCAAAAATTGTTTGACCGGTTCAACTTCCAGTGACCATTGCTGCGCTTCTGTAAAACGCGATTCCTGATAGGTGAAGTTCACATCCACTTGCAGGTATTTGTCCCAACGCACGCGTACCGATTCGCTTAATCCACTCACTTCCGCGTTGGAGCCGTTCGTTCTAAAGAGCAAAGTTTTACCCGGGTCGTCACTTGGAATTTCATTCAAAACAAACGAATGAAGCAACTGCGTATGGAACAAAGTCAATTCGGAAGAATAAAGCATTTTCTTCCTTCTTCTGCTCCAATTCACCTGAGCAGTATAAGCGTGTGATTTTTCGCTTTTCAGGTCCTTGTCTACACGAATTTGAGAAATTCCTCCATTGGCAAAAGCCATGTGCATATCCGTTTCGAAAACCTGTGGTGCTTTAAATCCGTTTCCATAGGCCAGGCGGAATTGCCACTGACCATTCGGTTTAAACAAAAGAGCTGCTCTCGGAGTCACAATGAGATTCTGAACTTTGGAATGGCTCGTCGTTCTTAAACCGGCAACGAATGACCACTTTTCTCCCAAATCGAACTGGTCCTGCAAAAATCCGGCAACCTGAGTGATATTCTGGTCGACGTGATAATCATAACCCGGGATATTATCCTGGATGGCATCGTAATAATGTTCCACTCCCCCGATCAGTGTAGACTTGCCTTTTGTTCCGATTTTCTGCGCAAAGTTGAACTGAATACCGGATTGCAGTGTGACATTGTTGGTTTTTCCCCAAGCTTCCGCATGATCCAAACCTGTGTAATGATTCCGGTTTGTTTTTTGATAGCCCGTATACCCCTGGATATTCCACTTTTTATTCCGGGATTTCCAATTTCCTGAAAACTGTCCGATACTGGTAATCTGGTTCCTGAATTCGCTTTGATCCGCTTGCTGTGGATCGCCATTCCACAATTGACCACCTTGACGTTGTTCGTGCATGATCCAGAAATCTGCATGAAGTTCAATCTGCTTGCCGATATTCTGAAAAGCATTAATTCCCAGTAAGGAGCTGCTAATTCTCGGGATTTCCGTAAATCCGTCTCCATTCCGGTCATAACCATCTCGGACCTTATTCATTCCGGAAAACAGGAATCCGCTCTTTTTCGATTTGGAAATAACCGCACCATTCACCTGGATCGCTTGTTCAACCGGTCCATTCGGAATCAGGGAAACCTTATCCGAAACTTCCATAAAGTTGTATTCCGGATGTTTGGTGATAATGTTGATCGTCCCGGCAATGGCGTTTGAACCGTACAGAACCGAACCACCGCCATTTACAACCTCTATTCGGTCAACGATATTCGTAGGGATTTGCTCCAATCCATACAATCCCATGAGAGACGAGAACAAAGGCCTTCCATTGATCAGGATCTGTGAATAGGAACCGCCCAAACCATTCATCCGGACTTGCGTGTAATTACATGTCTGGCAATTGGTTTCCATCCGGATTCCGGGAGAAAATTTCAATGCATCGGAAATGGAAGTAGCTGAAATAGCTCTAAATAATTTTTGGTCCAGGGTGGAAACAGAAATGACGCTGTTCTTCTTTGATTGTGCAATCCGACTTCCTGTAATCGTCACTTCTTCTATTTCCCGCAACGAATCAGGAATCATTTCCAATGTGTCAATTGATTGGTTCTGAGCTGTTGAAACCAACGCAACACAGGAAATAATAATAGAAAACAGATACCGCACAAAAAATTATTTATGCAAATATAAAACTATTTTTTAGTCTTGTCTAAAATTATTTTGAAAACAATCTAAACCTTTATTCTATTATTCAATTTTAACCAATTATACCAAGCGAAATAAGCAATCCCAATGGGGTAATAACCTAAATACCAATTAACCAAATCAGTATATTTTCCTTGGAAATAAAGTATTAGGATTGAGTAAACGATACATGCAAATGCCTGTAAATACCAACCGTCATAAGGGATTTGTTTCAATTTGAAGATCTGGAACAATTTCAACATTCCATAGAAAGGCAAAAGGCATACTAAAGAAATAGGCAAAGTCAAGAGAAAACAAACAGGAACCTCATCCCATTCGATGGTCCTATCAGAAAAAAACGGATCCCACAACAAAGGGGAATAAATTAATGAGCCAAATAAAGCAGTGTAAGTAACAACCCTGTAAATATTCTTTGGTCTCATTTTATCTTAAGCAAATTCAGACAACTCGATCCAACGTTCCGTTTTCTCATCTATCTCGGAAACAATGGCGCCCAGCTTTACTCCTGCTTCCATCAATTGCTCGTTATTGGAGTTTGAGTCGGATAATACATTCGTCCATTTGGTCTTTTCCTCTTCCAATCGTTCCAGGTCTTTCTCGATCTGATCGAACTCACTTTTCTCCTTGAAAGACAACTTACGCTTTTCTTTCGGTGTTTCTTCCGAAATCTGCTTCACTTTCACTACTTCAACAGGTTTTTCGTCCGTTGATTTTTCTTTTTTATAGTCGGCAGCAGTTTGTTTTCTGAATTCCGTGTAATTACCGATGATATCCTTAATTGCGCCTTGCCCTTCAAAAACGAACAAGTGGTCCACCATCTTATCCATGAAATAACGGTCATGCGAAACCACGATCAGACATCCTTCAAATGTTCTCAGGTAATCTTCCAGGACACTCATTACGAAGATATCCAGATCATTTGTAGGCTCATCCAGGATCAAGAAGTTCGGATTCGACATCAAAACCGTCATTAATTTCAGACGTCTCTTCTCACCACCACTCAGTTTGTGAACGAAGTTGTAATGCATGTGACGCGGAAACAGGAATTTCTCCAGGAATTGTGCAGCAGAAAGTTGTTTCCCTTTTTCCAATGGAATAAACTCAGCGATATCACGGATTACGTCAATCACTTTCTTGTCTTCATCCACCTTGATCAGGTCCTGGCTGTAATAACCAAAAACCACTGTTTCTCCGGTTACAACTTTCCCTTTATCAACTTCTTCCCTTCCTTGAATAACATTTAAGAAAGTAGACTTTCCGGTTCCGTTATTCCCCACGATTCCCAATCGTTCTTTACGCTGGAAGTTATAGGAGAAATTATCCAGGATCACTTTTTCACCGTAGGATTTTCCAATTTTGTGCAATTCCAGGATCTTGGAACCTAAACGTTCCATTTTCACCGGAATATCGATCTCATCGTCATCTATTCGTTGACTTGCAACCTTTTTCACGTCCTGGAAACTATCCACACGAGCTTTTTGCTTCGTTCCACGCGCTTTTGGTTGTCTACGGATCCAATCCAATTCCTTCTTGAAAGTGTTTCTCGCCTTATCAATGGTGGATTGCAATTGCTCCTGACGTTCGGCTTTTTTCTCTAAGTAATAGGAGAAATTTCCTTTGTATTTGTAGATGGTCTTGTCTTCCAATTCGTAAATCGTATCACAAACCACTTCCAGGAAATAACGGTCGTGTGTCACCATCAAGATAGTGGACTTCGATTTGGAAAGGTATTCTTCCAACCATTCGATCATATCCAGGTCCAGGTGATTCGTCGGCTCATCCAAAATCAGGAAATCAGCTTCAGCGACCAAAACCTGGGCAAGAGCAACCCGTTTCTTTTGTCCACCGGAGAGACTTCCAACGAGCAAACTCGTGTCATTCAATTTCAGAACGGAAAGGATTTGGTTCACTTTCACTTCCATGTCCCAGGCATTTAGCTCTGTCAATTCTTCGTAACATTCGTGGATTGCCTCCTCGTTTCCTTCACGAAGCGCCTGGTTGTATTTTTTGACGATTTGAAGTTCCGGTAAATCATGCGAAAAAACAGCTTCCAGGATCGTATGTGTTTCGTCCAAAGTCTCTGTTTGTTGCATAAACGCAACGCGCAGGTCATTTCGGTAAACAACTCGTCCGGAATCAATCTGTTCTAGATTCATCAAACAACGCAGCAAAGTTGTTTTACCATTTCCGTTTTTTGCCACAATGGCTACCTTGTCTCCCTGGTCAATACCGAAGGTAATATCAGAGAAGATTACGCGGTCCCCAAAGGATTTCGTAAGGTTTTCAACGGAAAGAAAATTCATGCTAGTTGTTTATTTGAAAGGTGCAAAGATAGAGGATAATTACGAATTACGAATGCCTAATTGCAAATGGGAACAATTGAGAATGGAAAAATGTAGGGGCGAAAAATTTTTCGCCCCTACATTTTTAATTTGGCATTCAATTCTAAATAAAAATATTATCGCAAACGGTTCAACGAATCAATCGTCTTCTTGTCTTTGCGAACTCCCCGGATTCCCAGAAATACAAAAATGAATGCTGCTGCATGAAGATAAAATACAATTCCGAAAGATAAATCAGTTGCGGGATCCGGACATTTATCACATTGTGTTGAATGAACATTTGCTCCCAAAGCAATCCACGCCGAACTTAGCAAGTTTAGCACCAACAAAATCCAACCTAAGAAAATTTGACGGTGACGCATTTTGAATGAGAAAATGATCATTAGTGAGAAGATAACCTGAATTAACGAAAGCATCCAAAAATCCAGCTTTTCTCCTTTTCCGGCAAAACCACCTTTAATTTGGTAGGCATTTGCATGGATATCTTCTATCTGATGAAAAGAAAATAAATCTGTTCCGAAAAGCGTTGTTGCAACCAATAAAGCTGCCATTAAAAAGTATACGGTTTGAATGCGTTGAATCATGTTTTCACTATTTGTTCCCAAAGTTATCAATTTAGAAGTTATTCAATTCCATTCAGCCACATTTTAATCAATGATACCCCAATCTTAAAATCTTTTAAGAAAGCTTATGGAAAATTGGATTAGATTTCATCCTGTTACCGACAACTATTAGAAATCAAATGCTGCTGCTATGAAAAATTTCGGAATTGAAAAACCTTGTTCTGAAGACTGGAATAAAATGGATCACAATGAGAAAGGTGCTTTTTGTAAACTCTGCACAAAACAGGTTCATGATTTCAGTAACAAATCTGCTAATGAAATTAAGCTCACACTTTTGGAATTAAGCGGTCAATCTGTTTGTGCAAGAATGACTGTTAGCCAGGAAAATGAACTGAATACAGAATTCAAAGTCTGGCTTGCTCAAAGAAAACGCAACCCTCAGCAGCTGTTTATTGCAGCCTTATTAATTGTTTTCGGTTTAACCTTATTCAGTTGTGAAGATGAGCGGGACCAACGTCAAATTGAATCCGTTCAACAAATTGCACACAGCATTGCATCCAATGAATTGACGAAACTGGAAAGTACTCCATTAGAAGATGAAGTTAGTTTGGTCCCACCAGTGCAGGAAGAGTTTGTATACGAATCCTACATTATGGGAGCGTATCCAATGCCTGAAATTATACAAGCTCCTCCCATCGAGGAAGTAGAAATTGTTGAGCCGGAACGTCTTGTATTAGGAGGAGGTTCTGAAATAATGAGCTTTCATCGTGAATTTTTAGAGCAAACATCCGTAGAATTGGATGAGAACGGCATTCCTTATCCAACGGAATTCAAAGCTCTGGCATTCCCAAATCCTGCTTTTGAAAGCACCACGCTGGAAATACAAGCACCAAACAAGGAACGTATGAATATCAACCTATACGACACCAGTGGAAAGCTGATCCGGGAAATTCATTCAGGGGAAATTGCAAGAGGTACTTTCCGGCAGTTCATCGATCTGAACGATTTGAATAGTGGTTTGTATCTGATTATTATCCAGTCTAAAGATTTTAGGGAAACAGTTCGTGTTGTAAAACAATAACCCCTGTTTTTTTTAGATCATTTATGGAAACCAGTTAGGACCTGCATCTTACTGGCGAACTAAATTAGAAACTAAATTCAGCTACTATGAAAAACGTAGGAATTCAGCATGCTTGTTCTGAGGATTGGAACAAAATGACACCGACAGAAAAAGGGGCTTTTTGCCAGAAATGTGCCAAACAAGTTTACGACTTCACCAGTAAATCCACCAACGAGATCAAACTTACCTTATTGGAATTGAAGGGCCAGGAAATTTGCGGTAGAATGACTTTAAGCCAGGAACGCGCATTGAACGCCGAGTTTGAACAATGGATGGAGGAAAATAAAACCAACTTCCAGCGCTTATTCATTACAGCTCTATTGATTGTTTTCGGATTGGCTTTATTTAGTTGTGAAGATGAACGAGATCAACGCAAAATCACCGAAACACAAACAGCTTTAGCCCGGATCATTGAAGTAAAAGAAACTCCGAAAGAAGAAATCCCAACAAAAGCAGTTGAATTCATTGTTCCCGAAGTAGTGGAACTTGAACTACCGGAACCGGCTTATTTGGAAGTAGTCACCGAAGAGGAAATCCCACTGGATGATGTTATTATCCATGGTGAAGAAACATATGTCACCAGTGGAGTGATGATTGCAGACAGAAGCTATTACAATTACCTGACAGAAACCACTCCGGCAGTTGAAACAGATGAAAACGGTGTTCCTTATCCTACGGAATTCAAAGCTTTGGCATTTCCGAATCCTGCAGTTGAAAGCACCACACTGGAAATTCAAGCCCCCAGCAAGGAACGCATGGAGATCAACCTATATGACACCAGCGGAAAATTGATCAGAGAAATCTATTCGGGGAAAATTTCCAGGGGTACTTTTAGGCAATTCATTGATCTCAACGATTTGAATAGTGGTTTGTACTTGGTCATTATTCAATCCAGAGATTTTAAGGAAACAGTTCGGGTTGTAAAGAATTAATTTAAAAAGAAAACGGTCAGATTACAAAATAAAATCTGACCGTTCCTGCTACCTAACTTACACTTAAACTAAAGCGGTAATCGAATCATAGTTAATGTGCTGCATATAAAATGTAGGATCCCGAAACGTACGCACCAGCTGCATAATCCCAAAAACCATCCCAGTCTCCGGTTGCCGGTGAACTGGCATTTCCATCTCCATTCGTATCTCCACCATGGGCATCGTCTTTATAAGAAGTAAATATCACTCCCGACCCCATATTAATGTGATTATCTGTTCCTCTTGCTATTCCATAGCCAGCGTCTGTAAATTTGAGTATCACATTATTTCCAATATTCACATTGCGAACAGCTCCGCTTCCTCCTCCACTAAAACTTCCTATCACATAAGGAACTTCGGACACATTGTAGCTCACGGATTCTCCAATTCCATCCCACATAAAGATTCCGTTACGCGTGTTTTTTTCGCTTGGATTTGACGGATTATGAAAAATATTGTTGGGATTTACGGTGTAATCATAGCTGCAATACAATGGCCTGTCGTTGTCATAAAACACATTATTCGTAAAAACAGAAACCGCCGGATCACTCATATAACTCCCACCATGAAACGTATAAGCTGATGAAGCTGTACTATTGCTTAATGTATGGGCAAATGTGCAATGATCGAAAGTGAATGAAGGTCCTGCAACGGAAATCACCACTGCATTGTAATAACCGCTATCATTCCGTCCTGCATACAAAACATCACAGTATGTAAACGAATTAGTATTGCCGCCATTGAGATAGATGTTTAACCAATCTCCCTTTTGAGGTGAAGTTGCTGTTCCGTCTCCATTCGAGTCTCCACAATAACTATCGTCTTTTACAGAAGTAAAAGTAATGTGCTGAGAGCTTGTTCCATTGGCCGTAATTTTACCGGAATTAATGACTTCAAGCTGTCCGTCTACATCCAACTTAATAATCGTTCCCGGCTCAATGGTTAAAACAGAAGTAACTGTGACTTGACCTGAAATGACATATACATTTCCTGCTGTCCATACGGTGGGTGTGGAAATGGTAACACCAATGGCATTCGGGTTTACCTGAACAATATTACATCCTGTTGGTTCAGGGATTGGTTCGGGCTCCGGATTATTTTTGTTGCAGGAAATCAACACCAACCCCAGTGATATCGACAACCACTTTACTGCTCTTATTCCATTCTTCATAGTCCTTTGTTTTAAAACAAAAGTACCGGGAGAAAAAGGGCTTGTCAATCAACCTTTTGGTTCATTTTGAAGAGAGTTCAAACAAGGTTCAAACAAGGTTCAAAGGGTTCAAAGGTATTTAAACAAATCTATATTGAACTATTGAACTATTGAACTATTTCCCATACAGTTTATTCACTGCTTCGGTTTTGTTCTGGACTTGTAATTTTTCGTAGATGTGATTCAGGTGGCGCTTCACGGTACTCAGGGTGATATTCAACTTATCTGCAATTTCTTTGTATAAATAGCCCTTGCTCAATAAATCCAGCACTTCACGTTCCCGTTTTGAAATCAACTGCAAGACCGGATTTTCCGTTTTATTAAAAGATTGAAGCACTTTCCTGGCTATTTTGGGAGACATCGGGCTTCCTCCATCATGTAATTCTAAAATAGCTTCCACAATTTTTTCCGGACTGGTGTTCTTGAGAATATACCCCGTTGCACCGGCTTTCAAGGCTTCAAAAACCTGATCGTTGTCTTCATAAATGGTAAACATGATAAATTGGATTTCGGAATCAATATTCTTTAATTCGGAAACACATTCAATCCCATTTTTCCCAGGCAGGTTGATATCGGTAATAACCACATCGGGCTTTAATTTCGGAATATGCTCAATGGCTTCTTCGGCTGTTTCAAAGGAACGGACCCAAACCAATCGCTCATCACTTTCTATAACAGAACGCAATCCTTGCTGAATATCAAGTATATCTTCTATGATGCAAATACCAATCATCTTAGTTACAAATTAAACGATTCGACCAATAAAACGCAATGGAACAAACGGTTGATTTATCGAGTTCTAAATGGGAACTCAAAAACCAATTCCACACCATCTTCCCTATTGTTTACCTGCATTGTTCCATCCAACTTCCGAATCCGGTCCTGCATGGTTTTCATCCCATTTCCGGATCTGGACTTTCCCCCCTCCTCTTTTTGAAATCCTTTACCAAAATCACGCACTGAAATCCGCATTTGTCCGTCGGTCAAACTAATTCGGATCAAGACTTTTTGGGTTTGTGCATGTTTTACAATATTGTGAAGTGCTTCTTTGAAAACCAGGAATATCTGCCTTCTGATCTCTCCGGAAATTTGCTCATCTTCCACCGATTCATCCATTTCCATTTGAATATCCATGTGATTGGTTTCAAAATATTCCATGGCATAATGTCGCAAATAACTCAACAGATCAAGTAAAGAATCGTTTTCCACTTTCATTGCCCAAATCAATTCGCTCATATTCTTCACCAACTCCAATGAAGTTTCATTGATCCGGTTAAGTTCGGCTTGGTTCTCCATTTTACGCAGCGCTTCTTTACTGAGATAAGAGATCTTCGTGAGGCCACTTCCCAAATCATCGTGCATATCATAAGCTATGCGATCCCGTTCATTTTGAACTGCTCGTTGTTTTTCCAGAATAGCCCGTTGTTTTTCAATTTTACGCAAGAAATACATCCGGGTGATCAGGAAGATGATCGCAGCGCTTACCAAAAAGAGAAAGGTCTTGAACCACCAGGTACGATACCAGGGAGTAGCAATTTCAAAATGAATCGGGTGTTTTAAATAAATCCAGTTTTTCATCCCGGGAATTTTGGCACGAAGACGGAAAGTATAACTACCTGAAGGTAATGACGGAAAGTTTACTCGCGAATTTGTTCCCAATGAAACCCATGTTTCAGAACCTCCTTTTAATAAATAACTGTACTCTACCGGGGCTTCCCTCAATGAATTAATCACTGAAAACGTTAATTGGATCGTGTTTTCAGTGGGAGAAAAATGATAATCAGTTTCATTTTCCAGTTGCTGTTTCTGATTAGATACCAAAAATTCATCTATGAATATTTTCAATCCGGAGCGTTCTACTCGTAACAGTTTATCCGGAGAAAAACGCAAAAGGTAATTATCACATGAGATCCATACCATTCCTGTTTGCTCATCAAAATAAGAAGTTTGATCAAAATGTCCGGACGGGAAACCATTTTCAACACCGAAAAGCTGAACTGTTTTTAAATCAGCTCCCAAACAAGCAAGTCCTTTTCTTGTTCCCACCCACAATCGACCGTGATCATCGAAAACCAAATTGTATATGTAGTTGGAAGGAATCCCTTCCTTTTTGCCGAAAATTCGCGGCTGTTTTGTTGAAATGGTATAACGAACCAATCCGCTTCCTTCAAATCCAATCCAAACATTTCCCTTCAGATCCGTGGTCAAACCCAAAATAATGCTTTGATGCTGTTTTTCAAAAATCTTTCCGAAATCAACTTCTTCAAAGCGATTTTCTTTTTT
>Ga0247691_1000208_pt1 | contig 13301 bp, 7 predicted proteins | sample CNK32_metaG_FD_182721 | JGI IMG/M metagenome (GOLD analysis project Ga0247691, IMG submission 182721) | Soil microbial communities from Purdue University Martell Research Forest, Indiana, United States - CNK32 | ecosystem: Environmental > Terrestrial > Soil > Temperate forest > Bulk soil | place...
CCGACACCGCGCCGCAACGAATTGTTCGACACGGCGTTCCACGCACTCACTTCTTTGCGCGCATGTTGCCACCGTGGGCGCAATGCTTCGAAGCACGCGCGGATGCCAACACCCCAGCCGATTACCTGCCCGGTGACAGTTGGACTTTCATTGTCCAGCGCATTCAACCAGCGGAATTCGAGTTTGTCCATTCCCAGCTTTTCGGCGAGCGTATCGTAAAGCTGCTCCTGCGCGATGGTGCCTTGTGGCACGCCGAAGCCGCGGAACGCTCCGGCAGGAACCAGGTGCGTGTGAATGGCGCGGGTAATGGCGCGGAAATGCGGCACTTTGTACGGTCCTGAGGCGTGGATCGGAACACGCGCGGCGACGGTCGGTCCCCAGGAGGCGTAAGCGCCCGTATTGAAATCGGCAGTGAAATCCATGGCCACAAGCTTTCCATCCGTGGTTGCACCGGCGCGACACACGATTTTCGACGGATGGCGCTTGGTGGTGGAGCGGATCGATTCCGGCCGTGAATACACCATGCGCACGGGTCTGCGCAGATGCCATGCGGCGACGACGAGAAACGGTTGCAACGAAAGATCGAGCTTGGAGCCGAAGCCTCCTCCAACGGCTGTGGGGATGATGCGAACGCTGGTTTCGGGAATGCCGAGAATTGCGGCGATATCTTTCAGGTCATTGTAGGGCGCTTGCGTGCAGGCCTGCACTTCGATGCGGTCGCCGACGCGCCGGGCGAACCCGGCTTCGGGTTCGATGTAGGCGTGCTCGATGAAGCCGGTTTCATACTCGGCTTCGACGCAGACATCGGCGGTGCGCAAGGCATCGTCGACATCACCACATGCTACGCGAGCGCCGACAAGAATGTTGTCGGGCCGTGATGAATGGATGACTGCCGCGCCAGGTTTCAATGCTTCTTCCGGGTGGGTTACCGGTGCCAAAGGTTTCCAATCGACAGGGAACTGGCTGAGATTGAGGGCCGCGATGGCCGCGGAATCGCCGACGACTGCCGCAACAGCTTCACCGAGGAATCGTGTCTCGCGTTCCGCAAAGACAGGCTGGTCGGCGAATTGCGGAATCACGCCGAAACAATTTTTCCCGGGAACGTCGCGCGCGTTGAAAATTCCGTGAATTCCGGGATGTGCCGCGCGGTAGGCTTCCAGGTCCCCAAACGTGAATTCCGCGCGGGGATGCGGCGAACGGACGACGCGGAGAAGCAGCGATTCTTCCGGCCAATCGTCCGCGCCGAACACGTCCTGGCCTAGAACTTTTTTCCGGCCATCGAGCCGCGCGACGCGTTTTCCAACGGAACCAGATTCGCCAAGAGCTGGCGGCTCAGGACAAGGCTGATTGGCTTCCAAGACAGCGCGAACGATTTTCCGATAGCCGGTACAGCGGCACAAGACGCCCCCAAGCGCGTCCAGCACCTGAGTTTCGTTTGGTCTTGGGTTTTCATCGAGCAACGCCACCGAGGAAACCAGCATGCCGGGGGTGCAGATGCCGCACTGTGCGGCGCCGTGCTGCAGGAAGGATCTCTGCAGGCGATCAAATGTCGGCGACGAGACGCGCAATCCCTCGATGGTTTCAACTCTGGCACCGTTGAGCTGACCCACGGCAGTGAGGCAAGAGCAGACGGGTTGTCCATTTACCAGAACAGTGCAAGCGCCGCAATCACCCGCATCGCAGCCGACCTTTGTCCCGACAAGCCGCAATTCTTCACGCAGTACATGAGAAAGGCGCGAGCGTGGGTCTGATTTTATTTCGCGGTACTCGCCGTTGATACTGAGAGAAATCTGGGCGGCAGCCTCGCTCTTTGTTTCGCTCTTCATGCTGCCACGGCCTTTTGAGTGCAGGCTTCAAGAGCGCGCCCGACGAGCGTCAGAGCGGCGTCACGACGATATTCGGCGGTGGCGCGAACGTCGTCGATGGGAGAAAGCCGTGTGAGTTGTTCGGGTCTCACAGCCTTCGCAAGACCGGGCACTGCGGCCTGGCCAACGAGCGCGCGTTCCAGTTCGGCGAGTCGCAACGCCACGGCTGAGCATGACCCGACACAAACCAGCGCTTCGCGAATATTGCCCGCGGAATCAACCACAAGGTTAGCCGCGACCATGACGATGGAGATGACCAGGTATCGCCGCGCACCGAGTTTGAGAAAGATCGACGCCGCATTTTCAATCCGCCGGGGAACGCGAAGCGAGGTGAGCAGTTCATCCGGGCGCCGTGCGGTCTTCCGATTTCCGAGAATGAATTCCGCGAGCGGCATTGTCCGTGACGCATGGCGCGAAGAAAGAACGACTTCCGCGTCGAGGGCAAGAAGCGCGGCAACACCGTCCGCGGCGGGAGATGCGTTGCAGAGATTGCCGGCAATGGTGGCCGCGTTTTGGATTTGCACCGAGCCAATTTCCCGCGCAGCCGCCTTCAAACCGTCGAATCCGGGTGGAAGCGAAGCAGCGAGAACTTCGCTCCACGTGGTACGAGCGCCGAAGACCACATGCTCCGCTGTGGATTGAATGCCACGAATTTCGGCCAGCCCTGAAATATCCAGCACCGGCCCGGATAATGGTCGGTCACCAAGCGTAGGGAAAACATCCGTTCCGCCGGCCAGAATCGTGGCGCGGGAATCTGCAAGAACGTTGAGGGCATCCTGAAGCGAATTGGGCCGAATGTACAAAAGCAGTGGCTCCCCGATGATGCAGCAACGATGAAGACATTCTACTTCTACAACGGCACGGCGGGTTTGTGAAGTTACCCGGGATTGTACCCCGGAAGCTCGAGCGGGTTGTGGCAGACTACTAATGCATGGCCACCGAAGACCATCGCCTGACCGCAGGAACTGCGGCCTTCCAGTTCACGGGATTCCGCCTCTATCAGATTGCGCGCTTCTGCATTGTGTTCTGCACAGAGATGCAATCGGTGGCTGTCGGTTGGCAGGTATACGAAATCACCCATCGGCCCCTTGATTTGGGGTTGACAGGTCTGGCGCAATTTCTTCCCGGAGTGGTGCTCTTTCTTGTGGCGGGGCACGTTACGGACCGGTTCGACCGAAAGAACCTCCTCACGCTTTGTTACGTAGGGTTCGCGGTTTCGTCGTCACTGCTGCTTGTGACTGCGCTAAAGGCGGAGTACCTTCACCGCGCCGGTTCAGTGGCCCCGATCTTTGCCATCTTGTGCCTGGTGGGAGCGGTACGCAGCTTCAGTATGCCAGCCAGCCGCGCTCTGCTGCCGCAACTGGTGCCGGAAGAACAGCTTCAAAGCGCCGTCGCCTGGAATTCCAGCATCTTTCAGTTTGCAACTATCCTGGGGCCGGCGATGGGCGGAATTCTCTACGCCTTCTTCCGCGGCCCCGCCGCTGTTTACGCCACCGCGCTTTCCGCGGGAACGATTGCCGTGCTGACGACGCTGCGGATTAAAGTGCAATCCCCGCCCCGAGTACGCGAACCCTTTTCGCTCCGAACCGTTTTCGCCGGCTTCCGTTACATTTGGGATCACAAACTGGTTTTTGGCTCGATCTCGCTGGATCTGTTTGCAGTGCTGCTTGGCGGGGCTGTGGCGCTCTTGCCCGTGTATGCGAAAGAAATTCTTGTCACCGGCCCGTGGGGACTGGGATTGCTGCGGAGCGCGCCGGGGATTGGCGCGGCCGTGATGGCGTTGCTGATAGCCTATAAACCGATTCGGCGACGGGCTGGCATGACGATGCTTTGGTGCGTGGCTGGATTCGGCGTGTTTACTATCGTCTTCGGCCTGTCGCGCAACATCGTGCTCTCGATGATTTCGCTTTTCTTCGTTGGCGCCGCGGATATGGTCAGCGTGGTGGTTCGCGGCGTGCTCATCCAGATAGAAACACCCGACGAAATGCGCGGCCGCGTGAACGCAGTGGACATGATTTTCATCGGTGCATCAAACGAACTGGGCGAATTTGAATCGGGCCTGGCCGCGCAGTGGTTCGGTGCCGTGCCAGCGGTGGTGCTAGGCGGCATTGGGGCAATCGTTGTGACTGTGCTGTGGGCCTTGATGTTTCCGGAGCTACGGCGCGCAGATTCGCTCAGCCGGGCAAGCCCAACGGAATTACCTCGGAGTTCCTAGTCCACGTTTTATTTAAACAATTTGAATAAAACCTGCAACTGGCGATCAGTGAACGTGGTCGTGATGGTCGTCGGAATCCGCCTTGGCGCCGGGCGTGGGCGGCACTGTTCCCGGAGGAGGCGCCAGCTCCGTCTTCACGGAAGCAGGTATTTTATCCGCATTCTTCAGCAAAACGCTGACCTGCCACATCTGTGTGTCGCTGAGGCGATCCTTGAAACCGGGCATCCCAGTCATACGGATTCCGCCGGAAACCTTCGTGTAGGTTTCCCAGGTGTCGTCGTCGGTGACCCCAACGCCGCGGAAAAGCAGCGGTGGCTTCGGGAACATGCCATTGCCGATGGCATTGTGGGGCTCGCCAGGGAGGCCGTGACACACAGCGCAGTCTTCCTTGTAGACCTTTGCTCCGGCCAGCAGGTTCGATTCATCGACAGGCACCGCCGGGTTTGGGTGGGGCACTTTGCCAAGATAAGCATGGAGCGCAAGCTTTGCTATCTTGCGTTCAAACGGCATTTCAGGGGAGTTCGTGGCCACTGGCGCTTGACCGCTCGCGAAATAAAAATAGGCACCGACACCAACCAAGATGAACCCCAGAATGATTCCCAGCAGAATTCCCTTTAGCATAGGTAAGTTTTACTCCTTCAGTGGATAGAGTGCCTGGTCCGGCCCGGCCGAAAATTGTGCGCCTAGTGTACGACGAGGCCCCATTTTGCGCACTCCTGATTCCTTGCGCCGCCCGGGCCCATAATCCCCGGAAAGTGGGCCTCAAGGTGGCTTGGAGAGTAACGATTCCCCGGGCCCGTGCGTCCTATCTAGCAGAGAACTAAGGATTCCTATAGGCTAATGGCAAGTGGACCGCGTCTTCGGATGTCCCAGGCGAACCTGCAGAAAAACGCCAAGCTATAGCTTACTTTGAGATTGCGGACAGGAGTATTACGGAATGGCTTCTACAGATTCGGTCGAGGTACGTGACCCACGCAGACCGTCCTCGACCACTTCATTTTCCCCGGGTTCCCAGGGTGCGGCGAAGAGTCGCTGGTGGGCTTGGCTGCTTTTGCTACTCATTGTGGCCGGCGGAATCTGGTATTACCGCGGCCGGAATTCTCAGGCGGATGCCGCGGCAGCCGGCGGCAAGGGACCGGGAGGCGCCCCTGGCATGGGTGCTCCGGGAAGCTTCGTTCTGCCGGTGGTAGTTGCGACGGCTGCCAAGGGCGACTTGCCGGTTTTCCTGAATGGGTTGGGCAATGTCACCGCCTTCAACACTGTCACCGTTCGTTCACGCGTCGACGGACAGATCGTCAAAATCAATTTCACCGAAGGGCAATACGTTAAGGAAGGCGACTCGCTGGTCGAAATCGATCCGCGTCCATATCAGGTGCAGTTGGAGCAGGCGCAGGGGCAGTTGGCAAAGGATCAAGCGCAGTTGCGCGACGTTCAAGTGGACTATGAGCGCTTCAAGTTGCTCTTTCAGGAAGGCGTGATCCCCAGGCAGCAGTTGGACACCCAGCAGGCCCAGGTGGGCACTTTCGAGGGTGCCATCAAGGCGGACAACGCGACGATTGACAACGCCAAGCTGCTCATCACCTACTCGCACATCACCGCGCCAATCAGCGGCCGCGTGGGGCTGCGCCTGGTGGACATGGGGAACATGGTGCACGCCACGGATACGAACGGGTTGCTGGTGATCACCCAACTGCAGCCGATCGCGACTCTCTTCAGCCTTCCCCAGGACCAGTTGCCCCAAGTGATGGCCCGGATGAAGAAGGGCGCGCCCATCGAAGTGGAGGCCTACGACCGGGACAACACCACTAAGTTGGCTACCGGGAAGTTGCTGACGATCGACAACCAGATTGATACGACAACGGGTACCTACAAGCTGAAAGCAGTTTTTGACAATACCAAGAACGAACTGTTTCCCAACCAGTTCGTGAACGTGCATCTGCTGGTGGACACGAAGAAGAACGTGGTGCTTGTGCCGACGACCGCGATTTTGCGCGGCCCACAGGGCACCTACGTGTTTGCCGTCGCGGCAGATAACAAAGTGAAGATTCACATCGTCACGCTTGCCGAGGCGAATGGCGCCATTACCGCCGTCGCCTCCGGCCTGAATGCAGGCGACGTGGTTGTTACCGACGGCCAAGATAAATTGCAGGACGGCAGCAAAGTTGAGCCGCGGCAACCCACGGCTCCCGCCACGCCTGTTGGGAAAAGCGCCGCTGTTAGTGTGAACTCGCCTTTCGCTTCTGCTGCCGGGGGACCCGCGCGATGAATCCCTCGCGGCCGTTTATTCTGCGGCCCGTTGCAACCACGCTGCTGATGGTGGGCGTGATTCTGGTGGGGCTGGTGGCCTATCGCCAGCTTCCCGTTTCCGCGCTGCCGCAAGTGGATTACCCCACCATTCAGGTGCAGACGTTCTATCCAGGGGCCAGCCCGGATGTGATGGCGTCTTCTGTCACCGCGCCGCTGGAGCGCAATTTCGGCCAAATTCCTGGTCTTCTGCAGATGACTTCGACGAGCTCGTTTGGCAGCTCCGTCGTTACCCTGCAATTCAATCTGGATTTAAACATCGACGTGGCCGAGCAGGAGGTCCAGGCGGAAATCAATAGCGCCTCCAATCTTTTGCCGGCGGGGCTGCCGAATCCACCGATCTACAGCAAGGTGAATCCGGCGGACGCGCCGATCCTGACGCTGGCGATCACATCGCCGACGCTGCCGCTTGTGAAAGTGGAAGACCTCGCCGACACCACGCTGGCACAGAAAATCTCGCAGTTATCGGGCGTAGGTCTGGTGAGCATCAGCGGCGGACAACGTCCCGCGGTGCGCGTGCAGGCGAACCCCACTGCGCTGGCTTCGTACGGAATGAGCTTGGAGGATTTGCGCACGGCGCTGGCCAACGCCAACATTGACCAGGCCAAGGGCACCTTCGACGGGCAACACCAGGCGTTCACCATCGGCGCCAACGACCAGTTGCTTTCGAGCGAAGGGTACAATTCCATCATCGTGGCGTTTCGCAATGGCGCGCCGGTTCGCCTGACCGACGTCGCTACCGCGATTGACAGCGCCGAAAACGAAAAGCAGGCCGCATGGGCCAATAAGCAGCCCGCGGTGATTTTGAATATTCAGCGCCAACCTGGCGCGAACATCATCAGCGTTGTCGATCGGGTGAAAAAAATTCTTCCTCAGCTTCAAGCAGCGCTGCCGGCGTCGGTGCACGTTGAAATCCTGACTGACCGCACCTCCACCATTCGCGCCTCGGTTGCCGATGTGCAATACACGCTGCTCCTTACGATTGCGCTGGTCGTGATGGTGATTTTCCTCTTCCTGCGCAGTCTGCGCGCCACGGTGATTCCGAGCATCGCGGTGCCGCTCTCGATCGTCGGCACGTTCGGCGTGATGTACCTGCTTGGCTATTCGCTAAACAACCTTTCCTTGATGGCGCTGACCATTTCCACCGGTTTCGTGGTGGACGACGCGATCGTGATGATTGAAAACATCAGTCGCTACCTGGAAAGCGGAGACACGCCGCTGCAGGCCGCGCTGAAAGGCTCGGAGCAGATCGGCTTTACCATCGTTTCGCTCACGGTATCGCTGATCGCGGTGCTGATCCCGCTGTTATTCATGGGGGACATCGTCGGCCGTTTGTTCCGGGAATTTGCGGTTACGCTCGCGGTGACGATCCTTGTTTCAGCGGTGGTATCGCTCACTCTGACCCCGATGATGTGCGCGAAACTGTTGCGCCACGAACCGGAGAACGAACAGACGTGGTTTTATCGCAAGTCAGAAAAAATCTTCAACGACGTCATCGCCTTCTACGGGCGCACTCTGCAGGTCGTGCTTCGCTTCCGCACCATTACATTGCTGGTGACCATTGGCACCCTCGTCGGCACGATCCTTCTCTACATCTATGTGCCGAAAGGATTCTTCCCGGTACAGGACACCGGCGTGCTCCTCGGCGTTTCAGAAGCGCCGCAAAATGTTTCTTTCGCTGCCATGACTCTGCGGCAGCGCGCGCTGGCTGACGCCATCTTGCAGGATCCGGCGGTCGAAAGTCTGTCCTCGTTTATCGGCATTGATGGCACGAACACGACGCTCAACAGCGGACGCATTCAGATCAATCTGAAGCCTCTTGAAGACCGAAAGATCAGCGCTACCGAGGTGATCCGGCGGCTGCAACCCGCCGTTGCGAAGGTGGATGGAATCACCCTGTTTCTGCAGCCCGTGCAAGACCTGACGGTGGAAGATCGCGTGTCGCGTACGCAATTTCAGTATTCGCTTGAGGACGTGGACCCCAAGGAACTCGCCTACTGGACGCCGAAGTTCGTGGAGAAACTGAAGTCGCTGCCAGACCTGCGAGACGTTGCCACCGACCAGTTGAACGACGGCTTGCTTGCCACTCTAACCATCGATCGAGATACTGCCTCGCGCCTCGGCATCTTGCCCGCAGACATCGACAATACCCTTTACGACGCCTTCGGTCAGCGCCAGGTCTCCACGATTTTCACTCAGCTGAACCAGTATCACGTGGTGATGGAGGTCGACAAAAGTTTTCGACAGACTCCTGCCGCGCTGAAAGACATCTACGTGCGTTCCTCGGCGGGCCAACAAGTCCCACTCAGCGCGTTCACCCGCTTTGAGGCGGGATCTTCCTCGCTCGCCATCAACCATCAGGGGCAATTTCCTGTGGTGACGATATCCTTCAACCTCGCGCCAGACGCGTCCCTCGGTGGAGCCACTGCGGCGATTGATCAGGTGCGCCAGGAAATTGGCATGCCGCCCAGCATTCAGGCGACATTCCAGGGCACCGCGGCAGCATTCTTGCGCTCCGTTTCAAACGAGCCGTTGCTCATTTTGGCGGCACTTGTGACTGTCTACATCGTCCTCGGCATTTTGTATGAAAGCTATATTCACCCAATCACGATTCTTTCCACGTTGCCTTCCGCGGGCGTTGGCGCCATCCTCGCTCTGATGCTGTGCCGCACCGAGTTCAGCATCATCGCCCTTATCGGCATCATCCTGCTGATCGGCATCGTTAAGAAAAACGCCATTATGATGATTGACTTTGCGCTCGAGGCCGAACGCGAACAGGGAAAGCCTCCGCTCGACGCCATCTACGAAGCATGCCTGCTGCGTTTCAGGCCAATCATGATGACTACAATGGCGGCGCTTCTCGGCGGCTTGCCGCTTGCGTTGGGGCAGGGCGTGGGGTCGGAATTACGCCGTCCTCTCGGCATCACCATTGTCGGCGGGCTGATCCTCAGCCAATTGCTGACGCTCTATACCACGCCAGTCGTTTATCTGGCCTTCGACTGGCTGGCCAACCGCCTGCATCTCGGAATTTCGAATCCCATCGACGAGCCGGCCACGGGAGACTAGGGCGTGAATTTCCAGTCCAACTTCTCCGCTCCGTTTGTCCGCAGGCCGGTGGCGACGTCGCTCGTCACCATTGCTATTTTTCTTTCCGGCGCAATCGCGTTCCGATTTCTTCCCGTGGCTCCACTGCCCCAGGTGGACCTGCCGACCATCGGCGTCGGTGCAAGCCTCCCCGGTGCCAGCCCGGAGACCATGGCTTCGGCAGTGGCCACGCCCCTGGAACGACAGTTCGGCCGGATCGCCGGCGTCACGCAGATGACCTCGACGTCCACCCTCGGCAACACCGGCATTGCGCTGCAATTTGACCTCAACCGCGACATCAACGCCGCCGCCCGCGACGTCGAAGCTGCCATCAACGCGGCCCGCAGCCAATTGCCGGCCGACATGCCCAGCCAGCCGAGCTATCGCAAGGTGAATTCCGCGGACTCGCCGATTTTATTGCTCTCGCTCGCTTCCGATACGATTCCCATCGCCCAGATTTACGACGCGGGGAATTCCGTCGTAGCGCAAAAATTGTCTCAGGTGGAAGGCGTTGGTCAGGTATTCGTCTGGGGTTCATCGAGCCCCGCGGTCCGTGTCCAGGTAAACCCGCAGCAGCTCAACAGCTATGGCATTAGCCTGGAGCAGGTGCGCAAGGCGCTGCAATCCTCTAACTCGAATCTTGCCAAAGGCGCTCTGTCGGATAAAGACCGCACCTTCGCGGTCTCGGCCACTGATCAGCTTTTCAAAGCCTACGAGTACGAGCCCTTGATCATTGGCGGCCACGCGGGCGCGAGTGTGCGCCTAGTGGACATTGCCACGGTGGTGGACTCCGTCGAAGACATCCGCAACCTCGGTCTCCCCGGCGGGAAACCCGGCGTGATCATCGCGATTTTCCGGCAGCCCGGCGCGAACATGATTGAGACGGCGGACAAAGTGAAAGCAAATTTGCCGTGGCTGCGCTCCTCGATTTCCCCTTCGCTGAAGCTGGACGTGGTAATCGACCGCACGCTGGTGATCCGTGCCTCGGTCCACGAAGTGGAACGCACGATGATCATCTCCATCATTCTGGTGATCCTGGTGGTGTTTGCGTTTTTGCGCAATTATTGGGCGACCGTTATCCCCAGCGTCGCCGTGCCGTTGTCGCTCGTCGGAACGTTCGGCGTGATGTACCTGCTCGGCTACAGCCTCGACAATCTATCTTTGATGGCGCTGACCATCTCTACCGGCTTCGTTGTGGACGACGCCATCGTGGTCATTGAAAATATCGCGCGCCACATGGAATCAGGCATGCCCGCGTATGCGGCGACAATGAAAGGCGCCAGCGAAATCGGATTCACGGTGCTCTCGATGAGCGCCTCGCTAGTGGCCGTGTTTATACCAATTCTGATGCTGGGCGGAATCGTTGGCCGCCTCTTCCGCGAATTTGCCGTTACCCTCAGCGTTGCTATTGCCGTCTCCATGTTCGTTTCGCTCACCACCACTCCGATGCTCTGTGCGCGATTTCTGCGCCACGATGTCGATAAGAAACACGGTCTGGCCTACCGGATTTTCGAAGGTGCGTTCAATGGAATGCTCAAGGGGTACGACCACGCGCTGCGCTGGGTTTTAAGCGAACAACCCCTGATTCTTTGCGTGACGATTCTCACCGCCGCGCTCAGCGTTTACATGTTTGGCCATGTCAACAAGGGATTCTTTCCCCAGCAAGACACGGGACGCATCGCCGGATTCATCCAGGCGGATCAGGACACTTCCTTCGTCGAGATGTCCAAAAAGATGCGCGCCTTCTCCGACATCGTGGCGCAGGATCCGGCGATTGACACCGTCACTTCCTTCACTGGCGGCGGCAACGGGACAAGCACCGCCCGCATGTTCGCGCAATTGAAACCCATCGCCGAGCGCAAGATAAATGCGGACCAGGTGATTGCGCGGTTGCGCAAGAAAACCGCGGGCATCCCCGGCGGATCGCTCTTCTTCCAATCAGTGCAGGACGTTTCGGTCGGAGGGCGCTTTGGCGGCGCGCAATATCAATACACGCTGCAGGCGGACAATCTTGAGGATCTCTACCACTGGGCGCCGATCATCATGGCGCGCATGCGGCAGGTTCCGGAGTTGCGGGATATCAATTCCGACCAGCAGGACAAAGGCTTGCAATCCTATTTGTCCGTGGACCGGGATACCGCCGGTCGCCTGGGCGTTTCTATGCAGGACGTCGACAATGCCCTGGGCGACGCCTTCGGACAGCGGCAGGTCTCCACGATCTACAAGGGCCTGAACCAGTATCACGTGGTGCTGGAGGTTGCTCCGGGCTATCAGGAAAATCCCGATGGCCTGAAATATATTTACGTTCCGTCGAATACCGGGAAGCTCGTGCCGCTAAGCTCTCTAGCGCATTACGAACATTCCAACACTGCGCTCTCCGTGAACCACCAGGGAATTTTCCCCGCGATTACGCTGTCGTTTAACCTGGCCCAGGGCGCGTCACTCGGTCCCGCGGTCGAGCATATCCAGCAGTCGATGCTGCAACTCGGTGTGCCGAATACAGTGCACGCCACTTTCCAGGGCACGGCGCAGGCATTTCAGGATTCGCTAAAGGATCAGCCCATTTGGATTCTCGCCGCGCTTGCCGCTGTTTACATCGTTCTCGGAATCCTCTATGAAAGCTTTATTCATCCGATCACGATTTTGTCCACGATTCCGTCCGCGGGGATCGGAGCGCTGTTGGCGCTGCAATTGATGAAGATGGATTTGAGCATTATCGCGATCATCGGGATTATTCTGCTGATCGGCATCGTGAAGAAAAACGCGATTCTGATGATTGACTTTGCGGTGCAGGTGGAAAGGGAAGAAAGCGCTCCGCCGGATCAGGCGATTTATCGCGCGGCGCTGATGCGCTTCCGTCCGATTATGATGACCACGATGGCGGCGATGTTCGGTGCCTTGCCGCTGGCGCTCGGCACCGGCGCCGGCTCGGAAATCCGCAAGCCTCTGGGCATTACCATCGTCGGTGGCTTGATATTAAGCCAGATGCTGACGCTCTTCACCACGCCCGTCGTTTACATATATATGGATCGCCTGCAAGCCTGGCTGCGCACCTTCTTCCGCCGCCCGGCAGCAACACGCATTCCTGCGCACTCCGACGATTAACTCCTTTAGCCCAGGCCCTTCAGGCCTGAGGATTTCGTTGCGAACACGCGATTGTAGCTATGGAGGGGAAACCCTCACCCCTTAAAAGATGAGCTTCTGGTTTTTGAAATGCTGAACCTGGCCGCTCGTGAGCGCGAGCCAGATCTCTTTTGCTTAGAACAGCTCCACGTGCATGAAGTCCACCACCACATTGGTCCTGCGATTCAGCAGCACGATGTGGCCGCCGATCAGGACGTTTGCGCAATCGGGCGGTGGCGGCGGCAGGTAGCGGACCAGTTCGGGCGGGCAGGGTTGAATCTTCTTCTGCAAGCCGGGAGGCAGCGTTCCCCGGCGGACCAGTTGTTTCTCAAGTCCCGGCGGCAGGCGGTCTTTCTTCGCTAAGCCTGGCGGAAGGTTGTTGGCGTGTTCACCGTACCAGCCATGAATTTCCTTGTCGTGGCCGTGGTAATAGCCCTGATCGTTATCTCCCTTGTCGTCGTCGTGCTTGTCGTGACCTTTGCCATGCCCATGACCCTGGCTGTTGCCCTGAGCCAGTGCGTTCTGTCCGAAAGCCAGGCAGCATATCAGTGCTCCGCCGACCATCCAGTTTGCGAGCTTCATTCTTCTCTCCTTGGGAATTTAGGTCTTACCCATCACACTACTTCTCCGCGACGTGCTGCGCAAAGATTCGCGCGCCCCGCGTGTCGCAAGATTGACTAGGCCCGTGGTCCAGTGCGTTCTGTCCGAAA
>Ga0247691_1000209_pt1 | contig 13300 bp, 7 predicted proteins | sample CNK32_metaG_FD_182721 | JGI IMG/M metagenome (GOLD analysis project Ga0247691, IMG submission 182721) | Soil microbial communities from Purdue University Martell Research Forest, Indiana, United States - CNK32 | ecosystem: Environmental > Terrestrial > Soil > Temperate forest > Bulk soil | place...
AGCAGACAGATGATATCACCATCATCGGATTAAGAAAATTTAAATCGAAGGATTAGGCGTTTGTTTTTCGCACCAGATAAGCTACCGGGAAATAGGCGGATAAAATACTTAAGCCTGTGACCGTTCCCAGGATAAATAAGACATCTCTCACCCGAAGAATAATCGGAAAGGCCTCCTCTCCCGAATTAGGCATCTGCAAAAATCCGTAGTGATTCTGAAGCAGGCAAACACCGATTCCCAGTACCAATCCAATCGCGATTCCTTTCAATGCAATTAAAATCCCTTCGAAGAAGAAGATTTGAAAAATGAATCGCTTCGTAGCACCAAAACGCTCCATGGTCTCGATGTTCTCTTTTTTCTCGATGAACAACATATTCAGGGAAGCCACCAAATTGAATGCTGCCAAAACAAAAATGAACAAGAGGATCAAAACGACAATCTTCTTTTCACTTTCACTGGTCTTAAAAATCAATTCGTTTTTCTCAGCGGCGGTTTTGATCTGAAAGTGATTTCCGAATTTGGCCACCAACACAGATTTGATTCTTTCTATATCTTCCTTCTTTGCATGAAAATAGATCGCTGTGATATCCGTATCATAATTCAACTGGATTTCTGCATAATTTATCGGGACCAACAAATCGGACATATTCACATCCCTGTTGTAATTCATTCTTCCAACCACTTTCAAGGGAGAAACCTTGAAGGGGCTTTTCAGTCTGGCAATGGAAGCGTCCCTTAATGGTGTGTACAGAATCAATTCCTCGTACCCATCCAACTCTGAAATATATCCGTCTATCTTGTCAAGCAAACTCGCCCCGATCACTGCTGTCGGTTCTCCATTCTCTTCCAGGTACGGGTATCCGTCAACCATATGTTTAGACAATTTACATGCCTCCACAAAAGAATAGTCAACGCCAACCATGCGCGCATTCACCCATTTTTTTCCATGTTTGATGATCACCGTCTCTTCGATGGCTTTTGACAAGGAGATCACTCCGGGAATCTTTCGCAACTGGTTCAGATTTACAGCCGTCGAATCAAATGTCTTCCCTTCTGTGGAACGCATGGAAATAGCAGGATCGTAGTCGGAATACAACTTGGAAACCATTTGCTCAATCCCATTAAAGGCAGATAGAATGATAATTAGAGCAGCTGTAATAACTGCGATCCCCACAACGGAAATCCGTGTAATCCAACTGACCAGGTTTCGTTGCTTTCTGGTATATCGAAGATATCTTCGCGCTATGAAAAATGAAACCTTAATCTTTCAACAGTTTATTGATCGTTTCCGCATAATCCAGTGAATCGTCAATAAAGAATTGAAGATCCGGGATTTTGTGCATGTTTTTTAAGCGTTTTCCAACTTCACCACGAATTTTACGTGAATTTTGCTGAATATTAGTTAAAACTACATGCTTATCCGGACCAGCAAAAACCGACAAGTAAATACGTGCCAAAGATAAATCAGAAGTCACCCTTACAATTGTAACACTTACCATTGCACCCAGGCAAATTTCACTTGCATTGCGTTGAAAATAAGTAGCTAATTCCTCTTGAATTACACCCTCAATTCGGTTTTGTCTAATTGAACTCATGCTGCAAAGTTAAGAATTGTAAACTCGTTCATACACAAAGGACAACAAAAACATATCTTTGTACTGCATGAAATCGATATTAGCATTCCACAAATACACATTTTCGTATAAAGCTCCGGCTATACTTACGATCTTTTACAACTTGCTTTTTGTGATCTTCAACCTCCTGTCCATGGTGTTGTTTATCCCGTTTTTACAGCTGATTTTTCAACCGGATAAAATCACGAATTACCCTGAGCCGATTTATAACGGGGGGTTTTCATCCTTTTTTATTTACTGCAAAGATCTTTACAACTATACGATGCAGGAAATGGTCAAAGAGGATCCGAAAGATGCACTTCTCTTTGTTTGTATTTCCGTTCTTATTGCCTTTTTCCTGAAGAATCTAACACGTTACGGTGCAATCTGGCATCAATCACAACTTCGGATGGCGGTGGTTCGTGATCTAAAAGACAAATTATTCTCAAAAGCAATGAAGCTTCCGCTTTCTTTCTACACAGAAGAGCGAAAAGGTGACCTGATGTCGCGCATGAACAGTGATGTGGGAGAAATTGAAATTGCAGTTATAGCCATCCTGGAATTAATTTACAGAGAGCCCTTTGCTATTCTTACTACGGTGGGAATATTATTATACATCAGTCCGAAACTGACTTTAATCTCATTTATTTTGCTGCCGATTTCCGCTTTCGTGATTTCTCGTATCGGGAAAAGTCTGAAACGGACTGCTAAACTGGGACAAGAGCAAAACGGAATAGTTTTTTCAACAATTGACGAGGCATTGGGAGGAATTAAAGTAATCAAAGCCTTCAATGCCATTCCGTTCATGAAAGAGCGTTTCCGCAAGATCAACTTAAGACATCAGCAGTTGATTACACGCACTTTCCGAAAGAAAGACCTTTCTCCACCATTGAATGAATTCTTAGGAGCGGCCGTTATGATGTGTCTTGTTTGGTTTGGTGGATTAATGATCCTTGATAAGGATGCAAATCTCCTCACCGGGCCTCAATTCATTACCTTTATTATTGTCTTTTCCCAATTATTACGACCTATTCAAGGAATTGCAACTGCTGTAGGTAATCTCAATAAAGCAGAAGTCTCCCGAGATCGGATCAATGAAATTCTCGATACAAGTGAGAACATCTACCAAGTTGACAATCCGAAAGAATTGAACGGCCTCAAGGAAGAAATCCGGATAGAAGGTGTCAGCTTCAAATACAAGGACGAATGGGTCCTGAAGAATATCAATTTTGATCTGAAACGCGGAAAGACCATCGCACTGGTTGGTGAATCCGGAAGTGGGAAATCCACGATTGCCGACCTGCTTCCACGCTTTTACGATGTCAATGAAGGAGCGATCTACATTGACGACATCAATATCAAGGAATACGGATTGGAAGATCTGCACAAGAATATCGGGATCGTTTCCCAGGAATCCATTCTTTTCAATGATACCGTCCGGAATAATATCGCATTCGGAAGAGATGACGTTTCCATGGAGTTAATCATTAAGGCGGCTAAAATTGCGCATGCTGACACTTTCATCGATCAATTGGAGAATGGATATGATACCGTTATCGGTGAACGCGGAAATAAACTTTCCGGCGGCCAAAAACAACGTTTGAGTATTGCAAGGGCTGTTTTAAAAGATCCATCGATCCTGATCCTGGATGAAGCAACTTCTGCATTGGACACCGAAAGCGAGCGAATCGTTCAGGGAGCATTGGATGAATTGATGAAAGACCGCACATCCCTGATCATTGCTCACCGAATGAGTACAATCATCAATGCAGATGAAATTTTAGTCCTGTCAAAAGGTCAGATTATCGAGCGTGGAAAACACCAGGACCTGATCGCTTTAGGAGGAACATATGCGAATTTGTGTGGACTTCAGGGAATCTTCAATTAATTTATGATTTTTTCACTGATAAATCACTGATAGCTACCGTTTAATAAGTATATTTCCACTTTGGTTCGCTTTTTGTATTCCTCCAAACAACCATTCCATTTACGGAACGTTATTTACTATATGAAGCTGATTTGGATTATAGCATTCTTTCTCCCTTTTTCCCTGATGAGTCAATTGGTCACATCACCACAGGGTGCTGCCTCATTAGTTCAGAATACGCTTCTTGGACCAGGAGTTACCGTTTCAAATATTAATTTTTCAGGTGCTTCCGGTTCAATAGGGAAATTTACGGCGAATGGAACAAACCTGGGAATCAATTCCGGAATTGTCATTACAACCGGAACTATTGCAAATAATGGAAACGGACCACAAGGACCAAATAACTCATCCAATTCAGGATACGATAATAATTATCCCGGTTTCTCTGCTTTAACTGCCCAGGCCGGTGCCACAACCTACAATGCTTCCATTCTGGAATTTGATTTTATCCCTTATTCGGACACCGTTCGCTTCAAATATGTATTCGGGTCGGAAGAATACCCGGAATATGTTTGTTCCCAATTCAATGATGCTTTTGCGTTTTTCATTAGTGGTCCTGGAATTCCGGGAGCCCAAAACATGGCAAAACTGCCCAATGGAGCAACCGTTACGATCAACAACGTAAATAATGGGAATCCAGGAGGGACAGGAAGTGGTGTAAATGCATGCGGTGCTAGTAATTCAGCCTATTTTGTCAACAACGGAAATGGAAGTCAAGCTCCATACAACGGATCTTCCAGCTATATTCAATACGATGGCTTTACCAAAGTACTTGAAGCTGTTTCAAAAGTGCAGTGCGGGCAAACATACCATTTGATCATTGCCATTGCAGACGCAGGTGATGGAATTTTTGACTCCGGAATTTTCCTTGAGGCAAACAGCTTAACATCAAAAGTTCCTGTTGAAGTGGATTACGCCATGTCATTTGATGCTTTCAACGATGGAGTAACTATGGCAGAAGGTTGTGTGAACACCACTGTTACATTGACCAGAAATGGTTCTACTGCTGCTTCGATGGTTGTTCCGATCACAGTTGGGGGAACCGCTACAGAAGGGGTGGATTATTCCAATATTCCCAATTCAGTAACTTTTGCCCCCGGTCAATCTACCATCCAGTTTAATTTCAACGCATTAGCAGACGGAATTACCGAAGGGATTGAAACGGTGGATTTGATTTTCGCAGTACCCGATCCATGTGGCGGATCCAATCCGTTGGAACTTCATCTGAAGATAAATGATATTCAACCGGTCCAGGTTACCGTAAACTCGGTAAACAAACTCTGTCCGCAAGACGAAGCAGAATTGACCGCTGTTCCCAGCGGAGGATCCGGTCCGTATGCCATTTTATGGAGTACGGGTGAAACAACTGCTTCAATTACCGTTAATCCACCTGCAACACAAAATTATACCGTTTCAGTTACGGATGCTTGTTTACATCAAACGGCAAATGCGGTAGCAACCGTAACCGTTCCGATCTATCAACCGATTGGTTTGGTAACAACTCCGGATATCACAGAAATCTGTCCGTACGTTCCGAAAGAATTGACTGTCCAGGTGACCGGTGGCGCAGGAAACTTCACTTATTCCTGGCATCTTGCAAGCGGCACGGTATTAGGAACGAATGATACACTGGATGTGATACCAAGTACAAGTACCATGTACTATGTCGAAGTAACCGATCAGTGTGGTGTTTCATCCATTGATAGTGTTTTATATATCATCACAAGTCCTCCATTGGTCCTTACCATGTCACCGAACCAGCTTATTTGTCCCGGAGACACCGTTCCAATCAGTGTTACCGCAACAGGAGGTTACGGACAATATTTTTACGAATGGTTCCACAGTGGTGAAACAACCCCTCAGGTTTTTGTACATCCATACACAACTACATCCTATACCGTTTCGGTTTCAGATGAATGCCAGACCTTCACTGTTGAAGGAACAACTACCGTGAACGTAACGGTGCCTGTGGCTGATTTTATTATTTCCAGTCATCTGTTGTTTGAAGACGTGCCCATTACATTCCAAAACCTTACAACAGGGGGAAACTCCTATGTATGGGAATTTGGTGACGGGCAGTCATCGACCTTAGTTCATCCGAATAATACTTATGATGTTCCCGGAACTTATTATGTTACTTTAATTGCCACAAACAGCATCGGCTGTAAAGACACGGTGGTGAAACCGATTACTATCGAGGAAGAATATTGGATTTATGTTCCAAACACCTTCACTCCTGATGGTAACCAGTTTAACAATACCTTCAAAGCTTCCATGATCAACATCAAGGAAACTGAAGTCTCTATTTACGATCGCTGGGGTCAACTGGTGTTTTACTCAACCAGCATTCGCTGGGAATGGGATGGAACATATAAGGACCTATTGGTTCCGGATGGAACATATACGTATGAGATCAAGTACGTCAGCCGATCAAATATCGAAGGTGTACTGATTGGTCATGTAAATGCCTTAAAGTGATTTCGTTCTTCCTCCGTCAACCGGAATGTTGATCCCGTTGATATAACTTGCTGAAGGCGAAGCCAAGAAAGCCACCGCAGCTGCAATTTCCTCCGGTTTAGCAATTCGTTTCATTGGAGATTCCTCAGCCATTTCATCAAAAATTGCATCCACAGAATCACCTGTCTTTGCTGATTTGTTAGAAGCGATTTCCTGTAATCTTGTCGTGTTTGTCGCACCAGGCAGTACATTATTTACGGTAATGTTGAACTGTCCCAATTCATTTGCCAAAGTCTTACTCCAGTTCCCTACTGCTCCACGAATAGTATTTGAAACTCCTAATCCCGGAAGTGGTTGTTTCACGCTTGTGGAAATGATATTTACGATCCTTCCACCACCCGATTGTTTCATTCCAGGAACAACCGCCTGTACCAAAATATGATTACAGATCAGATGTTGGTTAAACGCAGATAAGAACTCACTTATATCCGCATCAATCACAGGTCCTGCTTTGGGTCCACCTGTATTATTGATTAAAATATCGATTGATTTTCCTTTTGACAAGTAATCATTGATGGTTTGTTTTAACTCCTGTGGTTGTGTGAAATCAACAACCAGGTAATCATGGGTTTGATCACCTTCCCGGTGAAGTTCTTCCTTAACGAGTTTCAGTTTCTCTTCGTTGCGTGCCAATAATACAATATCCGCACCCATTTCCGCCAATTTCATGGCAACTGCTTTTCCTATACCTTGTGTACTTCCTGCAACAAGAGCAACTTTACCGATTAATTCTTTCATCAAGCAAAATTAATCATTCTCTGCTTTTAATAACATTTTTAAAAGTTCAAATTCCTTGATACGGGAAAACATTCTGACTGAACGGTTTCATGAAAGTAATCCGAAAATATTTAATTGTGGATGTTATTAATTGATAAATCAAGCCGTTTTTTGTTAAAAAATCAACTTGTTGATAAAAAATAATTTCCGGTTAATTTCTCAATTGTTAAATGGAACTGTCCAAATATTCATTCAGAGCATGAGAACACAAGATGAGCCGATTTTAGCAAGTCTCCAAACCTTTGATTCACTTTAGTTTAAACTATACTTTAAGTTTTTTTAAAGTCAGTTTTCCATACTTTTACAACAAACTATTATATTATGAATAAAAAACTACTCTGGTTAGGGTTGTCTATGTTGTTTAGCTGTTTTATATACGGCCAAACAACCATAAATACCAACCATCCGAACAACAACGGAAATGGTTCCGTTATCTTCAATGTTCAGAACACCAATGCATTTGATATCATTATAACCGGTATCCAATGTCATTTAGGTACGACGACATCAAACAACATTCAATTACTTTACAACACAAGCCCCTACGTTGACAACGCGGCTCCATGGAGTTTCGGAACTGTAGGAGCCGGACAGAACGGTTGGATTTCCGCAGGATCGGCAGTTGTTGCCAATTCCAATACGGCAAATAACATCGTTACTTGTCTTAGCTCTTTGTCTCTGACAATTCCTGCGGGAGCAACTTACCAACTTGGTTTGTCAGCAACAACGATGCAATATTCCTCATTAGGAGCTGGTGTCAATACATTCAGTGGCGGTGGCGTCAACCTGATAACCGGTGATGGAATTTCATGGGGAGGGGTAGTCTACCCGGCAACTCCGGCAAATTATCCACGTGGTCTGATTGGTGGAATCACCTTTATTCCTGCTGTACCTTGTACATCTCCTCCTACAGCTGGAGCTGTTTCAGCTGCAAACAACCCTATTTGTCCTTCTGTAAACAACACGCTTACTTTAACAGGTGGAACAGGAGGAACAGGACAAACCTATCAATGGCAAAGTTCTTCAACCGGTTCGGTTGGAAGTTTTGCTAATATCCCTGGAGCAACGAACAACACGTACATTGCAAATCAAATGGCAAATACGTACTATCGTTGTTACATGACATGTTCAGGAATGTCCGATACAACTGCTGCTTTACTCGTAAATACGAGCAACTTTATCAATTGTTACTGTAATAGTAATGCTACCAGTACTGCTGACGAAGAAATCCTGAATGTAAGTATCGGAACGCTTAACAATTCTTCTACCTGCGGATCAACCGGAGGTGCCGGATCCATACAAAATCAATATTCCAATTACACTGCATTACCTGCAACAAACCTTGCAAGAGGAGTTAACTACGGAACAAATGTTCAGGTAGGAACTTGTGGCGGGAATTTTAGCAATATGACTAAAATCTATATTGATTACAATCAAAATGGATTATTCTCAGATCCGGGAGAGGAAGTGTATGCTTCATCGATCTCTGTTACGGGACCACACAATGAAATCGGATCGATCATTATTCCAATGACAGCAACCCTTGGAAATACACGTATGCGTGTAATTACCGTTGAGACTACCGTTATTGGAAATATTACACCTTGTGGAACTTATACTTGGGGCGAAACTGAAGATTACTTCGTTAACATCGCTCCGGCACCAACATGTCCGCAACCAACTGTATTGACAAATCTGGGTGCAACAAGCACGGACATCGAGCTTGCATGGACAGCAGGTGGATCAGAAACTTCATGGCAAGTGCAGTACGGCCCTCCAGGATTTGCTCTTGGAACAGGTGATTCAGTTGTAGCAACTTCCAATCCATTTACATTGACTGGTTTGACACCAAATTCATTCTACCAGGTTTATGTATTGGCAATCTGTTCATCTTCGGATTCATCTTATTATACTGGCCCTCTTTCTTTCAACACTTACAACCAAGGAACTTACATTGATTGGTCAACTGACTGCCCTACTTCAGGATTTGTGGACATTGCTACAACTGGAACAAACTTAAATACAACGGATGATTCAGAAGTCGGAATGGCATTGCCTTTCCCATTTTTATATCAAGGAGTATTAGTTAATGATATCACAATTGGTAACAATGGTGGGGTTGTATTAGGTTCTCAAAGTGCACAAGTAGGATATAATATGGTTGCTGGAAATGGTTTGTATCCTTACGTTCAGGATATGAATACTCCATACGGAGGTGTTTTTCACCAAACATTAGGAGTTGCTCCAAACCGTAAGTTTGTTGTGATGTGGTCAGATGTTGCTCATTACTTCTCTACTTTAGGAACTGATGGTGTTACTTTTGAATTGATTATTGATGAAGCGACAAACGAAATTTATTACGTATACGATGACGTGATTCATGACAATGCTTCTTATGACAATGGTGCTGATGCCGAAATCGGTGTTCGTGGAAATCAAAATGTGAATGTATCCATGAATAATGCAGCTTATTTGCAAGATAATTCTTGTGTTCATTTCTACTATACGAATTGTCCGAAACCACAAAATTTCGTTACAACATTCTTAGGTGCTGACGAAATCCAATTTGGATGGACTGCAGGAGCTTCTGCAGAAACTGATTGGATCATCGAATACGGTCCTGCAGGATTCGCTCCCGGAACAGGTTTGATCTTGAATGAAACAAATACCTTCTCCAGTATTTCCTCTTTAACGCAATTGACAGATTACACGATTTACATCTATGCAAATTGTGCGAACGGAGATACTTCTTTGGCTTTGGCTCATAATTTCACAACATTGCCATACTGTTCCAACCCGGCTTCAATCGGTGGAACTTCTGCGTCGGATTCATTGAAATTGAACTGGACATGGGCTGAATCAAGTCCGGTTTACCCTATCCAGTCTTTCAACATTCAATACGGAATGACTGGCTTCCAATTGGGTGCAGGAACAATTGTACCTGCAAACGGAACAAACTTTACCGATACTGTAGTTGATGCAGCTCTAATGGGTTCAGGTGTGTACCAGGTTTATATTCAGGCGGTTTGTAGCACGGGTGATACATCTGCATTTAGCGGACCGATTACCATCGTTATGCCACTTACCAACGATGTTGTGTGTACTCAGGAAGCATTGACACTGGGCACAACTTATACATTCAATAACAACGGTGCTGCTGTTTCCTTAAATGAAACAAACATTGCTCCTGCTGCAACTGGTGCTCAAATGACAGATGGTTGGATCAATTCAACATTGAACGGTACACTTTGGTACACATTTGTTGCTCCTCCATCCGGTTCTGTAAGAATCAATTCAACTGCGATTAACTATAATGGTCAGGCAGCAGTTTATTCTGCAGTTAACTGTGCTGATTTCAATACATTCACGCTAATTGCTGCAAATGACAACGCAATTGGTGGAACAAGTGTAGCTCCGAACTTCACGGTTTGTGGTTTGACACCGGGTACGACTTACTATGTCATGTATGACAAGTTTGATGGTACTTCCGGCAACTTCAGCTTGAATGTTTCTGCAATTGTTCTGGAAGGTGGAACAGCTAATCCATTGACTGAAATCTGTACAGGTACTGTTCTTGATTTGTTCACTACAATTTCCGGTAACAATACCGGTGGAGTTTGGTCTTCTTCAATCGCTTCTGTAAATGCAAGTATTCAAGATTCCATGTTCAATTCAGCCGGACTTGCATACCAGACATTCAATATTCAATACCGTGTAACTGATGGATGTGCTTACGATTCAATCGTATCACAAGTTAAGATCTATCAACTATCAAATGCAGGTATGGATGGTGTTATTACAGCTTGTAAAAACGAACCAATCAATCTGATCTCAGGTTTGAACGGAAATACGGATTTGAATGGTGACTGGTATGATCCATCCAATGTGTTGATGCCTGATGCATCGATCATTACATCCATCTTCCCTGGTCAATACAACTATGACTACATCTCAGGAAACGGCGTTTGTCCGGATGATACTGCGAATGTGGTAGTTACTGTACTTGGAAATTGTGACTGGTTGTCGGTTGATGAGAATGCACTGGAAGAAGTGACGGTTTACCCGAACCCTTCTACAGGAGTGATCTTCATTGAATCAGGATTTACAGGTAAGTTCAACCTGGTAATTACAGATATCAATGGTCGCACAGTTCAAACAGGTCAGAACACGATTTCTACCGGAACAAACACTGTAAATCTGAAAGAAGTTGAAAGAGGTACTTACTTCTTCAAACTTTCAAGCGACAATGCTGAAAAAGTATTCCGAGTTGTAATTCAATAATTTGGTTTCATTTAATAACAGAACCCTTCCTTTTTAAGGAGGGGTTTTTGTTTTAAAAAGGTTCAAAATTTCATAAGTTGTTTGTTTTTTAAAAATTAAGATTTTTTAAGATTTAATGAAGAATTGATTTTGTTCGACGAAACGAAATGTTTAGTCAATGAAATTCATTTTTTATTCGTTGAATCGTTCATGTATTGATTAATCAATCATTGATTTAGTGATTTATTCAAAATCACCCTGAATTATAATGTTACCGAATCATTACTTTTGCGGAAACTAATGATTATGAAGAAAAATTACAAACAGCCCTTATTGGGGGTTATGTTTGCGTTAGGTATTTTCTCTGTTTCCAATGTCCACTCCCAAGTAGATTTGACAGCAACAGGTGGAACAGCCAATGCAACCTACGCTACAGTAAGTGCAGCATTTACGGCCGTAAATGCCGGTACTCATACGGGTACCATTTCAATCAGTATTACCGGAAACACTTCTGAACCTGCAGCACCTGTTGCATTGTCAGCGAACGGAGTCGGTACTACTTCTTTTACCTCTTTGGTAATTAAACCTACAGTAGCAGCGATCATTTCCGGAGCACCAGGTGCAGGAAGCGGGGTGCTTAATTTCAATGGTTCCGATAACGTAACTATTGATGGTTCGATTACTCCAAGCGGAACAACAAGAGACCTGACAATTCAAAACACGAACGCGACTACTGTTGCAAATACAGCAGCGATTCGTTTGATTGGACAAACTACCGCAGCTACCGGATTGGGTGTCAGTGACTTTGCAATCAAAAACAACATCTTAATCGGTAATACACCTGGAAACAACGGAACTTCAGGAAGTACAGTTACAACAGCTTATGGTATCTATGCGGGATCAAATGCTGCAGGAACTATGTCTTCAACTACTGCAGGTGCGGATTATGACAACATCCTGGTTGAAAACAACGAGGTGAAAAAGGCTTACATCGGAATTCATTTCTACGGTGCCACTGCGAATCAAAACAACAACTTAACAATCCGTCAGAACACTATTGGTTCTACAACGCTTGCGGAACAAATCGGATTTAAAGGAGTGAACGCTTACAATACGTTAATCGGTTCAATCTCGCAAAACACAATCTCTAACATCAAGGCAACCTCTTCAATCAATGTGGCTGCTATTGAGTGTGGAGGGACAACTGACGGTGTTCGAATCTCATCCAATGTCCTTTCAACTATTTACAGTCAGAGTACTGGTGGTTGGGGATCTTACGGGATTAACATCGTAGCAGGAAACAACTACATTATCGATAACAACAGTGTTGCTGATATTCAAACAATCAATTATTCGAATACATCAACTACATACAATGCATTCGGTATCCGTTTGACTGCTGGTACAGGTCATAAAATTTATTATAACTCTGTTCATTTGTCAGGAAATTACACTATTGGTGGAACCTTTAGTGCAGGATCTGCGGCATTCTTAGTTACTACAACTTCTGTAACAGGATTAGATATTCGTAACAATATCTTCTCGAACACAATGACTTCAGCTGCTACGACAGTTGAATTTGAAACAATGTGGTTCCCCTCAGGATACAATTTCTTGAATGCTACTTTGGAGCGTAACTATTACAGCATTCCGAATAATGCAAACCACTTTGTTGCAAAAATGGGTACGACAACTGGTGCCGGAAATTATCCAACATTGGCTTCATGGCAAGCAATTTCCCAAGTGAACAACGCCACAAATGATGTGAACTCTCAACCAATTGTCAATTCAGTTGCATTATTCACTTCGAATACCAACTTATTACCTTTGACAGGAACTCCAACAGCAATCGAAAGTGGTGCTTTGGCAATCGCAAGTTTAGGAACTCCTAACCTTGACATTCTTGGTAATAACCGTCCATTAACTGGAACGAACCCGGATATGGGAGCATATGAATTCGCAGGAACGCCAATTTCATGTCCTCAACCATTAAACGTTACAATGATTGAATCAGATAACTCAACTGCACAATTCACTTGGGCAATCGGAGGTTCTGAGACAACATGGCAAGTACAGTATGGTACACAAGGATTCCCATTGGGAAGTGGAACTTCTTACCTTACTACAGATCATCCTGATACACTTACAGGTTTGACATCAAACTCATTCTATCAAATTTACGTTCGTGCTGTCTGCGGTGCAGGTG
>Ga0247691_1000210_pt1 | contig 13273 bp, 22 predicted proteins | sample CNK32_metaG_FD_182721 | JGI IMG/M metagenome (GOLD analysis project Ga0247691, IMG submission 182721) | Soil microbial communities from Purdue University Martell Research Forest, Indiana, United States - CNK32 | ecosystem: Environmental > Terrestrial > Soil > Temperate forest > Bulk soil...
AATGATACGGCGACCCGGCCGCGCAGCCCGCGCACCCGCAGGAAGAGTTCCACGGCGAATACGTCACCGCCGGCATGTTCAGCCTCGCCCAGGTCGCCGCCAAACTCGGCACCGTCCCCGCCGCCCTCCTGCGCATGACCGCCGACCACTACCACACGTTCGGCAACGACCTCGCGGCCTACCTCAACGCGGTCCACGCCGGGACCAAACCAGCGTCCGCGCCGCTCCCCGCCGGCATCAAGCTCTGGGTCGACTGACCGTGACCACTTCCGTCCAGCCGGGCGACATCCTCGCCGTCCGCTCCGGCGGCCTCGCCGGGGCCGCCATCCGGCTCGGAGCCGCCCTCCGCGACCAGGTCAACCTGTCCAGCCACATCGCCGTCGTCCACCACACCGACGAGCACGGCACCGTGTGGGCGCTGGAAGGCAGGCCCGGCGGCGTCGGCTGGCGCGACGCCAGGGACTACCTGGCGTCCCCGTGGACCGTCACCAACGCCGGGCAGCCCAAGACGGCGGAGCAGCGGGAGACGGTCTGCGCAACGATGCTCGCCATGATCGGCACCGCCTACGACTGGGAAGCGATCGTGGCGGACGCGGCCGGGGCGTTCGGCCTCGCCGGGATCTGGCACCCCGCCTGGGACGGCACCGTACCCGCGCACGTCGTTTGCAGCTCGCTCGCCGCATACGGGTACGGCAAAGCCGGACTCGAATGCCCGAAGAACGGCCGGGAGGTCACCCCGGCCGCGTGGGTGGACCTGATCATGACGAACAGGTGGCAGACGTAGCCGCGTAGTACGCTCAGCCCCGGGTAAGGGGCAGGCCCCCGCCGTTATGGCGGGGGCCTTTTTTTCGCGCGCACAGGGGGCCGGCCGCACGGGTCATGACGGCGCGGAAGCGGCCCCTTAGTCCGCCACCACGGCGCCACAGGCACGACCGGCCCCGGCCCGGCCAGGGACAGCGCCCGGTCACGGGACCACTGCTCGCCCTCCGGGCTGCGCAGCCACGCCACCACCTCAGCCGCGCTCGCCACGGTCCCGGTCCATCGCCTGCTCACCCTCCCGGGCCTGCTTCTCCGCCTTACCGCCCGTCGCCCGGCCCAGCTGCGCCGGCGGGGTGCCGCCCACCCGCTGCGCCGCGCGCCTCCCCCGGCCACGACGGCCCCGCAACTCCGGCGGCAGCGACATGTCCGCCAGCCGGCCCTGCTGCTTCTTCACGCCCCGATGCGCCCTAGACACCCGGCATCACCGCGAACCGAACAGAAGCAGGGACTCGTCCGGTTCCGTCTGGCGCGGGATGACAACCGGCGGTGGGGGCATCAGGGCCGGCTCACTCAGCCGCTTCGCCGCAGTCTCGCAGTGCCGTTCTTCGACCTCGACACCGATGATGCGGTGACCCAGTTCGCGGGCGGCGAGGAGTGTCGACCCGGATCCGGCGTACGGGTCCGCGATCACGTCGTCAGGCTTGGCGTACGCGGCGATGATGGAGCGGAGCAGGCCGACCGGCTTCTGGTTGGGATGGTAATGCCCCTCGCCGTTGCGCGCCTCGCCGCCCCACTGGAGCCGGAACGTCCTGACGAGACTGGTCACGTTGGTCCATGCCAGTTCGGCGTGCGAGGCGGTGAATCCGGCTTTCTCGCCACGCGGGGTCTTGTCCCACACGATCCAGCCACCCGACGCGGGGAGCCTGTCCGCGTACCAGTTGGCACCGAACAGGACCGCCTGGGGGATCGCGAGCAGGTGCGCCGGGTCGAACGGCTCCTTGTCTCCGGTGATCCGCTCGGCACCCCATAGCTTCGAGCCGTTCGAGCGCCGGGTCGGCTCATAGTTCATGCCGTACGGCGGATCCGTGATCAGGAAATCAGCCGCCAGCCACTCGGCGACCAGCTCGCACTTACCGAGGTACAGGGTCACCTGCTCGTCCCGGTAGTACGGCTCCATCACGCCCCGCCCCCGGCGGCCTGGCGCTGCACGTACGCCGCCACCGACACCAGCACACCCGCATCAGCCAGGCGGCGCACCGTCTCCGGCGCGACCCGCAGCCGCAACGTCACCTCCGACAAGGTGAGCAGGTCCAGTATCCGCGGATCACCCGGCAGCACGGTGCCGGTCACGACGCGGCGGCTTCCGGGGCACGGACTAGATGCGGGTCATAACCCAGCTCGCGGAGGATGTCAGCCCGGTTCACCCGGTAACCCGGGCCGCGTTTCTTCACCGGCACCACGAACTCACCCGCCGCGGCCTGCTCATACGCCGTGCTCTGGCCGACGCCCAGCGCCCGCGCCGCGACCTTGAGGCTCACGCTGACCGGCAAGGCGAACAGCTCCTCCACGGTCATCTCCCGTACAAACGTCACCCTGACCGCCCTCCGGCTCCGTACATCTCCATCTACCTCATCATCTAGGTGACGGCATGTGCCGTCAAGTACCTTCACATAACGTCACGTCTGTTGTTACGATCGGCGGTATGAGTGAGACAATGACGCTGAGCATCCAGCAGCGGGCTCGCCTGTTCCCGTGCCGCCGCGAACACGGCGGGTGCGGTGCCCGGCCAGGAGAGTTCTGCGTCACCGGCCAGGGCGGGAAGTCCTACACGGCTCACCTGGACCGGCTCGAACAGGAAAACGACGCATGGCATCAGGCTCATGACCAGAGCCAGCCATGAGAGGGACCGTTTACCGCCAGTGCTGGTGCCGCGGCGCGGACGGCAAGAAACTCCACGGCAAATGCCCCCAGCTCGGCAAACGCGGCCACGGCCGGTGGTACTACCGCTACGAGGCACCCCGGGCACCAGGTCAGCGGCGGCGCCAGCCCGTCGGCGGCCCGTTCGGTACCAAGACCGAGGCCGAGGAAGAGCTGACCGACGCCCTGGCCAGGATCGGCGGCGGCGGCGTGGCCCCCGACCGCTCCGTCCGCGTCGCCGCCTACCTCGACGGCTATCTCGCCGGGAAGGTCAACCTCAAAGCCCGCACCCTGGCCACCGACCGGGAGGCGTTCGAGCTGTACTGGAAGCCCGCGCTCGGCCACATGCGCGTCGTCGACGTCCGCGCCCGGCACGTGACCGAGGTGATCGCCGAGATGATGCGGATCGGCAGCGGCGGCGGGCGGTCGGAGATCCTGCGGCGGATGCTCGCCGCCCGGTACCAGAGCGGATCGCCGCCCCGGCCACTGTCCCCCGCCCGGGTCAGCCGCATGTTCGCCCCGTTCCGCGCCGCCATGCGGGTCGCGGTCAAACGGCAGATGCTCGCCGTGTCGCCGTGCGACGGGGTGGAGCTGCCGCGGGCCCCGAAGATCCGGCCGCTCGCCTGGACGCCCGCACGCGAAGAGCGGTTCCGCGCCGACCTCGGGCGGCGCGCCCGGCCCGCGGGCCGGGACCTGACGAGCGTGGAACGGCAGGCGCTGTGGGCATCGGCCGGCCTGCGGCCGTGCCCGGCGATGGTGTGGCTGCCCGAGCACACCGGCCGGTTCCTCGACGCGATCGAGGGCGAGCGGCTGTTCGCGCTGTTCTGCCTGACCGCCTACTGCGGGCTGCGCCGCGACGAGGTGACCGGCCTGGCGTGGGCCGAGGTCGACCTTGAGCAGCAGGCGGCCACCGTGCGGCAGTCCGGCGGCGGCGAGGGGCCGAAGAGCGACGCCGGGTTCCGCGTGGTGCCGCTGCCGGAACGGGTCGTGCAGGCGCTGAGGGCATGGCGCAGGACCCAGCTGGCCGAGCGGCTGTCATGGGGTGAGGCGTGGACCGACACCGGCCGCGTGTTCACCCGGGAAGACGGCACGCCGGTGCCGGGCCAGTGGATCAGCGTCCGGTTCGAGACGCTCGCGTTCCGGGCCGGGCTGCCGCCGGTCCGGTTCCACGATCTGCGGCACGGGGCGGCCAGCCAGTACAAGGCCGCCGGGCTGGATACGAAATACATCTCGGCCATGCTCGGGCACGCCCGGACGTCGTTCACTGATGACGTGTACGTGACCTTGTTCCCAGACGTGGCCCGCGCTGCCGCCGAGGCGGCCGCGGCGGTCGTGCCCGACGTCAAGGCGGGACGGAAGCGGTGACCGCCTATGCCCGCACATTGCCCGCACGGAACGGCCATGATCACCCCACGACGAGGCGCGACGGGACGTGACACTGTTGCGGCGTGACATGCCGGTTCACGGTCGGCCGGTGCCTGCCGTGACGGTTCTGAGAGCACTGCTAATGCGGTTGGGTGGCAACACCCTCCGGGGTTCAAATCCCCGATCCTCCGCCGCTGACCTGGGAAAACATTCCGGCCGTAATATTATTACCAGCCGGTTCACAGGTTCCGCACTCGCCAGCCCGCACAATGCCCGCACGGTTGCGCGAAGGTAACCGATGGCGCTCAACGGCAAGCGGCTGGGCGCGCTCGCCCTGGAGCGGGCGTGCGTGGCCCGCTGGGCATCCACCAACTCAGACCACGCGGCCGGGAGCATCTGCGGCGACCCGGCCACGCACCACGCCGGGGACGTCGACCTGTGTCAGCACCACTGGAACCGGGTCTACGAATGGCGGTTCTGGGACAAGCCGCGGGAAGACATCGAGGAGAAGACCCGTGCGATCCGCGAGGCCGATAAGGACTACCGCCGGGCCGTCAGGGAAAGCGCGCTCTACCGGGAGCAGGTCGATGCCGAACACAGCGTCGTCTACTTCATCCGCCGCATCTCGGACGGGATGGTCAAGATCGGCACCACGGGGTCGTTCCGCTCGCGGATGAACGCGATCAAGGCCGAGCATGGCGCGCTGCAGGTGCTCTTCACCCGGAGCGGCAGCCGGAAGCTTGAGTCGGAGATGCACGCCAAGTTCGCTGAGTACCGCATCGCCCGGACGGAATGGTTCGCACCGGTCCGGCCGCTGCTGTGGTGGATCTACGAAGAACGGAGCGGCATCCTGTACCGCAAGAGCCAGCAGGCCGGGGCGGTCCGGCCCGTCGACGTGCGGCGGCTGGCCGAGGCCGCGCCGCGGGTGCGGGACCTCACCTGGAAGGGTGGTCGGGTCGTGTGGCCGCCCGAAGTCGCCTGATCCTTTGATCCGTAGTCCTGGGCGCACGCGGACACGGGCAGACTGGGGTGCGGTAAATCCTGGTCACGGGCACCGGAGTCCCTTGCGGTCCGCTGGTGTCCGCGCCCGCGGTTGCTGTCAGCGTTGCTGTCAGCCGGGTCATGTGCGGTCGCGCCTCTCCGCGATGTGGTCGCGCTTGACCTCGAGCGCTTTCGACCGGGAAGGCGGGGCGTCGATGACGGCATGACAGGTCAGGCACTCAACCTCCCAGACGCAGCGCACCGTCACCTCGTGCGGCGGGGGCGGCAGCGGCCTGAGCTCGGGGAGATCTTCGGGCCGGATCAGGTCTGCCAGGTTCAGGTTGACGGCGGAGGCAACGAGCGCCAGCCGCGAGATGTTCATGTCCTGGCGGCCGGCCTCAAGGTTGGCGATCGACGGCCGGGTCATCCCGACGCGCTGCGCGACCTGCTCCTGGCTCAGGCCCGCAGCCTGGCGCGCGGCCTTGACCCGCGCGCCGACTTTGCGCTGGAGTTCCGACGCGGGTTCATTCACGTCCGTCCCTCCGTCCCGTCGAGCAGCGCGCCGACGGTCACCCCGTACGCCGACGCCAGCCCCACCACCGCCGCCAGCTGCACGCTGCGGCCCGCCTCCGCCCGCATCACCGTCGTCACCGACACCCCCGCCTCGGCCGCGGCACGCCGCAGCGACCATTTGCGGTCCGCCCGCAGCCGGTACAGGGCCGGGCCGAACCCGGCAGGCACCCGCGGCGAGGACGTCACGCCGCACGCTCCGACGCCAGGTGCTCAAGCAGTTCCCGGCCGATGTGCTCGGTGTAGGCCGGCGGGATCGCCTGAGCGAGCCCGTCACGGGTCATCCAGTCGATGCCCATCGCCCGCCGCCAGTCCGCGGTCGTCACCGGAACCGAGACGCCTTCACGCACCCAGGACGGCGGCCCGTGGCCGGCGACGGTGACGACCGGCTCGCGGTGGTCGTGGCCCATGTTCAGCGCGAACCCCCGCCACGACGTCTCGAACCACCGTTCCCGGCGCAGGCCCGGCAACCCGAACATGCACCCGCACAGCAGGTAGTCGGCGCGCATCGGGGCGCCGGGGACGTTCTCGATCACCCACGGCAGCCCGGTCGCGGCCATCGCCGGGCGGCCCGGGCCGATCAGGTCCTGGTGCATGGCCGCGGTGCCCTTGTACTTGCTGGCGACGCTGTGCGCCTGGCACGGCCAGCTCGCGTGGATCGCGTCAAAGCGGGCAATGAACGCGGCGTCGGCGAGGACGTCGAAGGCATCGGCCTTGATGAACTCGAACGGGTAGCGCGCCGGGATGGCCCTGTCGTCGGCCCAGGTGCCGTCCTTCAGCCGCTTGCGCGCCAGGTCCACGCCGGTCACGTCGAACCCGGCCCGGTGGTAGCCGGCGCTGGCGCCGCCCTGCCCGCAGCACAGGTCCAGCAGCCGCGGCCGGTCAGGCGGCACGGGTCCGCTCCCTCGCCGCGGCCCGCCGCGACATGTCCGCCCGGTAATACCGGGCCACCGCCGCCGCCGACCGGCACCGGCCGTTATGACCCTCCGGCCGGCCGCACCGCGGCGGGTCACCCGGATCCCCCGGCACCCCCGCCCGCTCGAACCGGCCATCCAGCGCCAGCACCCGGCCGCACCGCGGCGGCAGGACCCGGGCCGGGCCGGTGTCCGGGGACCACCCCCGCCACGCCTTCTGGCGGAACGGGACGCTGTACGAGCGAGCGGTCACGACAGCCCCGGCAGGGTCGTCACCGGCCGCCCGGCCGGCTCCGGCTCACGGTCCTCGGCGAGCACGCCGGCCAGGAGGGCGCGGGCCCGTTCCCGGTCCTGGCGGCGGCCCCGCTCCAGCGCGGCCATCTCCTGCGGCAGAGGTTCCCGGCCGTTCAGCAGCTCCTCAGCCATCACGACGCCACCGCAGTTTCCGCGACGGCCGGGAAGTCCCTGATCCTGAGATCCTCGGGCCATGCGTCCCAGTCGCCGCCCTTCGGGCCCGCGCCGAGCTCGCGGCCAGCCACCGAACCCAGCTGCTTGACGAACACGGCCGTCCCGGCCTCCCGGCACCGGCCGATCAGGTCGCGCGCCCACCCGAGATCCATCGGCCGCGAGCCGGGACCCGACTCCCCGCCGATGATGGCCCAGTCAATCCCCGTCAGGTCCAGCGACGGCAGCGGGCCCAGCAGCGGCTCCAGGGACAGGAACCGGACAGCGGCCGGCGTCTCGCGCAGGTCGTCAGCGCGCCGGGCGTAGCCGTCCATCTCGATCGACGTGCCGAGGTGGACGTTCGGCGGCGGCCAAGACACGGCGAAGGTCTCGGCCCAGTCGCGCGCTCTCAGCGTGCCGAACCGTGCCAGGTCGCCAACCCGCTGGTCCAGCTCCGCCTCGTACGCCCGGGCGAACCGCTCGCCGCCCAGCACTGAGCGAGCGCGTTCCGGCCGCTTGGTGAGCACCTGATAGGCGTGATGCGGGGTCATGGCCATCACGGCCCAGACTCGCGCCGTGAACTCCGGCGTCACCCGGGCGTGGAACAGGTCGCTCATCGAGTTGACGAAGATCCGGCGCGGCTTGCGCCACCGCAGCGGCAGGGTCAGCGCGTCCTCGTGCACGGTCAGGCCGAACCCGGGGCCGCTGGTGCGCGGGTCCCCGTCGGCCTGGTACTTCGCCGAGCCCATCGCCTTGAGCCGCCTGGCCAGCGTCAGGGCGTAGCAGTTATCGCACCCCGGCGAGATCCGGTCGCACCCGGTTGTCGGCGACCAGGTCGCCTCGGTCCATTCGATTTTGCTGCTGTCGCTCATCGTCGTTCCCCCCTGTGTCGTTTCCCGAGCCATTCCAGCGCCAGGCCGCAGCCCGCCGTCACCACCGCCGTGACCCCCAGCCACGCCACCGTCCACAGCCCCTGCGGGCCGTACGCCGGCCACACCATCGCGGCCAGGGCGACCACGACCAGGACCGTGCCGACGGCGGCGTAGGCGACGGCGCGGGCGGCTGCGGCCAGGACGGCGGTCACGCGGCATCGCCGCCCTCATGGCGGCGCTCGAACATCTCCCGGGCCCTGGCCGCGCCGCGCTTCTCCGTGCCCTTCGGCGGCACCGACTTGTGGAACGGGTCCGCCGCGGCCCGCTTCAGGTCCCACGGCGACCCGTCCGCGGCGCGCATCAGGCGGACCGTCTCGGCCAGGGTCCGGTCCCACGTCCACCCGGCGTTCTTCGCGGCGAGGACGGCGGCGGCGAGGACGTCATGATCCCAGGCGGGGCGGACGGCCCGGGCCAGGGCCAGCAGCTCGTCCGGGGCCGCGTGGATATCGGGCGGCGGGTCGGTGGTTTTCACAGGGGGCAGGTCTCCTTCAGGTGGCCGCGGTGCCCGCAGCGGGTGCACAGCGGGGCGCGCTTGCCGATCGGGCCGCCGGGTTTGCGCGGGGCGGGCGCCCGGTGGTCGGCGATGGCCAGGTGTTTCTGGTAGATGACGGCGGCGTCGGAGGCGACGAACCGGGTGCACGGGCCGCCGAGGGCGGCGAGGACGGCCAGGCTGTCGGGGTCGGTGGAGCGGTCGGATTTGTGGGCGTCCTCGGGCTGGCCGCAGGTGCCGCAGCTGGTGATGGCCTGCTGTTTCGCGGCGTCCATCACAGATCCTCCAGGTGGTGCCGGTTTGATTCGGGCAGCCCGCAGGTCTCGCAGGTGCCGTGAGGGTCTGGTTTGAACGGGTGCTGCCCGCCACCGGGCAGCGGTGGAGGCCGGGCGGTCGCGCCCTCGCGCGCAGCGCGGGCGCCCGGCCCCTCCCCCTTTAGGGGGGGGCGGGACGGGGAAGATGCACTAACAGCGTTCGTAACGCCGTTACTACTGCCGTTACGAGTCGCTCTCCACTTCGCCTGCCTCCGGGCGGACGCCTCTCTATCCCGCACGACTTGCACCTTGGACGGCTGGAACTCCCAGTAGTCGTGAATCACCCAGCCATCGCCGTACACAGGCGCCGGGCACTTCCCCGACGGGCATTCCTCGTCCCCGAGGTGCCACAATCCGCGAATCACGCACTCGGCAGCGAAGCGTGCCGGCGTTCGCACCCGCGCTGACACACCGTCGAGGTCTTCCCGTGACACGAAACCGTCCGTGAGGTTCCGTGCGCTCCAGAAGATCGCTGAGGTGTGCAGACGGAATGCAGCATCCGACAAGCCATCTACCTTGCGGTGAATCGTGAACTGATCGTCGAAGCGGACCCATGGCATCAGATCGCCCGGCCGACGTCATCGTTCTTGGATAGGTTGCAGGGCTTGCAGAGCGTCTGAAGGTTGTCGAGTGAGTTATTGCCTCCCCGGATATGCGGCCATTTATGATCTACGGTCAGTTCGTCTGGCGAGCCGCAGCGGACACACCGGTATTCGTCGCGCTCGTATACCTTGCGGCGTACAGAGTCAGGGATCGGCAGTCGGTCTTCGGGCAGCAGGTCGAACAGCGATGGCGCTTCGCGGATCCCGTTCAGGACCGAGATGACGAGCCACGCCGTTCGCTGGTTGTTCATGTTGCCGATCAGTAGCGACGAGTCCGATCGCAGGTGCAGCGCGCCCTTCAGGTTCTGGCGGAAGTAGTCGCCGCCGCGCTTGCGCTGGAGTTCGAAGGTGCCCCAGTCGCGCAACATCAGGTTGTGCCAGCCGAGTTCGTCGTGGAACTTCAGGCGGGGCATCCATGCGAAACGGCGGGCACCGGACGGCGGTTCGTCGTCTCTGTCGAATAGCGCCATCTGCGGCGAGAGCGGGGAGTCCGGGTTGTGCTCGAAAGTGAGGTCGATCGCGTCCGGGTGGATGATGGCCAGGCTCAGCCGTTTGCGGTCGGCCTCCTTGATGCTGCCTACGACGTGGCGGGATAGCAGCTTGATGCGCTCGCCGTCGGGGAGTCGCCTGCGGGCAACCTCGAACTCCGAATTGATGCGCTCGTGAGCGACGGGACTCCGGTCGCCGGCAACCTGGAATGATTCAGGGCGGCTGTCCTTGGAGTTACGCTCAACCGGCACGCGGTAGACGCCCCACCGGCGGGGGACGCTCTTGCGCGCCAGCGGGTAGAGGCGGATCAGGCTGCGGTATTCGGCGCTTACTCCAGCCGAGCAGACGAAGACCCGGCCGTCACTGTTCGGCTCGGGCACGGTCGTTCCGAGCATCACGAAGTCGTCGAGGGTCACCGTTCGGCCTCCGCTTTCAGGACATCGCCGTGGCATGCTTCCGGCGCGCACCAGCAGCCGAGTGCCTTGCCGCGCAATTCGTTCAGCTGGGAAAGTAGCGATGGCTTATGAGGCAGGTAGTGCTCGGCATAGCTGGCGATGACAGTTTCCCGGTCGCCGTCGCCGGGCATCTCAAACGGGTTGCCCCAGTCCGAACGGCGGTCGATGCGGACGAACAGCCCGGCATTCTCTGCCCAGCGGCACAGGTTGGGATGGCTCTCGGCGCGGAGACTGACGACGATCGTCTCCCCTGCCCTGAGCTGCTTAAGTAGGGCCTTCTCATCTTCGGACCACGAGGCGAAGGGATTCTCCGGCTTCCGCTGCCGACCGGCATGATGGTGCAGGCCGCTGGTCGTGATCAGGTCGCGCGTGCCGGTCTCGTCCTCACGTACAGACGTGATGTAATCCTCAAATACCTCATCGGGGACTGACGCGGTTTGCTGCCAGCGGTGAGATTGGGTTTTGCTGACGCCGATGTCCGCCAATGTGGGCGGCAAATTGGTTTCAGGCTGCGACCGATTTTCTGGTGGCCTCCCGGCTGGATGCTTGGGCATCTCCGAGAGCAGCGTTCCGGCTTTCCGTTCGGCGCGGAGCTTAATCTCCGCGCACATGTTCGTGATCTCCCGCGAGTAGCCGGCCGCCCGCGCATACTGGCGGGCCGCTTCGGCGCGGTCGCGGATGTCTCTTACCTCATCGATCGTGCGCGCCGATTCCACCTCGCTGTAGGCGCGGCGCATCGCCTCGACATATCCAGCGAGTTGGTCATCGATCCGGTCGATTTCTGTCACGTCCTGGCGGCCGGTGTCGAACCGGCTTCCGTCCCCTGCGCCAGGTGGCATGCGTCGTGCGCGGCATGCCAGCGCGCCCCGGGCTAACCCAGGTGGACACCGGCGGGGGCTGCGCTGATGTCAGCCCTGGCCCCTGCCGGCGGTCTGTGACCCGCCCCGGCCGCGGGAGCGATGGGGTCGCTGGGGGTGCGGCCGGGGCGGGCGTCTGGGTGCCGGTTCATGTCCGGCTTCTTTCGTGTGGTGCGGCGGGGGCTTCCCAGGCGTCGAGGGCGGTGAGCCACCGCCGCTGGTCGTAGGGGATGCCCTGGTCGCGTGGGGGGAGGGGGCCGCGCATCCGCCGGGTGTAGCGGCGGCGGGTGAGGTGCCAGCGGGCCCAGGTGAGGCAGGGGGCGGCGGCGATGGCGGCGCGGAGGAGGGTTGCCAGGGTGCGGGCGGCGAGGGTGCGGCGCAGGCATGTGAGGCTGCCGTGGTGGCCGCGGAGGGCGGTGCGGGCGCACCAGGCGAGGATGAGGACGGGGATGGCCCAGAGCACGGCGGTCACCATGGCGGTTCTCCCGCCGCTTTCAGCTGGGGCCGCCCGGAGTCGGTGGCGGCCTGCCAGGCGGCTTCCCACGTGGCGGCGGCGTACAGCCGGGCGAATTCCTCGATTTTGCCGGGGCTGAGGGTGACGGGTCCGTCGGTGCGGGGGCGCAGGGTCTGCGGGTTCTGCAAGGTCTGCAGGGTGACGGCTCCGTAGTTGACGCCGATGATGAGGATGCGGCCCCGTTCGTCTTCGATGCGGCCGATCTCCCTGATGTTCGGATCGTCAGCCATCGACCGCACCCGCGTTCAGCAGCGCCTGGAGGGCTTCGATGTTCTTGACCCGGGCGAGGGTGTCGGCGACCTGGGATAGTTCGCCGAGGTCGAGGTCGTTGGTGGAGCCGATCTCGGCGACCCCGGCGAGTTTGGCGGTGTGCTCGAGGCGCTGGGTGTCGTCGTCGTCGGTGTAGCCGAGGCGCTTGAAGTGGGCGCGGACGATGCCGACGAGCTTGCGGTGCCGTTCGGTGCCGTACTCGGCGGCTTCGCCCGGTGCGAGGTCAGCGGCAGGCTCAGTGGGTTCCTGGGGGGTCGTCTGGGTGGCGCCAGGCGCAGGGGTAGGGTCCGGCGGCTCGGGTTCGCCGGGCAGCGGCGGGAGCGGCTGCGGCACCTGGGATTGCGCAGCACCGGCAGCTGCGGAGTCAGGTCCTGCGCCGTTCTCATCGGGCCGGCGGGGAACGGTCCCCCCGGCGCGCTGGCCGCGGGTGTCGTCTCCCGCCGCTGCCGTCTTCCGCCGCGCCGTCCGCGGGGAAGCCTTTGGTTCGTCCTGCTGGCCGTTCGCCGCCGCTGCGGGTGTCGCGTCCGGCGTCTCGCCGTCCTCCAGTTCTTCGGCCGCGTGCGGCATGCCCAGGATCACGTCAGCGAACTTGCGGCGGGCCAGCCGCACCGTGGCGCGGGCGTAGAGCTTGTCCTGCGGGTATCCGCCGAGGTCGATGCGGGCAATCTTGGCCTGGGCGGCGGTGAACGACGCTTCGGCCCATTCGGACTCGCCCTTGCGCCTGCCCTTCACGACCGCGCGGGTGTCGGAGACGTCGACATCCTGCCAGTCGTGGCCCTCGGACATGATCAGGGCGCGCATCAGCAGGGCAGTGTGGCCGATCTTGCCCTTGATGACGTGGGTGTGCTGCAGGGCGGTGATCGGCGGGAGGCCGAGTTCGCGGCCGGCCAGGATGGCGGCGGCGACCGCGGGGGCGGATCCGCGCAGGCCGTCGGGGACGAACGGGGTGTCGCAGATCTCGCGGGCGAGTTTGACGACCTGGCCGGCGACGGCGATCCAGGAGTCGAAGTCGTTGCCTTCGGCGGGCGGGACGACGGCGAGCGCGGGCGGCTGGTAGACCTCGAGGTCGGCGCTTGGCTGCGCGGTCATCAGAACGGCACCTCGACGTTCTCCAGCGCTTCGGCCAGCCAGCGCAGGGCACGCTTGCGGGCGTTGTAGTCGAGCGGCTGGAGCGCTACGAACGATGCGTGCATGGCGGCGGTCTCCTGCTGGACGGCCCCGGCGCGTTCGCTCTGCGCCTTCCCGGCGTCCGTCGTCTCGCGGACTTCGCAGTCCGGGTCGATGAAGATGGTCATGGTCTAGTCCCCCTGGGTGATGCCGGGTAGTTCATCGACGTCAGCCAGGCGGGCCAGGCGGACGGTGTCGGGATGGGGCAGGGCGTCGCCCTTGTACTGGCGGCA
>Ga0247691_1000213_pt1 | contig 13168 bp, 9 predicted proteins | sample CNK32_metaG_FD_182721 | JGI IMG/M metagenome (GOLD analysis project Ga0247691, IMG submission 182721) | Soil microbial communities from Purdue University Martell Research Forest, Indiana, United States - CNK32 | ecosystem: Environmental > Terrestrial > Soil > Temperate forest > Bulk soil | place...
CAAACGAACTTGCAAGAATGCGCTACTTCCACCGGAAGAAATCGTAAAGGTCTCACCACCGTATTCCATTGTTCCTCCATTGTTTTTCCAATCTGCCACCAGGTAGTATTTTCCACTTGTCTGCGTGGCCCGTGTTGCAAACTTTACAACGCGACCCGAACCAACTTCAAAACGAACGATCACTTCATTATTCGGACCGATTTTCTCAAAAACACCTCTTGTATTGGTAGGGATAATGACACGATTTTGTGTTTTGGACGAATTGACTACCAATTCTCCTGAACTTCCTGTTCCTTGATTACCTGAGGATTGATTCTTCTCCAAAATGATATTGGAAGAAGTATAAAACTGAACCTTAGTCATGTTCTCAGGAGATAAATCAAAGTCTTGTTTTACCTGTTCTGTGTAAGGAATCTTTTGAGCACAACTTGCAACAAGAAGAGTCAAAACTGCAAAAGCAAAAATTCGTTTCATGTTTAAATAATTTTCAATTTTGAGACACCAAAAATAGCGCCACTTTCTAATTTTCTAACAAATATAATCTTTTTTAGTCCTCCGCATTTCGATGAAGTGGAAACAAAACCGGTCTGCTGGGTGTGGCATCATTTACAAACGGTGCGGTTTGAAGATTCAACATGTACTCTCCATCCAGGACCTCGTCCGCAATATAGACCATTTCCGTAATCGTTCTGTCGAATCTCTGATTGTTTGGAACGCCCCAAAAACCATGATGAAAAGCCAATTCACCACCATCCTTTTCGCGATCAACTGAAGGTGTATCAATCAATAAATGATTCACTCCTAACTTATCCAGGATAGGCAAAACATCCACATCACAATATGCCGGATTACTATCCGAATAATTCAACTGCATTTTGCCTTGCTCATTCGGAAGTGTCCGGATAATCAATGCTTCTGTCTTAAAACCTTCCAGCTGAGCGGAGATTGTTGCTGCTGTTACTACCCGATCCACCGATCCGTCTGACTGCAAACGAATTTCCGGAGCAACCGTAATCAATACCGAAGAATAAAGCAATTCATCCAATATTCCATTCACTGAATGGACCTCGGAAGTGATATGGCCCAAACATTCCGTGTGCGTTCCATGGCCATGCGGGTTGAAATGGATCGAACGAAAGTTGACACTTCCGCCTTCAGCAACTGCACCTACCCAGCCATTTTCACGAACAGGTTCAATAACCGGTGGTGAAACATACCAGGCGCGTACATTTTGCTCCGTTCCTTCCAGTGGAATAGAACAATCTATTCCTTCGTTTGTTAAAATATAGCTTCCGTTTCCGAGAAATAATTGCATAATCTATTTAGGTAATTTGGCTATCATCTTTTTATATTCTGTAGTAAAATCATTTACTCCCTGACAAGCCATTTCAATTTTATAATTCCTGAATGCTTCGATGCGATTTTCAGGATTCGGATGCGTACTTAAGAATTCAGGAGTACGAGAACCGCCGGCAGCCGAAATTTTCTCGAAGAATCCTGCTCCTCCATCTGCCTGATAAACCGTAGGACAAAGAAAAGTTACCGATCCCTTATCCGCTTCCGATTCATGGCTGCGTGAAAACTTCAATCCGACCAATGCGGAAGTGATTTGCGCCAATTGCTGGTGATCTCCGGCAATAATTGCCAATAAGGTTTGAACCCCATACATCTGTGTCATTTGACGAGTAGAATGACGGAAATCCGCATGAGCGATCTCATGCCCCAATACTCCGGCTAATTGCGCTTCGTTATCCAAATATTTCAAAATTCCGGTATATACATAAATATATCCACCCGGCGTACAAAATGCATTCAGCGTACTGTCATCGTGAATGATCCGCAATCTCCAGGCAAAATCTGCTTTGTGTTTTACCTGACCGGAATTCAAAATGTTGTTTCGGACCTTGTAAAGGTATTGGTAGATTTCCTTGTTGGAAGCCGAATCCAATAGCGGATATTCTTTTGGATTTCCGTCGATTTCAGCCGCCACTTGAGCGCCTAATTGACGATCCTGTTCAACTGGAAAAAGATTAATTCCCGAACCCAATTTTTTGGATCCCTGACAATTCATCAAAACACCAGCTCCTCCCACCAGTAGTAAAGAAAAAACAATAACTCTTTTCATCGCATTGACATTTTTACAAAAATAGATTAATTCCCAAAACTTTAGTCTTCAATCAATCATTTATACTCACAACTATATTATTGATTTTAATAGTTCTGTTTAACTTTACATGGTGGAGGACAAAAAAATGGATATCGGATTAAAGCTGAAAACACTGCCTGAAAAACCGGGAGTTTACCAGTACTTCGATAAAAATGGAACGATCCTTTATGTGGGAAAGGCCAAAAACCTCAAAAAAAGGGTTTCCTCCTATTTCAACAAAAACCACGAACACACCAAAACTTATATCCTTGTAAAGAAGATCGTTGACATCCAGTATATCGTTGTGGATTCTGAAATGGATGCGCTTTTGCTGGAAAATAACCTCATCAAAAAATACCTTCCCAAATACAATATTCAGCTAAAAGACGACAAAACATATCCCTGGATCTGTGTAAAAAAAGAACCTTTTCCACGCGTTTTTTCCACAAGAATCCTGGTAAAGGATGGTTCCCGGTATTACGGTCCTTACCCAAGCGGAAGGATTATGCATACCCTGCTGGACCTGATCCGGGATTTATTCCCCCTTCGCACTTGTGCGCTAGACCTGGCTGCAAATAAAATTGAAAAGGGTGCTTACAAAGTATGTTTGGAATATCATATTGGAAAATGCAAAGGTCCTTGTGAAGGAAAACAGAAAGCGGAAGAATACAATGGGATGATCGAACAGATCGAAGGAATCCTGAAAGGAAATATTTACAACGTGATCCAAAACCTGAAGCAACTGATGCTCCAAGCTTCTACTGATTTCCGGTTTGAAGAAGCTCATGATATCAAGACCCGCATCGAATTGCTTGAAAAATACAAGGCCAAATCAACGGTGGTTTCCCCAACCATTCATCAAGTGGATGTGGTGAGCATGGTAGAAGATAACGATCTCGTTTTCGTCAATTACCTGGTCATCAATCATGGGGCTATCATTCACGGAATTACCGTTGAAGTGAAGCGAAAACTGGACGAAACACAGGCGGATATCATCACCTTTGTACTTCCGGAATTGCGGGAGCGTTTTCAAAGTGAGGCAAAAGAGATCCTGGTGGAAACCGACGTGGATTGGGAAATGGAAGGAGTCCGCTTCTTCGCTCCGCAACGCGGGGATAAAAAAGCATTGATCGATCTGTCGCTCCGTAATGCAAAAGTCTATCGCCTGGAGAAAATCAAACAGGAAAAGATCAAGGACCCTGAAAAACATACCAATCGCATTTTGGAAACCATGAAAAACGATCTGCGCCTGAAAGAATTACCTGTGCATATCGAATGTTTCGACAACTCGAATATCCAGGGAACAAACCCGGTTTCTGCCTGCGTCGTTTTCAAGGATGCCAAACCGAGCAAGAAAGATTACCGCCATTTCAATGTTCAGACCGTTGAAGGTCCGGACGATTTTGCGACCATGCGCGAGGCCGTTTACAGACGTTACAAAAGGCTTTTGGAGGAAGAACAGCCTTTGCCGCAACTGATCATTATTGATGGCGGAAAAGGACAGCTTAGTGCCGCTTTGGAAGCTTTGGAAAAATTGGATTTGCGCGGAAAAATTGCCATCATCGGTATCGCGAAACGTTTGGAAGAGTTGTTTTATCCGGGAGACAGTTTGCCTTTATATTTAGATAAACGTTCCGAAACCTTAAAAGTGATCCAACATTTGCGCAATGAGGCACATCGTTTTGGAATTACACATCACCGGAACCGCCGAAGCAAGGGTGCTTTGAGCAATGAATTGGAAACCATTCCCGGAATTGGTGAGAAAACAGTTCAGGATCTGATCAGGGCATTCAAATCCGTGAAACGCGTGAAGGAACAAAACGAAGAAAGTTTGGCTACTGTTGTGGGGAAAGCGAAGGCGAAGGTGATCAAACAGTTTTTTGCTGCAAACTAAGCAAGCGACATTAGAAGGAAAAGCCCCAATCCAGCCAGTACAATTCCACCAAAAATAATAGCCGGTATAACAAAACCGTAAGTCAGTTTTTTCAATCGGTATTTCTCCGGATGCTTTCGAAGCGAATGGATGATGAAAAAAGAGAAAATCATCACTAGTAAAAAAAACACCGTAACACCAATCAGAGCTTCAGGATAGAATGTGACGAAGAAAATAAAGACGATCCCGATACTCCATGCTCCCCAAATTGCCCAAGTCAATGGATGCATTCTTCGTTTTGGAAGTTCTTCATTCTCCGGTTTTTTCTGATCTGATTTGAGTGGTTTTTTGATTACGGGAATTTCCATTGATTGATAACCCAGTTCAGTTTGCAAAATCTGTTCGGATGTTTGTTGAACCTGATGAATATCATCGATTGGGGATTCATTTTGGGTTTCAATCACCTCACTCAAAACCAAAGAATCTGAATCGCTTTTGTTTTCAACGATCACATCATTTTCTGGCGGTTGGATTTTTACAATTTCTTTCTGCGAATCATTTCTTTCAATTTTCCGATTCCATTCAACGTGATAACCATTGCCAAAATGTCGTTTCGTAATGGTGCATGAACATAAAATAATACTTGCAGAAAAGATCAGTAGTAGCAAATTCAGGTATTTCATAACTTATCGTTTTGACAAAGGAATGAAAACAGAAGCTGATGAAAGTTGCGATTTTCCGTACTCAATTATAGGAAGTACGTTTTATTACTTCTTCAAATTAAGTTTACCAAGAGTGAAAACCTTTTTTGAATTTTTCATTTTGCGTTTTGAATTAAGTTACATCTTATAACTCAACTGCAGCATGAACGTTCTCGGCGCCTGAACATCTCCCGGCCTGGTCATGTATTCCGCATTGGCAATGTTGTTGACAATAAAAGCAACCTTGTATTTTTCCTTGTAGGTATATCCGATCCGCGCATCAAAAACAATCGTCACTCCGTTGTGTTCCGCCCGGTAGTCTTTCAATCCAGGAAGGATCTGCTGACCCAAAAATCCGTTTTCAAAAATGGCATCGATGTTTTTCATGTAACTGTTCAAGCGCATCGAACCACCAATGCTGATTCCCTTATATTCCAGCTGGATATCCGCCTTCGCCAAATGATTGAACCGGTACTTCAGGATGTTGCTTGATGTGTCTGAAAAGCTTGAGCGATAAACAGAATCCTGGTTTTTGGAAATGGGATTCATGTAAGTATAACCCAATAAAGCCAAAACGGAGATCGGACCAATCTTTCCTTCACCCGAGATGGAAATTTCCGCACCTGTGATTTCTGCCGATTCTGCATTTTGTGCCCGAAACCCAAACCACTTTTTGTAGTAACCAGGGGCATTCGGATTCAAACTGAACGGAATCGAATCCGGTTTGTAGAACCCGAAAGTAAATTCCATCATGTTGTCGTAGTGGTTAATGAATCCGGCAACGTCTACAAATCCTCTCCATTTTCCAATCTTCACTCCTTGCTTTAATCCAATCTCTGCTGCCCATCCGGTCTCTGGCTTCAGGTTTGGATTCGCGAAGATCAGTAGTCCGCCAACTGAAGTTGTCGTGTACCTTTCCGCCACGCTTGGATAACGGACTCCTTGCCCGAAGGAAGCTCTTAGATGCGTGTGTTTCGCAACTGCATAATGAATTCCGGTCCGGATAATCGGACGAATCGGAATTTTCGTAGTTGAATCCTTTCCAAAATAATAATAGGAGTCTCCTTGTCTTCCGTCCTGCTGAAAATATTCGCCCCGAACTCCGGCAACGATGTTCAGTTTTTTCCAGTTCTTTTCTCCCTGCAAATACACCGCCCCATTCAATGATTTGTGATTTCCAAACAGATAAGAGGTCACCTCATTTGCAATTGCAGTAACACCGGTAGTCAACACCCAGGAATTATTGTTCCATCCGCGTTGAAATTGGTAATCTCCATACCAAACTTCCGATTTGGAGCTTTGGGAAAGGTTGGTGTAATTCTTATTGTCAATAAAATAAAGCCGGCCTTTCAATTGATGCTTGTTTCCAAACTTGTCGATATACTTTATGGTAGGATCTACCGATACACGCACTCCACGATTATAGGTAAGGCTGGAACCAGCAAGGCTCGTGTCCGCACCGCCGAAAGGTTGGTAAGCAAAGGTGTCACTTTGCCAGATAATGAAATTCCCCGCCTTTTGCAATTGCGCATTCCATCCGAGTGAAGCTTTGAAATTCTTAATGTTCTTCGGCCGGTAACTGATCGTTCCATTAAATCGTCCGCGGTCTTCAGTTTCTCCCTGGCGATAACCGTCATTAGTATATCCGTAAGCTCCCAAAGTCACCCCAAAACGGCCGAATTGTTTTGAAAAAGTCAAATCACCCTGATAAAAAGTTGGGTTCTTGCTCCACCACTTTAAGGTTGAACGTTTCGGATTATCGTAAATTCCTCCTTGCACTTGTACATTCAAACTCGCCTTTTCCGTTGGTTCGCGCTCAATCAGGGAAATCATTCCATTCAAAGCTCCGGAACCATACAACACGGAAGATGCCCCTTTGATCACTTCGATCTGTTGCACATTCTCGATCGGGATTGAATTCCATTTTGCATCTCCGGCATCAGCTGAAAGAAGCGGGATTTCATTCCACAAAACCAATACCCGGCTTCCTGCCCCATAAGTAAATCCACTTCCTCCGCGAATGCTGACCTGTCCATCCATTGCATAAGCTCCCGGGACCTGGTCAACTGCCTGTTCCAAATCCGTGATTCCTTTGTTTGCAATCAGTTCCGGTTTGATGATATCGAGTGAAATAGTTAGTTCCTGAACCGATTGTTGCCGGCGGGATGCTGCTACGACTACCGGTCCAAGATCCTGGATCGGGGCCAATGGTCTGAGCTGGATCACTTCGATCCGCGTAGATATGATCCGGATAGTGTCTGAATAATAATCGGTTGCTGAAATAATGCAGGTTGCTGGAAGTGAATCCAATTTGAGGGAAAATGTTCCATTCTCATCGGTTAAAACCTGTGTTCCTCCTACAATTTTCACTTGCGCGAACGGGATTGATTCCTTTGTTTCAACGTTCAAAACCGTTCCTACGATCTCTTGCGAAAAAAGTGTAATCGGGACCAAAAAAAGTAGGAGTAGTACTTGCTTCATAAAGCTAATATTTCTTATATTCAATAGACCAAAGTACCAAAAAATTGAATTTTACAACTATTCATCATCAAATTGCACTTACCTTTTTAAGTGGTATCGGAAGTCGAAGAGCCCGGGTTATTATCTCTCATTTCAATGACCTGGAAGCATTTTTTTCCGAGAAACGCTTGAACCTCGCCAAAATCCCCGGAATTCCGGCTGACTTTGTTTCGTTGAAGCTGCGCTTAAATGCCTTAACAGAAGCCGATAAAGTAATCCAGGAATTGGATCGGATCGGGGGGAAAACGGTTTTTTTCACCGAAAAGAATTATCCGAGAAGATTGAAACAATGTAGTGATGCACCACTTTTGCTTTACAGCAAAGGAAATATTGATTGGAATCCTCCCAAATTGATTTCCATTGTCGGAACACGTCATGCAACCGATTACGGAAAGGCGCTTACCCATGAATTACTGGAGGGATTGAGTGGACAGAATGTAACCATCGTGAGTGGAATGGCTTACGGAATTGACATTCATGCTCACCTGGAAGCATTGAAACGGAACCTGCCAACCTGGGGAGTACTCGGCCACGGACTGGCGAAAATGTATCCAAGTGAACACCGGAAAATTGCAGAAAGAATGTTGGAAACAGGTGGTATCATCAGTGAATTCATTCCTTCTCAAAAAGCAGAACCTGCACATTTCCCCATGCGCAACCGGATTGTAGCTGGTTTGACCGACGCAACCATTGTCGTCGAAAGTGGGGAAAAAGGAGGCTCATTAATTACTGCGAATCTGGCTGCAGATTACAATCGGGACGTGTTTGCTTATCCGGGCGATGTGACCAGACCACTTTCCTCAGGCTGTCTGAGTCTCATTCAAAAAAATCAGGCCGTGCTGATCCGGAATTCTGCGGATCTGATCCAAAGTATGAATTGGCAAATGGAAGAACCGATTCAGGGACAACAACGTGCCTTATTTGTCGATCTCAATCTCCGCGAAGAAAAAATCATTTCCGTTCTGAAAACCAAGCCGGAGCTCACGTTGGACACCATCGGTTATTTGTCCTCGCTCACTATCAGTGAAGTTTCCAGCGATTTGTTGAGCCTGGAATTCAAGGGTCTAGTCCGTTCACTTCCAGGCAGGCGCTTTCAACTAATACATTAAAGAACAAGTCAGTTTGCACTTAAATTTCTATTTTAGGAGCCATAAACTAGAAAAATGAAAAAACATCTTTTATTTGGGGCCTTGGCCCTAAGTACCCAAATTGCCTTCGGCCAAACAGTAACCAACGCTCCTGATAGTAAATACCAATTCACCAAAGTTGTTCAGCTAGATGCAAATCCGGTTGAAAACCAAGGAATGACGGGAACTTGCTGGAGTTTTTCTTCCTTGTCTTTCTTTGAAAGTGAATTGATCCGCCTGGGACATAAGAATCCAGCTGAGTTATCAGAAATGTACATCGTTCGCAAAGCGTATGAATCAAAAGCGGATCGCTTTATCCGAATGGATGGTAAGATCAACTTTTCAGAAGGTGGAGCATTTCACGATATCCCTTATGTGATTAAACGTTACGGAATCGTTCCTAAAAGCGTTTATACCGGATTGACAAATGGAAAAACGACTTACAACCACGAAGAATTATTCGCTGTATTGAACAGTTTCATGCAAACGGTCCTTGCGGAGGTTCAAAAAGGTCATGGTATCGGAACAGAATGGAAAAAAGCATTCTCTTCCCTTTTGGATGCTTACTTAGGTCCGGATGTTATGGAATTTACTTTTGAAGGAAAGAAATACACTCCAATGACTTACGCCAATTCTTTGGGATTGAAAATGAACGATTATGTTTCCATTACTTCTTTCAGCAACGATCCGTTCTATGAGCCATGTGAAATCGCTATCCCTGACAACTGGGCATGGGGTGACAGTTACAATGTTCCTTTGGAAGATATGGTAGCTATCGCTGAAAATGCATTGAAAAACGGATATACTTTGGCTTGGGGTGCTGACGTTTCAGAAAAAGGATTCAATTTCCGCCAGGGAATCGCAATCATCCCTGAAGATGAATCAACAATCCAAACTCGTGGAAAAGACAGCAAATCTTTTAATGATGCCGGAGCAGCGAAAACATCCAATGCATTTTTAGAGCCTGTGAAAGAGCAGACTATCACACAAGAAAAACGCCAGGAAGGATATGACGGAAAAGTAACAACGGATGATCATGGAATGCACATTGTAGGTTTGTTCAAAGATCAGAACGGAACACGTTACTTTTTGGTTAAAAACTCTTGGGGTACCGACAACTTACCACAAGGTTACTTGTATGTTTCCGAGCACTATTTCCGCTTGAAAACAATCAACATTTTCCTGGATAAAGAGGGCCTAAGTAAGGAGGTAAAAAATAAACTAAAATTGTAAGTAATTAGTTGGTGGAGAAAACTTTTTTTGTTAGATTTGACACATTACCACAAACTAATATAACATGGAAAGACTAACACCCGCAGAAGAAAAGGTCATGTTACGCCTTTGGAAACTGGAGAAAGCGACGGTTAAAGAAATCGTTGATCTGTACCCAAGTCCAAGGCCCGCTTACAATACCGTTTCAACCATTGTTCGAATCCTGGAGCGTAAAAAATTCATCAAACACAAACCAATGGGAAGAGGTTACATCTACCTTCCGAAAATTGGACGTGAGCAGTACCGCGATTATTTAGCGGACTACATTTTGAAGTTTTACTTTGACGGAAGCAGAAACGAGATCGTTTCATTCTACAACAGTAATGTTACACTCAACGAAATTTTATAATACAAAAACCCCGATTGATCATCGGGGTTTTTTCTTTTGGAATGGTGATTAGGTTAGGTGCCTAAAATTTAAGTGGTTAGGTTAGATTGATTTTCTGATATCAGAACAATCTTAACATCTACATCTGATTGGTATACAAAGATAGGCAGCATGCTCGTAAAGGATTTACGACATACTTTTCACCCTGCAAAAAGTGCGTGAAATAGTCCTATTTATTTACTCAATAATCAACCTGGTCAGGAACTTCGAATTGTTCTGAGTGACCTCTACCAAATAACATCCTGATTCCAGATTCGCATCCAATTGGATTTCACTTTCTGATGAAGCAACCGACAGTTCTTTCTGATAAACCTGCTTGCCCTGTAAATCTGTGATCGTCAAATTCGCGGTTGAATTAGTTAGTCCTGAAACATCAATTGCTCCGCCTTTTTTGGACGGATTTGGAAACACGCTGATCGCCGACAATGCATTATCTGAAATTCCCAGGACCCCATCAATTACAAAATTATCGATGTAAAAGTTGTTGGAATAATTGGAGGCTACAAATTCAAACCTGAAACGCGTCTTCGTATCATTTGTGGTGCTGGTAAATGCAAACGAAGCATTCTTCCATTGATTTTGCGCAGGAATAAAATTGGCACTTTGAGCTGCAAAAGCAGTTACCAGGGAAGTGTCTGCAATTGTCTTTTTCAAGATCCATGTTTCTCCGCAATCCCGTGAATAATAGACTTTCAAAACTTCTGTCGCAGAATCAGGAACGCTTGCACAACCAAAAGCATAATCAAATGAAACGGTTACGGTACTTGTTGCCGAAAGATCAAAAGCCGGTGAAACCAGAATGTCCTTGTTCAAGTTAATTTGTTGCATCGTGGAAGAATAGCACGAAAGGGTTGTATCCGGTTCGTAATGGTTTCCCAATAGAAAACATCCCGTGTTTTGAGTGCCGCTTGTTCCGATCCGCTGGAAATAACCAGCGTCACCATTGGTGTTCCAACTCTGCCAAAAATCACCCGAAGTATCGAAGTTCTGAACGGTCGGACCTGAAAACTCCGGCCAGTTTCCGCTCACATAAACAATCCCGGATTTTGTGGTGGTGGAAGAACCATTAGCATTGGTTGTCGTGAGTGTCATGTCGTAATAACCCGGAGCCATATAAGCTACTTTCGGGTTGGGAAGTGATGAGGCAGAAGGACTTCCTCCGGGAAACGACCATTGGTAACTTATTGCGTTTAGTTGACCTGAAGCATTGTATACCTTCACCGAATCTCCGACACAGGCCATTGTGCTGAGAAAATTCGGACTAATTCCGGTTTGAATACTGAAATCGGAAGAAGGAAGAGCCAATGAAACCGGTGACAAACCAGGTCCTGTTCCGGTTGCGATCAGATTGGCATTCGTCCACAACTGATCCCTTCCATAAAGCGGACTTTCGGCCACATTACGCATTAATTCTGCCTGACCCTTTGTAAACATTCTCTGACAGTAAGAAAATTCCATAAAATTCTCAATATTATCCCGCGGATCGAATCCCCAATATCCAAAACTTGTTGCATCGTTTGTGTCATCGCAGCTATTGGTCGCCACATTGCAATGGTCGTTCCCTTTCGTAACCGGCGTATCATAGATTCCATCCGAATAATCACATGTTTCATTCAATTCCTGATTTCCCCAGGTATGAAACAACCCAAAATAATGTCCCATTTCATGTGTCAGCGAATGTTTTAACTGCTCATGGCCTGTTCCGATAGAACCCACATAATCATGCAAAATCACAATTCCCTGGTTGCATGGATTCAGACTTATCAAGGGATTACTTGTAAACCCAAACACTCCTGGAAGCGTCAATCTCACGACCCAAATATTCACGTATTTTTCAAAGTCCCATGCATTGATCATCGCCGTTTCATTCCCCACATTTGTCAATGGTGTTGCAATACGGTCAATTCCGTTTGTCGGGTTTCCATTCGGGTCGATTGTTGCCAAACGGAATTCGAAGTTCACTTTCCCTTTAATCGTATCAAAAGGAGCTGTTATAAAGGTGGAGTCCGCATTCAGTTTTTGAAAGTCTTCATTCAACGTTACAAGCACATCCTGAATTTGGATGTCCGGAATGTTTTCATATCCATTTTGATGAAGTACATGAAATACCACCGGGATGATCTTTAGGTCCGTAGATTTCTGAGAATGTGTTAAAAGCGTTTTGATCTGTTTCAGTGACTCGGTCGTTGGATTTGGGTGATTGCAGGTAGCAGATTGCCCTAAGCCATTAAAAGATATGGTAAAAAGGATACATCCAAAAAAGATTGATTTCATTTCGCAGCAATTTAAGTTGGGGGAAGCTACTTCAAATTAGTTGAGGAAGCAATTGTAATTGACTTAAGAGTGGGAATGGTTGATTTAAAGAACAAAGCACCCACAAATGCAGGTGCTTTTACGCATAGATTGTTCAAAAATTTATCCTAACACCTAACACACAAACTATTATTCTTGAACTATTTATTCCTATTGATAAGTTTGATCTTCAGATTAAAATTTAAAGCGCCCACAATGCAGACGCTTTAAATGAACCTAACCTTTATACACCATATCAGTGTTGACCGAAGTAAAGGAATTCATTTGCGTGCTCATTTCAGAATTTTTGACCTTAACTCATGCTAAACAAACCGGTGTTTTCGAAGGAAATCATCTTAACTCACCGGGTTTTGACATATCAATTATTGACATCTCTATTTTAATCCGAAAATCAACCGATCACTTGATTTTAAAGGGTTTTTATTGCATTTCAGATTTAATATTAGGTGTCTTCCGGGTGTCTTAACCATCATAACAATTCAGCCAATTTCCGTTTGGGAATTCCAGGCTCAAGTTGGTTTAAAAATGGGTGATTTAATGCGAAAATCAGTGGTTTTGAATTTAAACTTTCTCGAGCATTTCATATAAATCATCCCGCACATCCAAATCCATTTTCTTTCTCAGGCGTGAGCGCAGAACATTTACCGACTCTGAGGTAATGCTCTTCATAGCCGCGATCTCTTTCGACGAGAGTTTGAGCTTGATCAATAAACACAGCTCCTTTTCATTTTGGGTCAATTCGGGATATTTCTCCTGGAGACGGCGCAAGAATTGGCTGTTGATCTCGTTGACATTGTTTTGGAATGCCATCATTCCGTTATCTACCGC
>Ga0247691_1000214_pt1 | contig 13141 bp, 11 predicted proteins | sample CNK32_metaG_FD_182721 | JGI IMG/M metagenome (GOLD analysis project Ga0247691, IMG submission 182721) | Soil microbial communities from Purdue University Martell Research Forest, Indiana, United States - CNK32 | ecosystem: Environmental > Terrestrial > Soil > Temperate forest > Bulk soil...
ATACAGAAGGAAACCAGCTCGATGCCAGCGCACGACAGTTTCTGGAGTGACCATGAGGAGAGACTGCTTCCAAGCGGACCAGACTCGCCGAGCAACTACCCAGAAGACCCGGTCGAGGGTGCTCAGGCTCGGTCGCGGACGGCGACGCTTCAGAACGGAGAGTTGTTGACGTAGAGCCAAATTTTCGAGGAGGAGGCTTCGGTGCGAGCGAAAGAGGCGAACGATCGTTCCAAAGAAAAGTCTGCCGAATCGAAGCATGGCAAGGAGTTATACCAGAACAGCTGGTGAGATCCCAGCAGCTGGGTTATTGATTTCTCTGTCGGCTGGGGTTTTGGCGAACCACAGGAGGAAGTAATGCGGATAGTTAGGCGGTTTATCCTGTCCCTCGCCGAAATGGCTGCCCTCTACTTTTTTATTTGGCTGCCGTGGCACACAAGCCGCCCGAGTTTTCTTTCTTCTTCGGTGTTGGGATGATTCAGGTTTCTGCGACCTACACCAGCGAGGCTAGCCTCCCCACCGCAACATTGCTCCATTGAGCGGCTAGCCAAAATGTCCCTTCAGGGCCTGAAGTCCAGCTTTCCCACGAGTGGCAAAAACGCCCTTTCTATTTCTTCACGCGGGTAGTCATAAGCCTCAAGAGTAAGGATCATAGTCAAGACTGCGGTTGGAACCCACTTCCGCTTTGAAAAGAGGAAAGCGGAGACTGACACCGGATCAAGGAGGCACCTATCGAATGCCGTCACGCGCGGTGTCGGGGCGCGTTCAGGATCGGGTGGCGATGCCGCACTACAGTAAGCAAGTAAATCAAGCTGGCCCGTGGGATCGTTCCTCCCCAGCCCGAAGAAGTAGTAATTGTCGCGGTAAGGAAGGACATAACTGGGAATTCCCAATTCCTCCGACAATTCCCAAGCACAAGCCTGCCATGGACTGATCCGATTGTGGTCCTCAGGATCTCGATGACGTTGCGGGTCAACGTAGCCGGCCGCCGCCACGTCCCATGCATCCTTATAAGTCGAATTCTCGCCTCCCTTTCGCTGGTGGAACTCACATAGTCTTTTTCCCTTTGCCTCATAAATCAGGGCAACCCTGACGGCAAGTGAATTGAGTATGTGGCGGGATCGCAAGGCGGTTGCGGTTGGAAGATTCAACCTCTTTTCCTCGACGAGTGCGACACCGTATCTGCTTGGTCCGACAGGTATGAGCAACGACCCGCTCTCGCTCGATTTCGTGACACCTACAAACTCGGGAGCGCCCGCTAATCTTGGGTATGCGTTTGAACCAGCTTTGAGTCGGCGCTGAACTTCCTGTAAAGAACTAACTTCCGACTCTGGCAAATAAATCTTTCCATCGACAAAATCCGCAAGCCTCTGTTCTATCTCTGTAACCAGACTTCCAAGCAGATGGTCGGGAAGCTCAATGCCCCGAGGCTCAATTAATACACGGCGACTCGCTTCTGGATCATCGACGTAGAGATCCTTTTCCTTGCGATGAAGACTCCAAAGCTCTACGGGTAAGAGCTTGCAGCAAAGATCGAGCCCTCCAAGTTTAAGTGATTGACCAGCGGCGGCGTCGAGAAAAGATCGTTCTGAGTTAGGAGTTTCGGTCATGTTCGCACCCATTGGCTGTCCTGCGGTTAAGGCCTCGCGCGTTTCTTCAGCTATTTCTCTGATGCGGACAGATCCGTGCGGTGGAAGTAAGCTTTGCAATCTAGAGAAGAAGGGAAGTAACTCTTCGTGTCTCTCATATGGTATGAGCTCTATTCCGCGTTCCTTCCTAAGACGGTCCCTATAATCCACTTTCGGTGCCCGCATGAGTGCATAGATTGTCGGAGTCGAGCTCGGGAAGACTCGCTGCAGGTCTTCTACTATCCCTAAAAAGTCAGGATCACGCAGCGAATAGCCCACTGAGAGTATGGGATTCACGGCGAGGATGGATTTTAAGATGAGTTCGTAGTTTTTGCTGCCGCGAAGTCGTTCGTAATCCTTGCCAGACAATATCAGGTTCTTCTGTAGGTTTGCCGTATATCGAATACAGCCGTGAGCCTTAAAAAGAAAACCGCGCTTTCCGAAGGAATACAAATCATCGAGGCTTTGGGGATAAATGAGAGGTTGAAGCCTATTCGGTCTCTGTTCCTCGAAAACCATGTCGTAGTTAGTCGTTATGATTCCGCGAAAGTTGCATTCAATGATGGCACGGTGCAGTTCAGACTGGAGTATGTCTCGCGGGTCAAATTTCTCCTGCATAAACCCTGCAAATTGGTCGCCGCGCGTTTTGTCCTTGTATACCCCAGCGACGGTTTGATAGGCACGGGCAGCCGATTCTGGATTCTCCGTGTTTAGCGAATGCTCCATTGCTTTAAGAGCTCCTGAATCACACTTCGATGTCTGTCGAAGCTCTTTGATCATTTCTCGTATAAGACCGTCCCAATCGGGCAGACCCCGACCTCCTGAACGGACCTTTCCCATTGAAAGTCCAGCTCCGACGAGAAGGACACAGTTTTCCGGATTATCCTGTATGGCTCGACGCAGCTCATTTGGTAGCTCTAACATGTGTCCCACCAAAGCCGGACATTTCCTCGTAAGCTCGAATACGCATTGGATTCTTACAAGGCTTTGTCGATGTTGCGCGAGGTGCTTCAGTACCGCGCTGTCCACTCTCGCGCGCAGTATGCCGGCCCTTACGATTACTGGATTGTACACAAAGGCTGCACAGAAAAAAGAGGCAAAGGCAAAAATCTAAGATGCCCATCTCATTAAACGAGTACGGCTAGTCCTATTGCTCACCACGTGCTGCATGGGGCGTCGTGCGCGCAACGGTGTATAGCAATCTCAATACGTAATACCCCCTCGGTGTAATGACGGGTAGGCTTGTCCGATGTGGGAAAACTGGCCTGGGAGCTAAATGTTGTGTTAGGGTTACGCCGTTGGCGTTTTTACGTAGAAATTAGCCAGAAACCCGATGAGTTCTCCCGGACAGTCAGTCAAGGTTGGCGAAGAATATCTTGGATCTGTCATTTCTGCGATTCTTGGACAAAGCAGTCGTGTCTTGGTTTATACGACGACTGACAGTCAACTTAGGTGGGCTTATCTGCAAGATGCGGGCGCTATTCCAAAGGAATTAAAACCTGCAATATCCGAATTCGATTCGTTGATGACCAGTATCAAGACATACGTCCCTTACCGACATCAGAAGATCGCCTACTTAAATCTCGGCAAATCGCTATTTGTGGCGCTGGATCAAGGTCAGTCGACAAAAATATGTGCCGCCTTCAAGCAGATCAAGGATTTTGTCAGATCCACTTCGCTCGAATGGGCCAGATATCAGTATGTTTTGGCCTTTTTGATCTCGGCTTCGTCAATGTCCGCCATAATGGTTCCTCTCGCCCGATACGTCTCGCAACAATCGACAGTGGCCACTCTACTTTGGGCGTCGATTGCTGGGATTTCGGGGGCGAGCATGTCCGTTCTGTACCGCAGTCACGATCTCATTCTCGACCCGAACTCTGGTCGCTCCTTTGTCATTCTTCAAGGGGCCTGCCGACCTATCCTAGGGGCGTTGTTTGGCACGTTTCTCGTTCTGGCTTGTAAGGGTGAGCTCCTGCTGGCTTTCGCCAAGGACCATCCCCTCGCCCTGTATCCGCTCGCCGCGGTGGCTGGCTTCAGTGAACGATTCATACCGGAGATAATGTCTCATCTGGAAGCCACTCCATAGTTGCAATCAATCGCATACGTTGTTTGTGTGGCCGACACTCTAGAGAATTAGGAGATTTAACCGTGCTGCATGGGCCTGTCTGCGACGAATAGCAAGACGCTCGGCGAAACCCGCAGGCCAAGTCCCCACAGACGCTAGAGACGGGGTTCTAGGTAGCGTGTATGTTCGGTCGTCTTGGATTTTTTAGTGACCCAAGAGTGCTCAAGTAAATTGTGCCATCTTAGGGGTTCACCCCAATTCCAGGGTCCAACTGGGGTCCAAAACTTGGCCTATTTGCGACGATTTCGGGGGTCTCATTGTTGCAAGGGCAACCGAATCAATGGGACTTAGAGAGTGATCGTCAAACTCATAACCCGCTGAGCGGGATCGGTCGTTCAAATCTCGTTTTGGCAAAATGGGCGTCCGCACAGCAATGTGCGGGAAGATCACTCGTCAAAGTCGGTGGAGCCTAAGGCCCGCTGTACGGTTAGGGTAATACCGAACCAAGCCTCGGAAGATCGAGGAAGGCGTAGAGACTGGATGGCGAGCATCCCGTTACTCGGGATGAAGGTACAGTCCGACTCTCAGCGAAAGTTGAATCAAATCGTGATTCTTGTTGAAGTAGTTGTGGCCTAGCTGTTGAACTCTGTTGAACTTTGTTGAAGTTGGAGGCTTTCTCAGCTACAAGATTATCTACAGTCATGGATTTCGTTGCGTGCGAACACGTGCATTCCGCGCAAAGGAGGCGGCCGCGGTACCTCTGCCTGTCCGTGGATCGGATTCTTCCTGTCCACGGAGTACGCAGATTGGAAAATGCCATTCCTTTCTCGATTATCGTGATGGTTGGTGCGTTGTCTGAATGCACGTTTCCGCCAATGATCTTTGCCCATCCTGCTTTCTTCCTGTTCCGCCTGCTTAGAAGTGCGGCAGCCCGACTCTCAACTCGGATAAGCTTCGGCACTTGCAGTTCCGTAAGTCTCTTACCGCCGTCCATCTCGAAACTGCCTGATGATAACCACTCCGCGACCTCTAAGTGCTACGTATAGGCTCGTATTATTTAGCGCTAGCGACGAAATAGGCGTGAGTGGCCGGGGCACTGAGGTGCTCAAGTCCGTCCACCTGCCCTTCGCGGAGCGGAAAAACACGCCGGCGAACGGTGAGGCAGCGGCAACTTCTCCGGGGGTTGAGCGGTTGAAAGCTACGGCGGACAGAGTACCTACAGACTGGTTCCCGAAGTCCATCGCATATCCAGCCGACAGATCGACATTCGTTCCATTGTTGCCGAGAAAATTTCCAATCAATCTGTACTTTCCGGAGCCAGTGATCAAATTTGTCAGAACTGAGTCCGTCGCAAAACTGAAACCGCCATTGTTGGAGTATTGCACTCCTTTGTTGGTCAGCACGTAGAGCTCATACGAATTGAATGGGTTCACGAAAACGGGACCGAGCAGGCCACCGTCGAGAATTCCGCTGTCTGGAAATGGTTGCGGCGCAAACATATTCCCCTGGACATTCAATTCCACCCACTGAGTCAGTTGCGAGTTTGGCGGCCCGCCGAATGAATGAAAAAGCTTGGCCGAACCGGAACTTTGTGCTGCGAGCACGAAATAGATTGGCGAAGCGTGGCCGCCTGTAACCCAGAATTTAAAAGCTCCCGCCGGCAAGTTGTTGGCCGCAATTTGCCATCCCAGTCCTTTAGAATTGTTGATATCCGGATCATTCGCAAATTGCGGATTCCGTATCAACACTAGATTCTCCGTCCCGTTTGCCGCAGGATGTCCCAACTCACCCGCAACGGGCACTTGCGCGCCGGACGAATCCTGGTAAGTCAGCGGCAGCTTCGTCAGCATCACGACGTCAAGTGCAGAATCCGGTTTTGCCTCGGTCAGAGACGTTTGGATCGCCGCAAAGCAACACGGTCCGTTAAAGGACGAGTCGTTGTTGATTACAAATCCCTGAAGCGGCGATCCGCTTAAGAGATTCGTTCCGAATCCTGAGAGCAGATTGCAACTCGAGGGGGAGTTGCAAGGTCCCCGCTGTCGTGCAAGAACTGCAGCCGAACCAACTCCAGAATCCCCTGCGACCCAGCTCGCATCTCCTAATGAAGTCTCGTGGTCCCACGTACCTGGCGCCGTACGGAACCAAGCGTTATTGTCGTGCGTCGCATAGGCGGCGTGCAGGTCTGACGCCGTATCTTCTACGAACAGGTGTTGGACATACTGTGTGTGCAGGCCGTAATTGCGCGTCACCCAGCCTTGCGTTAAAGGAGTGTTCTGGTACACTCCGCCGTCACTCGCAATCCACAAATCGTTTCCTGACTGCGCCGCGTGGAAGTCCCAAATGTCGTTGTGAAGTATATTCGCGAACTGATTGTTTGACGGGGCTACACCAGAGGAGTCGGTAGCTGCAATTTTTTCCCACGCCAGTGTCCCATCCCGGTTCGAACCCGTCGCACGGTAAACTTCTTGCGCATTGCCAAAATACAGCTGCAGCCCGCCTCCAATCTTTCCGTCCTGGCCGAAGACGTAAGATTTGACTCTCCTTCTCCCTCCAGCTCCGGTGCCATTTACGCTGTCCGCGATACGAGTCTGCACAATCCATTTGTCGTTCACGACATCGAGGATGAGTAGCTGGTTGTAATTGTTTCCAATAGGTCGGTTTTCACCGAGGGTGGACATGTAAACCCAGTTGTCGAACGCTCCCAAAGAGGTTGCATCTCCGCGAACACTGAAATCGTTTGCATTAGAAGGAAGAGGCTGCATTGTCGCACGGGTCCAAGTCGTACCTTCGTTCGTCGATACAAAAACTTGTCCTTGGGCCGTTCGTGCCCACAATTTGGTCTCGCTAGCAGTTACAGTGGAAATTGCCACCGCTCCGCCAGGCAACGCAGGGGATTGAGTTCGATTGGTACCTTTTGCTACCACTCCGATGCCACAGGCTGTCGCGAAGAACAAAGTTGAATTCTTACTGAAAGCAATCGAAGGAATAGCCTGCGAAGTACAATTGAGAGGCGCCGCAGTGGGATTGACGTAAGTAGCCCAAGTTGCTCCCGAATCGTTCGAAATCCAGACTCCGGATCGAGGCACAATGCTCTCATCAGCATCTCTGCCGCCGACGGCAACGTGCGACGAATCGTTTGGGTCGACCGCAATTGAGTACGCGTAGAACGGCGACTTATCAAGTTGGATCCATCCACCTACGTTGGCGGCGCGCTCGTCTCGACCGTCGGACCGCCACACGCCGGCAGCGTGGCTCACGGCATAAAGATGGGAATTGTCACCCGCCAACGCCACGATGATTCCACTTGTGCTTGGAGAAGTCGGCGCGGCGCCGTTGTTAGTTTCAGGGCTAATGTCATAGGTGAGTGGACCCTGGCAACCGGCACATCCATGTAACGACAACAGAAAGACGGCGAGAGATGCACAGGTCAGGATCTTCCGATGTGAATATCGGTATTCTCGGGGATGAGTTGGAGCCATATTCATTGTGGCCTCCGACGTGGAAAAATCGTTAGTCAATACAGTGTAGTCGGTAAAGTGTCGCGAGGTTAACGGGAGCGAACGATATTTGTCAAGTAGTGTACTTTCATTGTGTACTTTCATTGAGGATTCTAATCCCTGCTCAGGCTCGACCGTCTCTGGCAGTACAAACTCAAGCCGTATTTCAAACAGCTGCCCTTCTCGGCTGGTTTTCGACAAGAAAGGACTCAAGTCTTGTTTCTCAGACCCGTCTTGCAATATGGCGAGGGACACGGCGAACACCCTACAGGAGGCGGCTGACCACGCGGATCATCTTCCGTGTCCGCTAGTGCGTACTGGTATGGGCACCGGATCGGGAGCGCGATTCGGTGCTCCATTCCAAAGCTCATTTAGGCTAGAGCCAGTGTGGAGGGGTGCTTTCCGTGGCTCCTCCGCTTCGACGCCATTTTTATTTGCCGTTGAGCGCCTGCCATGCGGCAAGAGAGTCCATGTAATCTCTCCAGCGAACAATCTTTCGATTCTTCATGGTGACGATGGACACGAATCGGTTGTCGTACGCAGCGCCAGTTTTGACGGCTTTGCCATGAACCTGATATTCCAGAGTGACCACACCGTGTTCCTTGTCATGGTGAACCGCAAGCCCATCACCTTTTTCAAGAACGATGTTCTTGCCGTAGCCCGAGTAGGCGGCAATCAATTTTTCTCGCCCGTGAATCACTTCCGCCCAACCGGGGAAGCGGTATAGGAACTCGAATTGGGCATCCTCAGCGATAGCGTCGTAAAAGTGCTCACCGTCAACTAAGCCATTCAGCCCCTTCATCACGACATCGAAGAACGGGTTCAGTGCTTTGTGTTCCGGATATTTATCTGTAGCCATAGGATTTTCCGTTTGTCGCCGAAACCGCGAATTTCATCCGGCGAAAACAACGCCGCCGCTGCTAAGGGGGATTGTCGAAAAAGAGATAGAGAGCGGCGATGCGACCGTTCCGGGCGACGATAAAATCGGTTCCCGCGTAAGCTGGCGGTTTGCCGGGAGTGCCGGATACCCATCGAACCCGTCCGGCATCACCCACTTCCTCGGGAGGGGAGAGGGGCTGATATTTGAAATCTGGATGGGTCGCTTTTATCGCACCAGCGATACGATCAATCTCGTCACGGCCACGGTAGACGCCTTTATTGGGATCGTAGAACACACCATCCTCGTTTCAGAGTTCGTCGAGGGCGGCGCGACGACGCACGGGATCATTTTCGCCGAATACGTCGCTCAGATTACGAAGCAGCAAGGTCGATATGCTGTTGGACATCGTGTTCTCCGTTTCAGATCGTACCCGAAACGTCTAGTTCGCCGAACCCACGGCTTTCACATAGACCGTTTCCTTTGCTCCCTCTGGCAGTTGCCCTTGATACGAATGAGGAATCGTGACCAAAAAACCATGACTGCGAGGCATCACAGCCATTTTGTACTTGGCATCAATAATTCTGAAAAGACCCTCGCAGTAACCTGAGACGTGATCGCAATATGATTGAAACTTCATGTTGAGTTCCCGTTCTTCCACGTCCTTTCGTATCTCCTGCTCATTGATCCCAGCCTGCTGCACAGGTGCTTGCACATCCAACGGCGGCAAGACATGGGCGACGAATGCGTGGGTGGTTCCATCGTGCAACGTCATGACGACCCCGGCAAACTGGTGGGACAAGTTTCGGTAATCTCGAATTTCTTTGAGTAATGGGTCGTTGTCTAGCGCTTTGACAAGCGCATCGTACCCTTCCTTCGTTACAATGCCCTCCTGATAGCAGCGTTTATACGCCAGCCGAACGAGTTCATCAGCAAGGTGGTGAAGCTGCCAAAGGACGCCTGCAAAGTGCGCACGAAATACAATCACATCTTCCTGAAGATAGTCGCGGTCAGCCTGTGGCATCTGCTGCAAGATTGTTTCACGACGCCTGCTACCCGCTAACCGCATCGCGCTCGAGTCGGCGTAAGTCCGTACATACGCCGCATGGTAAAGGCAGATGTCCAAGCCTGACCAGATTTCGCAGACCATGCCCTCGAAGTCCTGCTTCGGGAACGAACTTGTCCGATCCATGCTGGTGTCACCTCCGCCGACCGTGAATGCCTAGAAGTTTGGACGGGTCTATGTTTCTACAACGAGCCGCGTTACGATTAGGGGCTAATGTACATGAAGCTATTAGGGTGCGCATCCATAATGCTGGTGCTCGGCGCAGTTGCGACTGCCCAGACGCCAGTTCCCGGAGTGGCTGCCGCTGAGGAGTCGCCTGCGGCGGTGACAATTTGCCAGCTTAAGAGTGACCCTGCGGCATACAACCACAAACTGGTGGAAGTCACCGGGTTCGTGTCGCACGCCTTCGAAGATTTCACGGTGTTCGATCCGACCTGCCCATCATACCCCGGCGTTTGGCTTGAGTACGGCGGGAAGGCGAAGTCAGGAACAATGTACTGCTGTGGGGTCACGGCTGACAGGCACCGTCCGAAGGAACTGAAGATTGAGGACATCTCAATCCCCCTAGTCGATAACGATCAATTCCGCGAATTCGACAAACTCATCCAGCCGCCGTTCCGCTCCGGAGTTCATGGTTCGATTGTGCATGCGACATTGGTGGGGCGATTTTTCTCCGGGCGGCTGATCAAGTATCCGAAAGCAACCTTCTGGGGCGGCTACGGGCACATGGGCTGCTGTACACTGCTTGCGATTCAGGAAGTCAAGTCCTTTGACGCTCAGAATCGCGATGACCTTGACTATGGTGCAGCTTCCGACCAGCCTGAGATCGGGAAGGTAGGATGTGGCTACCGTGACCTCGTACCGATTGATCCGACCGTCGATTTGATCAAATCGCAACGGGAAGCGGACGCTGGGCAGCGGGATTGGGTCTTCGACGACCCGCAGCGAGTCGCGTCCGACGCCATCGCCCGGTTCGCGAATGTGGAAGGAAGCTCCGTCGCCCTGAAAGAGACGCGAAAAGCCCAAGGGCGACATGTGTATGAATGGAAACCAGCCGAAAGACGTGAAACCTACATGGTCGTTGTCAGCCGCCCATACTTGCTGGCTTTCTATGCCCATGACCCAAAGCGCGTAGCGTGGGTAGTAGCCGCCGCGTATGTTTCTTCCTGCGAGAAAAACAACTCAGTCACCCGTCTCAAATAAGCGGAAGTCATGCTAATCGCTCCTCACCTAAACACGGTCGTGCCAGTTCTTCGAAGCGAATTTAAGTTAGTAGCGAACTGTTTACTGACCCTCTTCCATTTTTCGCGCCCCACACTCGCTCCTTGTAAGCTGAGTATTATGCGGAGAAATCTTTTGGTTGTTGCCCTCGCCGTGGCGGCGTACCAGCCGGCGGTGGCTCAGGAAGTTCCACCTTCATCGACGATCTTCCGTTGGCTCAATGCATCCAAAGATGCGGTTCTATACGAGCGCATCAAAACGGCTTTTGCGGGAGAGTTGCGACCTGACGATCCGGAGAAAGTTAAACCAGTCGTCGCGGAGTTGTACAAAAAGATCAGCCGCCTTGGTGTCTTCGAGACATCGGCTCTTGTGCTGATTGCGGAACGTGAGACCGCAACCTCCACCTACGGGGATTATTTTCAGGTTTTCAGTTACGACCTAAAGAGTGGCAAGAAAACGCGTTCAGAAAAGGGCTTTATGAAGTGGAGGTTCAAGAAGCTCGTTCGGTTCGACTCCTCCAAGATTCCCGACATCGTCTTTACTTATCTTAGTTGCACAGAATGTGAGGCGGACTTCCTTCTAGGATCGTTCCGCTTTGATTCGACCGATGCCACATGGAAGATGAGAAGTTGGGGCGAAAAGGATGACGCAATCCTGATTGGCAGCGACTATTCAGTAGGTACTGAGGAAGACTCCAAGGACGATTGTCTTTTTAGGTTCGCTGATTTCAATGGCGATGGTTTCGACGATCTGGCAGTTCGGTGTCTGGTTATTACCGAGCGAGGGAAAATTCTTGGTGATACAACGACCATTTACACTATCCAGCATGGACAGCCGCAGGTACTTACTGTAAACGACCGCCAACAACTAGCCACAATACGCGATCAGCTTTGCGTTGGCGCCAAGAAATCAAAACTGTGCCCATCGAAATAGGGCGACGCCCAGAATCATGACTATCGACATTGATGCTTTGCTTCAACAAGCAGCCGAAGCCCTGAAGGACAAGCAATACCCAACAGCGGAGGCGCTACAACGGAGAGGTTGCGAGATATTACGTGAACAACAGGCAGATGCGTCTCGAATCGCGAATGAAATCGAAAAACTGGCTGATATTCACTGCGCTCAACGCAAGTTTGACTTGTGCGCTAATGAGTATGCGGAAGTGGTCAGAATGCGGGAGAAGTTTCTGCCCGAAAACGACTTCAGTATCCTGCGAGTGCTATATCGGTCTGCAAAGTCTCATTTCGAGAACCAGCAGTATGACCTTGCTGAATCCGAGATGCGAAAGGTGCTGTCTATAGGCGAAACCCATACCGATGCCCATGAGACCCTCGCCTTTTGTTTGTATGAGCTAGGTTTCCTTCTCTACTACGTTGGGAAGTATCGAGAAGCGGAGCCTTTTCTGCTCAGGGCACTCCCGATTTGTGACGCCAATCTAGGCGCAAGGCACCACCAGACGATTCAGGTGTTAGGTGGGCTTGCACTCCTTTACACAAATTGTACCGATCTCGGAAAAGACCCCGAACCCTACTTCAGGAGGGCGATAGAGGTTTCCAAGCCGGAAAAAGAATTAGAAGGGACTTACCTCATGAACCTCTGTCGGCTTGCAGGCTACGTGGCTGAGCGCAAGAGGTATGAAGAAGCGGATGAGTTGTATTCGCAACTCATGACCGCCGTAGATGCTTCGGGACAGCGTGACAATTCTGACCTGCACTGGATCGTTAGCAGTTGCGTTAAATATTTCGAGTCAAGGGGCAAAAGTGAACTCGTGGCTCACCTTGTTTCCGAAAAGCCAGATTCCGGTGTTTACGCCGACATGGTCAAAAAACGCTTGGAACATGCCGAACAGACTTTGTCAGAAGATGACCCGGAGCTAGTTGAAGCCCTATTGGCTGCCGGGAACAATGCGACCTTCGAAGGCAAGTATGACGAGGCAGAACCTTTGCTCATCCGTGCGGTTGCCGTATCTGGAAAAATTCACGGTGAGAAGAGTTCACAGACTCTCTTCGCCCTAACCCGAGTTTGCATAGTCAGCCGACTACTGAAGAAATTCAACCAAGCGGAACCAGCTATTCAGAGGGCATTAAAGATTCCTGGAGAATGCTTTCGTGACGACCGCCTTTACCCATGGACGCTTGAAAACCTTGCGTTGCTCAGAGAAGCCGAATCAAGAATCGAAGAAGCAACGGAGGCATACGAGAAGGCGCTCGTTGAATACGAGAGGCTTTGTGGCTTTCCGTCCTACGGAACTACCGAGGCTCTCTACCACAAGAGCGGATATTTTCTCAGAGTTGGAAACTTCGGAGCCGCTGAGAAAGCCATACGACGAGCAATCTTTGTCATGGACAAAATCGAGGAGCTTTCTGACTACGAAAAGTCAGATTACCTCGGAACGCTTGCTTCAATATTGGAAGCCACTGGGCGAGGCTCCGAAGCCGCAGAAATGCAGAAACGCGCCGAGGAACTCTTCCAACAGGCAAAGAAGCGGGATGGAACCGAAGAGTAGCGGGGTTTTGAGTGTGATTGCTTGATTTCGACGACGACGGGCTTATCCAAGCCAACTTTCGTACAATTTGGACATGAGAGACGCAGACCACCTGTTGCAAACCGGCTCAACGAACGGCTATCAGTGGCTTGTCTCGACTGATAGGCGGCTCGACGTGCTGGAATGCTGTCCAGATGTAGTCCTAGGGAAGTATGTTGCAATTACGTCCTTCGACAGTGGGGCGCTACCGCTGACGGAAGGGCAAAGGTCAGCCGGTTGGGTTTCGCACGGTGAAATTGCATACA
>Ga0247691_1000215_pt1 | contig 13015 bp, 12 predicted proteins | sample CNK32_metaG_FD_182721 | JGI IMG/M metagenome (GOLD analysis project Ga0247691, IMG submission 182721) | Soil microbial communities from Purdue University Martell Research Forest, Indiana, United States - CNK32 | ecosystem: Environmental > Terrestrial > Soil > Temperate forest > Bulk soil...
ACGAATTTCATGAGGTACAGAACATCTTCATGAAAGGGATTCTCTTGTTCTATAGCGCTTTTTTTCCGGATCAGATCCGATAACTTATACAGGAATTGGATCGGAAGTTGTTCATCCATCAGGCGAATAATCCTCGTTTCGACTACTGAAAATGAATTGCTTTCAAACAGTTCACGGAAATTGTCCAACTCAATCAGTTTGGCATACAGCATCGGTATAAACTCACGATCCTGCTCGGAATAAACTTCATTCTCACACTCCTGGTTATCGAATCGTATAATGGGATCCGTATAAAGCCATGAGTACCAAGCCCCTGCATTTACCTGGTTTGTGGATGTCAATGCCAGCAAAGAATCAATAGGGACGAGATCCGGTTCCGATTTGCTCATTAACACCATCAACTCCCAGCTTTCCTTAAGCATCGGCGGGTCATCGAATGTATATTCTTTTAAGTCTATTTCCATAATTTCCCTGCCGTTTACCTGCAACCACTTGGCGATAACCATTAAATCGGGGTGATTCCCGAGCATGTAGTAGGTATTCCGACAAACATTGGTAATCACGTACAAATCAAGTCCTGACTCCGGGATCATTGATTGGTTGATCATTATCAGTGCGGAGTAGATTCCAAGGATCGGGTTTTCCCATTTCTCAGCAGCAAGTCGTTCAGCATGATAGGAAGAAATCTCAACCTCCGGATGCCCCATAAGATTCCTGGCCAGTTCACATGAAAAGTATTGCTCACTGGCCACCTGGCGCATCGAAACAGGAAAGAGTGCCATGCTAAGGGAGCTCCCGTCAAGCCATTGATTTTCCATGCGGAAAAAGAATTGTGTCTGGAAGCTATTGTAAAGACAGATCTTTTGTTCTGAAACAACAGTGGTTTCCTTTTCATTTCCGTCTGCATCGACGAGCGAAGAGGTGATGGAAATCCGAAGCCTGTATCTTCCTTCAGGAAAATTTATCTGCACTCCGTTACACCAACTCTCCATCTGCTTCCCGTATGGTTCAAACAGGTTTTGAAATTTATGAACGACCATACCAAGGCTATTAACCAATTCAATGCAATGATTTTTTTTGATCCCGGGTTTCCAGCCATTGCCCGAACTTATGAACAGAAAAAAATTTCCCCTGTTCTGACTATTCAAAGGAAACGCATTGATTTCCTGTATAATGCGCATTTGTTCCTTATCCACCTCCGTATTTCCCAATGGAATCGTGGTATTTTCCAACCCGATTTTTTCTATGGGAATCTCAATCGTCCGGGTATCAGTAAATTCTATCAACTCGCTATATGCTGTGTTTCCAGCACTGAACTGAACCTTGTAGATTCCCGGTTCAAGTGCCGTTTTCAAATAGCCGATCTTCTTATCAATCAATTGGAGACGGTGGTCGAACAACGCCACTTCCGCAAAGGGATTCTCAGAGATAATGATCAGGTCTTTCATAGCTTCATTTCTTTGGTTGCTGATTCAATTTCGAAGATGCCCGATTTTTCCTGGCCGTTAAAATTAGCCTTGAATCGTAGAATTTCCAGTGGAAGTTTAAAAGACATCATGTTCACAGTAATTGTAACATTGGTAATCAAGGGGTCGTGGTTTGCTTTCGCGATAGAGAATACCCCACCTATCCATTCGTCAGGGAATACAAACTGTATTTCGAAGCGGTTTCCAAAATTCGATGCACGTTCTACAATCGTAATTTCACTTCCATACTCATTCCCATGAATTACGGGGGTCTGACTTCCCGAGAAACGGTGCTTATTGTTGGCAATGTAGCTATTGATCTCCTGGTAAGTTACTCCCCTGTTTTCCTGATTTGATTTCGCTACAGCAAGTGCTTCAAGTAGAATTTTGGAAAAAACCCCGTTGCAGCGACCTTCAAAATTCATTTCACGTGCTGCCTGGCCATCCTGGCAGGAAATCATGAAATTGGTACGCACCTTACGAAAAGGATTGGCAGGGTCCGGTAAGAGGATATGGTTCGCATTATCCACCATTTTAGGAATCCGACAGCAATCGGTGATCAGGACAACCTCCTTGAAGTATCCTGATTTTTCGTAGAAATCCAGGCAGTGAAAGGCATCCACTCCTTGGTTCGCCAACTCATTGTAATTGCCATTGGCGGCTAGCAGGGAAATGTTGTTTTTAACATTTTTATCGTTCAATCCATGACCTGCAAAAAACAGGTACAACCTTCTTCCTGCATACAAGCAATGATCATCCGCATCCATGTAAAACCGAAGGCTTTTCTGTTCCAGTTCCTCCGTGTCAAATGCTCCACGCACCGCCCTACCATGTGCATTCAGCTTTTCAAATGTCATCCGAATGGTGTCGCGCGTTGGATTTGCATTATACACATTCAGACCAGGTAAGTCCTTATCTTCGTATTTATGACAAACCATGGTAATATTATCTTCCGGAATTTGTCCACCGGCAGTATCCAAAAGCCATTTCTTGAAATCGTCGGCATCATTCAATGGACCGGAGAGGTGTGATACCCCCGGATAGTGTTGAATTCCAACGATGATCGCATAATCATGTTCATTCATTCAGATATCCTTTTTTAATGATGTGCTGAACGCTTTTCATAGTCAGATCATTCTCTTCATCGAACCTACCATGACCTGAAGAATCCGTACCCTCACCCAAATTGAAACCTGCATCTGTAATTGACCAGAACATCTTATCACGGGTATATGCAAGCACTTCCTGGATTTTATCATTTTCTGCATATGGGAATCGATTTTCTGTATAGCGGTGCATTCCAAAAATCGGTTTGTCTATATGCTCCACTTCTGTCCCTTCCAGTAATGAAGAAACAAAATAAAGTAATGATGCTGGGTAAACAAACCCGGCAATGGCATCCTTCATTTCAAGCTCATCTTTCATTCCGAAGGAACGGAAATTGGAAATCCGGGCTTTTCCTTTTTTCAACGTTTCGTGCAACAGGTCATAATTACATGCCGGTGCCAGGAACACGACATCGAAAGTAACGTCTGGGCTCACTCCCAGCTCATCGCACATTCTCAAAAGGTTGCAGATATACACCGCTCCTGTACTGTGTCCGACCAATACCACCCGGCGTTTTTTAGTCCCTGTAAGAACTTTCAGATGTTCAATGAAAGCTGTTCCACCATAGACATTCGCATCCACTTGAAAAGCATCTGCAGTATCTTTTTTCATGTCAGACCAAACGAATGTTCCAATTTTATTAATGTAGATACTTCGCAAAATCTCCTCGGTAAGGGTCAGACGAATTCCGTGATGTGTTCCGGATCGATACCGTTTGAAAACAGCAATACCTATTTTCGCAATATATTTGATGATCGTTAGGAAATTCAATCCACGCTTTTCTTCACCATCAGCCCTTGGCCCATCACCGTTGTCTTTGATCATATCTACAATTTCCGGAGGCAGTTCGTGATTAACTCTTACTTCACCACCACGTGCAGGCCCATCACTACCGATACTTTCAAGCATAGCAGTTAATTCCGGATCGTCTTTCAGTATGTTCTCCAATTGATCGGCTTCATCGCTGTTTAATTCCAATTGATCTCTGTGTTTCTCCAGTTTCCGTTCATCAAAATTGGCAATCAATTCTTTTACGCGGTTATTTTCAACCAATTCAATCGGTGCCGGACCTCTTCTCAACTCTTCAGGGATTCCCAGGGATTCCAGTTTTGAAATCACAAATTTCTCTAACAGTTTCACCAATCGTCCGTAAACCTCATCCTTTGAAATTTTACCCAGTTCTCCTGAAATGTGTTCAGGTAAGTTTCGTCCAACAGTTTCAAGCAATCCGGACTCCCACACAAAAAACAAGGGATAACCTCCCGCAGCTTTGTATACAGGGGTTAGTTTCTGAGCTACTTCTTTCCCGTTTTTTTCATTGACCAATCCGCCGTGAAAATGAACTACCAAGGGTTTTTCCTCGTGTTCTTTTGACGAGAGATTTGAGAAAATAATTTTCAGATTTTCTTGATGGTTAATTCCGTTGTCATCCAACTCAAACTTCCCATTCGCCAATGCGATGTAATGGTTTTTATCCAGTGATTCCATAGTGTGTGTAATAGTGATTTTTCTTCCTTAAAAAGGAGTTTTAATAATGGTTAATAATTATCGAATTGAAAAATAAGTATTTAACTCCACATTATCAATCAGTTGTTTATTCTTTTTTTGGTGCAGGCCTAACACATCTCACTGAAACAATCCCTTTTTTCCATATGGTTGAGAAAGATCTCTCAACATCACTCTCTTCATATTCAAACTAATTAAAGATCAAAACATTAAAATTATTTTTCAAAATAAATGAAGAATCGATGCAGCCAAAAAAAACCTCCTCATATCATGAGAAGGTTTCCAATAAATTCAAAAATGAACTTTATTTTTTTTCAGTACACATCATAGGGCAAACGCAATTTGGGTCACCCGGCTGACAATCTGGAGTTACTTTACAACACTTCTCTGTGTCATTGCATTTAACTTCTTTTGCTGATGTATTACCACTTGCAAAAACAATGGTTCCTGCTATAATTACTAAGGCACATGTGCCAAGGATTACTTTTTTCATAATTTTTTCGTTTGAATTTCAATAAAATATTTGTCTAAATTTTTAGATCAGGCTATTTTATTTTTGAACTCGGGAGGCTGAAAAATCGAAAAAAGATATTCACTTTTTGTGAATTCATCTAAGTGTTGAAAGCTAGTTTTACTTTCATCTAAAATTGGTTGTACAAAAAGATTTTTTTCCGAAAGGACGATAAAGCAAAAAGTAGAAAATGGATTGCATAAACCATTCGGACAACACGGTTTTTTCGATCGAATAGGCTGATCGAACTTTCTACAAACATTTTTCTCAATGAAACAGCAGTTATTTGAGCAAATAGTACGGGTTGTTTTCCCGGAAAATTGATACACGCATTTTACAAACGGATGTACCATCAGAAAGGACACTAAAAAAGTTAGTATTAAACTTGTTTTTTGCATAATCTTCTATGAATATAAGAAAAATAGTGCCCTTTTTAAATTTCGTTGATCTTCGGCTTTAAAACCTTCCAACAAGCTACTGCCAGAAGTGCTCCTATAAATGGGGCGGATAGATATACCCACAAATGTTCTGTATGTCCCGAAACAATTGCGGGTGAAAGCGAACGGATCGGATTCATGGAGGCACCACAAATCGGACCTGCAAACATGGCCTCTAAAAGAACAACCCCACCAATGGCCAATCCGGCAAACATTCCCTGTTCTTTGCTGCCATTGGCAACCTGAAGAATGACAAGCATCAAAATGAAGGTCAATATTAGTTCCAGGATAAAAGATTGCATTGCAGAACCCGCGGGCAAAGTGGCACCCAAAGTATCATTCAACGGAAACAGGAATTTGAGTACAAAACTGGCTAAAAACGCACCTGCCGACTGACTTAGAATATAGGGAATAATGGTTCTCAAAGGGAATGATCCCGAAACCCAAAAGGCAACGGTAACCGCCGGATTCAGATGTGCTCCCGAAATATCTCCCAAACTATAAATCATGGCCGAAACGATCAATCCAAAAGTAATGGCAACTCCTACGTGTGTTATAACACCGTGTGATTCCTGGTTAATGATAATTGCGCCTGTTCCACAAAAAACAAGTGCGAACGTTCCGATAATCTCTGCAAGGTATTTTTTCATGTGTTCCGGTTATACAATTGAAAAGGCATAGAGTGTTTCAAGCGCAATTTGTCGACTTCTTTCATCGTATTTTTCGTCTTGAAGTGGTGTATTGTCAAATTCTTTGGGATCGTCATACGTGATTCCGACCCGAAGTTCCACTCCCGGAATAAAAGGACAGTTTTCTTCGGCATCGCTGCAGGTCATAATCGCAGCAAATCCGGAACCCGGATTATGAGGATCGTCGTAGACTTTAGAGAAACAGACACTCGGCTCACCCTCATCGTTGTGATAGACATGGTAAATCGGGTTTTTTGAATCCGTCGTTTTCTCGACGTTGAAACCAATTCTTTGAAGTGCACTGATCGCATTGCTATTGAATGCCGTTGCTTCGGTTCCTCCCGAATAAGTATTTATTTCATCTATGTTGTAATAATCAGAAGCTACCTTTGCCCAAATTTGCCCTAAATGACTTCTGCGTGAATTGTGGGTACAGATGTAAACCAAATTAACCCCTTTATTCTGTTCCTTTTTCGAACGGATATAATTTGAAATTTGCTGCAGCATCTCTTTCCGTTCGTTGGGAATTGAATCGAACCGTGAGACTAATGCGTCTATGTAGTTTTTGATTTGTGTATTCATTGGAAATCGGTGTTTTCTTCTACTGAGAATTCAGTTTGAAATGTACCTGGCCAATTTTTGCTGACCAGGTACTATCCTGTTTCATTCCTGTTATCTAATTAATTGCAACAGCCACTACCCGGAGCACATGAATTCTCACTTCCTCCGCTCAGTTCAGTCAATTGGATTTTCATCTTTTCGGCAGGAATCCCGCATGAATCAGATGCCAAACAAGCTGTTGTTTTAGGTACCAGAACAAAGTGTGAACCATTGAAACTCAAATCGTATTTTCCGATCGTATCACTTTGGTATTCCACCTCAATTTCGTTGTCTTCAATTCCCAATTTATCCTCCGAAAGTTGAATGATCTTCAATAATTTACCGGGCTTCAATCGGTGTTCCAAATCGTTGGCATTCCACAACTGGAAATTCACTACTTGTTCTTTGCGAATGGTCCCACCACAATCAATGAAATGTTTTTGGATACTCCCCACCTCCGTAACATGGAAGTTTTCGGGTACAAATGATCCGTCCGGGGTTTGAAATGCTACGTTCTCAAGCGTTGGCAAAATGGTTTTGATTTCTGAAAGTTTCATATTTTCTTTTTTTAGATCCCGTCCGCCACAATGGGTCGTTGGGAGATTTTAATTTAACAACAAGATTTTTCTTTATTCTCTAATTGGAGTGTGGTATTGGTTAGGTATTGCTGTAACTCGGCAATCGCTTCTTTGTCTACACAATAGCAAATTGCTGTTCCTTCGATGCTCCCTTTTATCAACCCAGCATTTTTCAACTCTTTCAAATGTTGCGATACTGTTGGCTGCGCTAATGGTAATTCGTTTACAATGTCTCCGCAAATACACGTATCGACTTTGATCAGGTATTCCATGATAGCGATGCGGGCAGGATGGCCCAAGGCCTTCATCCTATTTGCCAATCTGTTTTGTTCTTCTGAAAAATGGTCTGTTTTAGTCGCCCCCATATCTATCGTATTATAACTATATTGCAATATTACGATAAATAATTTAAATCAGCATCATTTGAAAAAAAAGTTGCCAAATAGGATTGCCGATTAGCTGTAAATCGCTATAGGAACTGGCCCACAGCACATATTAAAGAAAGATTAGAAAAGAATTACCAGGGAATTTCTCCTGTTTCAGGGTTGTTTTCTTCACTGAAAAATTTCCCTGTTGGTCCGTTTTGATCAATCAAAGCATATTTTATTATTCGTTTTCCGGCATCTTCAACAGTTCCGGGTCCGCGATGCCCGTTAAAATCTGTTTTGGTGTATCCGGGACAAACTGCATTCACTTTAAACAAAGTGTCTTTCAATTCGTAAGCCAGTACAACGGTGTACATATTCAAGGCTGCTTTTGAAGAAAGATAAACGATGCCTTTATTGTCGTAATAGGTGTAAGACGGATCGCTGTGCAAAGTAATTGAACCTTGGCTTGAGCTTACATTTACGATACGAGGTTCCGAAGATTTTTTCAACAGATCAATAAATGCCTGTGTAACTCTTACCACTCCATAGAGATTGGCATCGTATGCTGCTTTGAACTGTTCCATTGTTACGTCAAACGCGGATTGAGGATAGCCACCGTAAATTCCCGCATTGTTGATCAAAATGTCCAATGATTTTGTTTTCCCGCCTATTACTATTCGGGCTTGTTTTACCGATTCATCATTGGTTATATCGAGTGGAATGGCTTCTACATTCTGTATTCCTTCCGCTTTTAATTTGTTCACGGCTTCTATGCCGTTTTCCAAATTGCGGCTGCCGAGATACACATAAATTCCTCTTTGGGCAAGTTGTCTTGTTATTTCAAAGCCAATGCTCTTATTTGCTCCTGTTACTAATGCTGTCTTCATTTTTTTAATCATTTAAATCAATGAGACAAAAGTAAAGTACCAAAAAACAGATGAAATGGACAAATCGTTTTATTTGCCCGACAAATCTTGATCTTGTAAAAAGTCACTTACATTTTTTCCTGTACTTTTTTTGAAAATCCTTGAAAAATAGTCGGGGTCATTAAATCCCAATTCATAAGCCAATTCTTTTACAGAAAGATTGGAATGACGCAGTTTCCGCTGAGCTTCCATCATTAAGCGATTGGTAAGGAAATCCTTTGGCGATGTACCTGAATGTTCTTTTACGAGCCGGTATAAGCTGTTGGTAGATAAGGCCAATTTTTCGGCAATGGTATGAATGGATGGTTGCTCTGTAAGGTGCGTTTCCACCATTAATTTGAACTCAACAAACTTGGATAAATTCGTATTTACCAAATCAACCGGTTCATTTTTAAAATAAGCACTGTTCAATTCTGATAAGAGTAAATTCAGATAGGCTAATACTATTTCTGAATCGGTCAACTGGTTTTCCGCAAGAAGTAGTTGATTCAAAATCTCAAAAACGGTTCTTACTCTTCCCCTTGCAGCAGCGTCTAAAGTGATCGTTTGTGAGTTTAATGGGTTAACCAAAAATGAAAAGCGTTGAGGCAGCAAAGCCAAAGTGTCTTCATCAAACAGTATCTTATAATAGTTCAGATTGTCTGTTTTAGCCGGGGGACTAAAAATTTGATTGGGCATCGCAAAAAGCAATTCTCCATCAGCAACAGGAATGTCTTGTAAGTCCAATTTGTAAGTGATGGATCCGCTGTCGATTAATACAATGAAATAAGAAGTCAACCTGCGAGGATCCAACAGTTTTTGATGAATATCCGCGGAAGGATAAGGATGCTCGTTTGAGTTCATCTGAACCTTCAACTTGTCCTTCTGTGAACTCCCGGATTTTTTGTTTGTTTCCTGCATTTTGTCTTTTACAATTACCGCTGACTTGTTTATAGACGAATATAGCTCGTTGAAGGTTAAGTGCCACCAGATACTTGTCATTTAGCAGCACATATTGTTTTGTCCGATTACTATTTTAAGTCAATGTTAAATGCTTTTGCCATTACAACTTGGTTAAAGTATTCTGTGTATTCAATCACTTTACTATTCTCCAATTTGAAAGTTCCTAAGTAGTCGTTTTCGTATTTGCCACCTGCTTTGATTTCAATTTCTCCTCTGAATTTTACGAAGAATAAATTTGGGTCTTCGGTTGCAAATATTTGTCTTGGGAACTTCATTTGTCCAAAGTTTGCAGTAAGTCCGCTATATTGTTTGAAAATGCCTTCTGCACCGTCAAAACTTTTTGGGAACCCTTCGGGAGAATACGGATTAAGCTGTTTGCCGTTTTCTGCAAATACCTCTTTCAACATTTCAAACTTTTGTGTTTCAAGTGCAACAAAAAAATTGTCCACTACTTTTCTATTTTTTTCTATTATTTCTGCCTTCATTTTAGTTGATTTGAGTTTTAAGAATAAGAGATTGAATTAAATAATTGGAAAATCAGAATTTATCTACCCTAAATCGATAATTACGTTTAAAAAAGCCCATATCAAAAGGTTCCCCACCCAAACTTTTCATACGACTTCTGAAAGACCCGAAGGTTTTATTCAAGTTAAAATTGTAGAATTGCAGGAGTTCAATTGGCGGACTTTTTTTTGGATAAATCACAACTGATTTCGATTGGGACGGTGGCGGCCAGGATGATAACGCTGTCCCATACCGAATCACGGAAGTAGAATAACCATGAATATCTTCCCAAGATAGACGGATTACTCGAAACTTCAAAGGCTGACGTATCTTGAGTCCTTCTTCCATTACAGTTACGAATGAGCACTGACTCGAATGCTGACTATAAAGCATTATTAATATTGGAAAAGGAATTAGAATTGGAATTAGAGGCCCATAGTCTTTTTCTTGATAGAAAATCAAAATTGAAATTGAAATCAAAAAAAACAGCATAGATGCACATATGAGAAAGATGAGGGTAATAAGGAAGATCCAAAGGAGACTATGAGCTGTTTTCGTTTTATTCATTTTTCAAATATCATAAAAAAAGGGAAACATTTCTGTTTCCCTTTGTGAACTCTTGCGGGGAAACGTCAAACTTTTTGATGGAAGATTTGGAGCGTGTATTGCAACTTGAAACGATTGAAAAGCATGGTTTTTCAATGAGATTGGAGGTATAACGTTCTGGTACTACAGCGGATTTGGGATTAAATTAAACCCTATTTTCGGATTTGCCAAATCATCCCAAATACAAAACCAACTTTCAATTAAACCTATTACCCAAATCCGTTGCAGTAGCTGTTAGCGGTTCGTTGTTTTTTTGTTGAGCAGTCCGTTTTGTTGTTATAATTAGTTCAGTTTTATGGAATATTTCTTTTATAATCCTGCTCCACCACTTGCTTCAATGTATTGACCAGTTATCCAACCCCCGTCCTCACTGCATAAAAAAGCTACTACCTTTGTTATATCATTTGGAGTGCCGACCCTTTTTAATGCGTTCATATTTCCAACACTCTCCTTAACTATTGGGTCTTTAAATCGCTCTTTGTTCATATCTGTATCAGTAGCACCAGGCGCAACTGAATTAACAGTGATTTGTCTCGAACCTAATGTTGAAGCCAAAGTTATTGTAAAATTATCTATGGCTGCTTTTGTCATTGAATAGGCAATCAGTTCTTGCCGTGGTCGTTTTGAAAGATTTGAAGAAATATTAATAATTCTTCCACCATTATTCATGATTGAAATAAAATGTTTAGTGATAAAAAAAACAGACTTAACATTCACATTAAACATATCATCGAACTGTTCTTCGGAAACGTTTTCAAGGCTGCCTTTCTCAAGAATACCCGCATTATTAATTAAAAAGTCTATTTTTTTATTAGATAAAATTTTGTCTACCTGTGCGAATAAATCATTTATAGAATTCCTATCCGAGAAGTTAGCTCTGACTAATTCACCTTTGCCTCCAATAGCGTTCACTTCACTCAATGTTTGTTCTGCTGAAGGTTTATTATTTGTATAATGAATTATCACAAATGCGCCTTCTTTAGCTAAATCAAGTGCAATTGATTTACCTATACCTCTACTTGAACCAGTTATCAACGCTATTTTATTCTCAAACTTTTTCATCTTGTTTTATTTTCTAATTATTAAGATTACCTAACGTTTTGATACAATGACCGCTAACTTATTTACACCCCTCACTAAACCTGGATTAGCACGCAACATGTTGTTGTATAACCGCAATAGGTGTTAGAGTTTTGAACCACAAATTAAACATTTTTCATAAATCATCGAATGGACTTCTGATTTGTTGTAGACTTTTGTTACTCACATGCGTATATATCTCCGTGGTTCTGTTACTCTGCTACTACTGGGTCCCTTTGAATTCGCATCGCCTGAAATGCAAAATGCCCACCCAAGGGGTGAGCATTTTATCAGTGTGACCTCAAGCGGGGAAATGTCAAACTTTTTGATGGAAGATTTGGAGCGGGTGTTACAATTAGAAACTTTAGATTCAATAATCAATTAACCGTTTAACAACCTATATTCACTCAACTACTGATAATTTTAGAATATAGTTTTTGAGTATTTTTATCCCTTTAGACGTAATTTTAATATTGTTAGCCATTCCATTAAAATTTTAAAAATCCATACTCAAAAACTTGCGGTTGTAATTTTTCACTTAGAGTCTTATACGCTGTTTCGAATGGTGTAAAATTAACAGGTTGGAAATCTCCACTAGAATTTCTTGCTTGTAATGCTTTTCGAATCTGATACCATCCAGCATCGCTTCGATTTAACTTCAATTCATCTCTTATCGTCCTTACATCAATATTTTCAAAATAAGCCTGCCATAATTTTTGACCTTCAATTAATACGTTCTTCGCTTCTTTTGATTTCTTCTTATTTTTAAGATATTCTGACATAAAATCACTTTCAAACCTTTCCGAACTTCCAACCTCAACTTCAGTAAATGGAATAAAATGATTCACTAAACTCCATTTCTTGCCGTCCCATTCCAAATTGTCAGCTCCCGCTGTAAGATTACTTCCATTAAATAGCATCCATATCAAGCAATCGAACTTAAATTCTTGAGGAAGTTCTTGAGACGGCTGTAAAAATTGATCTCTATCATTCAACCATGTGGGTCTTATTATCCTCCTAACGGTATAAACTACTGCAACATCTAAAATATTTTCAGGAATTATGTATAGACCACCTCCATTTCCTCCAGTATAAATTGAAGATGAAATTAATGTTTCTTGTCCTGCATGTTGTAAATCGTTATTACTGGCATAAAAATAGCCGATCATTTTATCGCAAGATTTTTTCAGCCTTGGGTTCTTTGAAACTGTAACTGCATTTGAAAGCGGTAATGCCGGTTCATCATTTGTTTGAGGCTTATCAAGCCATACGTTTAAAAAAACTTTATTTGGAAGATTATAAAATTTCTTTTCTCCAATTGGTTGGGACTTTTTATTTAATACATCAACTAGAATCTCTGTAATTGGAGTTCTTTTATTAGCGTTTTGATTCGTTTTCCAAATCAAAAACCCAATTGGAAAATCACCTTTTAAACCATCAAATGCTTTACTATGAACAATAAAACCTCCCAAATATTCGGCATTCCAAAGCATTCTAAATTTCTCAAAATTTGGAGAGTTGACATATTTCAATTTACTAAATATCGCAATTGTGGCATTTGGTATTTCTTGAGCTATTCTTATTAGAAATTGAACAAATAATTCCTTACTTGCATAGCCTGTTTCCTGGGCTTTCATTAATTTATTTATCTGTGTTTGTTCGACCTCCTTTTTATTATTATCACCTTTGCCAATT
>Ga0247691_1000216_pt1 | contig 12977 bp, 13 predicted proteins | sample CNK32_metaG_FD_182721 | JGI IMG/M metagenome (GOLD analysis project Ga0247691, IMG submission 182721) | Soil microbial communities from Purdue University Martell Research Forest, Indiana, United States - CNK32 | ecosystem: Environmental > Terrestrial > Soil > Temperate forest > Bulk soil...
CGTTCCATACGCAGGCTCTTATTCTGATCAATCGACGCGGCTACTCGTGGTCGGTCCTCTGCCGGAGTTGCGGCGCTTCCGTGCAATGCGCCAACTGCAGCATCTCGATGACCTACCACAAGAGTCGCAACCGGCTGGAATGCCACTATTGCGGTTTTGTCCAGGCGGTGCCGAAGGTTTGCCCGAAATGCGATTCGAAGTATGTTTATTTCTTTGGCGAAGGCTCGGAGCACCTGGAAGAGCGTTTGCGCAAGGAATTTCCCGGTGCGCGGATCGCGCGGCTGGACCGCGACGCTGTGCGCACCAAGCAGCAGTATCAGGAAACGCTGGGTGCGTTTGCCGGCGGGGCGTTGGACATTTTGGTTGGCACGCAAATGCTGGCGAAGGGGCACGACTTCCAGCGCGTCACGCTGGTCGGCGTCATTTCTGCCGACTCTTCACTGACGCTGCCCGACTTTCGCGCCGCTGAGCGCACATTTCAGCTGCTGACGCAGGTTGCCGGGCGTGCGGGCCGCGGCGAACTTCCGGGCCGCGTGCTGATCCAGACGTACTATCCCGAGCACTATGCGATTCAAGACGCCGTCCGCCAGGACTATCTATCGTTTTACGAACGCGAGCTGCACTTCCGCCGGATGATGGCCTATCCGCCGTTCACTTCGCTGGCTAACGTAATCGTGCGGGACGCGAATCTGGAGAATGCGATTCGCTGGTCGCGTCGGCTTTCAGAATATTTTTCGCCTGCGGATGGCAAAGGAATTCGCATCCTCGGCCCCGCTTCCGCACCGCTGGCCCGGCTGAAGAAAGAGCACCGGTTTCAGTTCCTGCTCAAATCTCCGAAACGCTCGGTGATCACCAAATTGCTCAGCGGAGCCCTTTTATTTTGCGATGCCAGCCAAATTCCGCAGACAGCGATCCTTGTGGATATGGACCCGCTCTCGTTGTTGTAGCCTCCACACGGATACTGGTCGCTCCCGGAGGTCCTGCGGAGACTCCTCCATTCAAATGCACCCACAAAAAAACATCTTTTTGTTGGGCTTTTTTCAACAATGTCGGTGCGCCGACATGAAAACACACTGCCACCGCTCCCCGAATTAGAACCGCAGGACCCTTGATCGCATGCCAAAATGGCACCCGGTTTGGAATTGGAAGTTGGCGACGGAGAAGGCCGCCCGCCGATACAATCCGAGGGTGTGGAAAACCACCGATCGCGAACTGGGGACTATCATGGAACAACTGCTCGAGCAGACAATTGCACTTCTCGCTCGTACCCCCGCTGCTCTGAATGCGTTTTTGCGCGAGTTGCCGGACTCGTTGACACGCCAAAATGAGGGAGGCGATACGTGGAGCGCCTATGACATTGTTGGCCACCTGGTTTATGCCGAGCGCACGGATTGGATGCCGCGCGTGAAGATGATCCTGCAATTTGGCGAAACCCGGGTGTTTGAGACATTTGACCGCCTGGGGCAGACACGGGAAAGTCGGGGGAAATCGCTCGAGAAGTTGCTGGATGAGTTTGCGCACGTGCGCAAAGAAAACCTGCTCGAATTGCGCGCATTGAAGCTGCAGAAATTGGACCTCGACCGGCGTGGACAGCATCCTTCCCTCGGAATCGTTACCCTCTCCCAGCTGCTGGCGACCTGGGCGGCGCATGATTTAACGCATCTCCATCAACTTTCCAGAATTATGGCGCACCAATACCGCGAAGCCGTGGGGCCGTGGAAAGCCTATCTTGGAGTGATGAATTGCGCCGGGCACAGTTCGCCTTGAGGACCTAGTGCGCTTTGCGGCGGCTCCAGAAAAAATAGCCGGGTAGGCCGAGAAACATAAGGATAATCGCGGACAGCAGAAATTTGAATTCGTGCGGGTCGTTGACCGCTGCGTAGATCGCGTTGCCAACAATGGCGAGTGCGGCTAACACAAAGAGTAGTGGTGTGAAGGGATAGCCGGGAACGCGGTAGGGAATTTGTTTCCCGGCGTTTGCCCGGCGAATGGGAAAAATGCTGGCCGCGCCGAGTCCGTAAAAGATCCAGCCAATAAAAATCGCGCCGCCCGCCAATTTTGCGAATCCTGCGGCGGAAGCGAGTACGCAAGACCACACGCCCAACGCGAGGATCGCCGCGGCGGGAGTGCCGAACCGCGGATCAATTTCCGCGAGTTTCTTGAAAAACAGATTGTCGTTCGCCATTGCGAAAAAGACGCGGGGAGCGGTGAGCATCACGCTGTTGGTGGAACTGAAGGTGGAAATCAGAATCATCGCCGCCACCAGTTTTCCTGCCCAGGGGCCGAGCACCGCTCGCGCAGCAGTAGCTGCAATCGCATCGCTGGCCGCCGCCTGCGCGGGTCCCAGCGCTGCCAGATAAGCCAGAACTGCGAAAAGGTAGAGACCCATCAAGATCAAGGAGCCAAGCAGGAATGCGCGCGGGAAACAATGTTGCGGGTCCACCACTTCGCCTGCGCTGTAGGTTCCGAACTGCCAGCCTTCGTACGCCCACAGAACAGTAATCATCGCCAAGCCGATGCCGGAGAAGAGTGCGTAACCCGTTTGCGACGTACCCATCGCAGCGGAAAGCTCACCAGTGTGCGTGCCCCTTGAAAAGCCGAGCGCCAGCAACACGCTGCCAAGCACGACGATGAGGCCGACCTTGATGATCGTGGTGACATTCTGCACGTCCGAACTTTTTCGCGTGCCCCAGATATTTACGGCGGTCACCACAGCAATCATTAGAATCGAGACCAGCGAAGTGCCGGTGGATGAGAGCGGGACAATTTCCCGCAGGTAGGTAGTGAACGCATGCGCGAGTGCCGCAATGGTCGCGCTGGCAATCACCAGAAACAGGCACCAGCCGTATAGGAACGCGGGCAAGCGGCCAAAGCCGTCGCGGATGTAGCAATACAACCCGCCCGCCTCGGGATTCGCCGCTGCCAGCTCCGCGTACGTCAGCGCGCCCAGCAAGGAGAGCACGCCGCCGAACAGCCACACCAGCAGCGAGCAGCCTACCGAACCGCCGACTTGCCGCAGAATTAATCCTGGTGTGAGAAAAATTCCGGAGCCAATCACCGAGCCGACAAACAGCAGAAGTAAATCCCGCTCCCGCAGGCTGCGGGTCAGTTCCTTTTTGGTGGGGGCGGTCATCCCCGCCACTTTACAGCAATCTTTCGACGGGATAGGGCATGAAGCAGAGGATGAACACCGCGAAAGACACCACGGCGGCGAACCGGCGATTGGGGTCGAGCGGCGTGGGATCGTAGATGGGCGCCATGCGTATGAATTGCAGGCCGAAGAGAATCATCGCCCAGATCCACCAGCCCTGCCACTGAAAGTAGCCAAGCGGCACCAGCGCAATGGGTAGCGCGAGCGAAATCCAGCGATGGAGTTGCGGGCTCACGGAGCGCACGATGTGTCCGCCGTCGAGCTGCCCGACAGGCAAAAGATTCAGCGCCGTGGCGAACATCCCGACCCAGGCAGCGCGTCCGACGGGATGCAGCAGCAGATCTGTGGCGTGCGCGTTTGGCTGGAACGTTGCCGTCACCAGGCGAAGAATCAGCGGCACACCGAATACAAGGTCAGCGTTGTTGTCAGCGGCCAGCGCGGGAATCACTTTTGCGTGTACCACGCCGTAACTCATCGCCGGCAGCGCCACGAGGAATCCCACCAGAGGTCCGGACGCGCCCACGTCGAACAGCGCTCGCATGGAGCGAATCGGCGAGCGAATCAGAATGAACGCGCCGAATGTGCCAATCAAAGTGGGTGCGGGAATGAAATACGGATAGCTGGCGCGGATTTGATGATGGCGGCAGGCAAAGTAATGCCCCAGCTCATGCGCGAGTAGAATGCCCAGCAGCGTCAGCGCAAACGGCAATCCCGCAAGCAGCGCGGCCGGATTGCGATAGATCAGCCGGAAAGTTTGCAGGAAGGCGTCGAGCGAAGCGGCCTGATTGTGCGCGTAGGCGGCGGCGAAATGCGTGCCGGCAATCAGCGAAGTGAGCAGCGTCAGAACAAACAAGCCCGAGGAGAGTATCAGCGAACGGGTGGAGGGATACGGCTGATCCGCGGCGTAATACCTTTCTTGCGGTGGACGGCCATGCCACGCAGGCACTTCCAGAAATGGGGGAGCGCTCCGTTCTGATTCCGGTGGGGTCACAATAGATTATTTGGCTTGGCTGGCGGTGGTGTCTTGCAGTCCCTGGAGCTCTTTCCCGGGCTTGAAGCGCACGGCTTTCCCCGGAGGGATGCTGACTTCTTCGCCGGTGCGGGGATTACGCCCGATCCCGGTCTTCCGCGGCTTCACGCTGAATACGCCGAACTTGCGCAGTTCGATACGCTGCCCGCGGCCCATGGCGTTCTTGAGAGACTCAAAGACAGTCTCCACGGCTTGCTCCGCTTTTGTGCGGCTGATATTGGTCTTCGCTACGACGGCATTCACAATGTCTAGCTTAATCACACCGTCCTCCCGGTCTATGTGGCCCGATGCTAGAGGCTAAGGCCCGGGTTGTCAAGAAGTTCCGCCTCATCTACACTTTAACCTTTTGCGAGGCTGCGTTCTAAGATTTCTGCCGGGAGGATTGGATGTCCGTAAAGCCAGACCGTTGGATCCGCCGCATGGCGTTGGAGCATAAGATGATCGAACCATTCACCGACCGCCAGGTTCGGGAAGGAGTGATCAGCTACGGCGTGTCCTCGTACGGATACGACATCCGGGTAGCCGATGAATTTCGCATTTTTACAAATGTGAATTCCACTATCGTCGATCCGAAGAATTTTGATCCGCGCTCGCTGGTGGAATTCAAGGGCGAAGTCTGCCTGGTGCCGCCGAATTCGTTCGCCCTGGCGCGCTCGATTGAGTATTTCCGCATTCCGCGAAATGTGCTGACGATATGCCTCGGCAAATCCACGTATGCGCGGTGCGGGATAATCGTGAACGTGACTCCGTTTGAGCCGGAGTGGGAAGGGTTCGTGACGCTCGAAATCAGCAACACCACGCCGCTGCCCGCGCGCATTTATGCGAACGAAGGATTGTGCCAGGTTCTATTTTTTGAGAGCGATGAGGATTGCGAAGTCAGCTACAAGGACAAGAAGGGGAAGTATCAGGCGCAGGGCGGAATTGTCCTGCCACGTTTGTAGAGACTAGGCTTGGCCGGCCTTCATGCTTTGAGACGGCGCGCACAATTTCAGGGTTTGGAGATGGTTTCGCTTTCCGCACTGACCGTGAAAACCTGCAAGGGGTAACCGAGGTCGCGCCAGGCATCCAAGCCTCCCTGGAGCGGGCGGATACGTTTCACGCCTTTGTTCCTTAGGAGCAGCGCCACACGGGCGCTGGTGGCTTCGTTTGGTCAAGTACAGTAAAGAATGACTTCGCGGTCGCGCGGCAGCGAATCCTCCGTTTGCTGGAGTTCGCTGGCGTCCATTCGGAACGCCCCAGGAATTGTTTCCGGATCGGCCTCGAAATCCACCGAATGGCGCAAGTCCACGATCGTCAAAATTTCGCCTGCGTCCAATTTCTCCTTTAACTCTTCCGGGCGAATGCGAGCAATCCGCAGTTCGCGCAGGAATTTCTGGCGGGCCACGAACTTGTAGCTGATATAGAAGCCCAGTGCGGCGCCCAGCAGCAACATCAGTCCGCCGCCCAGTTGCTGGGCCTTCAGTGCGATCAGTTCAATCTGGCCGGCGAAAATGTAGCCGAGGCCCAAATACGTTCCGGCCCATAAAATCGAACCAAGGGCATCGAAGGCAAGAAACCTGCGAAAATTCATGTTGAAGATGCCCGCGAGCGGGGTGGCGACGGTGTTCAGGCCGGGAAGAAACTTGGCGACCAACAGGGATTTTGCGCCTTGCTTTTCAAAGAGGCCTTCGGTGCGGCGCACGCAAGAATCCGGCTCCAGCGAAATTCTGCACAGCCAGTGCAATATTCGGATGCCTTTTCGTTTGCCGAGTTGATACCAGATGGTGTCGGCGGCGACCGCGGCCAACATGCACAGCAGCAGGGCAACCCCGAAACTGACTCGGTGCATTCCACCGAGCGCGCCCGCAGCCAGGAGCAACGGTATGGACGGAAGCGGAAGGCCAGCCTGCTCCAGGAAGACCCAGACCAAAAGCACAAGGTAGCCGTGGTTCACCAGGAATTCGAGCGTTTTGTGCATGCCGGTCCGAGACCCCTACAAAATCTTAACAAAAGAGGGCTACTTTTGGAGGAAGGACGCGGGGTTCCCCCAATGCCCGCTCATCACGAACGAATCCAGCGTTTTGCGTTCGCGCGGGGCAAGTTCGCGCTGGCGCAGCGTATCCGGCAAAGTTTCCGGATCGCCCGGGTAGCCGACGGTGAATGCGGAGATAGGCTCCCAGCCAGTGGGAATTTCAAAAAGCTCGATGGCCTTGTGAGGATCGAACCCTGCCATTTGATGCACGAACAGGCCCCGAGATGTAGCTTCCATGGAAAGATGGGCCACGGCCGAACCGGTGTCGTAAAAGGCGTTGCGATTGGGTTTGCCGGTTTTGGCGAAGGCCATTTCCGAAACCGCGATTGCCAGCACCGGAGCGTGCTTCGCCCAGCCCTGGTTGAACTCCACCAGCGTGCTGAGCATTCTGGCGTGATTTTCCTTGTCGTGGGAGGTTGCGACGAGGAAGGCCCAGGGCTGCTCGTTACTGCTGGAGGGCGCCCAACGCGCGGCTTCAAACAGGCTGCGCAAAATCTCCGGTGGAATGGGCTGCCCGGAAAATGCGCGCGGGCTCCAACGATGTTTGATCAAATCATGAACCGGGTGTTGCGTGGGTGCTGGATTGTGCATGATGGGCTCCTTATTTTTGCTGGCGTAGTATTCCAAAAAAGGGCGGGCGGCAATTTTGCCGCCCGCGATTATCTGACTCAGTGGTGTTCGATGGCCCCGATTACTTTGCCTGAGGAGGGATAATCATTTCCACGTCGAGCGTGATGGTTACATCATCGCCGACCACAACTCCACCGCTGTCAAGTTTCTGGTTCCAGGCAACGCCAAAGTCCTGCCGGTTTATCTTGGTGCTGGCCGAGGCTGCGGTGCGCTGCAAGCCCCAGGGGTCCTTGATGGGAGCCTTGGGAGGGGCCGCGGCCAAGACAGCGGTTTTGGTGACGCCGCGAATCGTCAGGTCGCCGGTGATTTTCAGGCTGCCGTCATTGTTCCGTTCGATCTTTGTGGATTGAAACGTAATGGTGGGAAACTTGCTGACGTCGAAGAATGCTTCGCTCTTGAGGTGCTTGTCGCGATCCGGTTCGCGGGTATCCAGGGTGGTGGCGTCGATGGTGACGTTCACACTGGATTTGGAGATGTCCGAATCGTCCACCGTCACGGTTCCGGTGACGCCGTGGAATTCGCCGCGCACGGTCGAAATCATCAGATGCGTGACGCCAAAACCCGCGCTCGAGTGGCGCGGATCGATCTGGTAGGTCGTGGTCCCCGCGCTTGCCGGCAGTGCGATTGCGGCCGCCAGCCCTGCGATGATTGCTGCTTTTGAAAATGGCCCGTTCATCGTTGCTTCTCCTTTTTATTTACCTATTGAAATTTAAATATTGGATGCGCAAGAGCCTATTTCGGTGCCTGGGCCTCCACTTCCTTCAGAAGATCCATTAAAGTTTTCAAACGCGCGGAAGTCATGTGCGCAAACTGGCGCTTGTGGAACTCGCGAATCGGAGCGTCCATCTTCTTGAGCAACCTCAGGCCTTCATCGGCGATTCGCGCCTTTACAACGCGGCGGTCTTCCGTCTGGCGTTCGCGGGTGATCAGCTCGCGCTTTTCCATGCGGTCGAGCAGGCGGGTCATGTCCGGGTCGCGGGAGATCATTCGTTCGGCGATGGTGTTGCAGGGAAGGCCATCCGCACCCGCGCCGCGAAGGATCCGGAGAACGTTGTACTGGGCGGAGGTCAGGCCGTTGGACTTCATCAGTTGGTCGCCCTTGGAAGCCAGGGAATCAGTGGTCTTGAGGAGGGCGACGAAGATCTGTTCCTCGAGAGGGGCGGCGCCGGGGCAGCCGGCTTTGGATCGTGAATTCATGGTGTAATAATAGTCGTGCAAACGACTATTGTCAAGAGGAAAAATGAACTAATTTTTACCCGATTCTCAGGGCTTGGTCACCGGTCGCATCTGCACTTCGCTGATGAAGCTTTGCGGGCCTTGGATGGCCACCATGGCCACGGCGTGGGCCACGTCATCCGCGGTCAGCACTTTGGCCGCGTCTTTTGGGCCGCGGCCCGTGAAATCCGTCGCCACGCTTCCGGGGCAAATCACGCTGACGCGGATGCCGAATGCGCGCAGATCTTCGGCCATGCAGCCGGAAAGCCCCTGCAATCCCCATTTCGAAGCGCAATAGACTCCACCGCCCGCGAAAGTGTTTTTTCCGGCGAGCGAACTGATGTTGATGATGTCCCCGCCGCGGCGCTGGATCATTCCGGGGATGACGGCGCGCGAGACAATAAACACGCTTTTCAAATTCGTGTTGATCACCAGGTCCCATTCCGCCACGCTTTTTTCCTGGATAGCCCCGAAGCCGCCGCCTCCGGTTCCCGCGTTGTTGACCAGGATCGTGACGCCGCCGAACCGTTTTTCGGTTTCGGCGACGAATGAGAGTACTTCCGGCTCCCTCGTCACATCCGCGGGGAGAGAGAAAACGTTTGCACCGGCAGCCTCCAATTCGCGTGTCGTGATGATTAATTTTTCTTTATCTCTGCCGCAGATGCCAACGGCTGCTCCCAGCGCGGCCAGGTGACGGGCGATTGCTTTGCCGATTCCGCGGCTGCCGCCGGTGACGATCGCCACGCTGCCAAGCAATGGTTTTCCTAATGCATTTGCACTATTTGCCGCGCTTATGTTGTCCATTTGTATTCCTCCTCGCCCAAGCCACTGTTTTTGTGCGAAACTCATCTTATCTCGTTAGGATGCCACCCCAATGAGAGTGAGCCGGCGGTGCCCCGGGTTCATGGTTTCCGGTCTACTCCGCGCAAGACCCTTGCCCTCCGGGTTTTGATTTTACAGATCCCGGCTTGCGGTCGGAGAGTGGCTGCACCTATAATTCCAACGTTTCCGAGAGAGCACTTTTGGACCGCAGGGAATGGCAGCAGTTCCGGCAGGGGCATTGCCTCTGGCGAATTACGCAATTTTATTTTCATGTATGGAGCGAGGAGATAAGGAATGAGAGCAATTCGTTGGATGGCAAGCCTTCTGCTTCTTGCCGTGCTGAGCTTGAGCTGTACTCCATCCGCCCCGGCCCAGGACGCCGCGGCCGCGGGCGGATCTAAGCAGCCGTACACGATGGCGGAATACAACTCCTACCAGGCCGCCGCCGCGGAAAAAAATCCCGCCGCCCAGATCAAGTTGCTCGACGATTTTGTCGCTAAGTATCCGGCCTCCGCGCTGCTGAATTACATCTATCCCCTGTACTACAAGAATTTCTACGCGCAGAAGAATTACCCGAAGGCCATTGAGTACGCGGACAAGATGATCGCGATAGGCGACAAGCTGAGCCCAGCGGAACGTTATGACGCCCACTTTGTTCGCGCTTATTCCTTCAATGCGATTCAGACCCCCGATCCGGAAACTGCCAAAGCCGCTCGTGCCGCCGCTCTGGCGGGACTGAAGGTGCTCGACCAGCTGCCGAAGCCGGATGGAGTGGACGATGCCAAGTGGGCCACGGAAAAGAAGCAGTCTTTGATCGTGTTCAACGGCACCGCGGCAACGGCGGGAATGGCCGCGAAAGATTACGCGGGGGCGATTGAATCGTACAAGGCGGTCCTGGCGCTTGCTCCGGACGACCTGGTTTCCAACTACAAGCTGGGCCAGGCGTATATGGCCATTGCGCCTCCACAGCCGCTGGATGCGCTCTGGTACTTTGCGCGCGCAGCGACATCCAAGAGCGCCAACGAACAACAGTCCAAATCAGTGAAGACTTATATCCGCAAGGTGATTGCGAATTATCAGGGCGGCACGGTTTGCGATCCGCTGACAGATGCGGAGATGAATGAACTGCTGCAACTCGCTCCTAATTCCGTGGATCGTCCGGCGAGCTACAAACTGGTCAGCTCGGCCGACCTGGACACTGCGCGCAAGGATATGACGATCGTGACTGTTGTTAACGACCTGAAAGCCGGCGGCGACAAGGGAAAGCTTACGTGGACCGCGGCCTGCGGACTGGAATTCCCCGAAGTTCCAGGCAAGTTGATCGAGATAACCTCCGGCGCGGACACGATTGAACTGAAGATCGCTTTCGTTACCAGCGATGCAGAGTTTGAAGCGGCCTCGACGCCAAATATGGATGTGATCATCAAGAAAGCCGATCAACCCGAGGCGGCTAAACTGGAGAAGGGCAATCCCGTTCACTATACGGGGACGCTGCAATCCTACGACCCGGATCCGGCATTCATGCTGCACTGGGACAAGGCTAAGGTTAATGCGGAAGACCTGCCGAAGGCTGGACCGGTGAAAAAGCCGGCGCCCCGGAAGCCAGCGCCCAAGAAGCCAGGGAACTGATATGAACGGTTAATAGGGCACGGTGTATCGTGTCCCTACAAAGAACAGCGGCCCCGAACGCATCGTTCGGGGCCGTTTTGATTTTGGAGTGCAGCGGCTTCTACACCCGCAGTATTTTCACTAGCTGAAAATGAAACTGCGGTCGCCTCCGGTTACCGCCCCTTTCTTCTCCGGTGATCCAGTTTGTACTCCGTCATCTTCCTGCTCAGCGTGTTGCGATGAATTCCCAATAGCTCGGCCGCGCGGCACTGGTTGCCGTTGGTACGCTCCAGAACCCGCTTGATGAAGCGTTTTTCGAATTCGCCGACGGCTTCATCGAACAAGATTCCGCGTTCCACCATCTGTCCCACGAGGCCTTCCAGTTGATCTCTCACGTCCGCACTCTCCGTGGCTGCGAATTTTCTGTTGAGGGCCGGCTTACGCGTCCAACTCGCGACCGACCAGGATGCGAAAGGCCTCCCGGTATTTGGCGCGTGTTGCGGCAACCACATCGGGGGACAGGTCGGGTCCGGGCGGCGTTTTCGGCCACCGGATCCGTTCGAGGTAGTCACGCACAAACTGCTTGTCGAAAGAGGGTTGGGGCCCGCCAGGCTTGTATTCGGCGGCCGGCCAGAAGCGGGAGGAATCGGGCGTGAGAGCTTCGTCGATCCAGATCATCTCACCGTTCAGCAGCCCAAATTCAAATTTCGTGTCGGCAAGGAGAATACCGCGGGGTTCGGCGTAAGCGGCGGCACGACGGTAAAGCTGCAGGGTGGTGTCGCGGACTTTTTGGGCCAGATCTTTGCCGATCACATCAGCAGCGTGGGCGAAGGAAATATTTTCATCGTGGCCCGTGGCGGCTTTGGATGCGGGGGTGAAGATGACCTCGGGAAGTTTGTCGGATTCGCGCAGGCCAGAAGGAAGCGGTATTCCGCAGACAGTTCCCGTAGCCTGGTATTCCTTCCAGCCGGAGCCGGAAAGATAGCCACGGGCGACGCATTCGATGGGAAGCGGCGTAGTTTTCCTGACGACCATGGAGCGGCCGGCCAGTTCGTCGCGGAACTGATCGAAGGGTGCAGGAAAGTCCGTCGAGCTCAGGACGTGATTGGGAATGACATCCTGCAAAAGATCGAACCAGAAGAGAGAAAGTTGCGTAAGGACGCGGCCTTTGTCGGGGATGGGGGTCGGCATCACCACGTCGAATGCAGAGAGGCGGTCCGTGGCGACGATTAGCAGGCGGTCGCCCAAATCATAGATGTCGCGCACCTTGCCCCGCGCCAGCGGCGCGGTGCCCGGAAAATTTGTCTCGCGAATAACTTTTGCAGCAGGACTTGCGCTCACAGCAGTATTGCCCCTGACGAAGTGTTGAGCATTCTATCCCACCGTTTGCCGATGTCAATGTGACTTGAGGACAAATCAGGCGAAGAAAACCTTGTGGCTGGCATTGCTTCTATTAATGAATGAAAAGCGGGGCGAAAGGTTTCGCCCCGCGGGTGGAAATTTTATTTCTACTCAGGCTGCGGTTGCAGCCCTGCGTTTCGGAGTGGGTTCGGCATCGCCCTCCCAGCGGACGCTGACGAGTTTGGAAACGCCGGGTTCCTGCATGGTGACGCCATAGAGGACGCTGCCGGTCTCCATAGTCTTGCGGTTGTGGGTGACGACGATGAACTGGGTTTGCGCGCTCATGTCGGCAATGAGCCTGGTGAAGCGGCCCACGTTGGCCTCGTCGAGCGGTGCGTCGACTTCGTCGAGGATGCAGAAGGGGCTCGGCTGATACTTGAAGATTGCGATAAGCAGCGCGAGCGCCGTCATCGCTTTTTCGCCACCGGAGAGCAGCAGCACGTTTTGCAGGCGCTTGCCCGGAGGCGAGGCAACGATATCGATGCCGGCATCGCCGGAACTGTCGACTTCGGTGAGGCGCATTTCCGCGGTGCCCCCGCCGAAAATGGTGTGGAAGGCGGTGGTGAAGTTGGTGTTGATCGCGGCGAAGGCCTGCTCGAAGCGATCCTTGGTGATGAGGTCGAGTTCCTTGATGGCCTGCTGGGTGTCGGTGATGGATTGCAGCAGGTCGTCGCGCTCGCGAGTGAGGAAGGTGAAGCGCTGCTCGCACTCGTTGAATTCTTCGAGGGCCATCATGTTGACCGCGCCCATGTTTTCGATTTTCTGCTTCATCTCGCGATAGTTGGCTTCGGCGATAGCGAGTTCTTCGCCGGACATGAAAGCGGTTTCAGAGGCGATCAGGTCTTCCGGCTGGGCGTTAACTTCGGCGAGGCAGGTTTCGCGCAAGTGGGTGCGATCAGAATCGTTGCGCGCCTTTTCGATTTCGAATTTACCGCGGGCTTCGCGCATTTCCTGGAGGGTCTGGCGAGCCATGCGGAGGTGGTCTTCGGACTGGGTTGCACGAGTACGGCCCGCGTCCCATTCCTGCTCCAATTCTTTCTGTTTCTCTTCGAGGCGGATTTTTTCCGTACGAAGGACGCTCAATTGTTGAGAGAGTTCTTCGGACTGGC
>Ga0247691_1000217_pt1 | contig 12963 bp, 16 predicted proteins | sample CNK32_metaG_FD_182721 | JGI IMG/M metagenome (GOLD analysis project Ga0247691, IMG submission 182721) | Soil microbial communities from Purdue University Martell Research Forest, Indiana, United States - CNK32 | ecosystem: Environmental > Terrestrial > Soil > Temperate forest > Bulk soil...
TATTTTTTGGAATGGAATCGTAACCCATTTCTTGGAATAATTTTCCAACCATTTCCTCGTTTTCGATTCCATTGGTTATCGCCTGAACTCCATTGATGACAGAAATCCGGAAGTTTTCCTGGACAATTGGATCAAAGAAGATCAGGATCTCTTGCTTCTTGGGTTTAATTTTGGGAGCTTTTTCGATGACACCCATCTGTTCCAGCATCAATTTGGAAATATTGTCGGCATTGCTTGCCAATCGTTCGCTAAAATTTGCCGGAATATAGATTCCCAGCATCGCATCTTCGTCAATGGTGGTTCGTTTCACCCCAGCTTGGGAAAGATGGTTATTTTTTCGGATCTCGAAACTGCCTGAATGGACCAAAGCCTTTACGAGGGAATCTCCGAGAGAACCTTTATCCTGGTTGGAGATCAGAACGGTTAACTTGTTTTCATTCACGATCTGGAATGCGCTGTTCTGTACGATGGTGATGATAAAGACCAATAGCAAGGGCATCAGGTACATTAAAAGTAGTCCCACTTTGTCGTGGAGTACCAATAATATTTCTTTCAAGATGGATGCCTTCAGTTTTTTCATCAATCGCGTAAAAGGGTTCCTGTCATCTTCAAAATAAGGTCTTCCAGGTTATTTACCTCGTGTTTTGCAAGCAAATTCGTAAGTGGAGCACATGCAATGATCTTCCCATGATCAATGAGAATGATCTGGTTGCAAAACTCTTCCGCTTCCTTCAGGTGATGCGAAGTATAAATAATTGTTGTTCCTTGTTGATTTAGTTCCTGGAGCAAGGTCATGATGGCGATCTTACTTTGAACGTCTACCCCAACGGTCGGCTCGTCCAAAAACAGGATAGCAGGACGGTGCAGTAATGAAATGATCAGGTTTAATCGTCGCTTCATTCCTCCGGAAAAAGTGGATACTTTTTGGTTTTTTACATGAAAAAGCCCGACTTTTTGCAGTAATTCATCTATTCTTTGTGCTAATTCCTCTTTTTTCAGATCGTACAGATTTCCGAAATAAGACAGGTTTTGCTTTGCCGTGAGTTCCGGAAAGAAGGAAAAATCTTGTGGGACGAAGCCCAAATTGCTTCGGATTTCACGTGGACTTTTTTCTCCGTCCAGGTAATACACCACAGAGCCGAGAGTTGGGTCCAGAATACTGCAAAGGATAGAGATAAGGGTGGTTTTTCCAGCGCCGTTCGGCCCGAAGATTCCTACAATTTCTCCCCTTTCAACGGTAAAATCAACTCCATCTAAACTTGGAACGGTGCTTTTACCATACGATTTATAAACTTTTGAAACACGCAAAAGAGTCTCCTGCATCGTGTTTAGAATTTAATTTTCGCCAGCTCTTGAAAGGCTTGTTTTTCTACTGCGCTGATCTCAACTAACAGATCTGCACAAGCATCAAAGTCTTTTTGTTCGGTAATACGGCCTTTGTAGATTCCGGACATTTGTAAAGCGCTATCTCTCCACAAATCACCGGCTTTAGTCATCGTTTCAGAGATACGTGCCAATTGTTCGTTTTGCATGATCACTGCCGCTTCTTCGAGGAATGCAGCATATAAGAAACGAAATCCGCCACCACCGGTACCGATTTCCTCCTGCATGCGGACAATTTGTCCCAAGTGAAGACCAGCTTGACGTGGACCGTGTTTGTCTCTCCAGCCACGGATTTTCTTGGATGTGTAAACAATTCCCTTCACTCCGGCAATGGATCCCGGAATCTTCAGCATATCCCTGCAATTGCGTTTAATTCCTTTCGCAATCGCGCTTCTGATCTGTTCCTGGGTGATCTCTCCGACTTCCACCGGATAGTAAATATGACCTTTTGGAGCCAATGCGCCTTTTGCAAAGCGCACGCGTTCCAATTCTTCCGTACTTAATGAAGTGGTGATTTCCATCACGGGATCACTCACCAGGTAGCGGTCATCTTCCTTACCAAAAACAATGAGGTTATGTGCATTAAAGTGAAAACGGTATTCTTTTGGGAAATAGGGCAAATGAAAAACTCCAACCTGGCATCCGACTTTCAATCCTTGTTCCAATTTCTCATCCAGGAAGCGGGTTGCCTCTTTCGGGTCTTTGAATTTCTTGCGTTCTACTTTTACATCCAGTGCTTTACAAGTCCGTTTAAAGATGGCTCCGGGCATTGTTCGAAATGAAATAGCCGGACCATTGTTCACTTTCATGAATGGAATATGGATGTAAAACAGACCTGAACCCATTCCGAATGCCAAAGGCTCAGTAATGAAGTCCACCCCATGATGCTTTAATAAGCTCACAGTAACCCCATTTTCACAATGGGCTGTTTGGTGATGAATAAATTCTGACACTAAGCTTTAAAATTTTTGAGTTCGTTAAGGGAGATTTCGAAAGCATCGGCATAACGTTGCAGGACCTTATCACTCAACCTTTTGAATGCGTTCGGTTTCAAATGTCTTTTGATACGAAATTTCCAAATTCCTGTGTAACCGGAAAGTACGGTGAAATCCATCAACTTTTCTTCCATGAAATAAAGGATTGGACTTGCTTCACCTTTTTTGATCTGTTCTCTTGCGTCGGAAGTTCGACGTTCAATTTCTTTCCAGGCTTCGTCCAGGGCAACTTTTTTAGCTTCCCATCCGGTACTAAGCTCGGTATCGTATTGCCCGTCTTCGTTCTTCACATAACAAACTTCCCTTGTAAAATTTTCAAGAGCACTTTTATCTTGTGGAACTTCGGACTTTTTCATTTAACAAACGGTTAAGTAAGCAAATACGTAGGAGAATCGGGAGCTTTCGGGAACCGCTAGTAAAATAGTATCACCGGCTTTCAGTTTCCCGCTGTTGAAGAGTTCGTCAACCATCAAATAGATTGAACCTGCTCCCACGTTTCCGTGAGTAGCCAGATTGGAAAACCAGCGTTCTTTTGGGATTTCCATCCCGTTTTCAGCCAGTTGTGAGTATATCTTATCTTCAAAGAAATAACTCGACATGTGCGGTAAGAACCAGGTCACATTATCAGCTGTTAAGTTCTCTTCCGAAAATTTGGTTTTCAATTTATTGAATCCGAGTTTCACGATGTGTTCGTCCAATAGCTTCACGTCTTGCTTGATACTCAAAATGGATTTTTCAATCATTTCCTGAGGATCATAATCCATGTAGCTTTTCAATGTTCCGTCTTCCATCTTTTCCGAAGCCATGTACATACATGCCTCGATTTCATTGGCAAAAGAAATTCCTTCCACCCAATCAATGCGCAATGAAGGCCCTTCCGAACTTTTTTGGTCCTCCAACATGAAAACGGCTGCACCATCGGATAACATCCAACGCAGGAAATCCTTGTCGAAAGATAAGTAAGGATTTTGTTCCAATTCGGTAAGTTTTTGGATCTCCAGCTCGAATTTGTCCGAACTAAGCACACGTGACAGGCGCTCTGAACCGGTAGAAATGGCTTTTTTGCTCATCCCTGATTTAATAGCCATGAAAGCATATTTCATCGCGTGCATTCCGGAGCAGCAAACTCCCGAAGGGGAAACCACTTCAATATTTCCGGATTCCGGCAACCAGCCATGAACCATTACACCATGCGATGGCATCATTTGATCGGGGGATGAAGTTCCGCAGCTAAGCAAATCAACTTCCTTGATCTCTTGAGGTTTGTTCTCAAATAACTTGCGAATGGCCAATGAAACCATTTCTGCATTTGTGTGAGTTGCAGTTCCGTCTTTACGAATTGCATAATAGCGGTTTTTGATTCCGTTATTACGTAAAACGATTCTTCTCGATTTGGACGCCCGGTCGTTAATTAATCCTAAATAATCTTCCATTTCATCATTTGAAACGGGACTATTAGGCAAAAAAGATGCCGTGCGTGTTATGTATACTTCCTTCAAACTCATTCTTTATCTCAATTGAGTGCCTCTGTAATATGCTAATTCGCGTTTAATATGTCGTCCTTTAAAGGGGCGTACAAAGATATGATATATCGTTAAAACAATTGGTGAAACTATAAATAAAGCGAAAATCAAATAATATTTAAAAAAATTGACCCAAAATTTACGATTCCCTCCATTTTCGGTTTTTTTGGTGATCAGTTTTGCCCAGATCAGGAAAAGCATTTTTGCTCTTGATTCGATAAATAGGATGGATACCGGTATAGTAACTCCACCTCTTGCGACAAGTTCATCCTGGAATTGAGATGGCTGATTGTTCTCCAGCTTTTCTTTTAACAGCATTCCGAATTGACTCACATTTTCAATATCCTCATCTGAAACACCCGGTTTAGGAAATATTCCCCATTTCCTGGTTTTTTTCCCGGTCAACATCCAGTGTAAAATCGTAACCACACTGACCAGGTTGCTTACTTTGTCGATTAAGGGAACATTCCCGATCAGTTTTCCTCCTGCTGAAGCAATTTGTTTTTTTACCGCCTCCTGGGCATTGATCCACATATTTCTACAACCCAAAATGGATACGATCCGGGTATCCTTCACGATTTTTCTGAATGCCTCATCTTGTAAAATAGCTGATGCTGGAAGGGATGGTGACAGAAACCAGGGCTGATAACCGAAAATTATCAAGTCGTATTGTTCACGTTCAAATTGAAGCGGTTTGATCGGAACCGGTTTTTCAAGAACTGTTTCTGGCATCGCATTAAAAAAGGTAGCGCTTGTCCAGGGAAATGGGAATGGGGTCTCAGGTTCAACTTTTACCCATTCTATTGTGCTGTCAACGAATGGTTTACAGAAATTTTCAAGGATTTCCGTAAGTTGTCCCGATTGAGAATAATGTATAACTAAGATGTTCTTTGCCATAGTTAATTGGGATCTAAGTAAAAGTGTTTAACCTTTTGCCTCTACAAATTTAACAAGGTTTTGTTTCTAAACTACTTTTTTGTTCTCTTTTGAAATGCCGATCCACCGATCTTAGGAATGAATTCTTGGAAAGTTATGCTTAGTTTTGTGCCCCATGGAATCAAGTCTGGCATCAATATCGAGCATCAATAGTTGTGTAATTATTCCTACATACAACAACGAACGAACACTGGAGCGTGTTATTCGGGAGGTATTGGAATATGTTCCTTCAAGCTGTGTGATCATTGTCAATGACGGTTCTACAGATTCCACTTCGGAGATTTTGAAATCGGTTGAACAGGAAGTAACTATCCTGGTAAATGAAGTGAACAAAGGGAAAGGGTATTCACTTCGGAAAGCCTTTCAGTTTGCCATTGAAAAAGGATATTCAAATGCCTTGACAATCGATTCCGACGGACAACATTATCCGAGCGATATTTCTTTATTGGTTGAGCAGGCAATCCTACATCCGGGTGCAGTGATCATGGGATCAAGGAATATGAACCAGGAGGGTGTACCGCAAAAAAGCTCTTTTGGAAACAAGTTCTCCAATTTTTGGTTCAAAGTGGAAACATGGATTACCTTACCGGATACACAAACCGGTTTTCGGATCTATCCTTTGGAACCGATAAAGAAAATCTGGTTGTTTACCAATAAATTCGAATTGGAGATCGAGGTGATCGTTAAATTGGCTTGGCGGTTCGTTCCCTTCGTTGCTGTTCCGATCCAGGTGAAGTACGATCCTTCGGAACGCGTTTCCCATTTTCGCCCAGGAAGGGATTTCACGCGGATCAGCATCCTGAATACGGTTTTGGTTTTAATAGCCCTGATCTGGTACTATCCCCGCAAGTTTTTCTCGATCCACACATGGAACCTCATTAAACACGAAGCGATCAAACCGGAGGAATCCAATTTCAAGAAAGCACTTTCTATCGGATTCGGATTTTTTATGGGAATCGTCCCGCTTTGGGGATTTCAGTTATTGATCGGGATTCCGCTGTCTGTCCTGTTCCGGATGAATAAAGTATTGTTCATTGCTGCCGCGAACATTTCTATTCCACCGATGATTCCATTTATTATTTACGGAAGTTTTCTGTGCGGACAGTTATTCCTGACGGGTGAAACAAACACCGCGCAATTGGCAGATGTGAGCTTGGAAGCAATTCAAAACAATGCTTATCAATACGTGATCGGAGCCTGTGTTTTTGCTACAATAGCTTTTGTGGTTTCTTTTTTGGTGAGTTTTGCTTTGCTGAAGATATTCCGGAAGGAACCAAAGATCGGTTGATTAGCTAATCAATATTGGATTGTTCATTTCAATTGCGGTTTTGATTACCGATTCGAATTCAATGATTAAATCTTCTATTTCTTTGTCTGAGTTCAAAACATTTTCCCAATGATTCCATAGCAAACCTATTTCGGTTTTAAATATATCTAATTCAGTTACTTTAATTATCCCGGAGGAGTTGCCTGCGTAGATGAATTCCCTACTTAATATTTCCCAATGTTGAATGTGTTCAGATAATTCTGTTTCTAAAAAATGAATCAGGGTTGGTAAGTTGCGTGGCAAGACTACTGAGATTGCAATTGAATTTCCACCATGGACACAATATTTTTTCAGCAGTTCATCATACTGTATTTGAAGATTATCATTTTCAAAATAAGTGGATCCGTCAGAATCAAATTTTAGGTGGCGCAAGAGTGATGAGTCAATTTTGTCAGTTGCTTTTTTAAAACAATTGCAATACACTATTAACTCTGGCATTCTTGTTAATTTATACGTCTCTGACTTTGTTATTTATATATGCCACTGAATTTCAAACAAATCCCTTCGGTATTGCTTAATTGTCCGGCAACCTTCAGGCTTTGGTCTTCCTGTTCTGTAACGGTCATTTTAAATGCTGCTTCCGGATTCGTCACCGGATTCAAAACGGCCAAAAACTTGCTTGTTGTAAGGGTTTTTAACTGAATGGGTCTATTGAAATGAGTTCCCAGGATTTCTTTCACCATTTCCAACTGTACAACGCCGGGAGTTACCGGATTACCAGGAAAATGTCCTTCATAAATCGCGTGGTTCGCATTGATTGAAATGACTGCTTCAAGCACATTTTCTTCAAATGTGAGTGTTTTGATCGTATAAAAAGTGTCTTTTAGAATCATCAGAAAGTGGTGAATTTAGAGTCATTAATTGTTCCGTTGACTTCCATGTTGGAAAAGCTGTAAACCAGTTTGTTGTCGTCTGTTAACATCGTGAGTTCCTTGATTGTCAATTCCTTTTTGCCAAAGATCAGGTTGATCTCTGAAACATAGCGTTTCATTTTGTCGCTTTTTGGAGTAAGGACCAGTTTGTAATTGGATTTGTTCTCGAAGTAGCTGATCTTAAACTCTTTTTCGTTCAGAAATTCCCCGGTCATCATTTGCACCATTAACTGCTGGATCTTTTTTACCACCATTTTGGAAGATGCACTGCTTACTTCTTTCCCTTTTTCCTGTAGTTTGACGGTTTTTCCATTGATCAGGATGACCTGGCTTTCCGGTTTTGTCTTTTCCCACCGGATTTTGTTTTCTTTCTTGTACCACATTTTGCCGGAGCCTTTTTGGGCATTCGTCAATAGGGAAGAGGTAACGGTTTCTGTAAAATCTGCCTGGATAGCTTTCGTTTCCTTGTGCTGTTTTTCCAAGGCAGCTTTGCATGCTTTCGGGTCAGTTATCCTGGTATATTCCTGTGCATAAGACCGGGTCGAAACAACCAATAAAAGAAGGATACTACTTATTAATTTCATGAATGAATTTTTTCAGGTGTTCTTGGTTTGCAAAGATAATACCATTTCTTTTTGCTTCAGTGATATAGTCTTCCAGTATGTCGGCTGTCTGAACGAGATTGTCATGCAATAAAACAATACTGCTTGGTCTGGTATATTTTATCAGGCGGTCCAACAATGCTTCCTTGTTCTTGAATGAATCGTATGAACGCACGCTCCAGGCAATGATCTTCATCCTTCTTCTTCTAAGTGCGCGAGCGATCTTTGGATTGGTGTAACCGATGGGGGGCCTGAAAATGAAAGGTTTTTCGGCCAAAAAGGGTTTAAGAGTTTCTGAAAAAGCGTCAATTTCCTTCCCTACTTTTTCGGTGTTTAACATCGCAAAGAAAATAGAATGGTTTTGCGTATGATTGCCTATTGTATGGCCTTCGGAAATAATTCGTTTAAGAATTTCAGGATGTTCCTCGACTTTGTGGCCAATTGCAAAGAAAATGGCATGAATTCCGTGTTTTTTTAAAACATCTAAGATACGTGGAGTTACGACAGGATCCGGGCCATCATCAAATGTCAGTATGACTTCCTTTCCAACATTGCGGAAGATTGTCGGGTAGAAATATTGAAAACGGAGAAACACAATTCCGAAGACCAGGATCAATAAAAAATTGGAGATGACGTACGCAATCCAAAGCCATAAATAAGGACTGTTCCAAAAGACCAAAAGGACAATGAGGAGCGTACTGAGCGCCACTAAAATATTTAATCTATGCTTCCACTTCATTTCTGCGGATGAGCGTTAAGCCCAGTTTATCGGGTTCCAGGTTATTTATAATCAGAATGGTTTGGGCTTCCTTGTTTTCGATCAACCAATCATTCGCCAAGTGAAGGGCAAAAGCAGATGCGCTTTGGTAATATCCGGAATAATCCGGGAAAGAAACGTGCTTTTTCGCCTTGGATTCAAAAACGGAACTGCCTTCAAGGATCAGGTCGAGATCCTGGAAAGTGCAATTGTTTGAGCTTAAAAACCGGGCAACCTGAGTTTCTGTGTCTTCCGAAGAAAAGGAAACATCACAAGCCTCGATATGTGCAATCCCATTTCCTTTTTCATCGGACAATACCAAAAAGGTAGCTCCGGATGTAAATGGGTGAGTTGTTTTTATCAAATTACCGCGAAGTCGTTCCAAAAATGGAATCGCTTCATCTGCAGCTCCGACCAAAACCGATTTTTTGCCTTCGTCCATACACAAAAGGCCATCCTTCAAAGCTACTTCGAATGAAAGTGCGTTCTGGGTATGCGTCATGTTATAGGCATGGTTTTTCAAATCCAACGAGATTTGACCGGAAATCGTATTGTGTGTGCTCTGAATAAAAGCGGTCGGAGAAAGAATGTCGCCACTAACCGAATTGATCGTCACCAGGAACTTCTCCGTATCAGTTAAGCAACCTAAGGCTGTTCCTACTGAAATCGCATCGAATTCGGTGGAAACTTTTTCCTGGCAAGCCTTCGAAGCGGTGATTCCCATTCGTAAAATGGTGCTCAATCTTCTAAGCGCAGCAACCGGAATGTAGTTTTTATAATCCGGAGAGATCAATTCGCTCCCGGCAGCTAAGGGCTTCAGTTCATTCCAGATGTTCTCTTTCTGAAAGGAATCCTGGTGTGTAATTGATTCTATATGTTGAATGAAATACATAGTCAGACCTTGCTTAAGATGATGGTTGAATTATTTCCTCCAAACCCAAAAGAGTTGGATAAGATATGTTTGATCGTGTTTCCTTCGGAATAATTTTTTACCGGGACTAAGCCTGTTTCCTCAATAGCTTGTTTGAAATTCAGGTTTGGGAGTAAAGCTCCGTTGTTTAAAGCTAAAATACCAAAAACGGCTTCTATTCCTCCCGAAGCGGCCAGGGTATGTCCGGTATACCCTTTTGTAGAGCTAAATGGCGGTATAGAAGAACCGAAAACAGTTTTGATCCCGTGAGATTCGGACAAATCGTTATTTGGGGTAGCTGTTCCGTGTGCATTGATGTAATCAATATCATCCGGAACCAGACCCGCAACGGCCAAAGCACCTTTCATGGAAAAGGTTGCTCCCAATCCTTCAGGTGAAGAAGCTGTTTGATGATAGGCATCCGAAGCATTGCTCCAACCGGAAAGGATTGCCAATGGCTTCTTTTCGGTTCTTTTCATCGTTTCTTCCGTTTCCAGGACCAGGAAACCGGCACCCTCACCCAGGTTCAACCCTTTTCTGGTTTCGTCAAATGGCCTGCACCATTCATCATCAAAGATCATCAGGGAACGGAACCCTGAAATGGTGAATTGGGAAAGCCCGTCTGTTCCTCCTACAACCACCCGGTCCAATTGTCCGCTCAAAAGCATTCTTGCTCCTAACATGATTGAATTTGCAGCAGATGAACAAGCCGTGGAAATGGTATTTACATATCCATCAATTCCAAGTTCTTTTGCAATCTGCTCACTGGTTGTTCCGCTCGGATGGTTCCTGTAAAGATCCAGGTCATCCGTTTCACCGGCAAGAAAGCCCTTGTAAGCAATTTCACTGACATCCATTCCACCGACGGAAGTTCCTGAAATCAACCCGGTTCTTATTTCAGGATCCAATGTGTGACCCTGAAACGCTTCCTTTGCGGCAATCATACCGAGTAAAGCAGTTCTGGATGCATCTTGGGTAAGTGCAAAACGTTGGACCAATTCGTCATTTGTCCAGCGGATCTCACCTACTTTAAAACGTTCTGTATAGGTCTTTTCACCTTGCTTGATCCCTGTTTTTTCAGAGCGCAAGGCAAGCAATGTTTCTTCTACGTTTTCACCGATAGAAGAAATGACACCGTATCCAGTAACGTATATGTTCATTTATTGATGTTTAGAAATGTAAGCTGCCAAGGTGTTCACCGATTGAAAGATCTCTTTTCCTTCACTCGGGTCTGCGATTTTGATCCCGTAGTTGGAATCCAATAAGACGATGAATTCCAATGCGTCGATTGAATCCAGTCCAAGGCCTTGATCCCCGAATAAAGGAGCGTCATCTTGTATGTCTGCAGGAGTTAGATCTTCCAGGTTCAGTTGCTCAATAATTTGAGCCTTTAGGTTTTCTTTTAAGTCACTCATTTCTGTATTGTTTAATTAGTGTTGAGAGTTCAAGTTCGATTGAATTGTCAGCATGTTCTGAATCAGTTAGCAAAAATAGGAAACATTCTTGTTCGCCATTCGTTTTCGCCTCTACCCAGGCACATAAACAGACATTATTTCCCTTATTTAATCCGATTTGGGTCCATTCCGAAAAATGCCCCGGATTGAATGCCTCTTCTACGAAAAAGCAATTTTCACCATACCATTTGTGTCGAATGCATAATTCGCCTGTAACGATGTTTGGTAAGGTATATACAAATAGGGAAGGGCTGGGGTTATTTAATTGCTCGTAGCTGTCTATAAAGAGGTTGTCCGTGAATTGACTTGCAGAGCTGTTCGCGAAAATCAATTGCAGGTCGTTTTCCAGGTCAACTTCTTTCGGGAGGAATGGAAGCAATAATTCTGTTCCGATGAATGCCATTTTTGAAAGCACGTCCATCTTGTAGAACTTCGGGTATTCCACTCCCAATTGCTGGTAGGCCGATTTGAACGGATTTTCTTCTTCGCCTGTATCGAAAACCCGTTTCCCATTCAGGTAAGTTCCTTTCGGACAAACGTAACTATGTGCTAAGATCTTCACGATTGTTTTTGTAAGATTAAACTTGCATTTCCTCCCCCAAATCCGGAAGCAGTCTTCAAAACCGTGTTTAACTCTTTTGATTCGATGCGTTGAATGACGTTTAATGGAACGGAAGTCCCGGTTTCTTTAAATCCAAGATTTGGAAAAAGGGTGTTTTGCTCCATTGAAACAATGCTCATGATGGTTTCTAAAACACCGGCAGCACCCAAAGTATGCCCGAAATAACCTTTCATGCTGTTCAATGGTACCTGGTCCAGGTTTGTTCTGCCGAATGCGATGCTTTCCATTTCATCATTGAAAACGGTTGCTGTTCCATGAGCAGAAACAAAATCAATGTTTTTAGCCGTCAGGCCACTTCGTTTCAGTGTTTTTTCAATGGACCGTACCAAACCTTCCCCGGTTCTTGACGGACCTGAAATGTGATTGGCATCATTGGATGAAGATCCGCCCTTGTACAAAACAGCGAAATCAGCCGGTTTTTCAGTGGTGACCAAAACAATTCCGCAACCCTCACCCAACACGGTCCCATTTCGGGATTTGTCAAATGGTTTGCAGGTCTCGTTGCTTAAGGCAAACAAACTTTGAAAACCGTAGGAAACAAATTCGGAAACAGCGTCGATTCCGATGACAAGGATGTGATCGTATTTTCCTGCGAGCAAATAATCTGCTGCTGTATTTATTGCGATTACTCCCGAAACACAGGCATTTGAAATGATAAACACATCTGTTTCCGGGAAAAATTCATGAATGATTGCTTGAGTTTCCGCAAAGGTGTCACCAGGAAGCAGATCAACGTTTCCCTTGGTGGAACTCACAATTACCGCCGTGTTCTCAAGTGGTTTTGAAGCAAGTTGCTCTTTTGCTTTTTCAAGCGCGCCTCTTAAAAGTTGGTCGTATCGATTGGGAGAAGAGATCTCCGCTCTTTTGGCTAATGCGATGGGTGTATCCTGGAAACCGTCTTTTTCAAAGATCTGAATTCCGGAAACGCCCTTTTCGAATGCTTCAATATGCTGTCCAACTGTGTTTCCAAGAGGAGTTACCAATGAAAGTGGCGCTATGTAAACCGGTTTATGCATCGATCCAATGTTGGTTTTCTTCCCAAATGCGATAGAATTCGGGTTTGATTAATTCCAGTGTACGGTCGGAAGTAAACATAAATACCTGCATGGTCATTCCGGTAGCTGCAACCTGTTTTGTTGTACTATTGATCACTTCATAGCGGAATACGATCTTGGCAGAATCGTGCTGTTCCAGGATAATGTTTATCAATGCCCCTTCTCCATAAAAGATGGAAGCTTTGTGTGAAATTTCGGATTTTACGATAGGAATGAAGTAGCCTTGTGCGTGTACATCCAGGTACTCAATTCCGAAATCCCTTCCGAACTGTTCACGGGCATCTTCAAAGAATTTTAAATAGTTTCCATGCCAGACTACACCCATTGCATCCGTTTCACTGAAACGAACAGGTACGAGAATGGATGATTTCAGGACCTTCATGCCAAAACGATTTTCATTTGACAGGTCAAAAGCACCTGCCCGTTTGATTTTGCCACACCTTCCACTAAATGAATGGTGTCAAAAGTGCTTAAAATTTGAACCGATGTTTCGATCAGGTCGTTCAGTTTAGCACTATTTTCGACCT
>Ga0247691_1000218_pt1 | contig 12894 bp, 11 predicted proteins | sample CNK32_metaG_FD_182721 | JGI IMG/M metagenome (GOLD analysis project Ga0247691, IMG submission 182721) | Soil microbial communities from Purdue University Martell Research Forest, Indiana, United States - CNK32 | ecosystem: Environmental > Terrestrial > Soil > Temperate forest > Bulk soil...
CAACTAAAAACGGAGTGGTGGTTGTGGTTATAACCGGAACCGATTTTTCGCATTTGGACACTTTCAGAAGGGAAGAGACGTTCAGGTCAAAACCTCCGTTATTGGTGTTTTGGTTCACCAGGTAAGTGCGGTTTACGGAAGTATTGTAAGTGATCATATCCGGAGTATTGATAAAAACGGAATTACCGCTTTCTTCAAAATAGCTTGGGGATAAGGGCGAGTTGTTGCCCGACTGATACACTTTCGCTGCCAAAAAGCTTAAATCGTCTTTCATGGTGATCTGAAAAGGAGTGAGCTGTTCGGGCAATGCTCCGAATGGTGCGCTTAGGTATCCGCCTATGACTATCATGTTGTCACGCGATTGCTGTAAACGAAAACCGTTTTGGTCGACGCCGCTGCCAATCGGATATCCGCTTAATTGATGGCGGGTCCAGGGTGTCAGGAAAGCTCCCGTAAGCGGATCACAGATGGCAACCTGGAACTGGTGAATGACACTATTGTTTGCCAATAGATAGACTACATTCAATGGTGGATTGTACATTACGGAAGATCCTGTAAACCGTGAATTGGTATTGTCAATAATGTTGGAAAATGTGACGTTTCCTGCGTAATCGGTCCCTAGAGTGATGAGGTTTTGCTCTCCTGAAGCGGGAGGATTGCATGATCCGGAGATAAAATAACCTAATCCGGGCACTTCCGTAATGTTTTCCAGCATGTCGTAATCCCAGATACTGGTTGCAGGAAGGTCCATTTCAATTGGAGGATACAGGATCGTATTGAAATTGTTGAGATCGAGCCCCAGTACAAAGCCGAATTTCGGAATGGTGGCATAATTGCTTGAAGCAAGTGTCCCGACAATTTCTGTTCCTACTACGGTTACCTGCGCCATGGTTTCCGAGCAAATTACCTGGTGTGGCACCATGGAGTTCCCGCTGAAAGTATACTCCAATGAACTTTGGACTGGTGTTCCGGTCATGAAGTCAACTTCGGCTACGATCATTTTGTAAGGTGTTCCACCGGTTGTGACAGCCGTCATTCCTGTCAGGATAATGGTGTTGGTGGCTTCCCGGATGGTGAAATCCATTAAATAAACAGCATCAGGATAATCCACGTAATAAGTGTTCATCGGTGTCCCAAACACATTAGAGACTTTAAAAGTGGGCGTTAAAAGACCTGTTGCCGGATTGGTTTCCGTGTAACCGCTAATAACAAAGTCCTGGAAAGTTTCAACGGAGAGATTCTGGTTGAGCCAGCTTCCGTTTGTTGTTTCTAAAAAGCGTTGTGCATTGCACAATTGTGACAGCAGAACTGCCACTGTGAATAGTGTTGTCTTCATAATACAGTGAATAATGGTTAATGGCTGGAAGTTAAGCTATTAGCTATTACGAGTCAAAATGGAAATCGTTAAATTTTGGATTTCTGTACATTATAGCACAGAAGAAATGCCGAAAGTTAGATTACTTGATTTTTTGTGACAGAAAGTTACATTTTATGACTTAAGGAAGCGAATTCCGATTCTCTCTAATTCAATTTGCCCCGGATTTTCAACTTGTCCGGATTCCGTACAAAAAGCAAGCGGGTGATTTCCTGGTCTTCCAGGTCAACATACTGCATCGAATCCATTTCGTTGGTCGTCAGGTTAAAAATGATTGCTGCCGGTTGGCCGTTGACATAAACAGGCCGGTATTCGAATTGATTCTCTTGTGTTTCCGGAAGTTGGGTGACACCCATCAGGAACTTCAGTACTTTTTGTAATCCGAAAAGAGGTTTCAATGCAGCTGCCCGTTTTCCTCCACCATCGCTGAAGAGTTCAATGTCGTGGCAGAGTAAGTTTTCCAGTTCGGAACGGTCCTGGCCATGCAATGCAATCAAAAACGCTTCCGTGAATTTCCGTTGTTTTTCAGGGTCGACCTGCAGCGGTTTGCTTCGTCCCAGTTTTTCGTGCGCCCGGTGAAGCAACTGCCGGCAATTATCGGCTGAAAATCCTGTAATATCGGCAATTGAGCCGTATTCTTCCGAAAAGCTTTCACGTAGAATAAAGACTGCGCGTTCGTTGGGGTTCAATCTTTCCAACAGGAAGAGTATTCCGTATTCCAGGGTTGGGACAGGTTCCGGTTCTAAAGTTATATAAGGTTCCGGAAGCCACATTCCAACATAATTTTCCCGGGTTTTCCGAAGGTCATTCAGGCGATTGATACTTTGGTTCACGGCAATGCGTGCCAAATACGCTTTTGCATTTTGAACTTCTTTTGCGGCCAGCCACTTTTCAAAGACGTCCTGGACAATGTCTTCCGCTTCTTCGACCATTCCCAGCATGTTGTAAGAAATGCTGAAGATGTAGGGGCGAAGTGCCAATATTTCTTTTGTCAATTCCATGGAAAAAACAACTTATAAAGTTTGTGATAAATATAAAGAATGAACTCACTCAACAGCGTCATTAATTCACGTATTTAAAAATGAACAGGCATAGATATTGGAATTATGACTTCATAGCGAACTAAATCTTTGCGCTCTCTGCTTCTCTGCAGTTTATAAATCACGCCTTATTTTAACCGCAAAGAGTGAAAGAACGCAAAGATGTGAATCTCATTCTGTCTAAAAGAAATTACCCGACCCTTTGTTTAGCAATGTCGCAAAGCATGTCCGAATGGATATTCAACCCAATGTTGCCGATGTTGTAGAAAAATTCGCTGGCTACCAACCAAACAATCTCACAGATCGTACGTTCATCATAGTGCAAAGCCAGTTGGTTGAAAAGTTCCGGTTCCATTTTGCGGTCTTGGGCAAGCATGGAAACGAAATCCAGCAATACACGTTCCTTTGCGGAGAATAGATGACTGGATTGATAATCGTGCAAGGCATCAAACTTTTTCTGGTTCATGAACGAAACAATTGTTTGCGCACGTCCGATATCCATGCAGAATTTGCACACATTGATTTGGGCCACCTGCTCACGTACCAGCATGACGGTTTCAGCCGGGAGCAACAGTTTTTTGTCCAGCTTTGAAATTTTCCCGGAAAAACTTCCGAAACTCACAGGCATTCTTACAGCCATTACTTTCAGAGGCGTAATCACCTTGCCGAAGCGTTTACGGGTTAGATAATAGATCAGCTTCCAAAGAATGCTTTTTGGTTTTTCAATCGGTTCTAAAAAAGGAGTATCCATAACGTTTTTATTCCAAAGACCGGGAAGAAGTTGTTTTGTGACAAAAAGGAAGAAAAATTATTTACATGAAGAGGTGAAATAATAAAGACAAGTTGTTAATAGGGTTATGAAACCGATAATAAATATCCAAATGGCAATTTCTATTGCACGTTTATTGGATGCCATTCTTTCAAATCTCATCAATTTGTGAGTTGTGTCCTTCAAATCCAATCCTTTTTTTTCAAAAACAATTTCAATTCCTTTAGAGAATTTATAACCTCTCTTTCTCAATAACTTCCAGGATTTGGGTTCTGAATTTCGAGCTTGAGCCATTCTAAAATGGTAATATTTATTGTTTCGACGAAACGTACCTAGCCAGCTGATATTTATTATCAGACCAAAAATTGAGAAGATAGAGAGCAAAAGTGTATTTCCGTGAATGCATTTTAGAGAATCACCTATTATAGTTCCTATTCCTACATTTAAACCGATGAAAAGTAGGTTCATTTGCCAAGCGATTTCTCCTTCATAAAATAACAACTGTAGTGCTGCCATATATTTGTCAATCTGTTTTTCATCAACATCCATTTTTTTTAATATATGTTTATTTATAGTATTTCGATCAAGTCACCGATAACCGTAAAAATAGAGGAGAAAGATATGAATACAAGTCTGATGACTTTGAAAAGTAATCTTGAAGTGTAGTTAAATTCCGCTTTGTTCTTTTAATTCCTTAAATAATAAACTTTGTCCAGATGATCCAGGAATATAAACTTCTTTTGTGAAACTAGAATCGGCAAGTTTTATTTGGTCAAAAATTTGTTTAACTTCATCATATTCTATTGCCGAATCATATTTGCCAATTGAGTTAATAACTGGTCGCATAAAGCGAAATAAAGCACTTATTCCAGTTGACTTATTTAATATATTCCCCTCGCCATTCCAACTATTTGGCCATTTGTCTTCCACGACTTTAAAGTAATTCCATATTGATCGCATAATTATTTCATCCTTTTCTGCAATAAAAAGGTTTCGAAACACTAATTTGCTTAAATCATGTTCATTTGATAACAGCTTTAATTTTTCTCCAAAAATAGATTTTCTCTTAAGGATATCTCTGTCATTCATTGGATCCATTGAGATGTAACTTAACAAAAGTTCGACAAAAGTTGCTTGTGCAATCGTTTCCAGGGATTTATTTTCTGCTGTACCAAGAATCTTAATTTTTTTATGAAATGGACTTCCTTCTAATCTGTTTAATAAACGAACAATGTCATGAGAAGTTTTCTGTGGACTCCGACTTTTGGCATATTCATAAAGATCATATACCAGTGATTTATTGACTTTGGTTTGTGCTTTATTGATAACTGAGAAAATTTGAGCTTGGTCATCAATATCGAGATCTACAAAAATAGTTACGTTTAGTTCAAAAGTTGGAGCCTTTTCAGAGAACAGATTCTGAAATCCATTCCTAATTCCTTCAAGACGATGCTGACCATCTAAGATTCTTGCCACTTTTTCACTTGCCCTAATTTTCAACGTTCTTGAAGTCTTATCAAATATAACATTTGAAACTTCTTCTATCCTTTCTATATTGTTTTCGATATATTCATTATCAAATTCTGTTAGGTCCTTACTATCTAAAAGGCGAGTGGTAGAATTGATATGGAGGATAATACTAGTAGGAAAAGTTGCGTCTACTGTATTTACATATCCACCGATTTCGCGGATTCTATTGGGCGATATTTTTCTTTGAATTCCAAGGTAAGAATCAAAACTATCATTTTTCCTATCCTCTTCATGAATTTTTCGAATATCTGCATCTGCAATTATAATCAGTTCATTCCAATTTATTTTACCGATATAATACTTTCCAATTGGCTGAGTTATTTCGATGAATTCTAGGTCAATATATTTCTGTTCCATCATTATCAGCTATTAGTGAATTTTTTTTCTAATCCGATTTCATCTTCCTTGCGACTAGAGGAAAGGGATTCAATTGATTCATCTTCAATATATTTTGCAACGAAAATCATAATTGCGGTCCATGCAAGAAGAAAATATGAGAAATATAGAAGTTTTGTATTTGTATTATTTAATCCTTTTATTGAGTATGCGTAAATGCAAACTGAAACTACAAGAATCACAAAATTTACAATAAAAAAAACATGAGAAAGTTTATTTATGCCTTTTTCTTTTTTGTAATGATAAAGAGTAAACAATACACCTATGCACATTGGAATACACATCAAGACTATTTCTCCTTTTCCTGTTAATTTAATATGATTAATTGGATGTTTTTCAAACATCCAAGACAAAAAAAGCGCTAGAAGAAGTGGTAATAAACTACCTATAATATTGAGTAGTGTATGAATACCAGTGCTAATTAGTAATTTTCGTTTTAGCATTACAGTTGATTTCGTGAGTAATATTTATATGGTTACAATTTTTTATCAGTGTTTACTTGATTAATCCATTTGAAGAACATTTGTTATTATGTATTCTTCATACAAACCTCTTTTCGCTTTTTTTCCTCCAATTAGGCTTGCACGAGAAATTTCTATTATCGGATCATTTTCCTTCTGAAAAATGTTTCGGATTTCAGAATGAGCTGCGTTAGTTAAAATATAGTATGCTCCTCGATTCCTTACTTCGTCAATAAAATCAGATAGTCGATGTTGTGCATCCAAGTCAAAAAGTTTTGCGTTGTACTTGATAAACCCATTATTATTATGTGTTACGGTATATGGTGGATCAATAAATACTAAATCTCCTTCTCCAATATTATCGATTGATTCTTGAAAATCTCTTGAAGTAATAATTGCACTTTGAAGAGCTTTGTTAGCCGCTCTGAGAATTTCAGGTTGCAAAAAATCCTTTTTTCTATACCCAAATGGTACGTTATATTCTCCTTTTAAATTTTCTCTATAAATGCCATTAAACGACGTTTGATTGAGATAAATAAATTTAGCTGCTTGTTTAATACTATTCTTAGGCTTTTCTTGTCTTATTCTATAATAAAAATCCATATCATTTTTATATTTCATTAGTTCAAGAATAAGAGATTCCACGTCTTCTTTTAAAACATTATAAGTATCCGTCAATTCAGAATTTAAATCTGAAAGAAATGCTGTATTAGGGTTTAGATGAAAAAAAACAGAACCGCCTCCAACAAATGGCTCAATGTAGTTATTAAATCCATTTTCGGGAATATATTTACTTAACTCTTTAAGAAACCAAGTTTTACCTCCTGCCCATCTTAGAAATGGTTTAGGTTTTGTAAAAGATTCAATCATCAGCGTGGATATTATATTGAGATCAGTGAATATTAATAGTACAATGATAATAATTTTAAGGTAAATTGACTCTTTAGACGAGAGATTTTCTCAAATAATTGAAAATGTTTGCACATATGTGTGAAGATTAAAAGGAGCCAACTTACCGCGAACTCCCGTTTATAGAATAATCAGTTGAATGCTTATTTTTTAATTAAACTCCTTCAGCCTTTTCATCTTACCAGATGAGGCTTCAGTCTTCGGAAGTTTCACTCTCCGTAATGCTTAGCTTTTTGTGAAAGCTGCATTCCGTCTTCAGTAGCTTCGCTACTTCTTCTTCTTTGATGCTTTTGCTTTGCTGTTGAACTCCAGCGAAAGGTTGATCCAATAATCAAAATCCGCTTGATTTCTCATTCCTGTGTCATCGATAAGCACATAGCCTTTCATCGGGCGATTGGTTGGTCGATTGGTGAAATCCATCGTCCGGCAACCCTGTTTTTCAACTGCATCCCCATGAAGATCGGGATCGATGCGGCACATCAGTTCATCTTTGAAAATTCCCACACACATTTTCCCGTTATACATGAACGTAAGTCCACCCATCATCCGTTTTTCCTCGATATTTTGCAGATCTGCCAATCGTTCACGAATGCGGTCTGCGAGTTTCTCGTCGTAAGCCATACCCTAATAATAGGAAGTTTCCGGACAAGATTCAAGTCCCGGGAGATTACCTGTGTGTATAACTTATTGAAATGCAAATGGAGCAATGAAAGTCAGATCGGATTGAAATATATTGTCGGAAGCGCAAAAGATAAACTTTCCCTTATCTTCGTGGCTTAACCAAATCAGAGTGATGAAAAGAAATCCAGGTATTTCACTTTTACTTTTATTGATATTATTGGCAGGTAGTTGCGCTTCCATCAAGCAATTTCGCTATATGTCGAAGGGGAAAGCACCAAAAGGGACTTTCCGGACAGAAATTCCTTTTGAATTGAATAATGGCTTGATTGTAATCAAAGCTAAGCTTAACGGTTCAGACAAGGAATTTGAGTTTATGGTAGATTCAGGCGCGCCTGTTTCTGTCATCTATAAAGAAGCCTTTGAAGAATCAAAAGCGAAAACGGTGATGACTTACGGTGTGTCCGACTCCCAGGGAAACTCAACCAAGAGTAATTATGTTATGCTGGATATACAGATTGGGAACAGCGATTTTAAAGACATTCTTACGGCTTATTCACCGCAAGTAAACGAATATATTTACTGTATCGCGACCGGTGGGATCATAGGCGCCGATTTGATGCAGACCGCAAACTGGCAAATCGATTTCGAGAACAAGAAGATCGTCATATCCGACAAAAAGAAGTCTTCATCACCGGATCTCAAGGACTACCAAAAAGTTTCGTTCTCAAAACGGTCTCCATTCAGTTCGATGCCCTGGTTGAATATTATACCTGGCATGACAGTAAACCTGACAATAAACGGAGAGCTGTTTAAGGATGTGTATATCGATCTGGGATCAAGCGGAGAGTTAACTCTTCCTAAAAATGCTGCAACAGACACACTGTTTAAAAGCGACCTGAAAGAAGTTCGTACCGGGTATTCCACTTTTGGGTTATTGGGGGGACAAATGGATACAGCCTTTTATTACAGATCTTCAACTATTTTTGTGGAGAAAATGAATCTCAATCCTCATTCAATCCATATAGCCAAACACAATCATTCTCTTCTCGGCACCGGAATTTTCTCCGATTACACGTTATTTATTGATTTCCGAAAACAGGATCTATACCTGAAACCGATTGCACAAAAGGCCAAAGATGAAAAGAAACTCGGATTTTCTATATCCTATGACTCCAAAAGCAGCATGTGTTATGTAGCAAGTCTCTACGAAGGATCTTCGGCTGCTCTTGCAGGATTGCAATTGAATGATACGATTGTTGAGATTAACCAACAAAAACCACCTGTTTTCGCTGATTTCTGTGAGTTTAGAGAATGGAGCAAGAAAATGATCTCCCAGGATATGCTAATGGTCAAAACAAAAAGGGATGACCAAGTCATTCAAATTGAAAAAGGGATTGTTCCGAAGAGGTGAGGCGCAGAGCTATTCTCTCGTGGTTTCTTCGGGAAATTTGCCAATCCGCACCTGATTTTTTCTTACTTTTGCACAAAGCCATCAACCAATGAACAAACAACTTACCTTTTTCCTTTTCTGCCTTAGTTTCTTTTGCGTTCAAATTACACGTGCGCAACAGTTCAGCGAAGACATCGACGAATCTATCCTGAAGATCATGTACGGCGACATCAAATCAGCAGATCTGGATGGCGACGGTAGTCAGGATTTGGTTGTTTCGGGTGAAGCCGGGAATGGTGCTACTTACATCTATCTTAACAATGGAAATGGCCATTTTTCCCTGAACCAATATTATGATCTTCCCTGCATTATGTTCAGTTCCATTGCCACAGGTGATATAGACAATGACGGCGATATCGATTTGTTCCTTTCCGGTACCTGGGGCGGACACTATACCAGTATTTACACGAACGACGGGTCCGGAACTTTTACAGAAGTGGATCCTTATGAATTGACAGCAGTTACCTTAGGTTCCAGTGTCTTTTTTGATGCAAATGGAGATGGGAGCCTGGATCTTTTTTATTTCGGACGTAGTCCTGGGTTTCAAGGAGTGTCCAAGCTATATCTCAATGATGGAACCGGAGAATTCACGGATACACCTGTAAACATGACAGGTTTCCAAACCGGGTCGGTAGTTGCGGAAGATTACGATAAGGATGGTGACAAGGACTTGTTGATTTCCGGGCAGATGAATCCCAATTTAGATCGTACAAAATTGTTCAACAATGATGGAAATGGAGTTTTTACTGAAGTTCCGTATTCTTTCCTTGGAGTATTTGACGGAGACGCCCAGTTCTCGGATATCGATACCGATGACGATTTGGATATCATTGTCAACGGGTGGAAAAACGGAGTGAATACCTTCCACTCGGAATTTTACCTCAATGATGGATTGGGTAACTATTCCAACGTCGGTAACCGTGGACTGGACTCTTTGAGTACGTGCTCACTGGCATTGACTGATGTGGATATGGATGGTGACGAAGATATTTTTTTGACAGGGAAAAATAGTGCGGGTGCTGATACTTGCGCGCTCTATTATAACGAGAACAGCTTCTTTACGAAGGATTCCATCCGTTATTCGGAAGGATTAAGATTAGGTGGAGCACTGTTTACGAACGTGGATGACAATTGTTCTCCTGACCTGGTATATTTTGGTTTTGGAGATTATTGTCAAACGCAAACCTATATTTTCTTAAATGAAAACCCGACACCTTGCCCCGAAGAAGAAGAGGAGGAAGGTGACCATTCAACGGTATTCCAGGAAATGGAAGATCCAACTTACAAAGTGCTTTCAAACCCTTTCCGGGATTACATCCATGTGGAAGTTTCCGAAAAAGTGCTCAAAGCATCGATCTACGATCTGAATGGAAATCTCATTTATGAGTATTTGCCGGATTCGCCGATAATAGATGTTCAGCTAAGAGATGCGGCAAATGGGATTTACCGACTGGTTTTCACAACAGCAAACAAACACAAAGGAACTTCGGTTAAGCTGTCGAAGATCAATTAAAAGTCTAGCGCGTTTCCAAGTAGGTAAATAAATAGAACCCATTAATTCACCACAATCCAGTGATTGGTTTTCAGGATCTGTTTAGAAACACTTCCGGACCTGGAGCTAACGCGGTAGTTTGAAATCAGTTGTTCATTTTTCTTTTTGTCCAGGTAAATAATACAATTTATTGTTGGAAGTACGGAAGTGAAATCCATTAGCTTTAAATTTGTAACTTGTTCGACAAACCGAAAAACTCCCATATGAAAGTATGCTTGACCTTCCTGATCATTTTCGTTTGCTCCCTATATAACCTATCATCGGCTCAACTGAATCCAGAGCAAAATGCCGAAGCTGAGCTTTACAGGAAAAACAAAGTCAAAACCATCAGTTTCTATGAATACCGTGACGCAAAAAGGCATGGAAAGGGAAAAATTACTTCTTACTCCCGGCTAGATACCCTGGGAAGGGAAATTGAAAGCTGGTCGAATCTAAAACTGTCTCTTTTCAGATCTACTAACTACCGTGTTTTGTTCGAATACAACGAAAATGGGGACGTATCGAAAAAAAAATCTTTTGTCATTGAAGGTTCCGATCCCTTGATCACAACTTACACCTACAAGTACAACGATCAGCAAAAGATCACCTACAAAAAGGAAGACAGCCCGTTTGGCGAACTGTGGAAACATACCTACGATTCGTTAGGAAACCGCACCAGGACCCAATGGTATTTTGCAGGAGATTCACTGAAAAACGCTTTCTTTTTTATCGATTCCTTCTATTATGCCGGGAACCAGCTGCAAGTCATGAAACGTTTCAATCCTGACAAGTCCTTGTATTTCTATTTCACCTACGAATATAATGAGCAGGGAAACTGCATTCGTGAAATCCGGCATGAAAAAGAACGTATTACCGATGTCTGGGAATGGACCTATGATGAAAAAGGAAACCGTACACACCGGTTTTATTCCGACAAACTGGCAGGAACAACAAATAGCTCTGATACTGAATACACTGCTAACGGACTAAGAACCCTTTCTGAAGGAAAACGCAAGATTGTGTATGAGTATTATTGATTGGGTCGTACACTTTTACCCAAGCATGGAAGTCTGAAAGTGGAACCATTTTCACTTCCAAACCAAATTGTGGCCCGCATCCTTGTTCCATTGATTCCAGTCCACTTTTGTTGCTGTTTTGACAGCTTTTACTATTCCTGCAGCAGCGATGAACAAAAATCCGTTTCCAAAAACCGGCTGGCCTTCCGTTTGTGAACCTGAATTTCCGGTGTGCAGTTTTTGCGACTTTCCTGTAACAATATCGTAGCTCATCACCGATCCGTTTTCCACAGCCAGGTAAACGGTATTATTCGCTATCACTGGAACTTGTTCGGTGGAAAGTTGAACGGGTTGTTCCCATAGTTTTTGTTCAGTCACTGCATCAAAAGCGTAAATATGATCCTGATCCGTCACGACGATGTATTTATTTTGATAAACGACCGGATGCGATCCGTTAAAATTCATTTGTTCGACAGCTCCTCCGGGACTCAATGCTGCTACAGGTGAGTCAAAAACCTGCTTTACATCCAGCGTTTTTCTATCGAGCGAAACCAGTTTTTCAGCTCCATTCACTACTGCGGTCACGAATATTCTATCACCGCTTATAGATGGCGACGACAAAACGAAAACATCCTTCGTTGTTGCTGTGCGAACCCCTGTTTCCTTATTGAATATGTAGTAGGTTCCGCCCTGCGAAGCAACGTGAACTTCCTCACCCTCTACCACTGGGCACGCAAGTGCTTCTTGGTCGAGTTCCTGCATCCAGTTGAACTTGCCTGACCGGAGATCAAAGCTTACCAATACAGGTTTCCCTCCATGTTTGTAAACCACAAAAACATCGTTATCAGCTGCAGTTGGCGTAGAATAAACGGTCCCGGCCAGCCATTTACTCCAGAGCAATTTCCCGGTTATGGCATCTATGGCGTAAAGTGTGCAGGAATAAGTGTTGATCAGTAAAACTCCTTGGTGGGAAACGGCTGGCGACAATCCCGATTCGCCTAACTCAAGTCCCCAGACAAAGCTTCCTGTTCCTGATTGGACGCAGAAATAATTAGACGAATACGCCCCCTGCTGGGAATACAATCTGTTCTCAATGACCGTCGGTGTGCCGGTAGCGCCGGAACTTGTGCCAAAGTCGAGTGTGTAGCCCTCTGGGGTTTTCTTCAGGTAGTCTGCAGGTGCCGGAATGGACTTAACAGGAGTTTCCTTGTATGTTGGAATGATCGCAATAGGTGGAACAGGAATAAGCGCTGTTTTTTTGTATTGCGAGATTAACTTTTTGTTCTCTTCGATTTGTTTGAGTCTTTCAGCTTCAGCGAGCTTTCGGCTTTCTTCCGCTCTGCGCATTTCCTCCTTTTGAGCGGCCAGCATTGCCTCAATTTCTGCTGAACCGCGGTATCGTCTTGAAGCCGAAGCCATTTTAAATCCCTGCGTTGACGTCGCTTCCACCAAATGAACATTTTGCTCGTATTTGAAGTTCATCACGTAATCGGTTCCTTTTTCGAGCAGAAAAACGCAGACGCCATTCTCGTTTGTGAGGCCCTGATAAACCCGTTTTCCTTTTAGAGCACACATAAAAATCGGTTCATTCTCTAAAGGTTTGTTGGCGTAGTTACTCAGCGTCAGTGTAAAAAGCACATGCGTAGAAGTACCGTTCGTGTTGGTGATCAAAGGCTGAATAATGGTGTCGCCTTTTATCGTTTCGCGGATGTTAGCTTTTTCATAAAACACTACTTCTGTCATTTGCAGTCCCTCGTGATTGGGTACAGACAGTGTTTTAAATGCTGTTGTCTGAT
>Ga0247691_1000219_pt1 | contig 12876 bp, 10 predicted proteins | sample CNK32_metaG_FD_182721 | JGI IMG/M metagenome (GOLD analysis project Ga0247691, IMG submission 182721) | Soil microbial communities from Purdue University Martell Research Forest, Indiana, United States - CNK32 | ecosystem: Environmental > Terrestrial > Soil > Temperate forest > Bulk soil...
TCCAAACGGAGCCTGGCAGAAAGGGGAAAACCTTGGTCCGATTATCAACACGAAATACATGGAATACTGTCCGTTTTACAATGAAAAAACACAGACTTTGTACTTCACCAGCAAACGGAATTCACTCCAATCGAAAGACTTCAAAAACATGGAAGAATTCCAGCAGTATGTGAACCAAAATGCGAACGGATTGAGTAAGATTTATCGGGTAAAAATCCGGTTGTAGTAACGCACTGAAACTTCTTAGGCAATCGGAACGTATTTTCCCATCTTGATTTTTCGAATTTTGTCTTTTCGGCCGCCGCTGAAGCTTTTTGTTTCGGTATAATACATATTTCCCCGTTTGACAATTATAAAAGGACTGGTTCTGATAGATTGTCCCGATCCTGAATAAATATAGGAGAAACTTTCCTTTAATGGCTCAAACAGAATGTTTTCGTGTTTGATTTCTGCCTCAAAAGGGTGTGAAAGATTGACAAAACCGTATGTATTTCCTTTTCTTACTCCGATTGTATTATCGGGGCTGAACATAACTGAACGCATTTTTGGAAGCGGATAAATAGCATCATACACATCCGGATAAATGGTAAATGTTGTATCATCTTCGGAAATTTTCACGGGAGAATACCCATATTCTTTTTGAAGTACAAAAACAGCATATTCTGACAAACGATGCTGATTTAATTCATGCTTTATTTTCCCTATATCAGTAAGCATTTGTACGCACAGTACCTCGTATGAACGAGGTATTACAACCAGTGGGTTGCTGTGTTTTTTGATCTTTGCTGCAAGTGCAAGATCACTCGTGTCAGTTTGAGTGTATTTGATGAAATTATCCAGGTTGGTGACATTTTGTTTTTCCACGTTCTTAAACTGGAATTTACTCAATAGTCTTCCCTGGTAGGTTGAAATTGCCCAAAGTCCTTTTTGTTTTACCAGTAGTAATTTTTTTCCGAAAAAGTAAATGTTTTCGTAGCTTGGAGAAATAGTAAATTTGTCTGATCGATCTAGAAGTCCGAACTTTCCGTTTTCAGCTTTGACAATTAGTACCTCGTTTTGATTCTCAATAATAACTTCAAATTCCGTTTTTTGTGCTAGTCCTGCTGAAAGATTAAAAACATCATTTACCAACACCCATTTATTCTCTTTTGTCAAGACCAGGAAATCTCCATTTTTCCGCTTGAAAATCTGTCTTTGGTTTTCTGAATAGGTTGCATTCAAACAATTAAAAGCGACCATCAGATTTCCTTTTTTGCAGATGGCAATGTTGTTATAGATCGTTATTTCATCAAATTGAGGTTTTAGGATCTCCTTCTTTTGTGAAATTGAGAGTAAACCAAACTGTCCGTTCTGGCAGATATTTACAAAATTCAAGTGATCCGTTTGAAGGTCGTGGGATGGACGAAAGTAATTCCATCCATTGCTACCTCGTTTAGGCATTGAATGTAGTACTTCATTTTCTGACGAGACTAGTAACGTTTTATCTTCTTGAATAGCAACAAAAATGAACTCGCTTTGATCTGCTTTCGTATAGCTAATCCATTCGATTTCGTCATAAATACAGGGAATCAGTAGATTGCCAAGTGTATCAATGATTCCTGCTCCCAGATCCAATTTGTTGTAGCTTGCATTGTTTGTAGAGGAATGTTTTACTGGGCTTACTTTTCCGTTGAATTCTACTGCTTTGTACTGATGTGTAAAATGTGGATCATTTTCGTCGACTATTTGTGCAAAAAAAGATTTTGCTTTTGGATAGTATTTGCCTTTTACAAATTGAATACTTTTCTCGTATTTGTACTGAGCAGAAGCAAGCTGACTAAAGATCACACAGAAAAGAAATAGGATGGATTTGGATTTTAAAAGATTCATTAGAGTATTGTTTGATTGGGTTATTATACTGTTCAAGTTTGGTTAAATGTAATACTCTAAATTTTCTTGGATGTTGCGATTTTCCGTACACACTTTTTGTCCATTGCTTTTGGTCGGATTTTTCAGCTCTTTCGGGTTTTGTATTTTGAAAAAATATTAGGAAGCAGGCCTTCGAAATTTTTTATTACTACGTAATAAGCGACCTCTCCCAAATTTTTTTTTCAATTCGTGCACAACCGGTTCATTTTTTTTGCGTTACATTTGTGCCGTCGCAATTGATGTCGACAAAACAAGTATTAACAATTTTAAAAACCGAAGCAATGATCAATTTCAGTATGACATTAGGAGCTCCAACTGGCAAGGATGCTGGTGTGCTCGGGCTTTGGGTTTTTCAATAGCGATTTTAAAAATCATCTTTATATGAAAATCCGAAGCTCTTAGAGGTTTCGGATTTTTTTTGTTCCATACGTTCCCATCGAGATTTTCGGTGATTGAGCGGAGTCGAAATCCCCGAAATCTCTCTTGTCCGAAAGGACTAATCAAGAAAGTTAAAAAAATGATTGAATCGAACTGTTTGTTCGCATTTCAATTGGGTTGAAAGAAAATTTCTAGATCAAAGCTTTCGATAATTTTCAGGTAATGAGTTTACTGAAGTAAATGAGTTGTGCGAAAATTATTGAGTAATGCAGAGATTGGAATTCTAATTCAACCCCTAGAATCAAACTTTATGGGAAATAAGATTAAGGGGAAAGACTTATTGAAGATAGGCTTCCCCAACGACAACTCTGTAAACATCGCCTTAGGGCTGATCAGCAGGTATAAAAAAAGAGAAACAAAAGACCGCGTTCTGAAAGAACTTTCCGAATTGCTTTATGCTCCGGATGAATACATTGGAGATGGAATTTGGGGCAAGATTGCAGAAGGACTGATTGCACCTGTTGAGGTGAAATTCAATGAATTGAAGATCGAACGTTCACCGTTTTTGATCTACGGCGAAAATGAAATTGATGACAAAACAAAACATCAGTTTTACCAGGCTTTGAAACTTCCGGTTTCAGTACAGGGAGCATTGATGCCTGATGCACATTACGGTTACGGCTTACCGATCGGAGGCGTTTTGGCAACGGATAATGCAGTGATTCCTTACGGAGTCGGAGTAGATATCGGTTGCAGGATGTCACTGAGCATTTTCGATGCTCCGGCGTCCTTTTTCAACGGAAAAACGCACCAATTGGAGAACTTGCTTTCGGAACACACCAAGTTTGGAATGTATGAAACACATAAGATCAAGAACGATCATCCGATCATGGAAAGCAAACTGTTTCGTGAAATTCCATTCCTGAGAAAACTCCATGGAAAGGCTTACCAGCAACTGGGAACTTCCGGCGGAGGAAATCACTTCGTAGAGTTTGGAACAGTGGAAATAACTGCTCCGGATGCAGGTGTTCCTCCTGGTTCGTACTTCGCTTTGCTAAGTCACAGCGGATCACGGGGATTGGGTGCAAATATTGCAAAGCAATACACGCAATTGGCCATCAAACAATGTCCCTTGCCACGGCAAGTCCAGCATTTGGCTTGGTTGAACCTGGATACGCATGATGGACAAGAGTATTGGAATGCCATGAACCTGGCGGGTGAATATGCAAAAGCATGTCACGATGATATTCACGCACGATTGACCAAAAAGTTGGGGCTCCGCATGTTGATGACGATAGAGAACCACCACAATTTTGCATGGAAAGAATTCGTGAATGGCAAAGAGTGTATAGTACACCGAAAAGGTGCGACACCGGCAGGTAAAGGCGAACTCGGAATGATTCCGGGTAGTATGACAGCACCGGGCTTCATTGTCCGGGGATTGGGAAATGCTTCCAGTTTGAATTCCGCTTCGCACGGGGCTGGGCGCGTGTTCTCACGTTCCGAATGCAAGAGCAGGTTTACCAAAAGTGAGATGATGAAATCACTGAGCGCTGCAGATGTGAGTTTGATCGGTGGAGCTGTGGATGAATGCCCGATGGCATACAAAAACATACATCACGTCATGGCAAATCAGCAGGAACTGGTGGAAACGATTGGGACATTTTCTCCCAAGATTGTACGAATGGATAAGAGCCAGCGGTAGCTGGTGAAGACTGAGGCCCCGTCTCACAAGACGGGCAAGCCGAGGGATATCGGTAGCTGGTGAAGATTGAGCGAGGTAATATCAGATTGCTTAAGCGAAAGAAAAACATCAGTTAAACACAACAAAGAAATGAAAACAAAATTAATACATATCACCACAGCCAAAGGCCCGTTAGAATGCCAATTGGCGGCTGGGAAAATTTTGGGTGCTTTGCTTGCAGATTTGAGAAATAGAGGCTTACAGGCTGAAACACTTGATCGGATTGCGGGACAAGAAAGCGGAACCATTTTATCTGCTACAATTCAAGTGAGTGGAAATGCCCTTCAGGAGGCCATTCAAACATGGTTAGGGACGATTCAATGGATTCAAAAGAGTCCGTATCGTCCCAATCATGGGCGAAAGAATTGGTTTATTGGAGTTTTCGAGGTCAATCCGGCTGAAGTACTTTCCTGGAATGAAAATGAGATCGTTTATCAATCCGTTCGAAGCAGTGGGGCAGGAGGACAGCACGTGAACAAAGTAAGTTCGGCTGTTCGTGCAACACATACACCAACAGGAACAACGGTGTTTGTCCAGGAGAGCCGTTCGCAAATGCAAAACAAGAAAATTGCCCGGGAACGCATCCGTGAAAAACTGGAAAAGGTCCAAAGTGAAAAATTGGTGGAAGTTGTGAACCAAACGTGGTCACAGCATCATGAACTGGAACGGGGGAATCCGGTGAGAACTTTTATAGGAATGGATTTCAAACCGAGAAAGGAAGCGAAGTCATTCAAGAAACAACGCAGTCAATTGAAAAACGAATTGCAGAAAGAACTGAATCGATAGGGGATTCGCACTGCGGATCCCTGCGGTTCATTTAAAACAACTAAAATTATGACAACAAATATTTACTTAGTAAAAGCATTGGATTATTATCCATACAACCTGGAAGAAGCCTTGGAGTCGTTGAATTATGCCATGTCATATGAAGAGAACAATCCGATTGCACTCTGCCTGATGGGAAGGGTTAACCTGGAGATTTTCAAGGATTATTCCCTGGCTAACAGCTATTTCAGAGAAGCACTTGCAGCAAATGTCGATTACCTCGAAACGTATACCTACTTTTTGGATTGCCTGTTAATCCAGGAGGAATTTGAAGAGATGACTAAACTATTGGCTTTTGCCAGAAAACGAAAAGGAATAGACAGAGGCTTGCTGTTTTATTACGAAGGGTTGCTTTTAGAGAAACAATTGAAATTCAAAAAAGCACTGAAGACGATCAAGGAAGCGATGCTTTTGGCACAAACCGGTTCATTCATGTCGGATCTGGAAGAAATGAAAAAACGCATCGAGAAGAAAATTGCATTGAGATAATGAGGCATGCTTATTTCTCCCACGGAGGAACACGGATGTACACGGAAGAAAATACGAATTGTGAAATTCAATAAATAAAACCTCTGTGTTCTTCTGTGCTCGTCCGTGGGAAATTTGTAAATTGTGCATCAAACTTCAAACCCAAACCGATGCGCATTCTTTTTGTTTCCCTTTTGTTCCTATCGACAATTGGTTTTATTGCAAGCTGTGATCTAAATCCCTCCAAAACGATCGACGGAGCGTATTCCGTGGGACAGGTGATCGATACATCCGGAACAACCGTTGCAACACGATTTCTTCCTCCTGACGGATATGAGCGAAAATCGGCTGATAGCAGCAGTTTTGGATTCTATTTGAGAAACCTGCCACTTAAAAAGCACGGTTCTCCTGTGCAATTGTACAACGGAAGCCTGAAAGGGAATCAAAGCGCACATGTGGCGGTGATCAACATGTCTGTGGGAAATCGGGATTTGCAGCAATGTGCGGATGCGGTGATGCGTTTGCGTGCGGAATACCTGTTTCACAACAAGCTTTATTCGGCGATCCATTTTCGATTTGTGAGTGGATTCAATTGCGAATACAGCAAGTGGCGGGAAGGAAATCGCGTAGGCTTGAATGGGAATTCGGTTTTTTGGCAAAAAACAGCCTCCGCCGATAAGAGCTATTCCTCCTTCATGAAATATATGGAAACGGTTTTCAACTATGCGAGTACACTTTCTTTGGAAAAAGAGCTACGTTCAATTGAATTGAACGACGTGGAGATCGGTGATGTGCTGATCCGTGGAGGCTCACCAGGCCATGCGGTAATCGTGGTAGATATGGTCGAGAATATCGATGGAGAGAAGCTGGTTTTATTGGCTCAAAGCTACATGCCGGCGCAGGATATCCAGGTATTGATGAATCCGATGAACAGCAAGATCTCACCTTGGTACAACCTGGATGAACAACTGAAAATCTATACGGCAGAATATACTTTTGAGAAGTTTCAGTTAAAGCGATTTGAGAGATAAGTCAAAAGTTAAAAGTGAGAAGTTAAAAAGGCTAATTTAATTCTTGTTAAAGTTCAGTAATCCCACTTTTCAATTTTGCCTTTTCACTTTTGAATTTAAGTTATCTTTGCATTCAATGAATTTCCTGAATAAGAGTATGATCAAATATAAAACAGCCGAAGAAATTGAAATTATGCGCCAAGCGGCCCTGGTAGTTAGTAGAACATTGGGGAAAGTAGCGGAAATGATTCAACCGGGAATTACCTTGCTTGAATTGGATAAAATGGCTGAGGCCTATATCCGTTCGCAAGACGCGATTCCGGGATTCCTAGGGCTATACGGTTGCCCAAGCACCTTATTGATTTCAGTGAATGAACAGGTTGTTCACGGTTTACCAACCGAACGTACGATTCAGGAAGGTGATATTGTTTCGGTTGATTGCGGAGCGATTTACAAAGGATATTATGGCGACCACGCCTATACATTTGCAATCGGAGAAGTTTCCGAAGCAAAGAAAAAATTATTGAAGGTTACCCTGGAATGTCTGCACCTGGGAATTGAACAAGCACAAGTAGGAAACCGGATTGATGATATCGGTTGGGCAATCCAGACACATGCTGAAAAACATGGCTATGGTGTTGTCCGTGAATTGGTTGGACACGGTTTGGGTAAAACCTTGCACGAAGATCCGCAGGTTCCGAATTACGGGAAAAGAGGTCGCGGAAAGAAAATCATGAATGGCTTGACGATTGCAATCGAACCGATGATCAACCTTGGAACGGAAAAAGTGATCCAACTGGAAGATAACTGGACGATTGTAACGGCTGATGGCCAGCCAAGTGCTCACTTCGAACACGACATCGCAGTGGTAGACGGTAAACCGGTAATCCTTTCAACATTCGACTATATTGAAGAAGCTTTAGCAAAGAAGAATGACTAGTGAGCGAATCGTTCTTTTAAGTATTCTGACGGCCTGTATTTATGCAACGACGATTTTTGCAGAAAGCGGAGTCTTTCTATTGCCTTTTGGTCTTTTTAAGCCCGCTTTATTTCTCATAGCCGCAATTTTAGTAATTGTAAATAAACGGTTTGGGTGGCAGGAATTGATGTTGTTACTGGCAACTTTTTCCCTGACACTTTCTTCCAATGTTGTTTTGCAGATTTTCATATCTCAGAGCTACTACCTGAAACATCAGCTTGAAATCAAACTCTTTATTTCATGGGCTTTACTGAGTTTCACCATCTTCTTATTTGTGTGGCAGGTGCTGATTGCCTGGAAAGATAAAACACAGTTCAGGTGGCTGCAAATGATCAATGGCTTGGTCATGCTGGCTTGTATTTGGACGGAATTATATATATGGCTGATTGTACCGACAATGATGTGGTTGATGAGTGTTTTTTTGAGTCGGAACGAAAACCCAATGCATAAATCTATGGCAGGTTTGCTTGGGTTTGTTATCATCAGCTCCTGGTGTTCGGCGCTTTATTTCGGGAAAGAAGCGATATTGGGGAATCTTTAAGCCTTTTGTGTTTTTGATTGGATTAAATCGGAATAGTTAAAAGGTAGCTTGACAGAACAACCAAAATTCGTTGATTATTCGCCAAGCCACCTAATTACCTGATTGATCTTATTATTGAATAGTTACAGTTGCTGACACCTGATTCACCAAACCATCACGGTTGGTTATTGTAAAGGTATATTTATTGGTTTGCCCAATAGTTGTTTCTAATACCTCACTGTAATCATAACTGTAATCATCCTCTTCCGATTTAGAAAGATCTTTTGAATAGATTGTAGTTTCAGATCCGCCATTTATTGATTTGGAGATGGAGAATTTTTTCAAGACATCTTTCTTTTCCGATTTGGAAGCATTGATGCCGAAAAGAACAGTTGATCCTCCAGCCGCATTTACATTCGTGGAAATATAACTTCCACCGGTTTTAAAACTGAGGTTTGGTAATTTTCCCTCATCTTTTTCACAAGATGCACTAAATAGAATAGCCAAAAACAGCGCTATTGTTTGAATGGAATTTTTCATTTGAGTACTATTAAATTGCTTTTAAACATTTTTTCGTTTCCGTAAAGTAGATAACCGTTGATTGTTAAGAAAAATGGTTTCTCTCGGGCGGTTGGTGTGGAACTTTAAAGTTTCCGGAATTTGTTTTATCCAATGGTTCTATCGAAAATTTCGTAGCTGGCTTCACAAAAGGTTTTATCCTGAATGCTTCGTTGTCAAATGAGTAAAAAGAAATAAGTTGAGTGGATTTGAATAGTTTGAAAGCCAGGAACTTTTGTTCAGTTTTCAATTTATTGTAAATGGCCAGGAAATGTGTTTCGTTGGCATCCGATTTACATATAAAAATGGTCTTTCCCTTTTTGGATACTTTGGAGATCACATCATATAACTGGTTGTGATAGAAAATTTCAGAATGATTTGATTCCCAGTGAATAAGTTTCGGATTATCAAATTGGATAGTTATCACATCCGTTTGTTTAGATGCTGTTTGCGTTTGAACAAATGTTTGATGCAGCATGAAACGCGTGTAAGAATACCATATTGGAGGGAACATGTATTGTATGATCCAAATAGTAATTAATAGTATTGCTTTTTGACTGTTGTTCATCGATGCGGTTTCGTGGGACTATTGAATTTGATGCAGAAATTAAATGTGATCGTTCTACCGATGTTCAACAAGCCAAAATTTTTGAATCTGGAAAGGTGATCATAGTATGCTGTATTCAATAAATTATTCCCAACTAAATTCATTGAATAAATTCGGCCTCCTCTAACAATTTCAGCTGATACCCCGGCGTTCAAAAGCCAATACTTAGGAGTTGAGATCTCTTCAGGAGCTAGTTGATTCTGCGCTAAACAGAAATCAGCGGAAGAAAAGGCGCTCCATTTCATTCTTCCCATTTTGGAAAAAGTATAGCTTAATTTAGGCATTATCTTCTGAGCCGGTGTATAAGGAGTGAATTTTCCATCATCCGTTTTGCTGACCATTCCGGAATAAGCTGTTGAGAATTGCCATTTCGGATGCGGAGTCACGGTGAGAATAACTTCTGTTCCATATTGTTGTGCATTTTGCTGTAAATAGCGATATACGGGAAAACCATACCAATCCTCGGTTGTTGGAGCTAAGTAAACATAATTGAAAAAGCGGTTATAAAATGGAGTGATGTTAATTCCCCACCACTTACCACTATAATCAGCTACGAAATTAGCGGAGGCAATTTGTTCGTTTTTGAGCAAGGGATTTCCAATCTCATAAGTAAAAATGCCTTCATGGAGACCATTGGAAGATAATTCCGCCAGGTTGGGAATTCGAACTCCTGTCGCCAAATTTATCTTTACCGTCCATTTTCCAGGGTAGTAGGTCAGACCGCTGTATGCATTATAGTATCCTGAGAATTTTGAAAATGGAGCGATTTCCTTTTCCGCAGAATTAACAGTGGGGGTAAAACGTGTTTGAATCCATTTTTCTCCGATTCCCAAGCCGTTTTCAAGAGTTAGTTTGCCTTTAAAATCTGTTCGGAGGTAAAGAGATGCGTTGCTTTCCTGCATCCAGGCATCAGGGACTATTTTCCGGGAGCCATAATTGGTATTATTCTCCAGGGAGCCTAAATGAGAAACGATCAGTCGATTGTGTTCATTTAATCTTTTTTCCCATTTAGTGAGGTATTGAAAGGTCAATAAGTGCATATTTAAACTGATTGCTCCACCACCTTCATTTTCCATCCGCTCATTTGATTGAAGGCCGATGTTCAGATAAAATGCAGATCCGTTGCTCAACATGCGTTTGTTTTCGGATGATAGGATGTTTAAAAGTACCAAGTGCGTTGGATTTTCATTCAACTTTCTACTCCAGCGTTTATCCGGTTCAATAAATGTGTAAATGTCATTGAAGATAAATCCATAGCGATTAAATGAACCGAAATAATTATTATTGGAAGTCCATTTTCCACGACGAAAACCAAAAGTGGATTTCAATGTATATCCATCAAAACGACTATTCAGTACACGCCTGTTTTTCCCATCGGAATAATCGGAATTATTTTCAGCACCCAATCGAATGCGGAACCAATTTTTCCCTTTATTTACTTTGTAACCTGCTTGCAAATTCCCTCCCAATGTATTGGAGTTGAGCCGGATACCGAAATCAGTTTGAGAAGTATTGATCGCAGGTTTGTCTTCTTCAATGACATTAATGACTCCACCCACAGCTTCCGTTCCGTAGAGTACGCTCATCGGGCCTTTAATGATCTCCACTTTCGAAAGTCCGATATCAGAAAGTCCCAAACCATGTTCTTCCTGCCATTGTTGGTTGTCAAACTTAAGGCCTGAAATCAATAGTAATACCCTATTTCCATATAAACCGCGTATGACAGGTTTGGCAATGGCTATTCCTGTTGAAAGCATGCTCACTCCAGGAGTTCTCGCCATTAGATCCGTTAGATTGAAATTTCCAAAGCGATTGAGACTATCTATTTTTAGTAAAACAATATTTTGGGAGAGGTGCTTCGTTAATTCTTCGTGATAACCGGTAACTACGACCGATTCGAGCAACTGAATGTTGTTAGTGTCTTGTGCCTGGGCAGACAAAAACACACTCTGACAAAAGCATAGGAAAATGAGGAAATACTTCACTTATGATTAACTTAAATAGTTAGATCTATTCAATGCATTCATCGATTTTGTTAATTGATGAACAAATGTAATTATTTAGTAAAAAAATGATGAAAAAATAAAAAAAGATATATTTTTTAGAATAATTTAGGCTTCCAAGCTAAATATTAGTTGACTACAAATTTGACAGGATAATTAAATTTGTAGTCGGGAGTTCTATTGGAATAATGAGAAGTTATTCGGTATGTAGTAACCAAACTTTGAAACGGTATAAACTTGTAACTTTTCAAGGTTGTAGTATTATTTTTAAGAATCGACTGATTATGCAACACCGTTTACTCCTTGTTTTTACCTGTTTATTCCCGCTGTTTTTGGTTTGCCAAACCATGCAGGAGCAAATTGAGTTCGTCTTAAAGACAACTCCTAGGAATATGGAGAAGTATTCGAAACCAGCCAAAAGGGATATTATTTTCCTGGAAACAGCTTTCAATAATGCCATTTTTTCAGATAAGGAAGCATTGAATTCGGTGAAAGACAAAGTCATTTTGAAAATAGAATTGGTTTACACAACCTATCGAAAATCCGAAACATTTGATCAACATGGGTTAAGTAGAAAACGATTGGAAAACCTGTTTTTGGCAGCTCCGAATTGTTTGAATCAATCTGGAATCGAATGGGTTTTGGTAGCTCAAACCGGATGTAAGTCTGCAGAAGAAGGACCAGCTTTTTTTCATGGATTTGCAATTACTTATCGCGATCTTCCGGATGCGGTTTCCACCAAAGTAGAGTCTAATTTCCTTCGTGAAGTGGCAGCAGGAAAGATTAAATCGTTTGCCTACGATACTTATTTGAAAAGGGAAACAGAGAAAATCGAACGGGATTCCTTAGAGGATGTAGAGCCGGTGATTGTACTTCCGAAATTTCCGCATAGTGAACAGGCTCGGATCAATTACTTTTCGACCTACCTCAATTTCCCCCCCGAATCAACCGGACCGAAGAAAGTGGATGTTCAGTTCATCATCAGTAAGGAAGGTAAGATCACCAAAATCATTTTCCCGAATTCCGCAGGGCCGTCACCTTATAAGGATGAGATCAGTGAATTTATCAAAAGCATGCCGGATTGGACTCCCGGAACATTGAATGGAAAGCCCACTGAATGTATGGTTCAGTTTTCGGTCGATTTCATGAGTCGTGGAAGCGTAGTTCCATCGCCTTTGGAAGTATTTGCAACAGAAGTCCCGCCAAAAATGAAAGCAAAATTGCCGGCTTATGACTACAACGCAATTAAACCACAACCATCATCCAACCAGGTTAGTAAAGCTCTCACAAAGGTGAATTGGTCGAATACGACCTTGGTATGCGATGTGACCGGAAGTATGGCCCCATACAATGCGCAGGTAGTAGAATTTATTGCGACCCAATTAAAGAACAAGCTTCAATCACCCAAACAGTTCGTCTTCTTCAATGATGGAGACAATCGAAAGGATAAGACGAAAAAAATCGGTCAGACAGGAGGCGTTTATAATTATACCTCAACCAACCTTGATTCCATCTCTGAGTTTATGATTTACGCCATGTCAAAAGGCTCCGGAGGTGATTTGGAAGAGAATAATGTGGAAGCGCTGATTGGTGCATTGAAAAGTTATCCGAGAACGGAAAAACTGGTTTTAATAGCTGACAATTTTGCTTCTCCAAGGGACATGTCATTAATTGGGAGTATCGGGATTCCGGTGCATGTGCTGGTTTGCGGAGGTATTGTTTTGAATGAAGATTATTTGGATCTGGCCTATAAGACAAAAGGTTCACTGACTTTTAACGGGATTGATTACCCCGATTTTTATACGTTTGAGGAAGGTTCAACCATGCATATCGGGAAGACGACTTACGTTTTGAAAAAAGGGCATTTTACCCGGAA
>Ga0247691_1000220_pt1 | contig 12844 bp, 16 predicted proteins | sample CNK32_metaG_FD_182721 | JGI IMG/M metagenome (GOLD analysis project Ga0247691, IMG submission 182721) | Soil microbial communities from Purdue University Martell Research Forest, Indiana, United States - CNK32 | ecosystem: Environmental > Terrestrial > Soil > Temperate forest > Bulk soil...
CTCGCCTGCGGCTCTCGTCGATCGAGATCAACCACGTGAGCGACGAGCTCGTCGCGGCGCTCCGTGAGACGCCGGCGGTTGCGCGCCACTTGCACGTGCCGCTGCAGTCCGGCGACGACCGTGTACTGCGGGCGATGGGCCGCCGCTACGACTCAGGAACCTACTTGCGCCGGCTCGAGCCGCTCAACGACTTCAACCTGACGACGGATGTGATCGTCGGCTTGCCGGCCGAGGACGAGGCGGCGTTCGACCGGACGTTGGACGTGGTGCGCGCCGCGGCGATCAGCAACGTTCACGTGTTCCCTTACTCGCCTCGCCCGGGCACGAGGACCGCTGCAGCCAACACTGTGCCGCTCGAGGCGAAGCGCGAGCGGAGCGCGCGACTGCGCGAGGCGTCGCGTGTGGCCAGTCTCGCCCGTTGGCGCGAGAAGCTCGGACGGGAGGACGTGGTGCTCGTCGACCGCCCGGGCCGAGGCTACGGCGACGACTACTCGCCGTGGCTCGTCGACGCGCGGGTCGGCGAGCTCGTGCGGGTGCGCGGCGCCGAGGTGACCGAGGAGGGGATCCGGGCTGCCTGAGGACTGCCTGTTCTGCCAGCTTGTTCGCGAAGGCGAGCACGTCCACGAGGGCGACGGCTTCGTCGCGATCAAGGACATCGCGCCGAAGGCGGACACGCACCTGCTCGTGCTGCCGGAGCGGCACGTCTCGAGCTTCCGCGAGATCTCGGAGTTCCCAGCCGAAGAGTCGAAGCGCATGCTGGAATTCGTCGCCGAGACCGCGAAGGAGGCCGGGCTGGACGACTACCGCGTGATCGTCAACGTCGGCGAGGGCGCCGGGCAGACCGTGTTTCACCTGCACTGGCACGTCCTCGGCGGCCGCATGTGGGGGATGGGGCGGTGAGCCTGATCGCGCGGCTGGAAGGCGAGCTCAAGGACGCGATGGCGGCTCGCGACGCGGACCGCCGCGACACGCTACGGCTGATCCTGGCGAGCCTCCGCTCGGCGGAGAAGGATCTCCAGCGGCCGCTCCACGACGACGAGGAGCTGCAGGTGCTGCAGCGTGAGCGGAAGAAGCGCACCGAGGCGGCCGAGGCGTTCCGGGCCGGCGGTCGAGAGGAGCAGGCCGAGGGCGAGGAGCAGGAGCTCGCGGTGCTCGAGGAGTTCATGCCCGAGCCGCTCTCGGAGGACGAGCTCGAGGACATCGTCGACGACGCGATCGCCGAGGTCGGCGCGACGAGCATGCGCGACATCGGCCGGGTGATGGCCGACGTCATGCCCCAGGTCGCCGGCCGCGCGGACGGCTCCGCGGTGAGCCAGCTCGTCCGCGAGAAGCTCGCGTAGGACCGCGAGCGGCCGCCGCCGGTTACTAGGTTCACGCCCGCGCGGCCCCACCCCGGGTGGGGAAGAAGCTCCACCCGCCGCCCGCTGCGAGCGTATCCAGGGAAAGCGCGCGTGTCCGTCGCCGAATCGTGCCGATTGTGTGACTTTCGGGGCGGCCGCCCCCGCGCGTCGAGTCCCTACACTGAGCCCGGATGCAGGAAGTTCTCTCGGTTTCCAACGACGTCGCGGCGGAGCTCGCGACCGTCGGCGACGGCGTGCTCGACGCGCTGCGCGAGCGGCTCCGGATCACGCTCGCGCTCCGCGGCAACCGGCTAACGATCGAGGGTGACGACCCGAACGTCGCGCAGGCTCGCGCGGTCGTCGACGGGCTCACGGAGCTGGTCGAGGGCGGCCACGAGATCGGCCCCAGCACCGTCGACGCCGTGCTCGCGGCACTCGACCAGGCCGAGGACCTCCGCGAGGTGTTCGAAGACGTCGTCTGGCGCCACCGCGGCAAGAAGATCTCACCGAAAACCGTCATGCAGAAGCGCTACGTCGACGCGATCCGACGGCACACCGTCACGTTCTCGATCGGCCCCGCGGGCACCGGCAAGACCTACCTCGCGATGGCGCTCGCCGTCGCGGCGCTCTCCGACCGCGAGGTGGGGCGGATCATCCTGACGCGCCCGGCGGTCGAGGCCGGCGAGCGGCTCGGGTTCCTGCCGGGGGACATGCTGGCCAAGGTCGACCCGTACCTGCGCCCGCTGTTCGACGCGCTCTACGACATGCTCGACCCCGACCGGCTGGCCGCCTACATGGAGAAGGGCACGATCGAGGTCGCGCCACTCGCGTTCATGCGCGGCCGCACGCTCAACGACTCGTTCATCATCCTGGACGAGGCCCAGAACACCAGCCCGGAGCAGATGCAGATGTTTCTGACCCGGCTCGGCTTCGGCTCCAAGGTCGTCGTCACCGGCGACGTCACGCAGATCGATCTTCCCCGCGAGCAGGCCTCCGGGCTGATCCAAGTACAGGACATCCTCGGCTCGATCGACGGGATCGCCTTCATCCGCTTCGGCCACGAAGACGTCGTGCGGCACAAGCTCGTGCAGCGCATCGTCGAGGCCTACAAGCTCCACGCGGAGGAGACGGGCACTCAGCGCAGCCGCTGAGCGCGCCATGATTTCGGTCGAGGTGTCGAACCGCAGCGGCGTGGAGGTCGAGGAAGACGCGGCGGCCGAGCTCGCGCGGCAGGTGCTCGCGGGCGAAGGCGTCGACGACGGCGAGCTCGGGCTGCACTTCGTCGGCCCGGACGAGATCCGCACGCTCAAGCGCGAGCATCTCGGCATCGATGAAGTGACCGACGTGCTCTCGTTCCCGATCGACGGCCGTGAGCAGCTCGGCGCGGGCGTGCCGCGGCAGCTCGGCGACGCAGTGCTCTGCCCGCAGGTCGTCGGCGATGCCTGGCGCGAGCCGCTCGTCCACGGCCTGCTGCATCTGCTCGGCCACGACCACGGGCGGGAGATGGAGGCGAAGGAGGCGCGATGGAGCGTGTGACGCGGCGCCGGGCCCAGAACCTGCTCGAGAGCTTCAACTTCGCGTTCGAAGGGATCATCCATGTCCTTCGGACGCAGCGAAACCTGCGGATCCACTTCCTGGCGGCCGTCATCGTCCTCGTCGTCGCGGTGGTCGTCAGCGTCTCGAAGCTCGAGCTGATCGCGCTGTTGCTCGCAATCGCCTTCGTCTTCATCACCGAGATGATCAACTCGGCGATCGAGCAGGCGATCGACGTCGCGACCACGTCGTTCGACCCGCTCGCGAAGCTGGCGAAGGACATCGCGGCCGGCGCCGTCCTGATCGCGACGGTGAACGCGGTGGCGATCGGCTACCTCGTCTTTTCGGGCGACGTGGCCGACCGGAGCTCGCGACTGCTCGACCGTGTTCGCGACGCGCCCGCGCAGGTCACGCTGATCGCGCTCGTCCTGACGGTGATCGTCGTGATCGCGACCAAGGCCTACACCGGGCGCGGCACGCCGTTGCGCGGCGGCCTGCCGTCGGGCCATGCGGCCGTCGGCTTCGCCGGCTGGATGGCCGCGACGTACATCGCAGGCGACGCGCATCGCTTCCTGATCTCGTCGCTGACGTTCATCATGGCCCTGCTCGTGGCGCAGACAAGAGTCGAGTCGGGAGTCCACTCGGCGCTGGAGGTGACCTACGGCGGGTTGCTCGGCGCGCTGGTCACACTGGTCGTCTTCCAGGTGCTGGCATGACCGACGAGTTGTACGAGCGGGCAGTCGCGGTCGCGGAGCGGGCGTACGCGCCGTACTCGAACTACTTCGTCGGCGCGGCCGTGCGGGCGCGCGACGGGCGCGTCTTCGAGGGCGTGAACGTCGAGAACGCGGCGTACCCGCTGGGCGTGTGTGCGGAGAAGAGCGCGATCTGCTGCGCCGTCGTCGCCGGGTGCCGGCCGGGCGACCTCGAGGCGATCGGGATCACGGCGTCGCCGTGTGGCGGCTGCCGGCAGTGGCTCTACGAGTTCCGGCTCGACCGAGTGACGTTCCGGAACGCCGACGGCGAGATCGTCAGCTACACGCCGGCCGAGCTCTTGCCGGACACGTGGGAGCTGGACTGAGCCCCGCCACCGGCGGCCCCGGCGCGCCGGGTCAGAAGTTCCAGATTCGTCACGGTCCCGTGACAGACACGTGCGCCGGGCGTGAGTATCGTCACCGCCGAGGGCGGCGGGCATGCTTCCCCACCCAGGGTGGGGGTATGGAACCTTGAACAGCGGGTTCGTCGCGGTCGCAGGTCGGCCGAACGTCGGCAAGTCGACGCTCGTGAATGCACTCGCAGGAGGCAAGGTCGCGATCGTCTCGGACAAGCCGCAGACGACCCGCCGGCGCGTGATGGGCATCGCGAACGGCCCGGACTACCAGCTCGTGCTTGCCGACCTGCCGGGCTTCCAGCGGCCGCGCGACGCGCTCACCGAGCGCATGCAGCGCACGGTCGACCAGTCGCTCGAGGACGTCGAAGCGCTTCTCTTCGTCCTCTCGGCTCGAGAGCGGATCGGTGCGGGCGACCGCTACATCGCGCAGCGCGTCTTCGAGCTAGGGCCGCCGGTCGTCATCGCGCTGAACAAGGTCGACCGGCTCAAGCCCGGCCACATCGCGGAGCAGATGCAGAACGCGGCCCGGCTCGGCGAGTTCCATTCGCTGCATCCCGTCAGCGCGGTCACCGGGGACGGCATCGGTGAGCTTCGCGACGACCTCGTCTCGCTGCTGCCCGAGGGGCCGACGTACTACCCGGTCGAGCAGCGCACCGATCTCGCGCCGGAGCTGCAGGTCGCCGAGCTCGTCCGCGAGAAGGCGCTGCAACTGACGCGCGAGGAGGTACCGCACGCGATCTCGGTCGAGGTCGACGAGCTGGGCGAGAAGGTCGTCCGGGCGACGATCTTCGTCGAGACCGAGTCGCAGAAGCAGATCGTGGTCGGCAAGGGGGGCTCCGTCGTCAAGCAGATCGGCACGCGCGCGCGGCCGGAGATCGAGCACGTGCTCGGACATCCGGTCTTCCTCGAGCTGAACGTCAGGGCCCGGCCTCGCTGGCGCCGGGACGAGGCGATGCTCGAGCGACTCGGCCTGTGACACGCCTGCTCGTCCTGTGCGACGTCGACGGCACGCTCTTCCTCACCCACGACCCGCTCGGCGGGATCGCCCTCGGTGAGACGCTCCGGCCGCTGTATGACGTCGACCTGCGAGACGACGCGATCGACCGCGTCGACCACGCGGGCCAGACGGCGCTGCGCATCGCTCGCCTCGTCCTGCGCGACGCCGGCCTCGCCGACGAGGAGATCACGCCGCGCCTCGCCGCCTGGTGCCCGCTCTTCGCCGCCCGCTATTGCGAGCTGCTGGCCGTCGCCAACACGAGCGGCTGGCAGGCGTCACCAGGTGCCGAGGCTTCGCTCGATCGGCTCGCCGAGGCGGGCCACCGGCTCGCCCTCCTGACCGGGAACCCGGAGCCGATGGCGCGGGCGCGGATGGAGCGCCTGGGTCTCGCGCGGTTCTTTCCGCCCGGTCAGGGCGCGTTCGGCTGCGACGCCGAGTCGCGCACCGACCTGGTCCACATTGCCCGGGAACGTGCGGGCGACTGGCCGGCCGAGGCGACGGTCGAGATCGGCGACACGTCCGTGGACGCCAGCAGTTCCACGGCGGCCGGAATCCGCTCGATCCTCGTCGACGCGTCCGGTTTCGCTGGCGCGGCTGAGCGCCTGCTGACCTCCGCGGCCTAGACTTCGAGCAATGGCACAGGCGCCCGCGCTTCCGACCGGCTTCGAGCTTCCGCTCGAGCCGCGGCTGCCGCGAATCGGCAGCATCGACCAGGTCGCGCTCGAGGAGCGGGCCGGCGCGCTCGCCAAGCGGAGCATCAAGCGCGAGGCGAAGGTATTCGCGCTCGAGCTCGCGGTGCGGATGACCGACCTGACGACGCTCGAGGGCTCGGACACGCCGGGCAAGGTCGCCGCGCTCGCCTCGAAGGCGGTGCGGCCGGATCCGTCCGATGCGAGCGTGCCGTCGGTGGCGGCGCTCTGCGTCTACCCGAACCTCGTGCCGACGGCGGTCGAGCGCCTCCGCGACAGCGGCGTCAAGGTCGCCTCGGTCGCGACCGCGTTCCCGTCCGGGCAGTCGCCGCTCGAGGCGAAGCTCGACGAGGTGCGCTGGGTGGTCGAGCACGGCGCCGACGAGGTCGACATGGTGATCGACCGCGGCTCGTTCCTGGCCGGCCGCTACGCGAAGGTCTACGACGAGATCGTCCGCGTGAAGGAGGCCTCCGGCGAGGCGCACCTGAAGGTGATCCTCGAGACCGGCGAGCTCGGCACGTACGACAACGTCCGCCGCGCCTCGCTGCTCGCCATCGCCGCCGGCGCGGACTTCATCAAGACCTCCACCGGGAAGCTCTCGAGCTCCGCGACCCTGCCGGTCGCCCTGGTGATGCTCGAGGCGATCCGGGACGTCTACGAGGAGACCGGCCGGCGCGTCGGCTTCAAGCCCGCCGGGGGGATCCGCAACGCCAAGCAGGCGGTCCAGCATCTCGTGCTCGTGCACGAGACGCTGGGGGTCGACTGGCTCACGCCCGACCTCTACCGCTTCGGCGCGTCCTCGCTGCTGAACGACATCCTCATGCAGCTGCGCAAGGAGAAGACCGGGCGTTACCAGAGCCCGGACTACTTCACGATCGACTGAAAGGCCCGGCCGAGGCCGGGCCCCTCAGCGTTTTTCAGAGAATCCCGCGATCGGCGAACGCCTGGTGCACGGCGTTGGCTGCCGCGTTTCCGTACAGCGACTGCGCCGCCGCGACGGTGCGGTTCGCGAGATCCGGCATGGTCGTGCCCGTGTAGCCGTTCGTCCCCTGCAGGATGATCGTGTCGGCCTTCACGTGACCCAGCGCCTGACGGATGTCCCAGAGCGCGCGTGACCAGATCTGCCCGTCGTGGTGCACCTCGCCGTTCAGGTCGGTTGGGTAGTGCAGGTTCGTATCCACCCGGCGAAGGCAGTGCGGAACGGTGCTCGTGTACGAGGTCGAGTCCCAGTCCGCGACGCACGGAAGCGGTTCCTGCTCCGGCACGCCGAGCTGCTGCGAGAGCACATCCGAGACCGTCACGGCCCAGTAGTCGCCGAAGCCCTCGCTGATCGCGCCGTTCTGCTCCGGGTCGAAGTTGAAGGTCTGCGCCGCGTGGAGCGCGTGTCCGTACTCGTGCAGGATCACCTCGGCGTCCTCGGCGTCATCGACGCCGCCCTTGCCGAAGCGCAGCTCGTCCTTCGGGTGGGTCGTCTCGAACGAGTTGTCGACCCCGTACTGGTTGATCCGGACGTTCTGGGGCTCGTCGTTGACCGCCGGAAGCCTCGAGCCGAAGCCGAGGCTCTGGACGTACTTCTGCGCCTCGGTGATCCAGTAGTACGCCATCACCTGCTCGAAGCGGTCGTCACTGCGCGTATACGCGAACGTGTTCGTCGGCGAGAACGCGCGGTCGCCGGTCGAGCTGTAGACGTCCGCGTAGTCGCCCTGCAAGAAGCCACTGCCGTCGAGGTTCGTCAGCGTGACCGCGTGGTAAGCCGCGGCAGGAACCGCCGCGTCCGAGTCCTTCTGGTCCGTCAGAGACTCGTCGCCGAGACTCTGGACCGGGTTCGGCACGAACACCAGCGCACTGCCGGTCGAGGTGCCGTTCCCGATCTTGCCCGCGCCCGCCACGGCGACGATCGCCACGGCCGCGGCCAGCACGGTTGCCGCAATGAAAAGCCTGCTCCGCATGTTGACCCTCCCCAGGTAGTCAGCGACCGGAGACGGTACCCCTAGGGAAGGCGCGAGTCCAGCTTGCTCGCCCGCTCCGCCCGCCATAGTCTCCGCGAATGGCGCTTGCGGAACGCGATGTGCGCCTGGCGTTGGGGATCGTCGAGGCGGGTGCGGCTACGCAGAACGGGTCGCCGTTCGGCGTCGAGCTGCTCGATGCGATGCTCGGGGCGATTCCGGTGCTCACCGTCGACTACCTGGAACGGCGGTTCGGCGAGGCACCGGCGGTCAGCATGGTCAGGCACGAGGTCTGGCCTGCCCAAGAGGAGCTGGACGAGCTGCTTGCTCGCGCCGGCGCCGGTTACCCCTTGAACACGACGCACCACGCGACGTCGCCGGAGCCACTCCGACTCAGCGACTTCGTCTCGATCGGGGCGTTCCGAAAGTCCGCGACCTATGCGGTGCTGATGCGGCCGTTCGGTGTCGAGTACGAGCTGAAGCTCTGGCTGCCGGCGCCGCCCGGCCACGCGCGCGCCTTCTGCTTCGCCCGCGGCCCGGGCACGGACTTCAGTGCGCGCGACGTCGATCTCCTGCGGCTGGTGCGTCCCCACCTCGCGCGCCTGCGTGCGCGCTGGGAGCGTGCGCCGCGGCCGCCCCAGCTGACGAAGAGGGAGCAGGACGTGCTCGAGCTGGTTGCGCAGGGGTTGACGAACCGCGAGGTCGCCCGGCGGCTGTTCATCTCGCCGGGAACGGTGCGCAAGCATCTCGAGAACGTCTTCGAAAAGCTCGGCGTCAGGACGCGTGCCGGCGCCGTCGCCGCGGCGTTTCGCGCCTCCTCGTAGCGTTCGGGAGGGCGGCTAAGCTTGGCCGCGGAGTGACCGAGCTCGAGCGAAAGCAGGATCGCGCCCCGATTCCGGCCGACTGGACGTACGCGCCGGCGCCTGAGTCGCGCGACATCGTCCGGCTCCGCGAGCGCTACGGGCTCTTCGTCGGGGGCGAGTGGGTCGAGCCGAAGGAGACCTATACGACGATCGACCCGGCGCACGAAGAGCCGCTCGCCGAGGTCGGCCAGGCGACCGACGAGGAGGTGCAGGCGGCCGTCCAGGCGGCCCGCGAGGCATACGACAACGGCTGGTCGGCGCTGCCCGGCTCGGAGCGCGCCAAATACCTCTTCCGGATCGCGCGCATCCTGCAGGAGCGCTCGCGCGAGTTCGCCGTCCTCGAGTCGCTGAACGGCGGCAAGCCGATCAAGGAGTCGCGCGACGTCGATCTGCCGCTCGCGGCCGCGCACTTCTTCTACTACGCGGGGTGGGCCGACAAGCTCGAGTACGCGTTCCCGAACCGCACGCCCAAGCCGCTCGGTGTGGCCGGCCAGGTGATCCCGTGGAACTTCCCGCTGCTGATGCTGGCGTGGAAGATCGCGCCGGCGCTTGCAGCCGGCAACACCGTGGTGCTGAAGCCGGCCGAGACGACGCCGCTGTCGGCGCTCCACTTCTGCGACGTGCTGCGCCAGGCCGAGCTGCCGCCGGGCGTCGTCAACATCGTCACGGGCGACGGGCGCACCGGGGCCGCGATCGTCAAGAGCGACGTCGACAAGATCGCCTTCACCGGTTCGACCGACGTCGGCAAGGCGATCCAGCGCGAGCTCGCGGGCAGCGGCAAGAAGCTGACGCTGGAGCTCGGCGGCAAGGCGGCGAACGTGATCTTCGACGACGCCGCGCTCGACCAGGCGGTCGAGGGGATCGTCAACGGCATCTACTTCAACCAGGGCCACGTCTGCTGCGCCGGCTCGCGGCTGCTCGTACAGGAGTCGGTCTACGAGGACGTGATCGACAAGCTCAAGCGCCGGCTGACGACGCTGCGCGTCGGCGACCCGCTCGACAAGAACACCGACGTCGGCGCGATCAACTCGGCCCAGCAGCTCGAGAAGATCGAGGAGCTGGTCGAGAGCGGCAAGGAGGAAGGCGCCGCGATCTACCAGCCGCCGTGCCGGCTGCCCGAGAAGGGGTACTGGTTCGTGCCGACCGTCTTCACCGACGTCGCGCAGAGCTACCGCATCGCGCAGGAGGAGATCTTCGGGCCGGTGCTCTCGGTGCTGACCTTCCGCACGCCCGACGAGGCGGTCGAGAAGGCGAACAACACGCCGTACGGGCTCTCGGCCGGCGTCTGGACGGAGAAGGGGTCCCGGATCCTCTCGATGGCGCAGCGCCTCCGCGCGGGGGTGATCTGGGCGAACACGTACAACCGCTTCGACCCGACGTCGCCCTTCGGCGGCTACAAGGAGAGCGGCTTCGGCCGCGAGGGCGGCCTGCACGGGCTCGAGCCGTACCTCGACTTCGAATGAGCGAGAAAGCGAACGCAGCGCTCGTCCGGCGCTTCTACGAGCAGGTCTGGGCGAACGGCAACCTCGACGTCGCGGACGAGGTGTTCGCGGACGACTACGAGCGCCACGACCTCCGCGCCGGCGATCCGACACCGGGGCCCGAGGGCCAGAAGGAGATCGCGGCTGCCTTCCGCGCCGCGTTTCCGGACCTCGCCTGGGAGGTCGACTTCATCCTCGCCGACGGGGACTTCGTGGCCGGGCGTTGGACCGCGACCGGCACGCATCTCGGGCCATGGGCCGGCGTCGAGCCGACCGGGCGGCCGATGCGCTTCTCGGGGATCAACGTGTTCCGCTTCTCGGACGGAAAGGCCGTCGAGATCTGGAACCACCGCGACGACCTCGGCCTGATGCAGCAGCTCGGCGCCCCCGTCTACGCGGGAGCCGCCGAGTGAGCCGGCTGCCGGTCAAGAAGACCTACAAGCTGTTCGTCGGCGGCGAGTTCCCGCGCTCCGAGTCCGGCCGCACCTACGAGGCGGAGGGGCAGAACGTCGCTCGCGGCTCGCGCAAGGACCTGCGCGACGCGGTCCGTGCTGCGCGCGGAGCGTTCCCGAAGTGGGCCGGCATGACCGCCTACAACCGCGGCCAGGTGCTCTACCGCATCGCGGAGATGATGGAGGCGAGGCGGAGCGAGTTCGCCGACCTCTGCTCGGGGCCGAAGGAGGTCGACCGCTCGATCGACCGCTTTGTCTGGTACGCGGGCTTCGCCGACAAGCTGGCGCAGGTGATCGGGTCGTCGAACCCGGTCGCCGGGCCCTACTTCAACTTCACGCTGCCGGAGCCGCAGGGCGTCGTCGGGATCCTCGCGCCGGACGAGCCTGCGCTCGCGGGTTTGGTCTCGCGGCTCGCGCCGGCGATCGTCGGCGGCAATGCGGTCGTCGCGGTCACATCCGAGACGCACCCGCTCGCGGCGATCGAGCTCGCCGAGGCGCTGGCCACGGCCGACGTCCCCGGCGGGGTCGTCAACATCCTCACCGGCCTGCGTGAGGAGCTCGCGCCATGGCTCGCCGGGCACATGGATGTGAACGCGATCGACGTCACGGGCGCCGATGGCGAGGTCGCGGAGCTCGAGCGGCTCGCGGCCGAGAACGTCAAGCGCGTGGTGCGCGGCGCGGCCGACGACCAGAGCGCGTGGGAGATCTCCCGCTTCCTCGAGCTCAAGACCGTCTGGCACCCGATCGGCGTCTGAGTAGCTCGCAGATGACGCAGACGGGCTAGGCCGGTCGGCGTCGAATCGACGTCTGAACATCTATGGAGTACCCAATCACGCTGATGGAGCGCGAGGACACCGACCACCGGGTCGAGCTCGTCTACCACGGGCCCGACGCGCGACACAAGGTGACGGTTCACGTCTACTGGCACTCGGGCGAGTTTCCGGACTTCGCCTTTGCTGTCCACGACGACAACGTCCTGGACGCGTTCCACCACCCCCACGTGCACAGCGCGCTGGCCGCCTGACGGACGCGTAACCGCCCGGCCGCCGTTTACGCCAGAATTGCGGCGGTGATCGGGTCACGCCGCTTCAGCCAGGCCATCTCCGAGGGCGACGGGATCTCGATCGTCGTCCCCGTCACGGACCCGGGAGACGCCCGGCAGGCCGAGGACGAAGGCGCCGAGGCGATCGCCATCCACGGAGCCGTCGTGGATGTGCGCGAGGCGACGAGCCTGCCGCTCCTCTGGCGGCCGCACGGGCTGCCGCGCGACGCGCACGCCGCGGACGCCGACGCCTGCGTGCTCGTCTACGCGGAGCTCGAGGACGAGAACGGGCGGCTCGAGCAGGCGTACCGCGAGGCGGTCGACCTCGGGCTCGAGTGCGCGATCGAGGTGCGCGACGAGGAGGAGCTCGCGGCCGCGCTCGAGCGCCTGGATCCCGAGATCTTCCTGCTCGCCGGCGCGGGCGGCGACGAAGGGCCGCTCGAGTGGGCACTCGACCTGCTCCAGGACGTGCCGGCCGGGAAGCTGGCGATCGCCGACCTGCCGGTCAGCGGCCGCGACGAGGTGGCGGAGCTCGAGCGGGCGGGAATGGACGCCGTGATCGTGCCCGGCGGGAACGTTGCCGAGCTCGTCGGCGGAAACGCGCCCGAGGTCTAGGCCCGCGGCGGCGCCGGCGGAGCGCCGGCGGGTCGAGGCACTCTGGGGCGGGCCGAAGCTCGCGCTCGCCGCGATCCTCGCCGGCGCGGCCGCGCTGCGGGTCGTCGGCATTGCCTACGCGCACCCGTTCTCACTCTTCAGCCCGGACGAGATGAGCATCGTCCCGCGCGCCTGGCACATGACGCACGGCGGCGGGCTCGACCCACACTGGTTCGACTACCCGACGCTGTTGATGTACCTGATCGCGCCGTTCCAGGCTTGGCAGGCGCACCCCTCGTACCTCACGGCCCGGATCGTCGTGATCGTGCTCGCGCTGGGGGCCGTCGCCGCGTCGTGGTGGCTCGGGCGGCGCGCGTACGGCGATCTCGCCGGGATCGTCGCCGGCGCGGCGGTGGCGGTCGAGACGACGCATGTCACGTACTCGCGCATGGCGGTGACCGACGTGCCGCTGACGCTCGGCGTCGCCGTCTCGTTGACGCTCCTCGTGACCGGCCGCATCGAGCTGGCCGGGCTCGCCGCCGGCATCGCGACGAGCTTCAAGTACCCGGGCGTCTTCCTGCTCGTGCCGCTCGTCTTGGTCGGCTGGCGGCAGCCGCGCCGGGTGCTGGTCGGGATCGCGCTGTCGGCGATCGCGTTCGCGGCCACGAGCCCGTACTTCATGGTGCACTTCGGCAGCGCGCTGTCCCGTGCGTACCAGGTGCAGAACATCTCGCGGCATGGCTGGCTCGGCTTCGAGCACGACCACATCGCGCCGATCGCGTTCACGATTCAGCTCTGG
>Ga0247691_1000221_pt1 | contig 12840 bp, 10 predicted proteins | sample CNK32_metaG_FD_182721 | JGI IMG/M metagenome (GOLD analysis project Ga0247691, IMG submission 182721) | Soil microbial communities from Purdue University Martell Research Forest, Indiana, United States - CNK32 | ecosystem: Environmental > Terrestrial > Soil > Temperate forest > Bulk soil...
AGTAACTGGTTCTCAAAGACAGCCTCATTCCCAAATATGGATAGACATGTGTCTATTCGCCCAATGAAAACAAGGCTTTGAGGAGAAGTGTAATTTGCAGAGTTGATTTTTGCATCTCTAAAACCGATCTTCCAAGATCTTCTGAATGTAATTATTGATCTGTTTCTTCTGCCTGCGGGAACCTTCATCGTTCATTTGATTATGAGTTGTAGCCTTCAACCGGATGATATTTATCCCACATGTCATGCAAATTTCTTCAGGTGGAATAACCAATGAATCAGCGATCTTATCGGTCGACCGTAAACTAGAAAACTGTGGTTTTGATATATTCGGAATTGGCATTCTTAAATTGTCCAGCGTAATTACTTTCCGGATGAGTTCCGGATGGTCTCTAGCCGTCAAAACACTCATGTCTCCCCCATTCGAGTGGCCAATCAGGTCAACTGAACTAATTTTCAGGCCTGGGTTCAATTCCTTGAAATGATTCAGGACAAACAAAATATTCCCTTCTCCCCTGATCCAAAACGGCATCCGGACAATCTGTATGATCCCGGAAGTTGGAATTAACGGATCCCCTTCCAATTCGTGTTGAATACTTATAGTCCAAAATCCTTCTTCTGCAAGCCTTTTGGTCAGGTAAGAATAATTCAGGTAGTTTTTGGAGTAATTGGAACCGTAGCCATGACTGAAAATGACTAAACGGATCGAATCACTTTTCATTTTGGGTGAGTACAATGCATAAGGGATCAGGCGATTCCGAATACTGTCGAATACCTGGAATTTCTCTAGTTTAATCGCGTAACGCTTATTCGCGTTGCTTTTCGGGGAAATTGAAGCAGGTTTCTCATATGACAAGGAAGCAACACCACCAATCGTCAGGAGAAAGATCCCGACCAAAACCGTATGGAACCGATTTTTCCTTCGTTTCATGAGCTATTTTTTTGAAACCAAGGTAAAATTTATTCCATCCACTGTAATTGTTCGAACTTTTTCCTGGGAATCTGTCACAGTATAAATCAATTTCTTTCCGCCTGAGTCAGGAACCTCTTTTATCTCAGACCAAAATCCTCCAAGACAACTTTCCACATCTTCCAAACGATAATCAGACAAAGTTCCTTTCGCATCAAATGTTAGTAACAAGTAACCGATTTCAAAACCTGCCCCACACATTCCATTTGGATTTGAGGTAGAAGAGACTTCATATTTCAACAAAACCCTGGAACCGTTGGTATCAGACTTGGAAGCAAAGATGGAGTAACCATTATTCATCGGTCCAAACTGCCGCAGGTCAATCTGTTTATTATCTCCATTTAATAGAGGAATCACCAGGAACTCTTGCGATTTATCCAAGTTTATTTCACTTACGTTAAAGATAACCTGGAGCTGCTTCTGATTATTCTCCCACGTTCCCTGGTATTGATAATCTTTGTATTCAAAATTAAATTTCTCATTAAACCCGGAACGATTAATCAATTCATCAACACTATCCCAAGGATTGGAAACTGGTGAAACCAGTTTTTTAATGCTGTCAGCACGCACTTGATCAGTGAAGGAGTAGAGAGTCAATCCTCCTGAATAGATTCCAACCAGTGGAATTTTCTTTTTAATATTATCGTAGTAATACCAACCTGAAATGGAATAAAACAACCAATTTTCCGGAGAGTATTCTTCAAATTTCAGATACATCGTAACCGGATATTTTTCATCAATTACTCCATGGATAATCTGATCATTGATAGTGAAATCTTCAATGTAAATCTTTTTCTCCTGTGCATTTAATGAAGAAAATCCGACAACCAGTAATAAACCTGTAATTAATCCTTTCATCTGATTCGTATGTTCTGCGTATTTACAACCTGTTCGTTCCTTGTTCCTTTTGAATCGGTATATTGAATAGTAATAACAGGATTGTAAAACCCCGACTCAGTAGCAGTGCGAAAGAATTTTTGGCTCGCTGTAAAATTGAATCTTTCAGGAAGCAGGTCGAAATCAGTTTTGGATACATATCGAAATGCTTCAGGTAAAGACCAATTGTATTCCTTAACTATTAAACCTGTTGATCTTGTTTGCATGACAATTCCCATCAGACTGCTCTCTTCAATTTTCGTGATTTCCGTATCCCAACTGCTTCCTACTGGCACATCCGTATTCTCCCGACAGCTGGCTCCTCTGATATGTAAAACCTCCTCCAATGTTTCTCCATCAATCACATACAAACCTTGGTACAAAGGCCAATAATCTTCAGGAGACACCCCATTGGCTTCACCGCCGTGAATCACCAAGTAGGCTTTTCCATACTTATCAAATAAAACCGCATCGATCGGGGAAGCAAACGTGAAACTCCCCTGCAAATTGACAAAAGGATTGAAATTGAGGATTTTCCAAAAGCCGTTCTGCTTTTCAAAATGGGCAATACTTAAAACACCTCTTGCAAATCTTCCCGTTCCATCGTTCATTTCCGAAGTGGAAAAACTGGCCACTGCCCTTTCTTTCTGATCGCTTGTTTTATAATATAGGATATCGGAGCACGACGTGTAATTTCGATCATGAGGAATGAATTCTTTTTCCACTTCCTCATCATCCGCAAAAACAATGAATTCCTTTTTTACACAGGTTGGACAATTCCAAAAAGCAGCCGTTTTCCATTCAGACAATTCAGGATCATTTTCACTCATTGGAGCTGGAAACAAGAGAAAAAGGATTTTATCTGCATTCAACGAATCCGAACCGAAATCCTGTTGTTTTAAGGTGTTCAGATCAAACGAAATATCGATTGGATAAATTGGTCCTTCTTCCTGGGAAAAACTTACCAAATTGATAAGTACAAACAAAAAAGGAAACAAAAAAGTAGATAGCTTGTTCATGTAAAAAAACTTCCTATCGAAATTACAACTAAATCCGCAATTTCCTAATTTGAAACTATTGAACATAAAAAATCCGGCAGTGATAGTCTGCCGGATTCCATGTGTTTGTTAGTTAATCTAAATCACTCCGTGAACGGTAGCTTCGTCTTCTCCTTCGAGATTTATTTTCTTTCTTGTCAATTTCACTTGTAATCGATCCACTGTGTAATACATGATCGGTACTACAATAATAGTCAAGAACATTGAACTTGTCAAACCGCCTATCAAAATCCATGCTAATCCGTTTTTCCATTCTGCACCAGAACCTGTCGCTGTTGCAATCGGAATCATCCCTACTACCATCGCAATGGTTGTCATCAAAATCGGTCTCATACGTTCCCGTACTGCTTCCAGAAGCGCATTATATGTTGACCGGCCTTCCGCTTTCAGGTGATTCGTGAAATCCACAATTAAAATGGCATTCTTGGCGACGAGCCCTAATAACATCAACATCCCGAGCATCGTAAAGATCCCCATATTCGACGAACTCAGATTCAGTGCCAGAATTGCACCGATCAGGGAAACCAGGATAGAGAACAATACCACGAAAGGATAAACAAAGTTGTCATAAAGCGCAACCATGATCAGGTAAACCAGGATCAAACCGATTCCCATCGCTGTACCCAATGCCCCCATGGATTCTTTGGAACGTTTTACTTCTCCACCCCAAAGCATCCGGACATTCTTGTCCAATGGTGCTTTTTCCAGGTATTTTGTAATTGAATCGGCAACTGTACCAGCCGATGTACCCAAAACGTATGATCTCAAAGTCGTGTTTGAAATACGATTCTTACGTTCCAATTGTCCGTATCCGTTTTCGATGGAAACATCTGCAAACTCACTCAATCGGACTTGCTTCCCATCATTGGTAACAAAAGTCATTTCGTTGATATTGTCGACATTGCTTCTGTCATACTTATCCAACATGATCCGGATATCGTATTCTTCACCTTTGACATCAAAACGCGCATCGTCGTTTCCTGTCAATCCATTTTGCAACTGCATTCCAACGCTGGCGATTGGTAAACCTAATTGGCCCATTTTCTCCCGGTTCAATTCAACACGAACTTCCGGGGAAAATTCATCTGTTGAAATCGAAGGATCTTTCGCTCCCGGAATCGTCAGGATATGCTTTTTTAATCGTTTGGCTTCTCTCATCAGCAAATCGGAATCATCCGAAGAAAGGAAAATTTCAATCGGCGCTTCTTCCGAATCCACCATCCCCATGTTCAAAGCCTTGACTTCAACTCCCGGATATTTATCCTGAATTTTCATCCTGATTTCGTTCATGTACTGTAAAGTCGGATATTTCTTCTGCATATCCTTTTTCATTTTCACCGTAATCTCAGATCTGTTCTCCTGACCAAAAGAAGCTGCTCCCATTCCGGAAGAAGGTCCCCCGACGTTTGAAAAGACAATATCGATCACGTCTTTTTGAGCAAGGATCATCTGCTCAATCGCCAATGTAGTGGTATTATTTTCTTCAAAAGTGGTACTCTTATCGTACTTCAGTTTGATCATGAATTTTCCCTGGTCACCCTGGGCCACGAACTCCTGACCGACAATTCCAAGTCCCATGGTAGCCATACTTGCAAAGAAGATCGCTACAACTCCCAATCCCATGATAATTTTATGTTTCAGGGACCAGGCAACCAATTTCACATATCCATCCGTAAATGATTTGATCATACTTTCAAACCACATCAGGAAACGCTGGAACGGATTCTTTGGATTCAATTTCACTTCCTTGGCCAAACGCGAAGCCAACCATGGAGTCAAAGTAAAACACACAAATAAGGACATCAACGTAGAAACCACTACAACAATCGAGAACTGGCGCAAGATATCTGAAATGGTACCTTCAATGAAAACCACCGGAGAGAACACCACAACATCCACCAAAGTAATTGCCAAAGCCGTAAACCCGATCTCATTTCGTCCATCCAAAGCTGCTTTTCTTCGGCCTTTTCCCATCTGCAAGTGACGGTAGATATTCTCCAGAACCACAATCGAGTCATCCACGAGGATTCCGATTACCAAAGACATCGCCAAAAGCGTCATCAGGTTCAGGGTATATCCTAACAAGTACATGGCAATGAAAGTCGAGATCAGGGATGCAGGAATTGCAACCAATACAATTAATGCATTTCGGAAACTGTGCAGGAATAACATCATTACTGCTGCTACCAGCAAAACCGCCAATTCCAAATCATGCAATACCGCATCTACGGATTCAATTGTTGGAATAGAGGTGTCTGTTGCAACTGTAAATTTGATTCCTTCTTTTTGATATTTCTCTTCGATTTCCTTGAACCGCTGTTTCGTCAGATTTGCCATGTCCACGGCATTCGCATCACTTTGCTTTTTAATCCGAAGACCGATTCCATTTGTTCCGTTATAGCGGCTCACTGTTATCACATCTTCCGATCCATCCGATACATCTGCAACATCACCCAAACGAACAGAAGAAGTTCCATCCGTGTAAACTATCAGATCTCGCAAATCTTCCACTGTCTGGAATTTACCAGCCAAACGAACAGTCATTTGCTCTGTTTCATTTTTCAGTTTCCCGGTAGGGAATTCAACGTTTGAAGCTGCAACAATCTGGTTGACCTGTGCCAAAGACAAACCGTACATTTTCAGTTTATCCTTATCCACATCCACCCGAAATGCGCGTTTTTCACCACCAATCACCTGTACTTCCGCAACCCCTTTGGTTTGTTTGATCTGCGGAAGCAATTCCTTGTCCATGAGCTCCATGAATTCACGGTCGTCCATATTCTTGGCAACTGCGCTCACCTGAAGTACCGGAGCTGCATTGGGTTCAATTTTGGCAATCGTCGGAGATTTCGTCCCCTCAGGCAAAGTACTCAAAATGTTATTGATCTTCCTTTGAGCATCCTCCAAAGCGACATCAATATCTGCCGAAGCTTTAAACTCCAACATCACAACCGATGCATTGTCCATGGAGAAAGTGGTTACCTCCGAAATGTTTTCAAGGCCACTCAATGCATCTTCCAGTGGTTTGGCTACCTGGGTCTCTACCGTAGCGGGAGAAGCACCGGGATACAGGGTAGTTACAGTAAGAATCGGCGGGGAGAAATCGGGTAATAACTCATAGCTCAATTGATTGTAACTTATCAGACCTCCACCAATCAAAATTGTAAAAATTACAATGATGAAGGAAGGTCTCTTAATGGATAATTCCGTTAATGTCATGACCTTAGTTATTTTTGATTGGTTTTAATTTTTGTTTTGTCCTGAAGATTCACCTGTCCTTTCACAACGATGATATCTCCTTTTTGAATACCGCTAACCACTTCAATGTAATCTCCATCTGAAGTTCCGGCTGTGAAATCAGTCAGATAAGCCACCTTGTTTTTCACAACATATACCTGAGGTTTCTTTGTAGATCCGACAAGTGCAACTCGCGGAACAGCCAGTGCAGTAACACTTTCATTATTTTTCAAACGGACAGATCCGTACATTCCACCCATCAATTCTCTTTTGGGATTCGGAACAGTCACCTGAATTTTGAAATTGTGAGCTCTATCGGCAACTACACTGATGTTGGTGATTTTCCCCTGGAATTCACGTGATCCGTAAATATCTACTCCAACAGCAACAGCTTGTCCTAATTTAAACTTCAAGACATCTCTCTCCGGAACATTCACTGTCAATTTCAAGCTGGAAATATCTGTCAATTCGAACAAAGGTGTTCCCTGGCCTACAAACGATCCCAAATCGATCATTCTTTTGGTAACCACACCTGAATAAGGAGCTACAATGGAAGTGCTCTTGATTTGTTTCTGAATCTGTTTCTTCGTCAATTCACTTGAACGAACACCCAATCTTGTTTTTTCAACCTGAACACCTGAAACCGCGTTTTCCTTTTCAAGGTTTGAATAACGTTGGTCGTCATTTTTCTGGCCTTCCAAACCAACTTCTGCATTTTGAAGCTGCAATTGAAGCATTTCATCATCCACTTTTGCAAGCAATTGACCTTGTCTTACCTGATCCCCTTCTTCAAAACGGATACTTACCAATTTTCCGTTCGCATCCGATCCGATCACATTTTGGCGAGCCGGTTCAAACGTTCCCAGGAATGAAAGTGAACTTTCAAAGGAATGGGTAGTTGGGCTTCCAGTCTTTACCAAGACTGCTGCATTCACATCGGTAATGAAAATTTTTGCCTTAACCTCTTTCCTGTTAGACATTAATTTGAAAACAATTAGTCCTACCAAAACTACTGCTACTATGACTATAGTGATAACTCTTCTCATTGCTGTTTTTTTTTATATTGTTAGATCTGCTCACACAGATCATTTTATCGATCCGTCGCGGCGGATCTCTTATTTAACGTTTCCTATGTTTTTTAAATATTCCAATTCTGCCTGGCGCAATTGTACATAAGCCAGAACAAGATTGGTTTGAGCCTGTTGTAAATCCGTACTGGCTTTCACCAGGTCATTTGAATCAACCGTCCCTTCATTGTACCGAAGTTCCGTTTGCTTATACACGCTTTCGGAAAGGTTCAATTGCTCTTGCGCGATTCCGAGGGAATTAACCTGAATTTCAATCTGGCGTTTTGCATTTTCGGTTTGCATGTGTAATTGTTGAGCCAATAATTCTTCCTGGTTTTCCAATTTCATATGTGTAACCTTGGTCACTTTTTGCTTGTAATATTTTTCCATCCCATCGAACAAGGTCCAGTCCAGACGAATTCCCAAAAATGCAGAAGGAATTCCTTGTCGCACCTTATCTTCCGGTTTCATATTATAAGTGTAATTGTAACCTGCATAGAAAGCCAAAGAAGGTAAGTAAGCCATATTGTTTCCCTTTTTCTCTGCTTCATTCATGCGGATTTGTGCTCCAACAAGCTCCAACTCCGGGTAGTTGATCACATTTCCGTCAACCAAAATGGACTTCTCCACCAGGTCATCGGATGCCAAAGTAACCTTCTGGTCCTCAGGTAATCCGATCAGGATTTTCAACAACATTTCCAATTGTTCCTTGTTTGCCAGAAGTGTCTGTTTGGCATTCACGGAATTCAACCGGTTGATTCGCAACTTGTCAACTTCTGTTTTCACAACCATTTTTTGCTTCTCCATTGCCTCCATATTGCCGATCAGGCGCTCAATATTCACCAGGTTCGAGTCTATGAAATTAAGTTGCTTATTGACTGCCTGTAAATTGAAAAAGGTACTCGCAACCTGAGTTTTACTATCTCGTTCGGTAATTTTTTGCTGGATCTCTACCACTTCCTGCTGAATCTTCAGGGCACTGATCCCATAATTGATTTGAGGATTGAATAGGATTTGCTGTAATTGGACCGTATTGCTAAACACGTACGGAACACCGAACTTTACTGCCTGATACGTTCCCGGAGGACCTCCGAAAATTTCAGCTGGCAATAACTGACCTGGGATAATCGCGTTATACTTATAATCACCTGTAGCGGTGATTTTCGGATAACGAGCAGTTAAATAGGAGGAAACCTGACTTTTATTAATTGCTACATCCAAGCGGGAGTTAACAATTGATAAATTGGCCGTATCCGCCATCTTCAAACATGTTTCAAGGTCCAATACCTGGGCTGAAGCACTGCCTCCAACTCCTAAGACCATGAGTACACCTAAAAAACCTTTTCTCATATTAAATCTTTGTTTAAATGAAGTGTTTAATTATTTGTTTTTGGGATAAATAAATATCCGATTAGCATTTCCGTAACATATTGTTTTTGGAGTGTCAGGCGCTCCTGGTATTCTTCTTCCGACAGTCTGTTCAAGTATTTCATTAATGGATTTGCCATAAAGGGATAATGGCAATTTGACATGATCATCAGCATAAGATTCGTCAGGTCAATTTTGCGAATGATTCCTTTCTCCTGTGCTTCCAATAATTCTTCAAAGACACCAGTTTCCGCTATCTTTTCAAGGATTCCTGCATGATCGAATTCGCATTTTTCACCTCTTGAAAGTTCAGAAAGAATAAAGCGTGGAATATTCGGATGTGTCGTTAGAAACTCATATTCTCTTTCGATGAAGATCCGTAATTTGGATTCCAAACTAAGGTCCTTTTTAAACACTTCAATTGTTGAAAGCATGAAGTCTTCCATTGCAGCGTCGAAAACCAGCTTGAAAAGTTGTTTTTTGGAACAGAAGTAATAATTGACAAGAGCTACATTCATCCCCGCTGCCTTGGCTATCTCACGGGAAGTACAGCCGTCAAATCCTTTAGCAATAAAGACATTCTTTGCAGCTTCCCGGATTTTCTCTTCTGTTGACAGTTCTTTGCTCATATTTTTAAAATCGCGTCAAATTTAAACATCATTTTTAAACAAGCGTTTAAATTTTACTGATTTAATTCTATAAATAATTTAAAAGCCTTGATAAATCAGGGATTTTAAATTAAATAATTTATTAAAACAAGGCAAATTTGGGGATGAAAAGTTTAGGAACACATCAAAAATCGGTGAATGGTAACCCAACTACCGTGAATGGTGGAAACAGTTAAATAGAATGAGCAAAGCCATCAAAGTTCAAAAGGTTAAAAACGTTCAAAGAGTTAAAATGTTGATGTGAAACACCTTTGAACTTTTTGAACTATTGAACAACTTAAACCTGTGTTTACGGTTCGTCAATAAATACGTCGGAGCGCTTATTATTGAAATAAAGTGTCATTGCAAATCCGACCGAAAGCGTTTGAGTGGGTGCTTTCAGATCTCCGGGCGTATAACCTCCGGATGTAGTGGACCCGATCCTGCTTCCGTTAAATTTGTATCCCGAAAAATTATAACTCACGATCCAACGGTATGCCACAGCTTCGTCTGAAGCCAGTACAATCGTAAATGCCGGTTCTATATAACCACAAGTGACTTGTTGCGGGCCGTAAAATTTGGTTCCGGTAGTAATGAATTGCTGATTGGCAACTCCCGCACGAACTCCCAATTCAAGTCCCAGGCGCGGAGCAACCCAACTTGTCCAGCCCAATTCCACATCTCCACCAAGTACATGCATGCCACCTCTCATGGAAACCACTTTCTGGTGATTTACAACGGAATTATCATTTATACCCGGTTCAAATGGGATCCGATACTCATTGACTTTGTAATAGGAATACTTCGGCCCAAAGGCAACGTACCAATGTTTAAAGGGTTTGTATTGAATTTTGGGATGCACATTGATCAGTCCGTTCAGGTAGTTTTTAAACATCTTATTCGCCATTCCCATCGGAAGGGTCAACTCTCCAGTTATATTCCATTTATCATTCTCAATTTGAGCATTGGAATTTGTAACGGAAATAAGAATAAGCAATAATCCCAGAAACTTTTTCATAAATCCCTTATTTTACCTCTAATCTACAAAAGTATTTTTACTCCTAACGCAGAAATTTATCAAACATTGGCAGAGATTGAACATACCTTGTAATTTTGCAGTATGATTAAAGGTATTATCTACATCATTCTTTCCGGAATGGCATTTTTTGTAATCAACTTCTTCGTAAAGTTGCTTGGAAACCCGGAAAATGATCTCATACCTCACATGCAAAAATATCCTGCTCATGAATTGGTATTTTTCAGAAGCCTGGTCTCGTTTGTAATTAGCGCCTCCATCATCAAATACCGCGGACTTCCACTCCTGGGGAATAACAGAAGATGGCTACTGCTAAGAGGAACTGCAGGGATGCTCGCACTGACCATTTTCTTCTTTACACTCCACAAATTGCCATTGGCAATCGCTTCCACCTTGCAATATCTCTCCCCTATTTTCACCGTGCTGATCGCTTCCAGGCTCTTTTCTGAAAAAGTAAGCAAAGCTCAATACTTCAGCAGCCTGATCGCATTCTCGGGAGTCGTTTTCATTGGTTTCAACGGTCTGATGGGCGGATTCGATCACCAAAAGCTGGATCTGCTCTGGATGTGTATGGGTGTTCTCTCGGCCATTTTATCCGGAATTGCATACAATGCCATTTCAAAACTGAAGGAAACGGAAGAAACCATCAATATTGTCGTTTACTTTCCAATGCTCGCGCTTCCTTTGACTGGAATCTGGTGCTTGTTCGATTTCACATTCCCACGAGGGATCGAATGGTTGATCCTATTGACAATCGGTGTCTTCACACAAATCGCCCAGGTCTTGATGACACGTGCATTCCTCTCTACAAACACAGCGATCGTAGCCCCATTTCAATATATCGGCGCTATTTATGCCTTATTGTCCGGTTGGTTTATCTTCAATGAAAAATTGGAAATGGCATCGATCATCGGTGTTTGCCTGGTTGTCTTCGGAGTCATTTTCGGGACTGTATTCCGGGCAGGAAAAGCACGAAAAAAAGCTTCCGAACCGGTAATTGGGATGGAAACGGAAGTTCTTTCTTAAATTTCGTGAAACTTCCATAAAACAAACACATTTATACGTATTTTCGAAGCATGTTGTCTACCATACAAAAAGACCAGCTAGCTCAATTCGGTAATCTGGAATTACTTGCCAAACAGGTCGTAGAAGGTTTTATTACGGGAATGCACAAAAGTCCCTTTCATGGATTCTCTGTGGAATTCGCGGAACATCGCTTGTATAATCCGGGAGAATCCACACGGCACATCGATTGGAAATTATTTGGCCGGTCTGACAAAATGTTTACCAAAAAATACGAGGAAGAAACCAACCTTCGCTGCCAAATGGTGATTGATGTTTCGTCATCGATGTATTATAGCGGAAAAAATGAATTGTCCAAACTGGAGTTTTCGGTCCTGGCTGCAGCATCACTTTCCGAATTATTAAAAAGACAACGCGATGCAGTAGGACTTTCCTTATTCCACAATCGTTTATTCTTACATACACCAGCAAAATCTTCCGGAGCACATCACCGGTTTTTATTGCACGAAATGGAAAAACAATTGCATGAATATGAAGCGATTGATTCGAAATTGACAGAAACCATTTCCTGTCTTCACGATGTGGCGGAATTGTGTCACAAAAGAAGCCTGATTGTCATTTTCACGGATCTATTGGATGATCCTTCGAGGTTGGATGAATTTATGCAGAGCATTCAGCACATGAAGCACAACAAACACGAAGTGGTCCTTTTTCATGTAATGGATAAAGCCACTGAAATCGATTTTGAACTGGGACACAATCCGATCAACCTCATCGATATGGAAACGGGCGAGAAAATGAAACTTCAGCCAAGTGAAATAAAAGAAAAATACACCACAGAGATCAATCGTTATTTCAACGAAGTGAACCTCAAATGCACCCAGTACAATGTCGATTTTTACACCATCGATATCAAGGATCCCATCCAGGATGTGTTGGTGAAGTATTTATTGAAGAGACAGAAACTTTACTAAGTGAGAAGTTAAAAGGTAAAAGTTATAAAACCATTTCCGTTTTTCACTTTTAACTTATCACTTTTCACTTCAAAATGGTTGATGTGCCCGATCCAACAAATCCAAAATGGATTTTACAGGACTGAACGTTTCACTTGGGATTTCAACAAAAACCGTATTCCATCTTGCCATAGAGCCATTCCACAATCCAGGCAGCTCTACAAAATTGATTGATTGTCCTTTGTGTGACTTACTCACTTTGAAATAAGCGTTTTCATCCTTGAATGCAGCCAGGTCAATTTTTGAGCCATCGCTGTTCTTTCCCTGGCAAACCATGATTACAGGATTGAAATGGGATGATTGGACCATGACGCGCACCTGGTCACTTTTCGGATTGATTTGGGCTTTTTCGACAATTTGCTTCGTGATCTCGCCGTTATTTTCAACCCAAAACGGACCTCCACCCGGTTGTCCTTCATTTTGGACCATTCCACAAATACGAAGTGGCCGCTTCAATAGTTCCAGTTTTTCAGTATTTGATAACTCATTGGCTGATTCATGGAACAATTGATAATCTGCATTAAAATCATTCCATGCTTCTTCCGA
>Ga0247691_1000222_pt1 | contig 12816 bp, 4 predicted proteins | sample CNK32_metaG_FD_182721 | JGI IMG/M metagenome (GOLD analysis project Ga0247691, IMG submission 182721) | Soil microbial communities from Purdue University Martell Research Forest, Indiana, United States - CNK32 | ecosystem: Environmental > Terrestrial > Soil > Temperate forest > Bulk soil | place...
AGGCGCTCGAAGTATATCTGCCTGCGAATAAGCTGGAACCGGACAACGTGAAGCTTCTCGTTTGTATTGCTCGACAGTACCGCCATCTGATGAGCGACACGTCATCGAAACAAGAAAAGCTGCGGCTGGGAAATATCTCGCTCGAATTCGCCAGTCGGGCCGCGACCCTCGCTCCGAATAATGCCGAGGCCCAACTCTCGCCCGCGATCAGCCTCGGAAAAATGCTCCCATTTATGAGCAGCAAGGATCAGTTTAATGCTTCGCCCCGGATCAAGGCGGCGGTGGACCGGACCCTTATCCTTGATCCGACCAACGACAATGCGTGGCACATTCTCGGCCGTTGGAATCGCGTGCTTGCAAATGTTAGCGTGGTGAAACGGGTCCTGGCCAAAACGCTTTATGGCGAATTGCCGGTAACAACCAACGAAGCGGCGGAGAAATGTCTCTTAAAAGCCATCGAAATTAACCCGAACCGGCTCATGCATTATATCGAACTAGGCCGCATCTATGCGGCGATGGGGCGCAAAGACGAGGCGCGCAAGTTCATTAAAAAGGGGCTTGCTATGCCGAACAAAGAAAAAGATGACCCGGAGATGAGAGAGATCGGACAGCAGACATTACAAAAGCTGTGATAATGGGGTCAATACGAAGGCGCTACGCCGTTTGCAAACATGCTTCGTAGCCGGACCACTCAGGCATATCTGCCAGGCCGCCGCCCATGAATTGATGGTGCCAGAGCTGGGTGGCTACGACCGCAGTCAGCCCCATTTCCACCGAGAGCCGGGGGAGCGATCCGGCCCGCATTTCGCGAAAGCCTTTGCGCCAGCGCGTCACTTCGCTGATATCAAAGTAACCGGTGCGGCGCAGCGAATCCTCACTTAAAAGCTGCGCCACAAACAGCGGTTCCGGGTCCATGTGAAAACTGTCGAGTGGTGCGCGAAAGATAACTTTGCCGCGTCGAGCGATCGATTTCGGAATCCAGCGTTCCGCGAGCAGTCGGAGTAGATACTTGTCGCGGAGTCCACGCAGCTTCCAGCGCGGGTGCAATTTGGCGGTGAAATCAAAGACCTCCTCATCCAGGAACGGGTAACGAACTTCGACCGAGGAGTGCATGGCCACGCGGTCGCCTTTGGCCTGCAACAGATGGCCCGCTAACAGGACCCGGGCCGCGATCCAGATACCGCGATTGAGTGGTGCCCAGCGTTTGGCTTTTTCGAGAGGGAATCCCAATTCGCCCCACGGATGGCTGTCGTTCATTACCGCGCGCATCTGCTCGGAGTAGAAGCGGAGCTTCGAAATTGCGAGCAGCCCATAGGAATCGATCCATGCGTTTTGACCGCCGACAGAACTTTCCACTCGCTCGCGCCATTCCGGCGGGAAATGCGGCACTTTGTTCATGCGTAGATAACAGCGGCGCGCGAGGTCGCTCAGATTCACTCCCGGCACGGCGTCGAGAAATCCCATGAGCTTGGCCGCTTTGTACCATGGATAACCGACCAACCATTCGTCGGCGCCTTCGCCGGTCAGGACGACTTTCTGGCCATTGGCATGAACGCGCTCGGCAAGTTTCAGTAAAGCGCCGCAGGCCGTGTCGATCACAGGAGCTTCGGCAGCTTCAATGAGTCGTGGATAACTTTCGAGCGCTTCGCGATCGCCGTACTCTTGTACGATCGGTGGCTTGGCTCCGATGTGCCGCGCTGAGAGAGTTGCTGCACTGAGCTCATCGAACTCCGGCTCATTCACTCGCACGGTGTATGTATTTATCGCCGGACCTTTGAGACGGCAGGCCAGCGCAAGGATCATGCTCGAATCCACACCGCCGGACAGATACGATCCTACTGGAACATCCGCGCGCAACCGCTCTTCGACGGCCTGCAAAAGGAGCCGCTCGAATTCATCCACCAGTGCATTCGGATTGTTTCCCCACTCCTCTTCACCCTGCGCCGGAAAATCCATTTCCCAGTAGGCGCGTTCGGTAATGACCGGACTCGTGCCCGCACTTCCCGGCGTAATGCGCATGCAGTGTCCCGGGGGCAGGAGTTGAACTCCTTCGAAACAAGTTCTCGGCCCCGGCACTGCGGAGAATGTAAACACGTGATCCAGTCCCCTGCGATCGGGTCGCGGCGGAACCATTCCTGAAGCGAGCAGGCCTTTGATTTCGGAAGCAAAAAGCAGCCAGTCGCCTTGCCGGCTCCAGAAAAGTGGTGCGATCCCGAAGCGATCGCGGCCGAGATGAAGTTGTCGTTGCCGCGCGTCCCACAAGGCGATGGCGAATTGGCCGCGCAGCCGTTCCCACATCCCTTCGTGATGATCTTCCCAAATGTGCGGAATGATTTCCGTATCACAATGCGTGCGGAAGTGGTGCCCTTGCCTAACAAGTTCATCGCGGCGTTCGACGTAGTCGAACAATTCCCCGTTAAAAACCACGAAAACGCTGCGGTCTTCGTTTGTCATCGGCTGCTGCCCATCGGCGAGGTCGACAATGCTCAGGCGTCGTGAAGCAAGTGAGATCCCCGGTTGTTCGAGAAAACCTTCCTCATCCGGACCGCGGTGAGTGATCGCACGTGCCATTCGTTGCACGACGCCTTCTGGAGCCGAGCGCTGCCCAATCAAATCAATTATTCCCGCGATCCCGCACATAATTTCGTTCGAATAGATTAACGGCCCTCACTACCTTTTCGCGGGGGCCTGTTGACAAGATCCTTTGGAACGTAAGAAATTTCTTGGAAGGCATCTTGCTGCCAACATCGCAGAGGACGCCGAAGAGAAAAGTTGTGAAATAATTGACGGCCAACACAATTAAACAAAGCAGCGCCAAGAAAAAATGGTAACGTGTGTCGAGCATGTTAGAAACGAATTGATGTTGGATAAGTGAATGTTTTACCGTCCGTTGACGTCATAAATCCGCGACCGGATTGGTAGCTGACTTGACATGGTCACAAGCAGCGCTAATCAGTCCGCCCCTGCGGAGCAACTCACCGCCATGCAAAAAGAGCGTATTGCGATTATTGGAGTCGGCTGCCGTTTCCCCGGTAGCGTGAGTTCGAAGGATGCCCTTTGGAAGCTTCTCATCGAAGGCCGGGAAGGCATCGTTGAAGTGCCACCCGATCGCTGGAACGTGGCGCGATACTATGATGCTGAACCGGGCGTAGGTGGCAAATCCATCGCCTTTCGGGGCGGATTTATTGAGGCCATCGATCAATTTGATCCGCAGTTCTTTGGTATCTCGCCGCGGGAAGCGCCGTACGTGGATCCGCAACATCGTCTCCTCCTCGAGACCGCATGGGAGGCGATCGAAGATGCCGGACTCGTCCTCGATTTCGACCGCGGAACTGATCTCGGAGTTTTCGTCGGCATTTCGCATAATGATTATCAGGGAATCCAAAGCACGAGTTTTGATCATTTCAGTATCGGACCTTATACGCCGACCGGGAGCGCGCACAGCATAGCCGCAAACCGGATTTCGTATTGCTTGAATCTGCGCGGCCCGAGTGTCGCGATGGATACTGCGTGCTCGTCCGCGCTCACCGCAGTTCACGCGGCGTGCGAGCACATCTGGGCCGGGCGTGGAGACGTTGCCTTGGCGGGAGGTGTCACAGTGATGATTTCGCCGGGCGGGTTTATCGGGTTTTCGCAGGCTGCGATGCTTTCGCCCGAAGGCCGGTGCGCCGCCTTTGATGCATCCGCCAGCGGATTTGTGCGTGGCGAAGGTGCGGGCATGGTCCTGCTCAAGCGACTTTCGCGGGCCATCGAGGATGGCGATCCGATTCAGGGCGTGATTTTGGGGACATGGATCAATCAAGATGGACACACCAACGGCCTCTTTTTGCCCAGCCCGGAGGCGCAAACGCGACTGATGCGAGATGCCTGCAGGGATGCTGGAATCGCGCCCGAGGCTATCGGCTTCGTCGAAGCCCACGGTACTGGGACGGCGGTGGGCGATCCGATCGAGGCGCATGCCCTCGCGGAGGCTCTCTGTGGCAATCGCTCCGCCAACGCGCCACTACCGATTGGCTCCATAAAAACCAATCTTGGCCATTTGGAAACCGCAGCGGGCATCGCGGGGCTTCTCAAAGCGATGCTTGTTCTTAAGCACGGCCAGATTCCACCCAGTCTCCATTTTTCGACGCCGAATCCGCACATTGATTTTGAGAAACTCAAGTTGCGCGTGCCGACTCAACTTGAACCTTTTCCGAATGGAACGGAGGAGCGTATCGCAGGCGTCAACTCGTTCGGATTCGGCGGCGCGAATGCCCATGTCATTCTGGCTGAACCTCCGCCGCGTCAGCCTGAAAAATCTTTGGCGATTCCAAGTTGTCGTCCATGGCCGCTGGTGCTTTCCGCTCGTTCGGAAGCATCGCTCCGGACTTCGGCGGCGAATCTGAGCGCATGGGTTAAGGAACACGCGAATGCCAACGGCAGCTCGCCGATCCTGCCGGATCTTACTTATACATTGGGAGCCCGGCGTAATCATCACCCGCACCGGCTCACGCTTGTGGCTGACAGTTGGACGGAACTGGCCGAGGAACTCGACTCGTTTGCGAAGAAAGAAGAAAGCCAAAAAATCCGTGCGGCTTTCACAGCGCGCCGAGAGCAAGCACCGCGTATTAGCTTCATCCTGAGCGGGCAGGGTCCCCAATGGTGGGGAATGGGTCGCGAGTTGATGAAGCATGAGCCGGTGTTTCGGGAGGCGATTGAAAATTGTGACGCCGCGCTCCGTCCGTGGGCCAGGTTCTCGCTTCTCGAAGAACTCGGCCGCTCCGAAGAAACATCGCAGATGCAACGAACGGAGATTGGACAGCCGTCCATTTTTGCCATGCAAGTGGCGCTCGCGGCGCTTTGGAAATCCTGGGACGTTCAGCCTTCAGCCATCGTCGGCCATAGCGTAGGAGAAATCGCGGCCGCCTGCATCGCCGGAATTTTTTCTCTCGAGGAAGCAGCCCAGATCGTCGCGCTCCGAGCGCGCCTCATGGAATCCTGCGGACGCGGAGAAGGAACGATGCTCGCTGTTGGATTGCCTGAGGAAGAAGCCTTGGCCGTCATCGCGCGGCACGACCGCACGGTAACGATTTCGGCCTTCAACGGGCCGCGTTCCATTACGCTCTCGGGTCCGCGCGTTTCGCTCGAGGCCATGGCCGCCGAACTCGAGGCACGGGGCGCGTTCGCGCGACTCGTTAGGGTCGATCATCCATTTCATCATCCGCTCATGCGGCCGGCGTCAGAGGCTTTGGAGACTGCGCTTGCGGATTTCAAACCGCAGCCGGGCGCCGTCCCATTCTTCAGTACAGTGACGGGTGAGCGTTGTGCTGGCGAGTCATGCAACGCCGCCTACTGGGCACGCGGCATTCGCGAGCCGGTGCGTTTTGCCTCGGCCGTGGGCGCGCTTGTGGATTTCGGCGTGGATGTGTGGTTGGAACTCAACGCGCATCCAGCGCTCGCGCATTCGACTCAGGAATGCCTAACGACCCGTGGAACCAAAGCCCCCGTCATCTCATCGGTCCGTCGCGAACGCGAATTTGAATCCATGCTCGATTCCGCCATGGATCTGCATCGCGCTGGTGTCTCTCTCGATTTCTCGGCAATGACGCCTTCTCGGCATCTCCTTTCGCTGCCGGCTTACGCTTGGGAAAAGACACGTTGGTGGAACGAAGCGAGCGATGCCCGCGAGGGCCGGCTCGCCCCGGGCGGCCGCGGCCTGTTTGATGTTCAACTGCCGCGCGCGATGCCGACCTGGATCGTTAGGCTGGACTCACGCCACATGGCTTTTCTGAAAGATCACAAGGTTGAGAATCATGTGATTTTCCCGGCGGCGGCGTTTGTCGAAATGGCGTTGGAAGCCGGTGCGCAGTTATTCGAGGGGCAACCGTTCGTGGTTGAGGATTTCGAAATTCGCAAGCCGCTCATCCTGCCGGATCCGCCATCAGGCATGCAGCTTGAGTTTTCGTATTCGCCTAACGAACGCACTTTTTCCATTCAGAGTCGCTTCGAACAAAGCGTCAGCTGGTCGCTTCATGTAATTGGTTCGCTGCGCAGCGAGCGCACGGAATCTGACTTTGTCTCCTCGAAGTGGACTCAACCTGCCGGCACGAAATCAGTGCCGGTCGATGGCTTCTACCGTCACATGAGCGATCTGGGTTTACGGTATGGTGAAGAATTTCGGCCTATTCGCGAACTGTCGGCGGGCAATGGACAATCGGCGGGACGCGTAGATTTGTCGGAAACCGTGTCTCCTCGCGCGGGCGAATATGCTCTGCATCCGGTCCTTTTCGATGGAGCGATGCAGGTATTCTCCGCTGGCGCGGCGACGGTTGAAGGTCGTCAGGCGCGCATGAAACTGCCTGTCGGTTTCCGCCGCATTCTTTTTCTCGGCTCACCCGGCCCGTCCAATCGAGTATCGGCAAAGGTCTCTGCATTTGGCGATGACTTCCTCGAAGGGGACATCGCTATATATAATGAGCAGGGGAAACCTTGCGTCCTGGTCGATGGGTTCCGCGCCATCAGTCTTTCCGGCGCGGGTCGCTCGGCTGCGTCCGGTGGCACACGCGATTTGACGTATCACGTTGCGTGGCAACGGACGCTTAACAAAACATCGAGGTCCGAACTCACGCCGGTCCCGTTGAAAAAGCTGCACGACGCGGCTCAAACTGCATTGGACCGCGTGATCGCAGTTCGCGGTCAATCCGAATTGGAGACGGCGCTGTGCGCTCTCGACAATCTCGCCGCCTCGCAATTGGCGCGCGGACTAAGTGAAATGGGAGTGACGGAAAATGCGCCTTTTGATGCGGCGTCGCTGCATATCGCGGCACCGATGCGTCCGGTCTTTGAACGGTTGATGGCTGGTCTCGTTAGGCGGGGTTTGCTCCGGAAAAAAGAAAAAGGGTTTAAGCCGGCACGTAATTTTACAAAAGCGGCGGATTCGGCGGAAAACGTGTTGCGCGATTACATCGAGCGGCACCCGGGACATCTTCCCGAAGCGCTTCTTTGTGAAGGAAACTGCGCTGAGTTGGGATCGATTTTGCGCGGTGAAAAGGATGCCGTGCAGGTTTTGTTTTCCGGGATCGGCGCGGAGTTGCTCGACTATTTTTACGGGGACGGTCTTTTCACCAGCCACTGGATTGCGGCGATCGCCGCGGCGGTGAGCGCAGCAGCGCGAAAATTACCGGAAGGACGCGGTCTGCGCATTTTGGAAATCGGAGCAGGAACCGGCGGATTGGCTTCGCAAGTCTTGCCGCTGCTCGAACGCGGTTTGCATTCCTACACATTCAGCGATGTTTCGGCTGCATTTTTCTCCGGCGCCGCGCAGAAGTTGGCGGCATTTTCCGAAGTGGACTTCAAGATTTTCGATCTCGAAAAACCTGGCGCCGAACAGGAACTCGAAGCGGAGACGTTCGATTTCATCATCGGCACCAACGTGCTGCACGCCGTCAAAGATGTGCGCGCCGCATTGCGTAATCTGCATGGTTTGCTCGCGCCGGGTGGCAGTCTCATTTTCATGGATACGGCCACGCCGCAACTTTGGACCGAAACAGTTTTCGGCCTAACGAGCGGTTGGTGGCGGTTCACCGATCGCGATCTGCGTCCGGAGCAGCCGTTACTCAAAAGGGAACAATGGGAGACAGTGCTGCGTGAATCCGGTTTTTGCGAAACGACTTCGTTGCCCGGTTTGATCGGCCCAACTGGTGGCGAAGGCCAAATTGGCTTGCTCGCGCGCAAGTCGGTCGCGGAAGTTCCGGTCGAGTCCCCGACAGAAGCTCCGGAAGAAAAATCATGGCTCGTTTTCGCGGACACATCGGGCGTCGGCGATGCCTTGGTTGCGCGATTGCGCGAACACGGGGCCCGATGTCAGGTCGTTAGGCGAGGCGGAAAGTTCGAGCACGATAGCAACAATACGTTTACGCTGCGTCCCGGAACGCTCGAGGACTGGCAAACGCTCATTCGTAAATGCTCTTCACCGCAACGCATCGTTTATCTGTGGACTCTCGATGCAGAAAAAGACGGTGCTGAGAACCTGGACGCATTGCTCCATCTTACACAAACACTCGAAGCTGCTCAGCCGGCTGCGAAGCAGTGTCTCGATTTGGTAACGCGCAACGCGCAGCCGGCCGGCGACGATCTGCAACCGACTGCCGTGGCGCAGGCGCCGAGCATTGGACTAATTCGCGTCATTTTGAACGAACATTCCAATCTGCGCTGGCGCGCGATCGATCTCTCTTCGGAGGCCGATGCGGAATTACTGTGGCGCGAAATCATTTGCAGGGACGATGAACGCGAAATTGCGTTGCGAGGAGAAGCGCGCTATGTGCGCCGACTCGATCGCGGCCGGCCCGTGCGCGAGCAGTGGCTCGATTCAGCTTTGCCGTTACGTTTGGAATCACGCGAGCGCGGTCGTCTCGACACGCTCCGCTTCTCTCCGTTTGAACTGCCGCCGTGCGGTCCGGGCCAGGTGTTGATCGAAGTGAAAGCAGCGGGAATGAATTTCCGCGATGTGCTCAAGGCACTCGCACTTTATCCGGGCGATGCTCCGGACGCGCGCATTTTTGGCGACGAAATTGGCGGCATCGTTAAAGAAATTGGGTCGGGTGTAACGCAGTTCGCTCCCGGGGACCGTGTGTTTGGTCTCGCCGTTTTCGGGATCGCAACGCACGCCATCGTACGCGCAGCGGACGTTCGACGAATTCCAGCAGGTCTGACATTTGAAGCGGCTGCGACCTTGCCGGTCGTTTTCATGACCGCGTGGCATGCACTGCAAAACGTCGCGCGATTGCGCAAGGGCGAGCGCGTCCTCGTGCACGCAGGGGCGGGTGGAGTTGGAATGGCAGCGATCCAGATCGTGTTGCATCTCGGCGCCGATGTCATCGCCAGTGCCGGTACCCCGAGCAAACGTGCTCTTCTCAAAACGCTCGGTGTGAAACACGTGATCGACTCACGACGCGGAGATTTTGCTGAGGCAGTGATGAAGCTGACTGACAGCAAAGGAGTGGACGTGGTTCTGAACGCGCTCGCCGCCGAAGCGATCCCGATGGGTCTCTCCTGTCTCGCCGAGTTCGGCCGCTTTATCGAAATCGGTAAGCGCGACATTTATCAAAACTCGCGCATTCCGTTGCGACCACTCCGCAACAACGCCTCGCTCCACGTCGTCGCCATGGACGCGATTTTCCACCGCAACGAAGAGCTAACGCGCGAGATGCTGGAGCAGATTTCCGAATTGGTGGAAAAGGGCGCGTTGCGGCCGCTCCCGTATCGAGCGTTTCCCGCGTCGCGCATCGATTCCGCGTTTCGTCTCATGTCGAGCGGAAAACATATCGGCAAAGTTGTCGTCGCGTTCCCGACTCCTTTTGTTCCGCGGCGCGGCGAGCTTCCCGGCCCGGGGTTCGAGGTGAAGCCGGACGGTTGTTATCTCATTACCGGCGCTTTCGGCGGATACGGCAAAGTGCTGGCTCGGTGGCTGATTGAGTGCGGCGCGCGCCATCTTGTGCTCACGAGTCGGAGCGGCGCTTCCAGTTCGGAGGCCAGCAAGTTTGTTGAGGACCTGCAGAAGCGCGGTGTAGAAGTGCGCGTCGTGTGTGCGGATGTCGGCGCACCCGATGATGTGCGGCGGCTTTTTGCAGAGATCAAGTCTGGTGCGCAGCCGCTGCGCGGTCTCTTTCATCTTGCGATGGTAATCGACGATGCACCGCTCGCGGCGCTCACACCCGAACGCATGCGAACCGTCCTCGGACCAAAGGCGGATGGCGCATGGCTACTCCACCAGGCAACCCTCGAAATGAAACTGGATTGCTTTGTGATGTTCTCTTCTGTCTCAAGCATTTTTGGTAATCCCGCTCAGGGAAATTACAGTGCGGCGAACGCCTTTCTCGACAGCCTGGCGCACCATCGTCAGGCGCGTGGCCTTCCTGCGCTTAGCGTGAATTGGGGCGTACTCGGCGGCGAAGGCTTTGTCGCGCGCAACGAGCGTGTCGCAGATTTCCTTGCCCGGCAGGGAACAATTGCAATTTCGCCCGGTGAAGCGACGGCGCTGCTTGAATCGTTCCTTCGTGCGGGAAGTGCCCAAGCGATTTCAATTCGGGTTGATTGGAGAAAATGGCGTCAATTCTTTCGGGGCATGCAGGAAAATCCCTTTCTGGAGCGCATTTTCGCCGCGCTTGAAAATGAGGAGTCAGTTGGTGCAACGAATAACTGGCGAGGCCGGATCGACGCAGCTTCACCGGCTGAAAAACAGGCTGTTATCTGCCAGGCCGTAAGGGAAGCCGTTGGTTCCGTTTTGCGAGTCAAGGCGGACAGCCTGCGTGACGATCAGCCGCTCACCGATCTTGGGCTGGATTCGTTGATGGGTGTCGAAATCGAGACCTCGCTTGAAGCCGCGGTCGGCGTTGCTTTACCTCCCACGAGTCTGATGCGCGCTCGGACCATAGGTCAGATCGCCTCGTTGATCGCGGGTCACCTCGGTGGCGCGGCACCCGCCGCGGAATCCACGGCAGTGTCGGCGCAAACCGAAGCCAGTAGTGCAGTCGACCTCGATGCCATTTCCGACGAAGAAATCGCCCAGCTGCTCGGGCGCGAGTCCGACTCCGAAGAGACCGAAGCGATCGAAGACGCCAAGCGTTAAACGCCGGCGAGTGTGTAACCGCGATGCCGGCCGATCAACGCGCTCGTCTCAAACAATGGCTCGACCGCGGTGAAGCCCAGCTTCATCCGCTGACTTTCTCACAACGAGAACTTTGGGAAGTCTCCCCGGTGCCGGTGGAGGACAACGCGAATCACATCTGCTGTCTCATCAATGTACACGGACTCCTGACTGAGCGGGAGTGTCGCGCTGCGATCCAGCGAGTGGTCGATCGTCAGGAGGTTTTGCGTCTCTCGCTCCTGCCGGGTAAAGAGCGTCCGCTCCAAATGATCCGCAAGAGTTGCGGGATCAATTTTGAATTTCGCGAAGTTGCGGCAAAAGATGCGCAACCGGAAGCGATTGAAGAATTGGCAGCAGAGATTTTCCGCGTGCCATTCGACTTCGTGCAAGGGCCGCTCTACCGCGCGGCCGACTTACATCGGGCGGCCAACGACCACGTGTTGGTTTTCGCGATTCATCACGCCATTGCTGACGGTTGGAGCCTGGGGGTATTAGTTCGGGACCTTTTTGCTGCTTACATCGAGGTCGTAATGGGATCGTCCGAGGCTTTGCCGCCCGTTCCGCAAAGCTACACGGCGTGGGGCGCAACTGAGCGCGCTTTCTGGCAACCAGCGGTTGTGGAGCAGCGCGTCGAGTTTTGGAGGGCCAAGTTAGCCGGTTCACTTCGGATGTGGAATCTGCCGATCGAGCTGGGCCCACCCAAGCGATGGCTTTCCGCAATTCCTGCGAATCTGACTGCCGAAACGCGCGAGCTGGCCCGTCAGACTACCGTAACATTCTTTAGCGCGCTGTTTGGGGCCTTCCAAATTGCGTTCTCCGAATGGAGCGGATTCGATAATTTGGTAGTGGGAACGCCGGTCGCCAATCGCAGCAGGCAAACCGCGCGAGAAACCATGGGATATTACGCGGGTATTGTACCTCTGCGCGGGCAGATCGATCGCTCGCGGATTGCGGCCGATTATTTGCGAGCGGGACATCAACAAACGATTGACTCGTTTGCCAACGCCATCCCTTTCGTCGAGTTGGTGCGCGCGCTCGGCGAGCAATCGGAAGCGGGATATAATCCGCTTTTCGAGGTTCGCTTTGCTTTGCAGAACCATCCCATGCCGGAGGTTTCGCTGCCGAATCTTTCCGCGCGTCTGAGCATGCGCTCGACGGGAACCGCACGTTTCCAGCTCGGATGCGAAATCACTGAAGCCGGCGACGGTCTGGAAGTCGCCTGGCTTTTTCGCGAGAATTTGTTTTCCCGACGTGACATTGAAAATCTCGATGGCATATTTCAGCGAGTTCTGGCGGGCATCTGCCGCTCGCCGGAGAACCGAATCTCTGAAGTAATGAACCGATCTCAATGAACGCCGCCATCGACGAAGATTTCAGCCAGATGCATGAGCCGCACTGGGTATTGCGCGGGGCGTTTCAGCTTCTTGTTTTCGGTTTGGCTTTCGCTGAGGTGATGCTCGCTGTAACGGTGCACCGCGGATTGATCTGGCTGGCGGTGCCGCTCGTGCTTGTTGCCAGCCATTTGATGCACGGCATGCTCATCGGTCTGCACGAGGCCTCTCACGGGCTTCTCCGAAAAAGTCGCCGCCTCAATGAGTTTGATGGAGTCCTGATCGGAACGTTGAGTCTGACGAGCTTCAGTCTCTTTCGCGTCGTTCATCAAACGCATCATGCGTATCTCGCAACGGAGCGAGATCACGAATTTTGGCCACTCTCTCAAACGACCGTGCCACGGTGGAAGAGATGTCTGGCCGCATTTTTCGAGCTGAATCTCGGATTGGTTTATACTCCGTTTGTTTTCCTGCGAGCCTTCTTTTGTTCTCCTTCGCCGGTCCGAAGCAAGCGTGTGCGCCGCCGCATTTGGGCGGAATTGGCGCTGATAGTTGTGACCTGGACGTTTATTCTTTGGGTGATCGCAACATTCGGCCTGTGGAAATATTTCATCTGGATGTATCTCGCGCCGGCAGTCCTGGCGGCTAATTTGCAGAGTTGGCGCAAATACATCGAGCACGTTGGAATGACGGGCGACACGGTAAATAGCACAACTCGGAGCATCGTCGCCAAAAGCTGGCTGGGGCGGCTGGTCGCTTTCACGCTGCTTCACGAACCGTTTCATGGAGTTCATCATCAACGGGCCGGTCTGCCTCATTCCGTTTTGCCGCAACACGTTGAAAAATTGCAGCCAAAAAAAC
>Ga0247691_1000223_pt1 | contig 12815 bp, 12 predicted proteins | sample CNK32_metaG_FD_182721 | JGI IMG/M metagenome (GOLD analysis project Ga0247691, IMG submission 182721) | Soil microbial communities from Purdue University Martell Research Forest, Indiana, United States - CNK32 | ecosystem: Environmental > Terrestrial > Soil > Temperate forest > Bulk soil...
CAACCTCATACGCCAAAAATCATTGCAGCTATCGACCTGTTGCCTATCCCTGATCCGGACCAATCCAAAATAATTCTTTACTTACCGGAACATGAATGGCATGAGATCAGTTTGCTTGTCTATCATTATCATCTTCGGTCAAGGGGATTGAACAGTATTTATCTCGGTCAAGCTCTGCCTTACGATGCTTTGCTCCAAACCGTGGAGATTTTGAAACCTAAGGTTGTTATATCGAGTTGGCTAACTGCAATGGAAGCTCAAAGCGTCTGTGATTATTTCAGTCGGATCCAGGAAGACCTGACATCCATAACCATTGTCGCCGGAGGTTATCAAATTGATCAATTGGCGTCTTTACTTCCAAAAAGCATTAAACGGATCCACACACTTTCCGATTTGGAAAATCTCTGATTTAAAGTATCTTCTACAACTTCTATTCATTTTTGTTTAATCTTTTATTACATTTGTTAAACAAAATGATGATTCGACCCTTGAATCAATTAAAATTGTATATTTCATCGCACGTAAATTCAACTCATTACTTGCACAAAAACCTTATGGAGGCTACAAGATGTCAGGAAAGAAAATAGTCGTTATCGGTTCGGGGATTTCCAGTTTATCCTGCGCATCTTTTCTTGCAAAAGAAGGACACGAGGTCGTTATTGTGGAGCAAAATGAGACTATTGGAGGAAGAGCCCGTCAGTTCAAAACGGAAAATGGATTTACTTTTGACATGGGACCCAGTTGGTATTGGATGCCGGACATCTTTGAGAATTTCTATCAACAATTTGGACATACGACTTCTGACTTTTATGAATTGATCCGTTTAGACCCATCATATCAGATTATCTGGAACAAAAATGATATCGATCCCATTCCGGCTTCCCTCCGGGAATTAGAAGAATATTTTGAAAAACTGGAACTTGGAAGCAGTATCAAGCTTCGGCAATTTCTGGCGGATGCTGAAAAAAAGTACCAAATCGGAATGAAAGACCTGGTTTACAAACCCAGTTTGAGATTAACCGAATTTGCAGACACCCGGATTTTGTCGGGCTTATTCAAAATGCAGTTATTCACTTCATTTGCATCCTTTATCCGGAAATATTTCAAAAACCCTAAAATCATCTCTTTACTGGAATTTCCCATCTTATTCCTTGGAGCAACACCGAAAGACACTCCTGCGCTTTATTCCCTGATGAATTACGCAGATATTCAATTGGGAACATGGTATCCGATGGGAGGCATGTTTGAATTCGTCAAAGCTTTCGAAAAAATCGCACTGGAACAAGGAGTTATATTTTCGCTGAACAATCGTGTTCTGGGATTCAATACTTCGAACGGGAAAATCACATCCATTAATACTTCCAATGGAGAACTGATCTGTGATTATGTCATTTCAGGTGCGGATTACCAACACACAGAACAACTATTGGAGAACAAATCCAATTACGATTCAGCCTATTGGAAAAAAAGGACTATGGCTCCTTCCTGTTTATTATTTTATGTCGGGTTGAATTGCAAAGTACCTGGCCTAAGACATCACAACCTGTTCTTTGATGAAGATTTTGATAAACATGCATCTGAAATTTATAAAAACCCGAAGTGGCCAAGCAAACCCCTTTTCTATGTGAGTTGTCCCTCGAAAACAGATCCGACTGTTGCTCCTGAAGAAGGCGAAAACCTGTTTCTTCTCATTCCGATAGCTCCTGACCTGGAAGACACAGAAGAAAAAAGAGAACATTACTTTGAGCTCTTAAAGAAACGTTTACTGGAAAAAATTGGCTTTGACATCAATCCACATATCGTATATAAACGTAGTTATTGCATTTCTGATTTTGTGAACGACTACAATGCATTTAAAGGGAATGCTTATGGACTGGCTAATACCTTGAAGCAAACAGCTTTGCTGAAGCCACGCATTAAGAACAAACATTTATCCAACCTGTTTTATACGGGACAATTGACGGTTCCGGGGCCTGGTGTTCCACCATCAATTATTTCAGGAGAAGTGGTTGCAAAACATGTCATCAAACGAATTGAAAAACAGCGCTAAGGACTCTACTATGAAACAACTATTCGACACGCTTTCCCATGACATGAGCGCTCTGACTACTAAAAAGTACAGCACCTCATTCTCAATCGGCATTCATTTCCTTAGCAAAGACTTACAGGCGCCTATCCATGCGATTTATGGTTTCGTGCGATTTGCTGATGAAATTGTCGACAGTTTCCATGAATACGAAAAAAAAGAATTGCTCCGGGAATTCAAAGCAGAAACATATAAAGCATTGGAAAGGGGAATTTCCCTGAATCCGATCCTGAACAGTTTCCAATGGGCAGTAAACAAATACCAAGTCGATCCGGAATTGATTGAAATCTTTCTGCAGTCGATGGAAATGGACCTGGAAACAACCCAATACGAACAGACAGTTTATGAGCAATACATTTTGGGTTCAGCGGAAGTCGTTGGATTGATGTGTTTGAAGGTTTTTGTCAGAGGAGACCAGGAAGCTTATCTGAACCTGAAGGATTCTGCAATGAAATTGGGTGCTGCTTTTCAAAAAATCAATTTCCTGAGAGACCTGAATGCTGACTATCATCAATTGGGACGAACCTACTTCCCCGAAATGAATTTCGACGTATTCGATCGGGCAATGAAAACGAAAATTGAGCATGAAATTGATTTGGATTTCAAAGCCGGGTACGAAGGAATCAAATTACTCCCGAAAGATGCCCGATTTGGCGTTTATATGGCCTACCGCTATTACATCAAGTTGTTTCACAAGATCCGCAAAACGGATGCAGAGATTATTTTAGGCCAACGCATCCGGATTCCTGACAATAAAAAGTACCGTTTGCTATTTACTTCTTATCTTCGTCATAACTTGAATTTATTGTAAGTTTTGGAAACAGTTATATTGGTTAATGAGCAGGATGAGGTCATCGGTTCCATGGAAAAAATGGAAGCCCATCAAAAAGGTATGTTGCATCGCGCATTTTCTGTTTTCATTCATCGAGACGGGAAGGTCCTGCTCCAACAACGCAGTCTGAACAAGTACCATTCAAGTGGATTGTGGACCAACACCTGTTGCTCGCATCCGCGTTTCGGAGAATCGGTAGCAACTGCTGGGAATCGCAGGCTGAAAGAAGAAATGGGAATTGATTGTCTGGTAGAACCGGCTTTTCATTTCATTTACCGCGCCCAATTGGACGGTGGCCTGATCGAAAATGAGCTCGACTACGTACTTTTTGGTTATTATGACGGTCCCATTCATCCAAATCCGGATGAAGTGATGGATTATAAATGGATGGAATGGAATGAATTGGTGGAAGACATCCGTACCAATCCGAATCGTTACACCGCCTGGCTTCAAATTTTACTGACGGATCATACACAAACAATAGAAGAAATACTTTTCTCATGAAAATCTTTCGTGTCGAACAATTCAACGCAGCACATCGTTTATTCAATCCAAAATGGGACGATGAAACCAACGACCGCGTTTTTGGAAAATGCAACAATCCCAACTTTCACGGTCATAACTACAAACTGGAAGTTGAATTGGATGGGCCGATCAATCCTGAAACGGGATATGTAATGGACATGAAAAAGCTTTCGGACATTATGAAAGAAGAAATCCTGGAGCGTTTTGATCATCGGAATCTGAACCTGGACTGCCCGGAATTCAGCAATTTGATTCCTTCTGCAGAAAATATCGCCTTAGTTTGCTGGAACATTTTGCGAGACAAAATCTCCTCCGAATTGAAATTAAAAGTACGCCTTTGGGAAACTCCTAAAAATGGCGTTGAATACGATGGCAACTAAAAAGTTAAAGGAAATGAAAAGATTCTTGAATCTTTTCTATTTTTGCTTTACAGAAATTAATCATGAGAGCTCTTTCAGCAATAGGTTTCGTAATCAGTATTCTTGGTTTGCTTTTGGTTTGTTACAACCAGTTTGCTGTTATTCCATTTTTGTCCGACTTGAATGGAAGTAATGATATCCGTGTGAACGAATTCACGATCACGCTCAGACAGCATTACGAAACGCAATTGCTATTTATCAGTACGCTTAGCATTATTATCGGTGTTTTCTCCGTCTTATTCTGTTCTCTTGTCTATTTAAGAAAAAGGACCCGAATGACTTTCATAGGCACGATCTTAGGGTTATTTGTAGCGGTGATGGGGATTATTCATTCCTGGTATTAAATACATTAAATATGTAGGGGTGAAAATTTTTTTACCCCTACATATTTTGAACTAATCATGGAAAAACTAATATTATTCTGGCACAGAAGGGATCTGAGAATTTCGGACAATGCGGGCCTGTTCAAAGCGTTGAAACACGGAGAAAAAGTCCAGCCCATTTTTATCTTTGACACTCAAATTCTTCAGCAACTTCCAAAAAACGACCAACGGATTCTATTCATACATCAAACAATAGAGGACTTAAATGCATCCTATAAAAAGCTAGGTTCCTCTTTGTGGGTCTTTCATGGAGATCCAACTCAGCTTATCCCGGAATTAGTCAAAAAGCATACTGTTCAAAACGTATTTTGCAACAGGGATTATGAGCCGGATGCTATCCAAAGAGATCAGTTTATTTACGAAGAACTTCAACAATTGAATTGCACTTTTTCGGGATCAAAAGACCAGGTGATTTTTGAGAAGAATGAAGTGGTAAAACCGGACGGAAATCCCTATCATGTTTTCACTCCCTACATGAAACGCTGGAAGGAAACCCTGACTGATTTCCATTTAAAATCATACCCGGTAGAGAACTATCTTTCCAACCTGCATCAATCAACCGAAACAGCTATTCCTGACATTTCGGAACTCGGTTTTAGCGATATCCAAACACAGGAATTTCCTTCTATTTCCATTCCAACGGGAATCATCAAGAATTATCACAACACACGTGATATTCCATCTATTGAAGGAACATCCCGCTTAAGTCTTCATCTGCGTTTTGGGACCTTATCCATTCGTGAATTGGTCAAACAAGCAAGAGCAAACAATGAGAAATATTTCAACGAATTGATCTGGCGTGATTTCTATCAAATGATCCTGTATTGGTATCCGAAAAGTGTCAATCACGCATTCAGACCGGAATATGACCGCATTGAATGGGAATTTGATGAAACACAATTCCAAGCCTGGTGTGATGGCTTAACCGGATATCCGATTGTGGATGCAGGAATGCGCGAATTGAATGAAACAGGTCACATGCATAATCGGGTACGCATGGTAGTTGCGAGTTTTCTTTGTAAACACCTCTTGCATGATTGGCGTTTAGGCGAGCGTTATTTTGCAGAAAAATTGCTGGATTTCGAATTGGCAAGTAATGTGGGTGGTTGGCAATGGGCTGCCGGCTCAGGTGTGGATGCTGCTCCCTACTTCCGGATATTCAATCCGACAAGTCAGCAGGAACGGTTCGATCCGAAATTCGAATACATCAAAAAATGGGTCCCTGAATATGGAACAGCCGATTATCCGGAACCGATCGTGGAACATAAATGGGCAAGGGAGCGCGTTTTGGAACGTTATAAAAAGGCATTGAAAGCTCAATAATCACGTACCTCCAAAACCTTATCAAAAGGAGTATTTGATAAATCTTCAATGATGCCATCAATGTCACGCATAAAAGTCAAGTACAATTTTCCGTCACTTTTCAGAACATACTGCTGAACCCCACAAGTCATATTATTGCAAATCTCCTGACAATGATAATGAATTTCTAATGTGTCGTTTCTGACCTCATAATGTCCTTTCAATTGAATATAGATTCCTTGCGTTCGACGATACTCATTATTGGAATTAAAATAAATTTTGGATGAGTCTAAATAATCAATTCCTGGCAAAGACACATATTCAACAGCTGACCTCCCAATCAATTCACGAGTTGTCAAATGGACTTTTTGTTCGCAGGAAGTAATTAGAAAATAAAGAAATCCCAGGACGATAATCTTGTTCATTTTAGATGACTGCTGCTATCAAATCCTTACTCGCGACGCAATTCACCGGAGCGCCATTTTTGCAAGAAAGTTGCCCAGGCAAAAGGATTCAGTAAGTTATTTACAGGAGATTGCCCCATCGTATACAAGCGTGTATTGTTCTGATTCACCACATTCCCGAATGAAAGTGATGCATCACTTGGAACCATGGAAGCTATATTCGCCAAAGACTGTCCTGACAATTGTTTTTGCGCTCGGATCATTGCATCATCATACGGATTCATCTCCACAAATGCCTGTGCAAATGCTTCTTTTGAAGGCCATGGATAAATAACAACCTCTTTCAATTGTACCGTATCAATAGTCATCATGTGAATAATGGAATAACGTGTTTCGCTTAAAGTATCCGGTACAATATAAGACGAAGGCCTGTGTCCATAATAGCGAAACAGGATCGTATCACCAGGTTGAACAACCATCGAGAAAAAACCGTAAATATCGGCTATTGTTCCACGATGAACAGTTTTATTATAAACTGCGGCATACGGCATTTCCTGCAAACTATCTGAAGAAACGACTACACCTGACAATTGAACCAATCGCTGTTCCTTTTGTGAAGCCGCGTTCAGCGAAATGGAAACCACCATTCCTATAAGTCCGTATTTCAACCAATTATTCATACTACAAGGTTACGTAATTTTCGATAATCCTAAAAAGCTTTCTGATGCCTTTAACAATAATTATCATCAAAAAGTAAGAAAGTTAATAGAAACTTTAACTAAAACGATTTGTTTCTGCCTGAAAATAATTACTTTTGCGAGAATTTATTTCAAAAATAGGTTCACACATGGCACTGTCCAATCTTAATTCAGTTAGAGAAGGTCTCACATACGACGACGTACTCTTAGTCCCAGCATTTTCACAGGTTCTCCCTCGCGACGTTCAATTAAAAAGTAAAATCACACGCAACATTGAAGTCAACACTCCAATTGTTTCTGCAGCAATGGATACTGTTACGGAAGCAAGTTTGGCAATTGCACTTGCACAGCATGGTGGAATTGGTGTAATTCACAAAAACATGACCATTGCGGATCAGGCATTGGAAGTCCGAAAAGTGAAGCGTTCGGAAAGCGGAATGATCCTGGATCCCGTTACACTTTCGGAACATGCATTGGTAAGTGATGCACTCAATTTGATGTCAGAGTTTAAAATCGGAGGGATTCCGGTTATCGACGGAAGTAAAAAATTAAAAGGAATCATTACTAACCGCGATTTGCGTTTTGAAAAGGACCATTCAAGACCAGTTCGTGAAATCATGACCACCGAGAACCTGATCACCACGAAAGATGGAACAAGTCTGGCTACTGCCGAAGAAATCTTACAAGAAAAGAAAATAGAAAAATTACCTGTTGTTGACGCTGATAATATATTGATCGGTTTAATTACTTACCGCGATATTATCAAAGTCAAAACACACCCGAATTCATGCAAGGACCAATACGGCAGATTACGTGTTGCCGCTGCAGTTGGTGTCACTCATGACACCATTGAGCGCGTACAAGCTCTTGTCGAGGCAGGCGTTGATGCAATCGTTATTGATACGGCACACGGACATACGGAAGGTGTTGTTGTCAAATTGAAAGAAGTGAAAGCACAATTCCCGAACCTGGATGTGATTGTAGGAAATATAGCAACTGCTGCTGCTGCAAAATACCTGGTGGAAGCCGGAGCAGATGCAGTAAAAGTGGGAATCGGTCCCGGATCGATCTGTACCACCCGTATCATTGCAGGAGTTGGGGTTCCTCAGCTTACAGCTGTAAACGATGTAGCATTGGCATTGGAAGGAACAGGAGTTCCGGTTATCGCTGATGGTGGGATCCGCTACACAGGAGACATTGTGAAAGCAATCGCTGCAGGTGCAGACGTAGTAATGATCGGTTCGATGTTTGCCGGAGTTGAAGAATCTCCGGGTGAAACAATCATTTACGAAGGACGAAAATTCAAATCTTATCGCGGAATGGGATCTTTGGAAGCCATGCAAAAAGGTTCCAAGGACCGTTATTTCCAGGATGCGGAAGACGATATTAAAAAATTGGTTCCGGAAGGAATTTCCGGGCGTGTTCCTTACAAAGGAAATCTGTTCGAAGTGGTTTACCAGATCGTTGGTGGTTTGAGAGCTGGAATGGGTTACTGTGGAGCTGGTTCAATCGAAAAATTGAAAGGCGCTGAGTTCGTTCGTATCACATCTGCCGGAATGCGCGAATCGCATCCACACGATGTAACCATTACGAGAGAAGCTCCGAATTATAGCTTGAAGTAATTTCTGACTAAGCGGGTTAATTATTAATTAATCCGCTTATTTTTACCCCTAAAATTCAACCTCTGATCAATGACATTACGCCTTTTCCTAATCATTCTAAGTTTTTCAATTCAATCATACTACTATTCTCAGGTTAATTACGACGATTATGTTCCTCTGAGATCCTATGGCGAAATTCCACCTTCTTTAAGAGAAAATTGCAAATTCATGCTGTTTGATAATACTCAAACACCATACTTATCAGTAGGAAAAACAACAGAAGAAGAAATTCAATCTGTTTACAACAACTTAGCCGGCACGGGCAAACTGCTCTTTGGTGATGTTACTCATGCTACCTGTAAAGAAATCTTAGACCGATTAGTAAAGGCAGACCCGGAAATCACTCAAAAGATAGAAATCTATGCTTTCAAAAGCAGTTTGCCTTGTGCATTAAATGATGGAAAATCTACGATTTATGTTTCTACGGCATTAATAGCACACACAAGCAAATCAGAGCAACTTCATTTCCTTATTGCAGTTCAATTATTCCATATCAAGAATAAATCACAACCCGAGTTCGTGAAACTGAACCGGATTTCTGATTATATCTCTCGTTTAAAAATACTGGAAACCTACGCACCGGAACTTCAAACTAAGGCGGACTTATACGCTTTAACCAGCATCACCAAGCTGCACATGAATACCCAACTTGCAATTAAGGGCTTAGATATTCTAGCAGCCGGAGATACTGTCATTGAAGAACTAACTGCTCCTGAAAACTATTTCAGTTCCAAATTATTTCATTTTCCTCAAGCATACTTTGATATTTCAGCATATCGTTTTGAAAAAATCATTCCTTCCGGTAATCAAATCGCGATCCTGGAACGAAAAAAAGTACTTCAGAAAAGTGAATTGATGCAAAGTCCGTATGATTCTAGTCAGGAACTTAAATCGAACTATGTCTTTTTTCAACAGCTTTGCGCCTTACAGTATATTGAAGATCTGATTGTGGAAAATGATCCGGAAAAAGCGCTGTATCACATTATGTTGATGGAAAGTAAATTATCGTCATCGGATTATCTGAAACGGATGAAAGTGAATGCCTGGATGGCTTTCATTCGAAAATCACTCTACCCTATTTTAGGAAAAACCACTCCAAAGAGAATTATTCAAAATAATAAGAGTGGCCGTTTTTACATTGCACTTAGAAGATTGAACACCCATGCAACGGAAGCCCTGGCCCTGCGAATTGCTACTGACCTGGTCAAGGAAAGCAGCGATAAAGAGCTTGTTATACTTCGAAACGAACTGATAGACTTTATTCGACAAAACGGATCGCTCCCTATCAATTCATTTAAAGCTTTCACTTTTGAAGAAGCGCTTGAAAACAAATCGGAAACACCAATTTCCTTTTATTTTTACGGGTTAAGTGATCTGATAAAAGATCCTGACTTTATTCATCGGATAACGAATAATCCGTCCGCAGTTCAGCAAAACTCAACTTATCATTCACTTCTGGCTGTGGATCCGGTTGCTTACTCTTTCCATAAAAAGGAATTTAAGGAAGAAAAGACCGAAAAAAAAACCGGATTGCTTGAAAAAGGCATTGAGCAAATAGGAACCAAGGAGAATTTGCAAATTCAATTTTTACGTTCGGATACCAGCTCCATGTCCAAATGGGTTGATCTGTACAATCTCAGATCCTGCTATAACACATTGAATCTGCAATTGTACAACCAAACACAATTCAAGGCCACAGTTTTTCCGGTTAATTTTCACAGAATTAATGAACTAACCTCACATCAGCAGTCAGATGTCATTGGAGTCTTTCATTTTGAAAATCAATACAATATCAATCCGAAAGGTTATCATTTCACAGGATTGTTAGTTGTTCCATTTCCATTTATGGTAGCCGACCTTTTACTTGGTGGAAATCATTGTCAATACATTTCGTTCATCATTGATTCAAAAACAGGGAAATTAATCCATTTTGAAAATTCGAAATACCGCGATCCTCTGACAAAACCTTTTATTGAAAATAAAATTCAATCATCTTTTAATCAATTCTAACATTTCTAACCGACATGAGAAATTTCATAATATTTCTTTTCCTTCTAGGCTTTTCCAGCATTGGAATCTCACAAGAAGGATACCTATCCAAGCGTAATGTCCTTACTGCTGAGTTTTTAGCGAATTCTCCACTGATTTTGAACAGTAAAGATCCGCAATACGTCTTGAAAAATGGAAAAATGGTAGAGAGAAAAGAGCGCCTTAACTATGGCTATGGATTGTATTATACACGACTTATCAAAAAGAAATTGGGACTTGGATTTGAGTTAAATGCAAAAAACGTGGCCGTTTCCGGACCACATTCCATTGTTTTGAACAATATCTCCGATCATTTTGAAACATTTGATACCATCTGGCTGAGAGCAAATCCATTTAAGGTCAATGTATATTCTGGAATACTGCGTTTTGAATTTTACAATAAACTGGGCAATGGTCCTATCGGGCTTGCGCACACCTTGGGTATCGGAATGGCCCTTTCAAAAATCTCTCAAAAAGGATATGATTACAGTTTAAATGAATTCGGGAATGCGGAAGAAGATCAAAGATGGACGAAGCCGGATAAATTCTTCCCAGGTGAAAAAACTCCTTTAATCAAATCAATCGCTCTTCAATATGGAATTCAGATGCGTTATCCGATCAGCAAACAATTTTCGCTCAACTTCGGCTTAAAATCATTATTCAACATCACACTTCCTATGAATAAAGAAAAATTAGCATCAACAAACAATGCACCATACAACATGGATGATTTGTATTACAAGCTCCGAAGAGAAAATATTTTTTCTTTAAATCTGAATGTAGGGATTAGCTATCATTTCTAACTTTTTAGTTACTGACCTTTTGAGAAAAAGCGGCTAACTTGTCGTGGATCTCAATCAAATCGGTATATACTTTCGCCAAACTTTGTCTGTATTGCGGATTTACAATCGCTTGGTCAAAATCTACTGTAATTCCTGCCAGAAGTACTTCAATCTCATCCAATTTCAGCGTTATTTCCGAATCCAGATCAGGATCAATCTCCTTTACGAAATCCACCAGGAAGTACTCACTATTTGTGATAAACAATTCTCTAGGGTTATAAAACAATCTGATTGCCTTTAATTTGTTTTTCAAATCCTGGTTTGTTTGATCCGAAAAACGGCTGATTTCATCTGCATCTGACTGCGAATCCAAAGACTTCTTGATCCCGTTAGCAGCAAAATCATCTTTGATAAATTTCAAAATACCGGTCATCATAAACTCAAAAGCAACCGCAGGGTCAGCAGCTAACAAATCATTTTTAAATGCTGCCTGATCCGATAATAGCATCATATCATTCTTAAGGATGGAAGAAGCATAAAGCAAATACTGGCGTCTTCTTAAATTAGTGAAATCACTTACGGATCTGTTCCCCGGTGAACCAAGAGTCAAATCCTGTCCCCAAAGCAGGAACTCAATGGCATGCATCCCACAGGAACTGTTATTCTGACCACCGATCTTATCCCATGACTTGATATTGAATTCACTGATCAGTGGATAATTTGCCACATCATTTATAATCCCGGCATTTGAATTGGTATTCGAATAATCAATGTACTCCATATTAATTGGGTAGGCATCCAATCTCCCATAAACTTCACCATGTGGTAAACTTACTCCACTACCACCGTAAAGATAAGGCCCACAAAGTAAAAAGGAGTTTCGCGCTGTTAAGAAACTAGTGCGCATGACGTTAAAATTCGCCTGGTTGTTCACCGTATAAAAAGTGCTGGTTTTTGAAGAATAGGAAAGAATACCGGTCTCATTTAAAGCAAACACCTCAGCTCTTGAAGCCAGATACCCGTTTCTCATTTTGGAAATTTGAATGGAATAATGAGAATCTGTGTCTGCAGTTTCCTTCTTACATGAGAATGCAAAAAGCAGGATGATAAGGAATAAAAGGGTGATTGGACGCATAAGTTGATATTTAATTTTCAAAACTAACAAAATTCGACCTGATTCAAATACTAATTTTGATCTCAAAATGATTCATCCTTAAGGGATAGAATCCTTAATTTTTTCTTAAATCGACCGAATTTACTTCCAAACCCAAAACAATGTGTTATTTTTGGCGTTCTTGGTTTGACTAAAGTAATCTAATACATGAAAAAACGACTAATATTAGCCTTAGGAATTTTATTTTCCCTAAACACCATAGCTCAGACAGATAACGTAGTTATGGAGATTGATGGTAAAAAAGTTACTAAATCCGAATTCCTACAAATCTATTTGAAGAATAACAACAACCCGAAGTACGACAAACAATCGTTGGACGAATACATGGAGTTGTTCAAAAAGTTTAAATTGAAAGTGGCGGAAGCAGAAGCTCTTGGATACGACACTATTCCGAAATTGAAAAAGGAATTGGCAGGTTACAGAAAACAACTTTCCCAACCATATCTGATTGATTCATCGAAAAACAGTGCATTGGTCGCTCAGGCATACGAACGGATGAAAAACGAAGTCCATGCAGCCCA
>Ga0247691_1000224_pt1 | contig 12725 bp, 13 predicted proteins | sample CNK32_metaG_FD_182721 | JGI IMG/M metagenome (GOLD analysis project Ga0247691, IMG submission 182721) | Soil microbial communities from Purdue University Martell Research Forest, Indiana, United States - CNK32 | ecosystem: Environmental > Terrestrial > Soil > Temperate forest > Bulk soil...
AATCTCTTCTTTTGCTCCTTTTTCGAAACGTTCAGAAAGAATTTCCGGATGGCGATTCCGTTCCGCGTAAGGAATTGCTCAAACGCGTTGATGTCCTCATACCGCTTCTTCCAGAAATGCTCCCCGCGCAATTCCTTCGGTATGCGCTGCTTTTCCAGCATTTCCGGATGCACCCGCACCACCAGCACCTCTTCGTAGTAAGAACGGTTGAAAATTCCGATCTTTCCACGCGCCGGCAGGCACCGGTTCGTGCGCCACAGAAAATCGTGGGCCAGTTCTTCGCTAGACGGCTCCTTGAACGCAAAAACCTCCACACCCTGCGGATTCACGCCGGACATTACATGCTTGATTGTGCTGTCTTTCCCCGCCGCGTCCATCGCCTGAAAAATGAGCAGCAACCCCCAGTTGCTCTGCGCGTAGAGCTTGTCTTGCATTTCGCTCAACAGCACTACTCCCTCGTCGAGCAATCGCTTCGCGTCCGGCTTGTCCCCCGATTTCAAATCGTGCGTGTCCCCCGGGTCATGCTCCTTGAGCCGGAAACCCTTTCCGGACAAAACGACATACGGCTCGATAAATTTGTGAACGCGCCTAGCCTTCATTTGTTGCATAGCCACCCTCGTAATCACCGCAGGCTTTTCTCAGCGATCTCTGTGCTCTACCTATGTGGCCTCTGTGTTAAATCTTCTTATTATTTGCCTGTTCATCAATTTCGCGCATCTTCCCGCTCTCAACGGCATATTCCACGCCGCCCCAGGTCACCCGGTTTGAAACAAATCCGGCCAGCCAAACCAGAAAATGTATCGCATCTCTTACCGGGACCAGCCACAACTTCTTCCGCAACACTTCGTCGCCCACTCCCCAAACTCCCACCACCCAGGCCATCAACAATCGCAGAATCATGTATGCCGCAATATATCCTGCCCCAATCCATGCTGTGGGCGCCACGAGCGCCGCCACCATGCACCATGGCAAGCCATGCGTAACAATCAACCCCAAAAACGACGCAGGCCTCACGATTCGCACCGTCCGCGCCCAACGGACCTGATGCTGCCAGAAACCTTTGAACGTCTCAGCCGGATACATCGTCCACACCGCTTCCCGGGACAACAGCACCTTGCCCCCAGCCTTGTGCACGCGGTTCCCGATTTCATAGTCATCGGCCAGCAAATCCGCCAGGGCTTCATATCCGCCAATCTTCCCGAGCCAAGTTTTGGTCGTGGCCACCGAAGCCCCCAGCGCAAACGTCACTTCGCCCGGCAAATCTGCCACCAACGCCCCCGCAAAAAAGTCGCTCGCCGCCCCTACTGCCTCAATTTCTGCCCAGAATTTTTTTTCCGCCACGCCGCGGTAGAAGCAGCTCACCACACCCACGGTCTTATCCGCGAATTCAGCAACCAAATTTTTCAAGTAGTTTGGTGAGACCCGAACATCGCCGTCGCTCTGCACAAGTATTTCGTGCTTCGCCTCTCGCGCCAGCAAGGCGAGGTTGTTCACTTTTTGGTTGGAGCCGATCTTCGGGGCGTGGGACAGGAGACGAATGGAGCACTGCGGGTAATCCCGGATCGCCTGCTGAATGAGCGGCACAGCCGGATCTTCCAGGTTATTTACGCAAAACAAGATCTCGTAGTCGGCATAATCCTGCCAGCAAAAGCTCTCCCAATTCGTCCGCGAAGCAAAATCGACGCCATGCACCGGCTTCAGCAAACTGACCGGCGGCGCAAACTCCGCCCCCGGCCCCGCGGCTCTCGCGCGATAGAACCGCACCGCCGCAAAAATCGCCACCAAATAATAAGCAAGCGGCGCAGCCGCCAGCACCAGCAAGCCCGCCCGCCAAATGGAAAGATCACCTATCATCTAAAATCAGCGGCTAAGCATCTTTTCGCAATACCATGCGCTCGCCCTGCAGTTCAAAGCGGCTGCTGCGCCAGGCAATCTTCGTGCCGCCAAAACTCATGCACCAAACCACAAAACCCAGCAAATCCCGTGTCGGGAAAAGCCAAAGTTTTTTCAGGAGCGGCCGATCGCGCAACACGACCCAACCCACGGAAAATGCCATGATCCAGCGGTTCACGACTGCCCACGCCAGCAACCCCACTCCCCACGCCCAGTGCCCCAATAATCCCGCCGCCAGAAATCCCAGGATTCCGAACGGCATCGCAAAAATCAGCCCCATGCCGAGATATCCTTTGGGCCGGCAGTATCGCTCAGTTACCCTCCACCGCAGCTGGTTCTGCAGCATTTTCCGGAAGGTGCTCTGGTTCACGATGTGATCGATCACATGGCTCGAAAGCACCACCCGGTATCCCGCCTTGTGAATCAAGTTCCCCAGAATAAAATCGTTTGCCGAATAATCGTAAAACTTCTCGTACCCGCCGATCTTCTCGAGCGCTTCTTTGCGGACTGCGATCGTTGGCCCCAGCCCGAATTTCATTCCCTCGAGCAGATTCGCCACCAGCGCTCCCGCCGGCTCTTCCACGGACATCAGCATAGCCGTCTGGTTCGACCAGAAATCCCCCACGTTCTTTCCGCGATAAAGGCACGTGGTCATCGCAATGTCAGGGTTTAGCAGAGGCGTCACCACTTCTCTTAGATAGTTTGGCGCCACCTCCACATCGCTGTCTGAAGCCACAATCACGGCGTACATCGCTTGCTTGGCCAGGCAATGCAGGGAAAACGTTTGTGGATTCGGCCACGGCGGCAATCCATGCGCTATGATCCGGCTCTGCACGTTCGGATACCGCGCACTCACTTCTCGAATGATTTCCAGCGCCGCATCGTCCTCGGAATCCGCCCCAAACAAAATTTCAAACTGCGGATAATCCTGCTGAAAAAAACTCTCAATATTCTCGCGAAGCTGCGGCTCCAATCCATGCACGGGCTTAATCATGGACACGCCCGGCAGATCCCTATCCGGCGCCGGCGGTTGCAGCAACTTCCGCGACTCCCGCCGAAATTTCCCCACCGCCGCCAACACCAATCCCAAATACACCGTGGAACTCAAAGTCCCAACCAGTGCGACTCCCAACAATATGTATCCAACGATTTCCAACCTAAATCCCTCTTCTGGCCCGGCCACTCCTGTCAGCGCTCTTCCTACGCCTTCTGCTTCGCATACAACAATTCCGCATCTCGAATCAGCGCGGTCATTGACTCCCGCAGCGCCTCAAGCGAATTCCTTTGATTCTTCCAGCCTAGCCCGCGAATGCGGTCCGTGTTCAACCGGACTACCGCTACATCGCCCTTCCATCCGCGATCGCCGCCGGAAAATTCAAATTTCACGTGGCTCCGGTCCAGCCCCACGCACTCCACGGCCAATTCCGCAATCTCTTTCACCGTAATATAATCGCCCGTAGCCACGTTGTAGGTCTGAAACTTCTGCGCCGTCTTCTCATGCGCCGTCAAAACCCCCGCAATCACGTCCTCGACATAGATGTACGACTTGCTCTGCCCGCCATCGCCCAAAATCTTCAATCGCCCGGGTTCCTGCCGCAGCGACCGAACAAAATCAAATCCTACTCCGTGCGTCTGTCGGGGCCCCACCACATTTCCAAATCGGAAAACGCAAGCCGTCAGGTCAAACATGTGGCAATACGAACTGATCAACACCTCGCCCGCCAGCTTGCTCGCGCCATACGTCGAAATCGGTACCAGCGGCCCGTAATCCTCGCCCGCCTCCACCATTCCCAACTCGCCGTAAACGCCGCTCCCGGAAGCGTACAGAATGCGTTTCGCCGAAGTCAGCCGCATCGCCTCCAGCACGCGCTCCGTCAGATATGTTCCCTCGCGAAAATCGATGTCCGGCTCGGTGGCTGCACGCGCAATATCCGGATTCGAAGCAAGGTGAATCACGACTTCGCTGCCGTCCATCGCGCGCTTCAGCGCATCAATGTCCTTCACATCGCCCTGCACAAACTTGAATTTCGGATTCCCCAAATGCTTTGCAAAATGCCATTCCCGCCCCGAACTCAAATTGTCGTAAATCGTGACCGACTGCACGCCCTCGGTGGCGAGCAGCACATCCGTAAAATGCGAGCCAATAAACCCTGCTCCGCCCACAATAAAAAACCGCCCCATCCTCATGTTCTTCTCCGAAACTCAGCGAACTCTGCGTCTTTTGGGCTAACTTTTTCTTTCTTTTGAATCATAGTCGACTCAAACCCTACCGTCGACCTCAAAACCCTCCGAATTTCTCCTGCCCATGTTCTAATAGAGAAATAATTCGTGGAGTCTGATAAATGTCCGTTGTCCCTAATTCAACGCACTCTCAGCGCGTCCTGATCACCGGCGCCAGCCGCGGGATCGGGTTCGAAATCGCTCGCGACCTCGCATCTTCAGGCCACCAACTCTGGCTAGCGGCTACCAGGGAACAAATCCGGGGAACCGCCGCGCAACTCGGCCCCGCTCACCGCGCTTCTCGCGTCGATGTTGCTGACCCAAATTCCGTCGCCGCGCTTTACGCCGAAATCCACCGCGAATGGCAGGGCCTCGACGTCGTAATCCACTCTGCCGCCGAACTTGGCCAAACCGGCAATTTTTGGCAACTCGATCCCGAACAATTTGCCCATACCTTGCGCGTTAATTCCGCCGGCTCTTTTTTCATCGCCAGAGGTTTCGTTCAAACCTGGCTCGACACTGCGCTTAACACTCCATCTCATCGCGGCAAAATTGTACTCTTCTCCGGCGGTGGCTCCGGCTATGGCTACCCGCAATTTCTTCCCTACGGGACTTCCAAAGCCGCAGTTGTACGAATGTGCGAAACCATATCCATGGAGCTCGACGCTGCCAAAATTCCCATCGACGTCAACATCATCGCACCCGGCGCCAACGAAACCTCGCTGCTCGCTGCTGTCCGCGCCGCAGGCGGCGAAGTTCGGACGGTCGTTCCCTTTTCCAAACCGATCGCGCTGTGCCGCTGGCTCCTCAGCTCCGATTCCGACGGTGTCTCCGGGCGCTTTATCCATGTCAACGATCCCTACCCCACGCTTTCGCCAGGCTCCCTGCGGGCGGAAGCTCTCAAACTGAGGCGCATCGACCTATGAAACTTCTCGTCGCCGGCTCCGGCCTGATTGGCGCACAGCGCATCCAGGCCTTGACCAAACTCGCGGCCGTTTCCGAAATCAGCGTTTTCGATCCAAAGGTCCCCGAGGGCACAAAGCTCTCCGCAAAAGCCGCGGCGGTAAGCGAAGGCGCCGCCTTTGCCAAAAAATACGACGCCGCTATCGTCGCAACTCCTCACGACACCGCCGTCGAGCTTCTCCCCAACGTCTTTTCACTCGCTCCCAACGTGCTGGTAGAAAAACCACTGGGCCGGACTGGCGCGGAAGCCGAAGTGCTGATCGCCGCTGCCAAGAAATCCAACAGCCGCGTCTTCGTGGGGCTGAACTATCGTTTCCTTAAAAATGTCCAGCACCTCCATAAACTCTTGGCCTCCGGGGAATATGGCAAGGTGCTCGGCGTCGATGCAGTTCTGTCGCACGGCGCGCAACCCGGGTACGAAAAAAGCTGGAAAACGGACCCCGTCCGCTGCGGCGGAGGAGTGTGCATCGATCCCGGCATACACCTCTTCGATCTTTTTGTGTGGATGTTCGGGGGCGCCGAACTCGCGGTCGGTCATTTAAGCCGCCAATTTTGGCAGATACAAGTTGAAGACCACGCCAGCCTTATTCTGACGCTTTCCGGCGGGGCCCCCGCCAGCGTCAACCTTTCGCTTTCCAGTTGGCAGTCGCGCATGGAAATTACTGTCGAAACCGAGAAGGCCCAGTTCCTCCTGCGCGGCCGCGGCAAATTTTATGGCTCGCAGCGGCTGACGATCGTTACCAAATGGCCGTGGCTGCAGCCCGAGCAGCCCCGCGAAACTCAATTTGACTATGGAATGGAAGACGTTTCCCTGCAGCAGGAGACGGAGGAGTTCATCACTGCCTGCACCAACCCAAACGCCACGCTGAACATCGCCACCGCCGGCGACGCTCTGAAATCCATGCACATCGTCGACGATTGTTACACCACGCTGCCTAAGACTTACTAGATTTCGCTCCGTGAGCGGCTGCCGCCACGTCCAGCGTATATCCGGCCTTTTCCGCATCGCCGTGAAACATTTTGACAGTTTCAAGCGAATAGTCCGCCAAATCCTTCCCCACGAACTTCAATTTCGCGAGAATATCGTTTGTTACCGTAATAATGTGGCACCCGATCTCGTCCGCTTGAAAAATATTCAGGAGTTCCCGGGGGCTGGCCCAGATCAACTCCGTTTTCGGATTGCCGCGCAGAATCTCCACCGCTTCCCGCATCATCGGCACCGGATCACGTCCCGTGTCCGCCACGCGCCCCGCAAACACAGATACGTTTGAAGCCGCTCCGCCGTGAAGAGCCTTGCCCACTTCGCGGACCTGATCCAGGGTCATCATCGCGGTCACGTTGACCTGGATGCCCTCATGGCTCAGGCGCCCGATCAACCCATACATCGGCTCGCGCTTCGTGTTCGTCACCGGAATTTTCACGTAGACGTTTTTGGCCCAGGCGGAAATGTGCTTCGCCTGCGCCTCCATCGTCTCTTCGTCGTCCGCAAACACTTCAAAGGAGATCGGCTGAGTCTTGACATGTTTCAACACTTCCGCGGCAAATTCTTCGTAATCCGCGACTCCCGCCTTGCGCATCAGCGTCGGATTCGTGGTGAATCCCTTGATGTACGGCAGGCGGCTCAACTCCAAAATTCCCGCCAGGTCCGCGCCGTCGCCAAAGATTTTTACTTTTAATTCGGAAACCGCCTTCATCGCGCCACTCCCTTTCGGCATGCTGCTATTATCCAATCCGCCGCTTCTTTCAAAGTATGCACCCGAGCATCCGCGGGCCGCGCCGGCTGCCGCTCTTCGTAGCCGCCGTCAATAATAATCGTGCGGCATCCCGCGTTCTGACCAGCTTCCACATCGCGCCAGCGGTCGCCCACCATGAAGCTTTCGTCCAGATCAACGTTGTGCTTCTGCGCGCCTTCCAGAATCATACTGGGCTTCGGCTTCCGGCAATCACAATGGTCGCTGTCCTGGTGATAGCACACAAAAATGTCGTCCACCGGCAACAGCGACGCCAGTTTCCGGTTAATCTCTTCCACCGCCGCCCGGGTCGTAATTCCCTTCGCCACGTCCGGCTGATTCGTCACTACCAGCAGCAAAAATCCCAGGGCCTTCAATTCCAGCAGCGCGGGCTTCGCATTCGGCGCCAGCACTAACTCCTCCACGTTCGCCGGGGGGTACGGCATTCCGTTCCGCACCACCGCTTGGTTCAGAACACCATCGCGATCCAGAAATACGGCTTTGTTCTTCACCGAGTCCCTGCCGTGGATTCCCACTTCGTCTGCTCCACTTTTACCGCCGGGTGAGAAACCAGCAAATGCCACACCACGGCCTGAAACGCCTCCGAATGGGGCGTCACATGGACTGGATTCACGACCGGTATCAGCACGCAAGCGTCGGCCACTTTTGCGGTGTACCCGCCGTCTCTGCCGACCACGCCGATAATCTTCGCGCCAACTGCTTTCGCCAGCTTCAGCGCGACGACCAGATTGGGGCTGACGTTGCGCTCCACATCCCCGCCGCCCACGGAAAACACCAGGACAGTGTCGCGAGCTTGCAATTTGCTGGTCTTCAGCCAGCCCTCAAAAACTGTAGCCCAGCCTTCGTCATTCGTCCGCGCCGTCAGTTCCGACACATTGTCCGTCGGCGCATACGCTTCAATCCCGGCAATCTTTCGGAAGTCGTTCACCGCATGCGAAGCATTCGCCGCGCTTCCGCCAACTCCCAAAATAAACAGCCGGCCTCCGGTGGAACGCAACTCCCCGATCATCTTTGCAGCCTTCTCCAGGCTGGTACGATCCAGTTGGGCCATAATCTCCGCTGCTTCGGCCAAAAATTTGTCTGCGAACATTTCTTTCCCGCTCATGCCTTCCCCACTCCCTGCGACGCAATGAATTGCGCCGTCTCTTCCAGACCGGCGGGCGATCCAATCTCATAAAATCTCTGTTTCATTTCGATTCCCGCAAGCTCTCCATCTTTCAGAATTTCTCCGTACAGCGCCGCCAGGTCAAACGCCGTGTCCGCCGGCACTCGCTCGAATGCTTTCGCGGTAAAGGCGCCCAGCCCATAATCGATAAACTTCATGCGCGGAGTCCGTTCCTTCTTGTCATAGGCCAGAATAACCCCATCCTGGAATTCCACGTTGCTCGTATCCCATTGCCCTTCGTTTCGAAACACGGTCATTAGCGCCTGCTTGCCCGAAGCTTGAAAGGTTCGCGCCACTGCCGCATAGTCGCACAACAGGTACGAATCGCCGTAGAGCGTCAAGAACGCTTTTCCCAACGCAGGCAGCGCGCGTTTCAGCGCACCCGCCGTACCCAACAATGCGGGGCCGTCAAAGGAATAGTGCACATTCAATCCAAAATCGCGGCCATTCTTGACCACGTCCCGCACCATCTCGCCCAGAAATCCGACGCACAAAACCACCTGGGAAACGCCATTCGCCTTCAGCAACCGCAACTGGTGCGCGATGAACGCCTCGCCATTCACCTCCAGCAGGGACTTGGGTATCTTTTCCGTCGCAGGCCTCAGCCGCGTCGCCAATCCGCCCGCAAGTATCGCTACCGGCAGCATCCATCTTCCTCTACACAATCAGCGTGTCTGCGCTTAGCTCTTTTCCCTACGAATGCACCACCACGGAGGTGCCCGCAAAATCAAATCCCAGCCGTACTTCCCGGAGTCCCGCCCCCCGCATTGCCTCTCGCACCCGCGTTTTCTGTTCCGTATACAAAAGCAAGAATCCGCCGCCGCCGGCCCCAACGATTTTTCCGCCGAGAGCGCCATTCTTCCGTGCCAGATCGTAGAAATCATCGATCGGCCCATTGCTCATCCCCGGCGAGCGTTTCTTCTTGTGCTCCCAGTGGACAGCCATCAAATCGGCGAACTTTCGCAAATCGCCTTTCACCAAAGCGTCGCGGCTTTCCATTCCGAGTTGCTTTGTGAAATGCAGATTCGCCAGCATTTCTGCGCCGTTTTCTTTGCTCTTGGTATCTTGGTCCCGCAAAATCTCCGAAGCCGACCGCGCCGTTCCCGTAAAAAAGAGTAATAAATTATCTTCGAGGTTCGCCAGGGCCGCTGACGGTAAACTGAGGGGTTCCACATTCACTCGCCCGTCCGGCAGAAACTCAAAGCTCGTAATCCCGCCAAACGCCGCAATGTATTGATCCTGTTTCCCGATGGGCTCCCGCAAAATATCGATCTCAATCCGGCAAGCCTGTTCCGCCAGTTCCTGCGGCGAAACAAACTTTCGCTTCAACGTGTGCAGTGCGCTCAGCAGCGCCGTGGTAAAACTTCCGGACGACCCAAGCCCGGTCCCTGCGGGAATATCCGACAAGCTCACAATTTCCAGGTACGGTCCGGTCACGCCGGTCAGTTTCATCGCCTCGCGGATGATTGGGTGATGGATTTCCTCGACCCGCTCCACGTCTTCCATTTTCGAATATTTCAAGTGAATCCGCGGCCAGAACCCATCGCTGATCGTGATATAGACATAGCGCGTGATCGCCGCCGAGACCACGAATCCCGTATGTTTCGTGTAATACGACGGCAAATCCGTGCCGCCACCGCCGAGCGAAATCCGCATCGGGCTGCGCACAATAATCACGCTCAGGCTCCCTTGTCCCTCTTCATTTCATCATCCAGTTTCTTAACTGCGGATTGCCGCGCCGCGAGCCCCTGCGGATTGTCTCAGATTCCTCTGACACTTCATCGCGCTACCGTTGCTGTCAGGCGAAGTTCTGAAGTATACAATACCACGTCTGCCCAAACTCTTCCCTGCCCCCTCATTATCGCGCATCTTATTGAAGTCCGTGTTTCGGGCATTCGATTTTCCGTCGCTTCGCCGATGTCCAGACAAGTGCGCGTGCTAAACTATTGTTTTGCTCATTGGACATTTTTGCGTCCAGTATCCCTCTCTGAGGAATTCATTCGGAATGTTTCGCTTTCTCGGACAACGCACCTGGACCTCGCTCGTCATCCTCACTCTTCTCTGGCTGGCCGTCTACGGTCCCGGCCTGTTCACCCCTCCCTTCCAGGACGACGTGGATGCTTCGCACGCCGATGCGGGCCGGGAAATCCTCGTCCGCCAGGACTGGGTGACCCTACATGAAAACAACATTCGCTATCTGGAAAAGGCCCCGCTCCCTTATTGGGGCGTCGCCCTGGGCATCAAGCTCTTCGGCGTTCACACGTGGAGCGCCCGCCTGTCCCTTCACTTAAGTGTTCTCGCGCTGGCCTTTCTCCTCTACTTTTTTGGCCGTCGCTTCTTAACTCCGAGATCCGGGTTCTGGGCGGCCGTAGTCTTTCTGGCAACAATCGGTCCCTATCTCTTCACACGAATACTGATTCCCGATATCACTGTCGGCCTCTGGATTGGAATCGCTCTCTATCTCTTCCTTGATGGCTGGCAATCCGAAAAGCCCACAGTGCTATCCAGTTGGGGCATTGCCACTGTCGTCGCGCTTTGTGTTCTAACTAAAGGACTCATCGGCGTTGTCTTCCCGTGTGCCATCATTTTCATTTTTCTGCTTCTCGCACGTGACATTCGGCATCTGCTGAAGATCCATCTCTTCTCCAGCACCCTCGTGTTTCTCCTAATTGCCGCCCCCTGGCACATTCTCGCCGCCCTTCGAAATCCGCCCGCCGGCCAGGCCAAGGGCTTCCTGTGGTTTTACTTTGTTAACGAACAGTTTCTCCGTTATCTCGGCAAACGGTATCCCGTCGACTACGATACTTTTCCCCTCTATCTTTTTTACGGCCTGATTTTTCTCTGGTTCCTGCCCTGGAGCTCGTTTCTTCCTCAAGCGCTTGGCCAGGTGCGTCTCAGGCTGCCTCGCATCGCGGGCGTCCGCCGCTCCTCCGAAGCCGTCCTTCTGCTTCTCTTCTGCTGGCCCGCCGTTGTTCTTCTTTTCTTCAGCTTTTCCACGCGCCAGGAATACTATCTCGCTCCGGGTCTGCCTGGCATTGCGCTGCTCATCGGCCACTGGATGGCGCAGGAATCGGAAGCACCCATCGGATCGTCCATTGCCCGCGCAGGCCGCCGCTCCGCGACAGCCCTGCTTATCTTCGGGCTCCTTATCGCCGCCGTCACCGGCACACTTGCGCTGACTTCCCACACTCCGGCAGCGAATCTTGAACTCTTCGACATGCTGAACAAAAATCCGAATCTCTACGCCCTTTCGCTTGGCCACATACTCGATCTTACCGGCGACGCCATGGGATTCTTCCGCGGGCCGCTGATCGGCACCACGCTGGCTTTTCTCTTTGGCAGTCTTCTGAACTGGTTTTTTCGTCGGCGCGGCAAAATCCATGCCGCGAATTGGGCGCTTGCTGCGATGATGATCGTCTTCATCGAGTGCGCCCACGTCTCGCTCGGCGTGTTTTACCCGATCCTCGGTTCCCAGCAGTTTGCCGCCACTCTCAAGCCTCGCCTCCAGCCTGGCGACAAAATCTTCATGGACGGCGAATACGCCAACGCCTCCTCCGTCCGCTTCTACACTGGCCAACAGATCTACGTCCTCAATGGCCGCGTCAACGGCCTCTGGTATGGTTCGCTGTTTCCGGACTCCCCGCCTATCTTTTTCGATGACGCGCAATTCGCCCAGCTCTGGTCCGGGTCCACGCGCATTTACCTAATTACCCGCAACGAAAAAAAGCGCGAAACCCTCTCACCCATTGCTCCCGTCTACCTGATCACCAAATCCGCCGACCGGTTTATCTTCTCGAACCGCCCCTAGCACCTAGTGTTGGAAATGATTTTGTTGAATCTCAAAGGAGGGTGTGCAGCAAAACACTGCACGTTTAATTCTTGCCGGTAAGCAAAACCAGGGTCACGCCAACGCACACCAGTATTACGCCCAGCCATCGCTTGAACGATACATCTTCCTTCAAGAGATATTTCGCGCCAAATGTACCAACAATATAGTTCGAGGCGGATGCGGGGATCACCACGCTGACCGGAGCCCACGAAAACAAGATCAATAGCGAGTAAAATGACGCCGCCAGCAGCGGCATCGCCACCCAGAGCCAGCTGTTTCGCGCCGCTGCCCAGACAAATCGCAGCAGCGCCATCGGCCGGAAGCTTTCCGGCTCACCTACTTGCTTCACACCGTAGGACATCGCCAGCTCGCCGCCGGTGTTGCACAACACAAAAAAGGCCAGCATCAGGATCACCCGAGTCATAGTCCGGTGACTCCCGGGCCGGGATTCCTGGTGTTCGGTTTCGTCTGCCCCACCAACAGGACGCCGACGCAAATCATGGCCACGCCGATCCAACGCTTTGGAGAAACCACTTCGTGCAACACGATGATCGCCAGCATCGTCTGCACCGCGTAACCGAATGCGCCGGCGGGCATCACGAAGCTGTAATCCGCCCAGCTCACCGCTGTCATGTAGCAGAGTGTGAAACCAATCAGGAAGAGAATCCCGATCCAGATGCTTCCGCTCTGAATCGTCGCAAGCAAGGCGTGCCGGAGGCCCGGAAAGGAAATTTCCACGTTCCCGATCTGCTTCATTCCGCGCGCCAGCATCAGGTCGCCGGTGTTCGCGCACACCACCATGAGCAAGACCATGACCAGCGTCTTGAATCGCAGCCTATGCTCGTGGCTCATTCTTTCGGGTTAATCATTGCCGCTGGCCGAGGAGGTTCCGCCCACCGCAACC
>Ga0247691_1000225_pt1 | contig 12714 bp, 11 predicted proteins | sample CNK32_metaG_FD_182721 | JGI IMG/M metagenome (GOLD analysis project Ga0247691, IMG submission 182721) | Soil microbial communities from Purdue University Martell Research Forest, Indiana, United States - CNK32 | ecosystem: Environmental > Terrestrial > Soil > Temperate forest > Bulk soil...
CTTATAGGTTACACCATCCGCATTTACCAGTTTATTGACCTTGATTTTCTTAGTCACACCTTCTGCAACCTCTTCCAAAGTCAGTTTCATTTTGACACGCAAGTTGGTTCCACGCACTACACGCTGACCGCCGCCTCTTGCACCACCAAAACTACCTCCGCCAAAAGCACCACCGAAAATATCTCCAAATTGAGAGAAGATATCGTCCATGTTCATACCACCACCAAATCCGGCATTTCCTCCTAAACCTGCATGACCGTATTGATCATATCGTGCTTTCTTATTTGCATCCGAAAGTACTTCATAAGCTTCTGCAGCTTCCTTAAATTTATCCTCCGCCTCAGAATCACCAGGATTTTTGTCCGGGTGATATTTCAATGCCATTTTGCGGTAAGCTTTCTTTACTTCAGCTTCCGATGCGCCTTTTGAAATACCAAGAACTTCGTAATAATCTCTTTTATCCATATTTTTTTGATTGAAGATCAAAGATTCCAGATTGAAAGATCAGGAATTTGACACCTATCGATTTTCCCTTTCCAACCTTTACTCTTCTATCTATCTTACTGTCCAACAACTACTTTTGCGAAACGAATTACTTTATCATTCAAGTAATATCCTTTTTCCACATCCTCAATGATCTTCCCTTTCAAATCATCTGATGGTGCGGGAACATTTGCAATTGCTTCATGCAGATCAGAATCAAAAGACTGGTGTTTTGCTTCCATTTGCTTCAGTCCTTTTCCTTCCAACAGGTTTCTAAGCTTGTGATGAATCAGTTTGAAACCATCCTTCACAGCGGAAATATCCTCCAGGTTCTCATTGTTTGCTATTGCACGTTCAAAATCATCCATAACAGACAACATGTCTTTCAATACACTGGCACTCGCTGTCGAAATCAAGTCGATTTTCTCTTTATTCGTGCGTTTGCGGTAATTATCAAACTCCGAATACAAACGTAAATACTTGTCATTCAAAGCTGCTATCTGATCTTCAGCCGAAGGCGCATCTGTATTTACTGACGAATTGTCAGCGTTTTCAACCTGCTCGTTCCCCGTTTCATCCTGATTACCCTGGTTCTGTGCCTCAGAATCCTGGTTAAACTCTTCGTTTTGAACTACTTCTTCTGCCATTATTGTCAATTTTTTGATTCAGATTAGTCAACTACCTTGCCACAGCGCAGAAACAGACAAGCTGACAGGGAAACTGACACTTTGCCAATTGAAAATGTAAAAGTGAGAAGTCAAAAGGAAAAAGAAGAAGATTCAAAGATCATCAAGGGTTTATCAAACTTAAAAAAGTACTTCAAAATCACGTTCGTAAGAAATAAGCCCTAAATTTGTGTCCTATTTAAACTCGCATGCTTCGTCCATTTCGTGATGCACTTAAACTTCTGCTTTTCTGGATTGTTTGTTTTGACATTCATCGGATCCTGTTTTCAATCCATCATTATGGAAAACTGAAAGAGGCCGGTTTGGGAGAATGGTTATTGACTTTCGTTTATTCATTTCGTTTGGATCTTGCAACAGCGGCAGGACTTTCAGCAATTCCATTCCTATTTCGATTAATCCAGTATTACAGTGATTGGAAATGGTGGGGACGCTTTTTCAGAATTACATTGGTAACTTCCATTGTTTTCCTGGTGTTGGTCCAAGCCGGTGAAATTGTCGCTTATGGAGAATGGAATCACAAATTGACTTCGCGCGTTTTCATGCATCTTTCCCATCCGGATGAAGTTGCCCGAACAGCAAATTATTCTATGATCTTCTGGTATATTCTGTATGCCTTGATCCAATTGGTCGTCTACGTGTTTATTTCACGCAAATTTTTCAAGAAAAAAGCGGTGGAGAAAGCAAATATCCGACATTGGTTTGAATGGCTTGCAGTACCGGTGACTTATGCGATTGCAATCTTTTTCTTCTTCTTATCACTTAGAGGTGGTTTTCAACCTGTTCCATTAAACATCAATGCAGCCAGTTATTCGAACAAGGCGGTAGTGAATGATATTTCGATCAACTCGCTTTATTTCTTCGGAAAGAGTTACTTGTTGTACAATCGTTCCGAAATAGATGCCTTCATTCCGAAAGTGGATAAAAAATTGGCTCGCGAAACGGTGGAACAATGGTACAGTTATCCCAAGGAACATTCCAATTATTTCCTGGAAAATAACCGGCCAAATGTGGTTTTCATCATTTTAGAAGGATGGTCAGCAGAGGCAATTGGTAGTTTGGGCCCGAATAAAGGAGCAACTCCGAATTTCGATAGGTTGACAAAAAGCGGGGTTCTTTTCAGTAATATTTATGCAACCGGAACGACTTCCGAGATCGGAAACTCGAGTATTTTCAGTGGCCATTATACCTTGCCTGAAGTTTCCATTTCCATGCAACCCGAAAAACACCGGAAACTGCATTGCCTGAACGAAGACATGGAGAGCTGGGGATATCACAGTTCCTACATTTTTAGCGGAGACCTTAAATATGGAAACATCGGTGGCTACTTTATGGACCATGGTTTTGACGTGGTAAAAGATGAATCTGACTTCCCATCTGATTTACCAAGAGGAAAGTTGAATTTTTACGACCGTGATTTATACCGTTTCCTGATCCAGGAAATCAATTCCAATAAGAAACCCTTTTTCCAATGTGCCTTCACAGGCAGTACACACGCTCCTTACGACCAGCCAAAAGGAAAAGGAAAACACTTTACCGGTGAAGAGGCTGATTTCATGAATTCATTGGTTTATGCAGACAATTGTTTAGGTGAATTCATCAATAAGTGCAAGAAATATCCCTGGTATAAAAACACTTTGTTTGTCTTTGTTGCCGACCATGGTCATGCTTCTCCGGGAATGGTTGATCCGGGGCGCGGGAAATTTTATCACGTTCCCTTGTTGTTTTTCGGAGAACCGATTAAGAAATCATACCGTGGAAAACGGATGGATGTAGTAGGATCTCAAGCAGATATCGCAGCCACTTTGATCTACCAGATGAAAGGGAAACCGGCACGCTATCCGTACAGTAAAGACCTGATGAACCCGAAAGTCCCTCAATTCGCATTCCACGCAATTATCCGCGGATACGGCTGGGGAACTGACAAAGGAAACTTTACTTACTACATGGAACAAAAAATTGTTGGCGACAATACCTTTGGAGATCAAAAACTTTTCAAAAAGGAAGAAAAAAACTGTTCCTATTTCCTGAATACGCTTTACGAAGATTATAAAAAATTGTAAGTTCTCCCTTTTTATAGGATAGTACGGCAAAAGTACCGTAACTTTGTCCCCTCATTGAAGAAGTAGACATGTCATCCAAATTGATCAATATCAGAAATTTAAACCTCGAAGAACTGAAAGCAGCTATTGTCGCTTTCGGGGAACCTGCATTTCGTGCAAAACAGGTTTACGATTGGATTTGGAAGAAAAATGTCCATGATTTCAGTGCCATGGCGAACATCGGTAAAAGTTTACAGGAAAAATTGCAGGAAGCTTTTTACTTTGATGGAATTACAATTGAAGACCAACAGGTTTCGGTCGACAAAACCATCAAATGCGCTTTCGGAATTGAAGGTCAAAGCCAGGTGATTGAAGGAGTGCTTATTCCTACCACCAACCGAATGACAGCTTGTATCTCTTCTCAGGTGGGTTGTAGCTTATCTTGTGCATTTTGTGCAACAGGCCGTTTGAAGATGATGCGCAACCTGAGTGCCGGAGAAATCGTGGATCAAGTGGTTTACTTGAAGAACCTGGCAACGGATAAATACAACACAAACCTTTCCAACGTTGTTTACATGGGAATGGGAGAACCTTTGTTGAATTACAAAAACGTAGTTCGCAGTACAGAGATCCTTACAGATGAAAATGGTTTGGGAATGTCTCCGAAACGGATTACTGTTTCAACTGCCGGAATTGCCAAAATGATCAAGAAACTGGGTGATGACCAAGTGAAATTCAACCTCGCACTTTCCCTTCACGCTGCAAATGATGTGAAGCGATCCAAGATTATGGACATCAACGATACAAACAACCTGGAAGCCCTTTCTGATGCTTTGTTGTATTTCCATGAAAAAACCAACTCCCGTATCACATTTGAATACATCATTTTCAAGGATTTTAATGACGGATTAGAAGATGCGCGAGAACTGGCTGATTTCGCGAAAATTGTCCCATGTAAGATCAACATCATCGAATACAATCCGATAGACGATGGAGAATACCGTCAGGCGGACCGCCAAAAAGTGGATGACTTTGCCCGATTCCTGGAGGAAAAATGCAACCTGATTGTAAACGTGCGCAGAAGCCGCGGAAAAGACATCGATGCAGCTTGTGGTCAATTGGCGAATAAGAATAAGATGATTGATAAAAGGGTTTTGAAAGTTGGGTAATTATTTTTCTTTAATTATCAAATTAAACATTATTTGATAAATTTAGCATTGTAATCAACATATAAATCATTATGAAATACCTCCTATATTCCACATTTTTTTTCTTTTGTTTTCACTCGTTTGCCCAAGACCTCAATCTAAATCTCCAATATTCCTTTGGTGGTTCAGGATCAGATAATTTGGCAAAAACAATTCGTTTATCAAATGGAAATTACGTGATGTTCGGCACTTCCAATTCTCCGGTAAGCGGTACAAAAACAGAAGGAGCCTTTGGACAAAGTGATTGGTGGATTGTTTGCCTGGACGCAAGTTATAATGAATTGTGGCAGAAAACCTTAGGAGGTTCACTGGACGATTATGCGAATACTGTAAAAGAATTGAGTAATGGTGATTTGCTGTTTTTAGGATTCTCTGAATCTCCCAATAATGGAAACAAACAGTCTGTCTGTTATGGTGCCAACGATTATTGGATCGTGCGTATGACTAATTCCGGAACCATTTTATGGGACAAAACTTATGGCGGAAGTGCCCTGGAAAATTCATCAGATGTATATGAACTAAACGGTGGGAATTTGATTGTTTCCGGAAGTTCAGCATCAGGAGTTTCCGGAAATAAATCCATTGCTTCAAATGGAGCGATTGATATTTGGTTATTAAAATTAAACCCTTCCGGAAATATTCTTGCACAGGCCGAATTTGGCGGAGATAGCTTTGATTATGATGGACTGATACTGCGAACTGGGAGCAACGAATTGTTACTTGCAGGATCTTCAAGTTCGGGGATTTCCGGTAACAAAACCGTTGCAAATCTGGGAGAAGATGATGCTTGGATTATTAAAATAGATACTTCTCTAAATTTAATCAATCAATATGTTGTTGGTGGAAATGACATTGATTACGCGGTGTCTTTCATACATTTAAACAACGGAAACTTTCTGCTCACATTTGCAAGTTCATCTTCTGCCGGCGGAATGAAATCAGAAAATGGTTACGGTAGTAATGATGCTTGGTTGGTTGAACTGAACTCAAATTTCAATGTTGTTCGTGACAAAACAATCGGTTCAAATTATGACGAAAATATTACCAAAACGCATCAATTAAATAATGGTAATATACTTCTATTGATGAATACCTATTCCGATGCCAATGTCTATAAATCTGAAAACAGCCTCGGGTGGAATGATTTCTGGTTTGTTTCATTAGACGAAAATTGGGATGTAACCTACGAAAACACCATTGGATCAACCGGAAATGATGCCATCATGGATATGATCAAAAATAATAATGGTGAACTGGTGTTTTTTGGTCTATCCAGCGGTGGAATCGATAATGATAAAACCTGTACAACCAATGGCCAGAACGATTTCTGGGTTGTAACAGCACAAACGGATCTTTCGGTTAATCCCAAACTCCTTTCAGATCCAACTATTTATCCAAATCCTACCGAATCGACTATCTATTTTAAAGATTCTGGATTTAGTGGTGTAACCTATCAAGTTCTAGATATCAGAGGGAAAATTCTTCTAACCGGAATTATATACACTGAGCAAATTGATCTCTCAGAATTGAATTCAGGAACTTACTTGATAAGTATAAAAAACACTCATTATAAGGTGGTTAAACAATAAAAAAATAGCATTGAATTCTTTCATTCAGGAATATTCCTTTGAATGCAGCCGTGGAAAAGATATCGATGCAGCTTGTGGTCAATTGGCCAACAAAAACAAAATGATTGATAAACGGGTTTTGAAAACGGTATAATTAACAATTCAAAATGGAGAATTGAAAAGAGGAGAATCGCCAATATGAATCGATTACCACCATCGATAATTCAACTCTCACATCCTTCTCAATTTTCAATTTTACATTCTCCATTTATTTTCTACATTTTGCATTTTGATTTTTGAATTAAAGTACATTTGTATTCATGACAGTTCAGGAGATTTTAGCACCCATAGAAACCGAGATGAAACTTTTCGAGGTTCGTTTCCATGAGAGCATGAAATCCAAAGTTCCTTTACTGGACAAAATCACCCATTACATTATTCGAAGAAAAGGAAAGCAGATGCGTCCGATGTTCTTGTTCCTCACTGCAAAAATGCTCGGGGAGATCAATGAAAAGACCTATCAAAGTGCTTCTTTGGTTGAATTGTTGCACACAGCAACCCTGGTGCATGACGATGTGGTGGATGATGCCAATGAACGTCGTGGATTCTTTTCCGTCAACGCACTTTGGAAGAATAAAATCGCCGTTTTGGTTGGTGATTACATGCTTTCCCGCGTATTGCTTCATTCCTTGGAAAACGACAATGTGCGCGCACTTCAAATTGTTGCCCGAGCCGTTCGGGAAATGAGTGAAGGAGAGTTACTTCAAATCGAAAAAGCCCGGAAACTGGATATTACAGAAGAAGTTTATTTCGATGTGATCCGTCAGAAAACAGCCAGTTTGATTGCAACAGTTTGCGAATCGGCTGCTGCATCTGTTGACCGTGAAGATATGGCTGAGCGCATGCGCAAGTTTGGAGAATTGGTTGGCCTTGCATTCCAGGTGAAAGACGATATTTTCGATTATGGAACTCCCGGGAATATCGGGAAACCGACCGGAAATGACATCCGTGAACGCAAAATGACCTTGCCGTTGATCTATGCCTTACAACATAGTGACAAAGCCATCCGCAAGGAATTAATGAACATCGTTAAAAATCACAACGAAGAGAAGAAGTACGTACATCGCGCCATCCAATTAGTGATCGAAGCCGGTGGAATCGAATATGCTCACAACCGGATGATCGAATTAAAAACGGAAGCACTTTCGCTATTGACAGACATCCCCGATTCCGAATCAAAAAGAGCCTTGATCGGATTGGTGGAATACACGGTTACAAGGGACAAGTAAAAAGGTAAAAGTGAGAAGTGAAAAGACATTTCAGTAACTCAATATTCTTTTAACTTTTAACTTCTCACTTTTGACTTCGAAATTCATTCAACCACTTCTTGAAAATTTACGTTGTTAAAAGATAAATCCTCGTTTAGAACCCAAAAATTATCGGGATTAAGTATCTTTGAACTAATATTAAAACAAACATGAAGCATTTAATCGGTCTTATTTTCATTGCATCCGTTTCCCTTACAATTACTGGTTGTGGAGAAGAAACGACAGCTCCCAAAAAAGAAACTACTGACAACCTGGTGGAAATCAAAAATGGTATTTATACAGAATACTATCCCGGTAGAAAAGCTGTCAAATTCAAAGGCCCACAAGACGACAACAGTTTGAGAAACGGCCGTTGGTTCTTTTACGATGAAAGAGGGAATGAACTTTCCATGACAGAATATGTGAATGGAAAAAAGCACGGATTTATCTTTGTGCGTTACCCGAACGGGACCATGCGTTATACCGGTGAGTTCAACATGGATGTAGAGGCCGGACTTTGGAAATTCTACAAGGAAGACGGAAGCCTTGCTTCGGAAAAAGATTACGGAAACAAAGAAATCGTTCAATAAGAAATATGTCACGCATTCCCCCGCATATCATTGATGAAATCATGCAGACATCTCGTATTGAGGAGGTGATCGGGGAATTTGTGAACTTAAAAAAATCGGGATCCAACCTGAAAGGATTGAGTCCATTCGTGGATGAGAAATCGCCTTCTTTCATGGTTTCTCCGGCGAAACAAATTTTTAAGTGCTTCTCTTCGGGAAAAGGTGGGACAGTGGTGAGTTTCCTCATGGAAAAAGAACACTTTTCCTACCCGGAAGCTTTAAAATGGCTGGCAGACAAATACGGAATCCAGGTTCCGGAAGATAAACCGCAAACTGCGGAGGAAATGGCTGCCATTACCGAACGTGAAAGTCTGTACATCATCAACGAATTCGCCAAGGAGCATTTCATGCACAACATGCATGAGAACAACGAAGGTCAGAATATCGGTCTCTCCTACTTTGAAGAACGTGGGTTCCGGGCTGATATCATCAAGAAATTCCAGTTAGGATATTGTTTGAACTCGGGAGATGATTTCACCAAAGCCGCTTTAAAGAAGGGATATAAAAAAGAATATTTAGAATCTGTTGGATTAACCCGGACCAAAGAAGAACGCAGCTTTGACTTCTTCCGTGGACGTGTCATGTTCCCGATCCACTCTATTTCAGGCCGTGTATTGGGATTTGGAGGACGAACCCTGATTACGGACAAGAAAGTAGCGAAATACTTCAACTCTCCGGAAAGTATCATTTACAACAAAAGTGAGATCCTCTATGGATTGTACTTTGCAAAAGGAGACATTATCAAATACGATAATTGTTTTCTCTGTGAAGGATACACGGATGTTATTTCAATGCACCAGGCTGGTGTAGCGAACTCAGTAGCTTCTTCCGGAACTTCACTTACGAAGGAGCAGATCCGCTTAATTAAACGTTACACGCAGAACATCACCATTCTATATGACGGGGATGCTGCAGGAATCAAAGCCTCTTTCCGTGGAATCGATCTGATTTTGGAGGAAGGAATGAATGTGAAAGTGGTCCTTTTCCCTGATGGAGATGACCCGGATTCCTACTCCAAAAAAGTAAGTACAACGGAATTGATGGCTTTCATCAAAGCCAATACACAAGACTTTGTAAGTTTCAAGACTTCCATGCTTCTTGCGGAAGGGAATAACGACCCCTTGCAGAAAGCACAGATCATTCGTGATGTCGTGCAATCGATCTCATTGATTCCCGATCAAATTACGCGTTCTGTATTTACAAGTGAAATCGCACGGGTTTTCGGATTTGATGAGAGTATTGTGATCAATGAACTCAACAAGCTCCGGAAGAACAGTATTGCAAAGGACCTGGATGAACCGCTCATTGCTTCCAATCCTTCACTTACCGATACGTTTACCACTCCAACTACTCAGGCTACAACTGCTGCGGAAGTAAAACAACCTTATTCCATCCAGGAATTTGAATTGATGCGCGTTTTGGTGAAATACGGTGTTTTTGCGATCACTACAGATCACATCGATGAACATGGATTGGCGCATACGGTTGAAGTGAGTGTTGCCGAATTGATCAATCATGAATTAGCGAAAGATCAAATTGCATTTCAATTTCCTCTTTTTCAGAAAATTTATCAGCAGATTGTGGATGGATTGACATCCAAAACACTTTACAAGGTTTCGTATTGGCTTCGCCACCAGGATACTGAGATTGCCAAATGGGTTGCTGAGATTGAAACGGATGAACATGAATTAAGCCCGCAGTGGTTACTAAAATACAATGTAGACACCAATGGAGAACTTGATAAGTTAAAGGCTTTGATCATCAACTCTATCTACGGATACAAGAAAAAATATGTCCTGGCTCGTATTAAAGAGATTACCGCAGAACTTCAGGAATTAGGAGAGAATATTACAGATGAACAATTTCAGGATCTACTATCTGAACAAGTTGTGCTGGAACGAGTGAAAATGTCTCTTATGAGTAAATTGAACCAAACGATTGACTAGCATATGTTGGAAGAACGATTCAAGCTTGGCCTAATTGCCGTTTCCTATCTGAATATCCTGATCATTGCTGTTTCCTTCTTTTTGGCTTACGTTGCCAAAAAAATCATCCATCGCTCGGTTAAACGATACCTGAATTCCGCAAATATCCACCTAGAAGGACGCAAGGCAATTTTATTGCGCTTGTTGAGCCAAAGCGGTTTTGCATTAGCTGCTTATCTTTCCGTAAAGAGTTTCAATATCAATAACGACGGGGTCACCTTCCGCGAATTTTTGGATTATCACTTTATTGACACATCCAAGATCAGGGTCAGTTTCGAGAATGTGATTTTGGTCATCCTGATTGTTTTCGTGGCCCGTGTAGTTCTGAATGTCGTTCGATTATTTATTCAGCGCAGGTTCAAAAAGCACAAAATAACTGAAATCGGCACGGAATATGTTTTTACGCAGGTTGCCAAATACATTATCAATATAATCGCTTTCGTTTTTATTCTGTTTGCGTTGGATGTGGATGCGAAATTATTCCTTGGTGGATCTGCAGCCTTATTGGTTGGTTTGGGACTTGGGCTACAGGATGTTTTCAAAGACATGTTCTCCGGCTTCGTCTTGCTCTTTGAAGGAAGTATCCGTGTGGGAGATGTGGTGGAGTTCAATGACGGAAAATCATCCGACTCGATGGTTGCAAAGATTATCCGGATCAATGTGCGAACCACTCAAATCGAAACCCGGGACGGAAATATCCTTATTGTACCGAATGCGAAACTCACGCAGGAATACGTTGAAAACTGGAGCCATGGAAGTACACTTTCGCGCTTTCGGCTTCCGGTAACCGTTGCTTATGGAAGTGATACCCATTTGGTAAGCGAAATCCTGAAACAAGCGGTTCTAAGTCATCCAAAAGTGCACAAAACAAAGGGTGTCGATGTTCGATTGAATGATTTCGGAGAAAACGGTCTTCATATGGAAGTCATGTTTTGGGCAGATCAAAGCTGGGATATCAATATTTACAAATCCGAAATACGCTTTGAGATCGACCGGTTGTTCAGACATTATAAAATCCGGATTCCTTATCCGCAAAGAGATGTGAGAATATATGATAATGCCGGCACTCAAAACAACAACACATCCATCTGATGAAAAACTTTCTACTACTATTTCTTTTAGCCTGTTCATCGAACGCTTTCACTCAAAAAACGGCATCTATTCTTGTCAACCCGGAAAAAACATATCCTTATGATGAGCATAGCAATAACAAACATATAAGCTGGAAATTCAATCAGCAACCACTCAGTTATAAAGCTGGGAAATATGTCATTCCACTTCATTCAAATGGTGATTTAGATACACTTGAGATTATTTCTACAGGAGAGGTCATCACTTATTCCAAAGACAAAAAACCAAAAAAGACAAAATCAACTCAATCATTTTCGCGAAAAATCCTTTGTAAACTTCACGATCAAAATGAGTATGCTTTGTCTCAAATATTTCCCGGAAACTTTGCGGTGTTCTCTTTAGACAGTTTTAATATCGAACAACGTATTCAAATCACCATTACCAATTTCCCTTCCTCTGACACCTTATTTCTCCACATCAATTATTCAAATTATCAAATTACTTCCGATACAACCATTACTTATCTCAACGAAAATAAAAAAATGGAGAACCAGTTAATTTCTACCATTCGTGTGGATAACAGGAAATTCGATCTTTTTGAAAAGGATGTGAAAGAGAAAGAAATTCTGGCATTATTGGATTTGGAATATTTGTTCCTGCATGGAGAAAGCTTGAACATTCAATTAAATGTCCGAAAGAAAACTACGATAGTATCCGTTCAATAACGGCTGACGTTTATCTTCGGTGCATATTTCGCAAGTGTCATAATTTAGTCTTCAAAAGAGTGTTTTTCTTAAAATCAATCCCCTTTATTGAACTGCACTAACGCTTGTTCAGTTATCAAAAGCTATGCTTCTCCTAAATTATTTTCGCACTGACGTTTGTCATAATTTAGTCTTCAAAAGCTACGCTTTTTCTTATATTTGCCCCCATGAAAGCAGAAATTAAAGCAGTTATTGATGCAATGAGTAAGCGTTTTACTTCGCATCCTTGGCATGGAGTTGAAATCGGTGAAAAACAACCGGCGATCGTCAATGCCTTTATCGAAATCATTCCGGCAGATTCTATCAAATATGAGATCCACAAGCCATCGGGTAATATTATGGTGGACAGACCTCAGAAATTGTCGAATCACATGCCTTGTTTGTATGGATTTGTTCCTCAGACATATTGTGATAAAGAAGTAGCTGCCTTCTCCAATGAAAAAACAGGCAGAACAGATATCGTAGGTGATGGTGATCCATTAGATATTTGCGTTCTTTCCGAGCGTTCTTTCAACATGGGAAATATCATTTGTGATGCAAAGGTAATCGGTGGTTTCCGTATGCTGGATGGCGGTGAAGCTGATGACAAGATCATTGCAGTTTTAAAAGGTGATCAGGCTTACGGAGCTATGGAAGATATTTCTGAAATGCCGAAAATGGTTATCGACCGTGTACGCCATTTCTTCCTGACTTACAAAGACTTGGACGGAGGTGCTAAAAACGTGGAGATCACGCATGTTTACGGAAAAGAAGAAGCATTTGAAGTGATCAAAAGATCGCATACAGATTATATGAACAAATTTGGAAATGCCGATGAGAATTTGGCTTCCGCTTTAGAGAAATTGTTGGGTTAATCCCAACTTTTTTTTGTCTAACAATTAAAATTGAATACCATGAAACAATTATTCACAACAGCAATTTTAGCGATTGGCTTTGGTACAATCTCCAACGCACAGGTAACACCACAACCCAGC